>Ga0209010_1000011_pt1 | contig 170918 bp, 154 predicted proteins | sample BlaSpr_A8_OM1_O3_FD_187985 | JGI IMG/M metagenome (GOLD analysis project Ga0209010, IMG submission 187985) | Forest soil microbial communities from Thunder Bay, Ontario, Canada - Black Spruce, Ontario site 2_A8_OM1_O3 (SPAdes) (version 2) | ecosystem: Environmental > Terrestrial > Soil >...
GGGGGGGGGGGGGGGGGTGGCCCATGCTTTCGCCGCACACAAGGCGGGTGCCCTGTCCTTCTGGCGTTCTGTGTGAGAGGGCGGAGCTTTTAGACACCACGCCCCGACTGTCATCCTGAGGAAGCGCAGGCCGTCGCGAAGCGAAGGCCTGCCAACGAAGGATCTCTGCACCTCGCAGGCACCACCACAAACGAGGGGTGCCCCATCCTAGTGCGTTCTTTGCGCTAGGGTGGGAGCTTCGCACTCCTTGACCAGCCAGAGCGTTTGGCAAATCCAACTTAGTGATGTGACGCCCACTGGCTGAAGATCGGCCAGACGCTCAACGCTCCCAAGAGCAAACCTATAACTCCCAAAACCAGCGACAACAGACTTATCTGCGCAGTCAGCCGATAGGCGGGATCAGCTGCGCCCCATGCCCATTTCCAGTAGCCAAACCAGCGAACGGGATGAATTGTGACTTCGTAGCTCTGCCCAACCTTAACATCAAGATCTGTTCGTGTCGTTGCGTCCAGATGTATTCTGGGATCATCGAGGTCCCGGCACCCTCTCAGAGCAAGGAGTTTGGTCTTAATGCCGATAGTGACCTTGCAAATCGCATGCTTGTCAACGTGCTGCCCAGTGCCAGTCTTCCGGAACTTCTGCGGAATCCGCGCCATGTCCCGCCAACAGTCTTCGGTTGGTAACTCGTGAACTGTGAGCTTCGCCATACCGCCTACTTTACTCCTTATGCTCAAAATTCAGGGCGTGGCCCATGCTTTCACCACATACCAGGAGGGTGCCCTGCCCTTCTCGCGTTCTGTGCGAGAGGGCGGAGTAATCCGGGGACAGACGGAACGTTCCCTGCTAACTTCTCTGAAATGGCTTGTCCCGCCAGCGCTGTACGATCCCCGCTCACGCAAAGACAGGCTTGAGCGGGCCACCCGCCTGAGGCACCGGGCCCGTTGGGACTAGGGCCTTGACTGTTCAACATAGGTTTCGATAGCTGAAGCGCCCCAAAACACGACGGTACTTAGGACGAAGAAAACTGCCTGCGTGGCCGCGAGGGTTGTGGATATATTTGGTGAGGTCAACACAATCGCAAGGATGCTAAGAATTGGAACGAGCAGGCAGACGAGCAGGATGGTCATTATCAGGATGATCGGATGTTTCTTAACATGGATATTTCCGACGGATGCGGATGCTACTTTAACAATTGTCTGTCCGACGATAACGGCCGACACGATCGACCATTCTGGAATGAAGAAGATGGTCCGAATCTCGCCGCGGTGGGCCAAGCCAATTCCAATCACAATAAAAGGGAGTAAAACAAACAACAGCTCTGATGTTGCGGTCGTGAGGGCGCGGACGTCTTTCTCTTTTCCGACCAACTTCTTTAATTGGGCTTTCTGTTCCTCGGTGGAAGCAGGAGGAGTGGCAGGCTTGGTCGACATAACTCTGAGCAAATTACCACGAAAAAGCTCGATTAAGTAAAGAAATGTTGATCAAATGCCCCCGGCCCTCGACTTGCCAGGACTGGATACTCGCCGCAGCGCGGGGAAACCCGGGGACAGGCAGGACATTCCTTCCGCCCCCGCCGGAACTGGTTCGTTCCCCGCTTTCGCCCACGCCTCCCGCCGTGGCCTTACATCCTTACGCCACCTCGTGGCCAAGGGCCGACGCCTTCACTTCACCTCACCGCAAAACCTTCAGCGGACAAATCGCCATCTGTACCTTCCCACTGTCCCGGCAACGCGGCGTCACAATCTTGCTCGGGCCAGTCTCATCGTAAGGACAAGCCATCTGGCACCACCCCTCGCGAAACTTCTCCCACTTCGATGTCCCTCGTCCCTGCGGATAAAAAAACAAACGGTTGTGCCCTTTAAGCATCTTCACCGGAATGACGTAGCACACGTCCTCCGGCGATATATACGCAACCAGGAAGTCGATTTCCGTCTCCTGATACCGCGCCAGGCTGCTACTCGCAATCATCACCGAATACCCACGTGAACCCTGCCTCCGTGTCGACTTCACTTGCACCCGCCACAAGCAGTGCCCCGAATCAAGGATGAAGTCATAACGCTCATCTCCCCAAGGCTTGGCCACGCCAAAACCCATGCTCGAAGCCTTCGCCAGGAACTTGGCCTCCGCCACTTCCCCATGGCGTTTCTGAGTATCGAGGCCGATGGCATGAATATCTAATCCTTGTTCCGTGAACTGCGCGAGTTCGCAATCGTATTTCTGATCTTCAGTTTGCATGACGACAAAGGCGCAGCTGGTTAAGCAGCGCCCTAGTTCCCTTTCCCCTAGATTTGTGTAGAAGCGCCCTTTGCAGGAACGATTCGCGGCAGAAACAAAAGCGCGACCGCTGTCTCGCTGAAATACGCGAGACAATGGCCGCGCCTTCATTCGCCAGCTTATAGCTTAGCCTGCTCAACGCTACTTAGCACAACAAAATGTGAGCCGATTCCCATTTCGGGAATGACGCGTTGGCCAGATGGAGTCAGCTATTTTCCTTGACGACTGTCGACCGTCTCGCCGCTTTCGACGAAAGCCTGCATCCAGCCAAGCACGCGCTTCCAGCCTTCGCCGTGATCGGTCGCATCTTTCACGTCGCCGGCAAATCCGCTGTGCGTGATCTTCACCATGGTGCCGGTGCCGACCTTTTGCGGACCGCCGTGCTGCAGGCCATGAACGCATTGCGGCTGCAGCTCCCAACGGACCACCGTGTTCTTTCGATGCATTTCGTAGTCCGCTTGCCAGGTGTGCACCAGCAAACGCGGAGGATCGATCTCGATATATTCACCCTCGACCCGAAACTTCTTGCCGTCCGCTCCCATACCTCGGTAAACCACTTGCCTCCGGGACGCACATCCGCCTTTCCTCCGGTGAGCCGATACATACCCTTCTGGCCCCACCACTTCACCGTCTGGGCAGGATCTGTAATCGCTTGATACACGCGCTCCGGCGGAGCCGTGATGAATATCTCGACCACGACTGTATCTTGATCGGGAAGAATACTTGCTGTTGTCATAAGCTCTCCTGAAACCTGATTTTCTCTGCGGGGGAACCACAGGTGCTGCCAACCATCCCCGGTTATTTCTCCACAAATGTCTTGAGCAGTTGCACAACCCCCGGCCAGCCGCCGCTGTAATCCTTGCGGGCAACCGTTTCCTCGGCCAGACCGCTGTGGGTCACTTTCACGTGAGTGCCGTCTTTGGTCGGCGTCAGCTCCCAGCGCACAATTGTTTTGCGGGATTTGTCGTCGTGCCAATTTGAAATCCAAGTGTAGGCCAGCAGTCGAGGGGGATCGAATTCAAGCACTTCACCCTGGCAACAAGACTGGTTTACACCTTTGAAATTCAACTTGGTCTTCCTTGTTCCGAAGCGCCATTGGCCCCCGGGGCGCGCATCCATTTCGAAGAACTCCGTTTGGCACTCTTCACTGTTCCACCAGCGCATGAGTTGTTGAGGATCGGTGAGAGCTTGAAATACCCGCTCCGCCGGTGCCGCAACGTCAATCTCGCTGACAATCGCATCCTGATCGGGAGTGACTAATGTTGTCGCCATCGTGTTGTCTCCTCACTATTTTTCCAAATACTTCTTGATCGCTTCGATCAGACCGCCCCAACCCTGGCTGTAGGCCGCACGCGACGAGGGCAGTTGCGCAAGACCGCTATGGGTAACCTTGAGCCGAGTCCCGTTTGGAACTGGCGTGAGTTCCCATCGCACCACTGTTTTGTGTGACGGAATTTCGTGAAAGTTGGCCAACCACGTGTGAACCAGTAGCCGAGGCGGATCGATCTCAAGGACTTCGCCGTGATGCTCGAATTCGCGAGGCTTGCCATCCGGGTTCTTAGCGCCTTTTTCGCGCGAGATGAATTCCCACTTTCCTCCGGGACGCGCATCCACTTCCCAGACGGTGATCTCGTGGGTTTCGCCGGAGCCCCACTTAAGAGCCTGATCGCGATCGACGAGCGCCCGGAAAACGCGTTCGGGCGGAGCGGCAATTTCGATTTCGCTGACAACCGCATCCTGATCGGGCGTGATTCGGGTCGTGGCCACTGGTTTCTCCTTGCATGAATCGTTGCTGCGTTCTGCGAACGTGGTTCGCCAGGAAGGTTTCCTTTTCGAACCGCGATTCTATTTGCGCGTCAGGTCGAATACTTCCTTCATCTGCTTCCCGTGGTCGATGAAATTCCACTCCTCGGTGTGGTGGTCGGGGCCGAGCATCGCGATCACCAGGTGATCCATGTGACCGGATTGCGGGCTATCGAGATTCGTGGCGTCGACAAAGTTGAAGGTGATGGTCTTGCCGTCAGGGGAAGCGCTCGCCTGCATCCGGGGCTGGTTGCCGACAGCGCAGTAGTGAGTCAGGAGCAGGCGATTGGGTCCGTCGAAGTTAATCATGGAGATCATGTTTTCTCCGTGCCCAAGGATTTCGCTCATCAACGCGGATCCTCCCGCCGTCGTGCGGTAAGAAACCTGCACTGGCTCGCCTTGGGAATTCTTTCCCTCCCATGCACCGGTAAGCGATTTCAGCTGGTCGAATGATTTCTGCGCGTCCGACTGGGCGAAAACAGCGGTTGTGAACAACAAAATACAGGCTGCGATTCGTAGTGCTTTCATTTTCATTCCTCCTGAAGAGTTATTTGTGTTTTGCCCGGTCGTGGGCAGTTTCCTTCGCGTACTCGGCTTCGACAAAAGTCTTTAAGTTGGCCAGGCTGGTTTGCCAGAAAACGCGATACTGTTCCAACCAGGCATCGACGGCTTTCAGCGGCTCGGGATTGAGTTGGTAAAGGCGATGACGGCCTTCCCGTCTTTCCTGCACCAGATGGGCGCGTCGCAACAATCGCAAATGTTTCGAAATGGCGGGCCGCGAGACCGGAAAAACCCGCGCAATCTCCCCCGCCGGCTGAGTTCCTTTCCGAAGAAGGTCAAGCACCGCTCGTCGGGTCGGGTCGGCTAAAACTTGAAAAGTCGTTTCCGTGGAATATGTAACCGATCGGTTCCGCATAATGTGTAACTGTACGGTTACGCACTTATGTTGTCAAGAACAAAGTTGTATCTTACTTAGTGATAGAATGTAAGCCATGTTACGTCGGATCACGACAGTAAGTACAAAAGGGCAATTCGTCATTCCCTCCGAGATGAGGACGTCTTTGGGGATCGAACCAGGCACGCGCATTGCCGTTACTCTCGATGGACAGAGAATCGTCCTCGAGCCCGTGTCGGAAGAACTTGTGGACACAACGCGCGGACTTTTTTCCGGCAAACGTTCTCTGTCCGAAGAACTCAAGCGGCAGCGACGCCAGAAGGACAAATGGTAACCTACGTCCTCGATTCAAGCGCGATTCTGCGTTATCTGGATGACGAGCCAGGCGCCGCTCGCATTTCCGAAATCATCAAGGCTCACTTGGCGGGGCACTGCGCGGCAATGGTCTCTGCGCTGCATTGGGGCGAGGTCGCCGGTATCACTTGCAAAGTGCACGGCAGGCAAGCAATGGACCTCGTGCTTTCCCGTTTGGCTGCTTTCGGTTTGGAGATTGTTCCGGCGGACGGCGATCGAGCGGTTCGAGCATCGTTGGTCAAGCTAAAGAGGGGCATTCCTTACGTTGATGCTTTTGGAGTGGACCTGACGGCGGACTCGGCGGATCGAGTTTTTGTGACGGCGGATTTTGACTTCAAGCCTGCCAGCCGCGATGTGACGATTGAGTTTCTGCCAGTGAAGTAGTTGAGCAGCCCCAGACGTCGCCAGAAGAGCACGCCTCTTTTATTCCCTACTCGGAGCTCGACATCAAGGACAAGGTCACGCTATGGCTAAACGCGCGAGAATCCCGCTTGACAAAACGTGAATGCATATTACTATAAGGTTATATACCTTTACGGTTATGCGAGATCTTGACACTACTTTCGCCGCGCTGGCCGACCCGACGCGCCGGGCCATCCTGGCTCGACTCGCCAAGGGCGAGGCCTCGGTGACGGACTTGGCGGAGCCGTTCGCGATGAGCCAGCCCGCGATTTCCAAGCACCTTAAAGTACTCGAACGCGCGGGACTGATTTCGCGCGGACGCGATGCGCAGCGGCGTCCGCGGCGATTGGAAGCCCGGCCGCTGCGCGACGCTACGCAGTGGCTCGAGAACTACCGCAGGTTCTGGGAGGCGCAGTTCGGGCGACTGGATGCCCTTCTGCATGATCTGCAAACTGGCGACCCCAAGATTAAGAACAGCAGGATCAGGAAAAAAAAGAGTGCCCGTTAAAGGAGATCAGAAAGATGAAAAACAGCGGAACGTTCAACATTACGGCGCATGGGGACCGCGAGATTGTAGTAACGCGTGTTTTCGATGCACCACGCCGGCTCGTATTCGATGCGTACACCAAGCCGGAACTAATCAAGAAGTGGTTGCTCGGGCCGGACGGCTGGTCGATGCCGATCTGCGAGATCGACTTGCGGGCGGGCGGCAAGTATCGCTATGTCTGGAGAAAGGACAGCGACGGTCGTGAAATGGGGATGGGCGGCGTCTATCGCGAGGTCGTCCCGCCGGAACGAATTGTGGTGACGGAAGTGTTCGACGAGGCGTGGTATCCAGGCGAGGCTGTGGATACGATCGTCTTAGTCGAGCAGCACGGCGTCACTACGCTTACACAGACGATTCTCTATAACTCGCGCGAGACGCGCGATGCTGTTCTAAAGTCACCGATGCGGACCGGCATGGCTGCAAGTTACGACAAGCTGGAGAAATTCTTGCCTTCGCTCGGGCGCGAGGCATTAAGCGCGTAAGTCCGGCTTCCGGCAGAAAGTCGCCACCCAAGCGAAGCTTGAGTGGGGCACCCTCAAACGCAGAAGCTAGAGTAAATGCGGGCCCCAGATGAGTTCTAGCCCTGACTGCGGACCAAGTTCAGGAAGGATTCATGGACGCGGGTGTCTTCGCTTAGTTCGGGGTGGAAGGTTGCTGCCATGACTCTTCCCTGCCGAACTGCAACGGGATCGTTGCCTTCAGTGGCGATCACTTCGACTCCGGGGCCGACGCGTTCGATTTTGGGGGCGCGGATGAAGACCATTTCGATCGGCTCGTTACCCAATCGGCCTTGGCGAATCGAGCTGTCGATCTGGCGTCCGTAGGCGTTGCGGCGGATGCGGATATCGAGCGCGCCCAATCCTGACTGCTTCGGATTCTCTACCTCATTGGCCAGTAGAATTGCTCCTGCGCAGGTGCCGAAGGTTGGCTTCACACGAACGAACTGCTTTAGCTTTTCGAATCCGGCTTCGCCTAGAAGTTTGAGGAACGTGCCCGATTCCCCGCCGGGGATGACAAGGCCGTCGATCTCGCCGAGTTGCTCGGGCTTTTTGACGAGCACCACTTCGGCACCCAGCTCTTCGAGCCGTTTGCGGTGCGCGTCAAAGTCGCCCTGGAGGGCTAGGACTCCGATTTTCATAAGTACGGCTGCCTCCGACCGTGCGTCCGCCCGGACGGCGGAGTGCTACTTGAAGGGAACAGCGTGGCTCGTGTGTTTGGATATTTGATCGCGCGACAACTCGAAGGATGAGGCAGCGCGATCTTCCGGTACCTGCTGGAGCCTTGCGATCCACTTTGGCTTGGGCGCAGCAAACTTCCAGAATATCTGCGGGCCCCCCAAGTGAGCTCCTGCAACGCCCGCAAGCCCAATTCCCAACCCCACGAGAATTCCCGGCAAATTGCCAACCGCCGCACCCGCCGCTGTCGAAGCCGCCAAGAACCCCAGGTCGAATACGACGGGAACAGCTTCCCGATTCCCAAAATGTCGCGACAACGCCGTCGCATAAGCTTTTGCGGCATTCTGCATTTCTTCTTCGGTGGTACCGTCAGATGCGTAGTACCTGTCGCGGCAGTCTAAGAATTCCTCTTTACGCAGGCTCACCGGGTGTCCAGGCGAGACCATATCTGCCAGGAGCTGCCAGCGATTCTTAATCGCTTTCTTTGAGAACTTGAGGTCTGGGACGAAGATTGTGAGCTGGGAAGTTGGCTTTTCCGGCAATTGGCCGAGCGACGAGTCCAAGGCATGCAGATACTTTGGTAGCCTGGTTAAGACTCGGGCGCGATACCCAGCCGCGCCCAGAGCGCAGCCCCAGGAGTAGTGGTATGCCTCACTGGCCGTGAACATCAGAATGCGACGGACATCGCTAAAGATTTTTCCGGCCTTTTCTAGCCGCGTCGCTTCATCCTCCCATTCTGTGCGACGACCTGGCGTATCGCTTACGCTCTTGCGGAAGAGTTCAAGTGCAGGGCGATGGAGGGATTCCGCGGCATAAAGGGATTCGAAGGCAGTTTCCGCGACGGACCTGAAGATCTCGTCTCTATCAAGATTCGGCCAATTCATGAATCCATCGAAAGCAGGAGAACGTAATCGTACGGACCATTCTGTCAGAGCCGGTTTGTAGTCGACCTTATACCATGGCTTCCCGGTCAGATCCTGGGCGGAGGTAATGCCCTTGTCTGCCATTTCGTCGGCAAGAGTCTCAAGCTTTCCTCCATTGCGGGTGAGGATTTTCACGTAACCCTTCTCCACAAGATGTCGAAAGGGACTTGCGTCCTTAGCTCGCACAGCCTCCTGCAGTGCGTCATTAAAAAGGACGTACCCGTCATTTATAAGGAGCCGCCCTCCAAAGAGAGCGGACACGATGAGATGATCGTTCAGCTCCTGCAACGACCGAATCCCCTTGTCGTCATGGCGAAGGGTGAAGTCGTCCAACAGTCCACAGTAGGTATAGGCGTCCATCGTTGTTACGTTGACCGAGTCGGGTTAAGCTGTGTTCTTCCGCTGGCGGCCTACCAGCCCCTTGTCTGCAGCATGTGGGCTTCGTCCAGCGCGGCTACGGCGAGGCCTTTCATCGCACCGGCCAGATCTTCGCTGACTTCAAGTAATACTTTGGGGTCGTTGTAGTGCGTGGCGGCTTGCACGATTGCCTTGGCGCGCTTCGCCGCTTCCTCGGGATTGGCGAAGGTGGTCGAGTCTTGCATGAAGATGCCAGAGCCGACGAAGACGGATTCTGCTCCGAGCTGCATGACCAGCGAGGCGTCGGCGGGCGTGGCGATGCCTCCGGCGGAAAAATTCGGCACTGGCAACTTCCCTTCTTTGGCGACGAGTCGCACTAATTCATACGGGGCCTGATGCTCTTTGGCTTTGGCGTAGAGTTCTTCTTCGCCGAGCACGGTCAGGATCTTGATCTCCTGCACAATTTGCCGCATGTGTTTCACGGCGTGGACAACGTCTCCCGTGCCGGCCTCGCCCTTGGTGCGAATCATGGCTGCGCCCTCGGCGATGCGGCGCAAGGCTTCTCCGAGATTGCGGGCGCCACATACGAATGGAACCGTGAAAGCGTGTTTGTCGACGTGGTGGGCTTCGTCGGCGGGAGTGAGCACCTCGGACTCGTCGATGTAGTCGACGCCCAGTTCCTGCAGGATTTGCGCTTCGGCAAAATGTCCGATGCGGCATTTGGCCATCACTGGGATGGAGACTGCGGCCATGATTTCACGAATCTTTTTGGGCGAGGCCATGCGGGCTACGCCGCCTTCGGCGCGGATTTGCGCGGGGACGCGCTCAAGAGCCATGACCGCGACAGCGCCAGCTTTTTCGGCGATCGTGGCTTGCTCGGCATTGGTGACGTCCATAATGACGCCGCCTTTTAGCATTTCGGCCAGTCCGGTTTTCAGGCGCAGACTGGTGGATCTTCCGTTGTTGCTCGACATGGGTCCTCTTTTCGCGAAACTCAATCGGCATCCCTGAGGGACTTTGATCTGGTGTCGTTCTATGCGACGCGAAGGACTTGAGCTGTGCACACAGAATGCATAGATCCTTCGCTTCGCTCAGGATGACAGCGTGACTTAGGGACGACTGACTGGCTTCAGAATACCAATTTATTGGCTAACCTGGAATGTCCATTTTCCGATATTATTTCCATACCACTTTCTACCGTCGAGAAGGGCAATCTGAGCGAGCCATGGTGAAGAAGTCGAGCACGTTACCGTTGAACCTTAGAGGGCCGAAGGCGCGCATGCCTTTGTATCGGTGGCTTTATGAAGAATTGCGCTCGACGATTCTGGCTGGCGGTTTGCATCCGGGCGCTCGACTTCCGGCTACGCGCGATCTGGCTGCGCAATACGGAATCTCTCGTCCTACGATCGTTACTGCGTTCGAGCAGTTGCGCTCGGAAGGTTATGTGGAAGGCAGGGTGGGCTCGGGGACGTACGTCAGCGAAACTCTTCCCGACGAACTGTTGCAGGCGCCACGCGCGAGGTCAACGGCGGGAACTCGGAGGCGCGGCATTCCGCTTTCTGCCTATGCACGGAGGCTGCGGCCGTTGTTGCGGGCAGTGCCTCGTCCGGCGCGGGCATTTCGTGCGAGCCAACCTGGGCTCGATGCTTTCCCCATGGGCCTTTGGACGCAGGTGGCGACGCGACGTTTGCGCCGAGCCTCTGCAAGTTTGCTGGCTGGTGGGGATGCGTTGGGCTATCGGCCGTTGCGCGAAGCGGTGGCCGAATATCTGAATACGTCTCGCGGCGTAAAGTGCGCGGCGGATCAGGTATTGATCATCTCCGGCGTACAACAGGCGCTGGACCGGACGGCGCACTTGCTGCTCGACCCGGGCGATCCGGTGTGGATGGAGGAGCCGGGATATCCGGGTGCTGCGGTGGTGTTCCGGGCGGTTGGGGCGAGAATCTGCGCTGTGCCAGTCGATTCTGAAGGCTTGAACCTCGAAGCTGGACAACGACGCTGGCCGCGCCAGCGTCCGCGGCTGGTTTATGTGACTCCGGCGCATCAGTTCCCGCTTGGAGTCACTATGAGCTTGCGCCGGAGGTTGTCGCTGCTCGAATGGGCGCGGCGCTCGCGCACCATCATTTTCGAGGATGACTATGACAGCGAATACCGTTATTCCGGAAGGCCAATTCCCGCGTTGCAAGGTTTGGATCGTGCTGCGGTGGTGATATTCGCGGGAAGTTTTACTGACGTTCTCTTCCCTGCGCTGCGACTTGCGTATCTCGTGGTTCCGTCCGACATGGTGGACATTTTTGCGGCGGCCGAATCGGTGAGCACACATCATCCGCCGCTCATCGATCAGGCGATCTTGTGCGATTTCATCCACGAGGGGCACTTTGCGCGGCATGTCCGGCGAATGCGGGAGTTGTACGCTGAGCGTTTGTCGGTGCTGGTGGAATCCGCTCGGGAACGGCTCGCGGGATTGCTGGAGATTCCTCCGGTCGAAGCGGGTTTGCGAACCGTGGGCTGGCTACAAGGCGGACGGTCTGCGGAGCGCGCCGCACTGGCTGCGGCTGAGCATGACGTCGAGGTTGTACCGCTCAGCCGGTATGCATGGGGCCGGGTGAGACGCGACGGATTGGTGCTTGGCTTCGCGGCAGTAGACGGGTGCGAAATCCGGCGGGGAGTCGAGCAGTTGGGGCAGGCGCTGGAAGGGTTTCGCGATTGATTATGGGGACGCCCGTCCTCCATTTATTTTCTATCTCTCGACGAATTTGGCGAACATTTTCTGCGGGTCGATGGCGATGAACAGTCCCTGGCCGCGGGCGAGCACTTCGTTTTTTGGATTGAGGATCTCCGCCATGTTGGTGTGCTGCCGTCCGCGGACGCGCATCTCCCGCGATTCCACACGCAGGGGCTTATTCAGCGGAACGGGCTTCAGGTAATTCACCTTGATCTCTGATGTCAGCGCAACCACGTGACGTAGCTTGTTCACTTTGCCCATCGCCTCGTCCAGTATGGTTGCAATAATGCCGCCATGGGCGTGGCCCGGCGGGCCGGTGTAGCGCTTGCCCAACCGGAAGCGGCAGACAAAGCAATCGCGCTCCTCGTCATAGGCGAACTTGAGACGCATGCCATCGGGATTGCTTTTGCCGCAGGCGAAGCAGTGGTTCTTTTGCAGGCGGACGTAACGCGTGTCGTGGCCGCGGCCTGTGGATTTCTTCGGCATACCGTCAAGAGCATTAAACCACGAAGAACACAAGGGTATGCAAAGGAAACTTATCCTCAGGAGTCATATAAGGCTGGCTTTGTGATAATCGAACTTTCAACAGGCTACGTTCCCGATTCGATTCCTTTCACAACAAGTCCTTGCGCGTATCACAGATGGCTGTGATAAACTTCGGGGCCAGCCGCAGCTTCGTTTTTTTTGCGAGCTATGACAATGCGCACACCCCGACCCTCGGAGGTCTCGTAGATGGGCCTCGCTCTGCTTGTGATTATCTGGTTGATCACCTTTGTCAGCACTTACTTTTTCGCAGCACAAACCTGGTGGTTACCGCATGGCGCGTCGACCTCGACGCCATGGATCGACCATCAGTTCACGCTGACGTACTGGATCATGGGCGTCGTTTTCGTGGCCGCTCAAGGCGCTCTCGGCCTTTTCGTGTGGCAGTACCGCGATCGCGGAAGCGCCACCAAGGTGACCTACTCTCACGGCAATACCAGGATGGAAGTGATTTGGACGGCTCTAACGGCCATCCTCTTTGTGGGGCTGAACCTCATGGGCAGTCCCATTTGGGCGTCGGAGCGTTTCGCGCCAGCGGACCCGGGTTCGGTTCCGGTGGAGGTTACGGGCATGCAGTTTGCCTGGTACTTCCGCTATCCGGGGGCGGACGGAAAATTTGGCCGCACCGATCCCAAGCTTATGGATCCTTCAGCCGGAAACGAAGCTGCGCTTGGGCTGGATGCAACGGACCCCGCGGCCAAAGATGACGTCGTCACCGGCACGATGTTTCTTCCTGTGAACCGGCAGGTGGATCTGACCTTACGTGCGGTTGACGTTATCCACAGCTTTTTTGTTCCACAGATGCGGTTCAAACAGGACGCAGTTCCCGGACTGATCATCCATATGCACTTCACGCCCACAGAAGTCGGCGAATACGAAATCGCCTGTGCCGAGCTTTGCGGACTGGGGCATTACAAAATGCACGGCATGTTGCACGTCGTAACCCAGGAAGACTTTGACAAGTGGCTGGCCGCGCGGGAGGCGGAGAAACAGTAATGGCGACTAGCGCTACAATTCACTCGCACGCTCCTCAGGGCTTTATCCGAAAATACATTTTCAGCCTGGATCACAAAGTCATCGGGATTCAGTATTACTTTCTGGCGCTGGTAGCGGTATTTGTCGGAATGTTCCTGTCGCTGCTGATGCGTTTTCACATGATCTGGCCGACGGCCGTTCTGCCGCTTGTGGGCGAGATCAAACCGGAAACCTACCTCAGCCTGCTCACCATGCACGGCACGATCATGGTTTTCTTCGTGTTGACGACGGCGCCGCAGGGCGGGTTCGGAAATTACTTTCTGCCCATCCAGATCGGGGCGCCGGACATGGCGTTTCCTGTCCTGAACATGCTTTCGTTCTGGACGACGTTCGTGGCTTTCGTCGTGATCCTGGCGGCATTCTTCGTAACCGGTGGAGCCCCGCTGCACGGTTGGACGGGTTACGCCCCGCTTAGCGCACTCACCAACTCCGGACCGGGTGAACAACTGGGGGCGGACTTATGGATCACGAGCATTGCGATTTTCTGCATTGCATCGTTGATGGGGGCGCTGAATTTCATCACCACCACGCTGGACCTGCGAGCTAAGGGCATGACGATGATGCGCATGCCACTGACTGTATGGGCATGGTTTGTTACTGCGATTCTTGGTTTACTGGCTTTCGGTGTACTGCTTTCCGCGGGCATTCTGCTACTGCTGGATCGCAATCTCGGAACTAGCTTTTACGTTCCGCTGGTCGTGGTCAATGGCCAGGTGATGGGGCATAAGGGTGGGTCACCCCTGTTGTGGCAACATCTATTCTGGTTCTTCGGACATCCCGAGGTGTACATCGCCATTCTTCCCGGGATGGGCGTAGCTTCGCAATTGCTTTCAACTTTTTCGCGCAAGCCGATTTTCGGTTACAAAGCCATGGTCTACGCGATTATGGCCATCGGTTTTCTGGGATTCATGGTTTGGGGCCATCACATGTTTATGAGCGGCATGAGCCCGTACACGGCTTTTGCCTTCTCGCTCATGACCATGGCCATTGGTGTTCCGTCGGCCATTAAGACTTTCAATTGGTTGGGAACCATCCACGGCGGGCGCGTGCGTTTTCAGACACCGATGCTTTATGCCATCGGCTTCGTGTCGCTGTTCGTCTCCGGCGGATTGAGCGGCCCATTTCTGGCGCAGCCGGTGCTCGATATTCCGTTGCACGATACCGCCTTCGTGGTCGGCCACTTCCACCTCATCATGGGAGTCGCGGCCATTTTCGGCATGTTCGCCGGCACCTATTATTGGTTCCCCAAAATGTTTGGCCGCATGATGAATGAGACTTGGGGGCGCGTGCATTTCGTGATTACGCTGATCGGTACTTATTGCATTTTCATGCCGATGCATTATCTAGGCATGGCGGGTCAGCCGCGTCGCTATTCGCAGTTCACCGAGCTTGCTTATCTGAAGCCGCTGATGCCCCTCAACACTTTCATGACCTATGCGGCGATCGTGACGATTGCGGCTCAGTTCATCTTCGTGATCAATTTGTTCTGGAGCATGTTCAAAGGTCCGAAGGCGAGCGATAATCCGTGGGAGGCAACGACACTGGAGTGGACCACGACCACGCCGCCTCCGCATGACAACTTTGGGGGACACACTCCGGTGGTCTATCACGGACCCTACGAGTACAGCGTGCCGGGCGCGCCGCGGGATTACGTCATGCAAACCGATCCGGCCACGGTGGCATCACATTAGGCGAGGATCGCGGGCGAGGGCGTCCGCGCCGCGTGACACATGGCGACTTTGAGTTCTCCAGTTACGATCGACGTACCGAAGGCAGGCCAAGGCGGCGGGGGGACGCGTCCGCCTGTTTATGGCGGTGGGAGCGATGGACGTGGCGATGGTTCGCCCGATTACGGAGCACGGCTGCGCCGAGTTCGCTTGGGACTAGCCATCGGGCTGACGTCAGTCACCATGATCTTCGTCTCGCTGACTAGCGCCTACGTCGTGCGGCGTGGCTTGCCTACTCTCGATGAACGCACCAACACTTATGTTCGCGATTGGATTCCGGTCGACTTACCAGTCGCTCTGTTGCTGGTGAACACGCTGTTGTTGCTGGTAAGCAGTATCGCGGCGGAACTGGCGCGCCGGCAGATTACGCGGCAGGCGGCGCTGGCGCCGATTCGTTCCATCCCCGGGGTTTCTCTGGGCGAGGACAAGGGATTTCCCTGGTTGGGTGTCACGGTCGTGCTCGGTAGTGGATTTCTCATCGGGCAATGGATGGCATGGCGTGAGCTCGCGGATCGCGGCTTTTATATGGCCACGAGTGCGAGCAGTTCGTTTGTTTATCTGCTAACCGCTACTCACGCTGTCCACCTTGCCGGAGGCATTTTAGTGCTGCTGTACGCGGCCACGGTTTCCCTGTTGCATAAGCCGGTCGAGGCGCGGCGCATTGTGGTCGACGTTACGGCCTGGTACTGGCATTTCATGTTTTTGTTGTGGCTCTACATCTTTGGGCTCTTGTGGTTTGTCCGGTAAGACGCGGACGGGGACGTCCTCCCCACACGAACACTTAAGGAGACAGAAAACATGTCTGAGGTCGCGGTGCAACACGGGATGGCGGATGTTTACGAGCCGTCTCTGTTCGGCACTTATTCCAAGAAGATCGGGATGTGGCTGTTTCTGCTCTCCGACACGCTGACGTTCGGAGCGTTGCTGTTCGCCTACAGCTACGGACGCATTTCGAATCCCGACTGGCCCACCCCCTTTGGCAAGGACAGCATCACTAACGCCACGATCATGACCGGTTGCCTGCTCTCCAGTTCGCTGACCATGGTTCTGGCGGTGCTGGCGGCGCGGCGCGGCGACCGCAGCTGGACGCGCAACTGGATTCTATTCACTATGTTCTTCGGCGCTGCATTCATCGTGCTCCACGCCAAAGAGTGGACTCACCTGATCGATGAAGGCATGACTCCATTTAAGAATCCCTGGGCGGCCAATGTGCCCCAGTTTGGCGGGACGTTCTTCACGCTGACCGGCATGCATATGCTGCACGTCACCATCGGCGTCATTTATCTGGGCGTAGTTTCCTTGCGCAAAGCATTTCTGCCGATTTTGCTGGCAATCTGGGGGATATCGTGGTGGCTGATTCCAGCCGACAGTGTGTTCCACTACGGCGTGCATGCGCTGTTGATCGGGTTCATCGTAGCCACCGTGATCTTGATTCTGAAACCCAAAGATTACGATGCGCATGACGTCGAAATCGCCGGACTGTACTGGCACTTCGTCGATTTGGTCTGGATGTTTATTTTCCCGCTGGTGTATCTGATGTCCACGCGGGTGTGAGGTTGACGTCATCTTGAGGGGCGTCGAGCCCCGAAAGATCTCGCGAGCAGTACGAAGACCGAAGGGGAAATCGTAAATGCACACCGCCGCCGCAACGCACGATGAGGGCAAGGGACAATACTTCTGGGTCTGGGGCGTGCTTCTACTGCTTACCGCAGTCGAGGTGGTCCTCGCTTACCGGCAGGTCTTTGAGCCGCTGCATATGCTGGAAGCCCTCATGATCCTTTCGGTAATCAAGTCCGCGCTGATTATCGGTTATTTCATGCACTTGAAGTATGAGATCGCCGCCATGAAGTGGGTGATGATGACTGCCGTGACCGCATGTTTGTGCCTGATGTGTATTTTCTTTCCTGATGCGTTTCGAATCGTGCATTTGGGAGTCCGATGAAGCTTCGCCTTGCCATGCTGGGCTTGTTGTTCGCGCTTTGGGCGGCTCCCGCTTTCGCTCAGAGTTGCGCCATGTGCTATAGCACGGCGCGTGCCCTCAACAAAGACGGTCAGAACGCCATCACGCGTGGGGTCGTAGTGTTGCTGCTTCCGCCGATCGGGTTCATGACCATTGGCGTTGGTTTAGCGTTGCGGTACGGTAAGAAGCGCGATGAAGAAGCGGAGTAGGACTGGTCTTGCCAAATGCCAGCTCCGCTGAAAGCCATCTTCTTCGATGTTGGAAATACTCTTCTTTTCCCTGATCGAACCCACATCCTGGCTCCCCTTCACCAGCGAAAACTGATTCCTAGTCTTGACCACTGGCATGCCATCGCGCGAAAAACCAAGAAAGAATTCGATATCTTGCAGCACGATGGCAAGGCTGATCATAGCTTTTGGTATCTGTTTTATTCGCACTTGCTTCGTAATCTAGGGATTCCCGACGATGCTGTGCGCGACGACCTGGTGTGTGCCACACGCGTTTCGGCGAACTGGTGCGATATTCGTCCGGGCACCCGTGAAAGCCTGCTGCGGCTGGGACAACGCTATCCCCTTGCGGTCATCTCCAATGCCGACGGTAAGATTGCCGATGTGCTGGAGCGCTGCGGAATCGTTGATTGCTTCGTGAACATCACTGATTCGGGATTGGTTGGACATGAGAAGCCGCATCCAGCCATTTTCGAGGTCGCCCTTCGCGAATTGGACGTGTCCCCAGAGCAAAGTCTGTACGTTGGCGATATGTACTCCGTGGATTATCTGGGCGCGACTGGGGCGGGAATGCGGGCCATCTTGTTTGACGTGTCCGGGGCCTATCGCGACTCTGGCCTGCCCCGGGTGGAATCGCTGGAAGAGTTAGAACAGAAAGTCTAACAATTTCTTCAGCTGGGCTGCACGAGCCAGCACGCTCGCGCCTACATGGTGATGATCTGGTGATCGAGGCAGTCCGGTCGGATGGCTTCGTACACCTCTCGCAGAAATTCCATCCCGTGACGCGCGACGAAATAGGCGGCCGCGATCTCTCGCTCCTGCAGAGCCTTGCCGGGATACAACAAATTGCTTAGCAGATCGGCCTTCCGGGTGAGAACTTCTGTCTGGCGGAGTTCGGCGCGGGCAGCCTTAGAGCGTAGTTGCGTAAGCTGATGCTGCATCTTGGACGCGGCGTTGGTGGCCGAATCGACCAGGGTTGAATCCAGTTTGGCCAGACCCTCGCGAAGCGTCGCCAGAGATTTTTCCAACGAAGACTCAGCCTGATCAAACGCCGATTGCAATTCCTTCGGCAAGGTACGGGAAGCCATGAGTTCGCGCAAGACTTCTGGGCCGGGGAAAAGATCAGGCAAGCGCAATCCGTAACGCTCAAGTAATGCCTTCGGTTTTTCCTCCACGATGGTCGCCGAGAATCGCGGCACAATCGGAGTAATCCTTCCTAAGAGCGCTTTATAAACAACAGCTGCCTGGGCGAAGTAGGCAACTTCCGCCGATCCCCCGGTATAGGCAAGAGTCGGCAGGAGGAAATCCTGAATCACGGGCCGCAGTAAAGCGTTGCCGCTAAAATCTTGTGGCGACGAGGTTACGCGACTGAGCAGTTCCGTCTGCGAGATTCGTTCCTCGTCGATCAAAAACTCAGTATTGCCACTTCCAGTGACCCGGCGATGCACCGGCACGCGTGCACCATTTCGCAGCGTGAACAATAACGTAGACGAAGGCGTGACCTTGACCTGCTGATGGTAACCGGCTGCCTCGAGCGCCTTGCCACGAGCCAGCAGCGCCTCATCCAGTTCCACCGCACGTTCGATCGCTGCCTGGTAAATGGGCTGAGCAACCGAGTGCAACTCCGGATCAGCGGCATCGAGAAGGATGACGCCCCAATCTGCAAATAGTCGCGTGAACAAGCGGGCAAAGGCGCTGCCAAGAGGCTCGCCCGGGCGATATGCCTCTCGAAGAAAATCGGAGATCTCGGAAGGCCCGAGCAACCCCGAGGCCGCTTCGACAACAGCCTCGATTCCGGGATCCAATCGCAACGTCCCCACGGGACCGTCGGGCGCACCAGTAACGGGCGCGGTCAACTTCTGCAAAGAGCCATCGAGTCCGGGAATTGAGACCTGATTCACTTCAGCCAAATCATGGTCCTCGGTCGCGAGCCAGAAAACCGGTACACAATCGATGCCCGATCGAGTCGCATGTTCGGCTAGTTTGACCGCGCTCAGTGCCTTGAAAATCGAAAACAACGGACCACCGAAGAGTCCGACCTGTTGCCCAGTCACTACCGCCGATGCGCCGGCTCGAAGTCGAGCAATGTTTTCCAACACCTTGGCGGAAGCATCCAACGACCGGTTTTGGCGTTCGAGAACCGCGGAAACACGCTCTCGCCGGCTGGAGTCGAAACCCACCCTCGCAGCTTCGTCCCTAAACCATTCATTGAAGTATGCCGATCTGGAGTAGAACTGCTGAACTTTGGAATAATCGGACAGGAAATCGTTAAAAAGACGGGTCGTATGCGGGATCTGGCTGAAAGGCAGGCACTCCGACTTCACGGGCAGTTCTCCTGACAGCGTTGGACGATGGAATTCATGTTAAGTCAACGCCCTCGTTATACAGGGTAGCGCTCTAAGTCAGATGTAGGCGATGGCGGGAAGATGCAAAAAACCAAGGTTGGGCTCGACTAAAGTAAATTCGCAGTGCCGCCGATGTCTTAACCGGAAGTGAAAAACGCCTCATGCAAAGCGATCTGATTTCTCAGAAGGTATCGCAGACCGTGCCTGACCGAAGGCGGCATCCGCGCTATCGATTCAGCGCCCCAATCACTATTCGATCGGGGGACGGTTTAGCCATAAAAGGGATTAGCATCGAAATCAGTCAAAGCGGCATGTCGGCGATCACCGCCGATTCGTTGACACTGAACGATACCGTAGAACTGGAGCCCATCGCTGCCGGAAAAGCATCAGCGATTGTACGACGCGTGACTGGCAGAGTGTACGGTTTTGAATTCCTCAACCTGAGTCCAGAACAAGGCCAGAGAATCACGGAGATTTGTAAATCGCTTCCACTCTATCAAGGCAAGTCCTTAGGCATTTAGGCGCGTTGAATCCGATTGTTCTGATGTTGAAGTATCCAGCCTGATCTAAACAGGGTGGCATCAAACATTGCTCGGGAAGACCAGGCCAGCCAAAGTTAACCTTCGGGTCAAAGGATATTCGATTGCAGCCCGGCGATGAATTGGATTCCGGGGATAACCTTCCCAATCAACTCGGTGTCATTGGTCAGGAAAAGATCGATGCGTGCCTGGGCGGCGCAAGCGAGATGAATGGCATCGGGGGCCGAAACCGACTGGCTGGCGCGAATGCTCGCATAGTGCTCCGCGGCTTCGAGGCCGAAGGGGACAACTTCTACGAACGAAGAGCTAAAAAGATTTAGCATCTTGGTTGCGACGTCCCTATTACCCGCCTTACGTGGAGCAACGAGAGCCTCGCCGACGGCAAAGCTACTGGTGCAAAGCTGATCCTGCCGCTGTTCCATTTTCAGTAGCAGTTGCCGGACAAATTTAGCGTAGCGCGGATGGTCCTCAATCCAGTAGACGAACAGCATTGTGTCCCAATAAATTCGGCTCATCGCTTGTCCGGCGCGCCTTCAGCCTCCCGGGTTTTCATCGCGCGGGAAAACTCTGCCCGCTCCCGGCGGAGGAAAGCCTCGCCGCCGCCGAGGGACGCGAAGATTTCTTTCCCAATTCCCCGAAGCGCCAGAAATGCGTCGATTCCTCCCGCGCGTTTTTCACCGTCCTCGAGCTCGTACGTAAAAATGACCGTGGTACTCTGCCCGGACGGTGGACCAGTTTTCGAGATCAGCCGGAGACGGTTCTCTGTTAAGAACTTCTTGGAACCGAGAGCAGCGCACACGAGGGGAATGCGGTTGTTTAGCGCCAAGGCTTTGTGTACGGTTCCCACGTGAATTGAAATAGTTTTGTCGCCACGTCGTCGGGCTGCGGCAACGTACTCCTGGGAGGCATGCTGGCGGACAAGGTCAGAATCAGAGATCGACGTGGTTGTGTGCATCCTGCCCCTCTATGCATGCTATTCTTGCATAGTCATGCATAGCATGTCAATAATTATGAATTCTTATCGGGTCTCAGTCGAGCGCGTGAGAGAAATACGAAGCGATACGATGCACTTGGATCCTAAAGGAGTGGACGTCGACGACCGAAAGGAACTTCGCGATTTCGCAGGATTGCTGAAGCAGGTCAAACAGCTCGGGTAGCCTTGCCGGAACTCCAAGCCATCTCATTGACTTTCTGGAGCTTGGGTCCTAGTCTGGAAGTAGCTCTTTGAATGGTCCATCCCAAATGGGGGCGTCACGGCTTCGACGGAGATGCTTGCGGCCAAGAGGCATGCCGGGGTGCACACACCCGTAATCGTGGGCAAAATGATAATTGCCAATCAACCAATGGCATACGCAGCCTAATTAATTAGGCAGCCGTTCTCCGCAGCTTCGCCCTTGGGCTGCGAGCGAACGTCACACAGAGGGCTGCTCTTCCCCGTTACGTCTGGGCGGGGAGGTTAAGATCACAGGCTAGCGGCTAGCGTTTCTTGTCCGTTCTGAGCGTGGGCCGCGAACGTCCCAGGGTAATGCCTGGGGCATGAACGCGAATAAGCATGTAGTCTCTTGACCAGTAACATTTTCGGACGCGGGTTCGACTCCCGCCGCCTCCACCAGCACTGATTTAATTTGTCGGAGTAACCGAGGGCGACCTTGAGTAATTTATCGACCGAAATACCTCACTTGGCTGACTGATCGTCTGCCGTCTCCTCCTGCATATCTTCGGTCTTGTGCCAACTGGAGTTTGGGTTATATTCCTTCATGTTCTTGGCGAGGGTTTCGGTCTTCTTGCCGAGATCTTTCTCATACACCGCGCCATCCTGACCAACGATGAACGTCATCACGCCGGACGACCTATACTCCGCGGGGTAAGCTTCGAAGGCGAAACCCTCGGTCATTTTTCCGTTTACGATGTAATTTTTCGCGCCGCCTGGGCCATTCTTTCCCTGACGGGTCAGGATGCGGTAATAGTAGCCGCGGTAAGGAGTGGGAGCGCCGTTTTGGGTGGTCGGATAGCCCTCCGCCACAGCGGAGGCCACGAGGGGACCGATGGGGCTCTTGGGTTCGCCACCTGCGGCTTTCCAATAGAGGCCATCGTGCTGCCCTTCGTCACTGAAGATTTTCTGGGCATACTCGTTGTGCTGTGAAGCGTAGTACTCCTTTTCCGCCGCCACCAGCTCACGGCAGACAACAATGGTCGACACTTCATTCCTGCCAATCCGCCTGAATAAGATCTCTTTCTTGGCGGCATCCGTGTCGAAATACCACACGGTCCCCTTGTTCACGAGTGGAATGGGAGTGGGCCAATTCCTCGCGCCGATATACAAGGTAGTGGTTCCATCCGGTTCTCTGACCAGACGGTGCATTTCCTCATACTTCTTTACGAAATTGGCGCGGTTATTGCTGTCCTCGGTTTCGTCTCCCGACGAGACGATTTGCTTCTCGTCCGGACCCATGATCTCGAGCATCGCTTTTTCGTCATTATTCTGAGTAGCTACGAACAGTGCGTTGCTCGCTTCTTCCGCCGATGAAAACGTTTTCTGGCCCGGCTGTTGCGCCATGGAGCGAGTGGACAGGAACCCCGTCAAAAGGATCGCGAGCGCGGCGAACTTAGAAAGGGTGGCCCAGGGAAGATTGGTCCAGCGAAGATTGGCCCAGCGAAGATTGGCCCAAGGAAGTTTGTCGACTTTCAGCTTCGTTCGCCGCATATAGCTTCTCTCCATTTGCAAATTTACAAGCTGGTCTGGAACCCGAAGAAACTGCGATCACCGCCGCCCGCCACCGCCGCCACCGCCACCACGAGCTCCTCCGCCAGAAAATCCTCCGCCGCCGCGTGCTCCTCCGCCACCGAAGCTGGAGCTACCGCGTGACGAAAAGCTCCTGGCCTGTCCGCCATTGTCGTAGCCGCTGAAGGCGCCCGAGCGCACACCGCTCTGACCGCCGGGAGCAGCGTATCCTCGAGCCGCCTGCGTATTTCCGTTGAAAGGCCGGGTGGTTGCGCCGGGACGGTTGTAAACTCCGCCACGCCCGCCGATGTTCCCGTTGTTGCCGCGGGCTTGAACTCCGCCGCGCCCCCCGTAAGCTCCGCCGCGTCCTGCTCCGTAGAAATTGGTCCGGTTGTAAAATGTGGTGCTCCGCGAGTAGTACCGGCCACCGCCATAAATTGGATATCCACCACGCCAATTGAACCCCCAGCGAGGCCAGCCCCACCCATAACCGCCGAACCAGCCGATGCCAAAGCCAAATCCGAACGAGAGGTACGGACCGCCATACCAAATGCCTGGGTAGGGGTACCATCCTGGCCAAGGATAGACGGGCCCTCCGTAAACCAGCCACGGATTATATGCGGGGACGTAAACGACCGTGGGGCTAGCCGGTTGAATGATGATCGTCGAGCCTTGCGCGGTTACGGTTTGCTGCGGCGTCGTCTTCAGGTTGCCTGCGTCTTCGGCCCGCTTGCGCATTACCTGCACGGCGTCCATTACATCCTGTTGTTGGTTGTAGTAAGCGTCGCCCAGAGAGGACGTCCAGGAAAGGTTCTTATCCATATTTCCCAGAACCGATGGAAATGCAGTGAGCGCCTTGACGCTTGGGTCCCAAGGTTGCTGATCCACAGCTTTGGCCAAATCATCACCCTTTAAGTCAGGATTTGCCTGCAGCCAGCGGTCGGCCTCAACTACTTGTTCGGGAAAGGTAGACGCCGCCAGGATCTGCGCCACTAACGAATCCGGGTATAGTGCAATCGGTGCGACCAACTGCTGCAACTGAGCGGAAGTCTGCTGCGTGTAGGGCGGAGCTTGAGCCGACGAATCCGCACCTTGTTGTGTGGCCTGTGCTGGAGGCTGCGTGGCCTGGGGGTCTTGATAGGCCAACAGTTCCTCGGGCAAGGTCGCGAACAACAGACTCAACGACAACAGGGAAACCAAACTCGTCTTGCCCAAACCGGGCCTTGAGAATCCAGCTGCCGTTCCGAAAATGTTCATGTTCTTGACCCTCCTCTGCAAAACTCTACCTGACCCGTGCGTAAAGAGGCCAGACTTTACACTCCGCTACGATACGATGGCCCCCTAAAATGTTGGGCGAGCCTACACGCTTGTTCTTCTGGATAGTTAGACGCAGTAACTTGACGCGACGTTGCAGATTTGCACAACTGGCAAGAAGCAACGGTCCGCCGCGACGTGATGACGTATCCCACTTGAGACAGCCAGCTGTTATTGAAGGGTAAAAAGGCAGACAACTATCTGTCTGTTCAAAATTGACCACCTTTCGCAAGAATGCCCACGCGTGGCTTGCAATGCGAGAAGGATCGGGGAATACTATTGAATCACGGATAGAGCGGTGTGCCCCATCCTTTCCACGTTTCTTGCGGAACGGGGGGAAGGCCGAAGATCCAACCGCAAGGCTGTAACTTTCCTCTCCTCACGGCTTGCGACGTTTTCGTTGGAACGCTTGAGTCAAGCCGCTTCTACGCCGAGGCGGCCGAGGCCTTTGGCTCCGAAGTGACAAGCCATTCGAGGGTTGAGAACGGGAGGTAAACGCTGGGTGCGTCCATGTCATTCATGGCGCTGCCGGTAATCTCCCGCAAGGCGGCGATCACGTCGTCGCTGTCGAAGGCAAAACCGGTGTCGTCGGTGGCTGTGATAGTACCGCGAAACGCTCGGCTGAACAGAGAGACTTTCACGATCACACTTCGGCCTACCAGCTTTGCTTTATACGAAGATGGGCCAGATTGCGGCATGGTCAGAGGAACTCAATCCTCACAGCTGATGAATAGCAGCCTTTAGATTGCGGTCCGCGCCTTCGATTTGACAACGCCATTCACGGATTAAGTGTTACTCGGGTAATCGACTGACGAGACGCGGCCAGCCATCGTGTTCGGAGCCAAGGCCGTCTCCATCAGCCCGTGAAATGCGCGCCAATCGATTCGTCGTAAGGCGCGACAATTCAATTGTAGGAAGTCCCCCCAACCGCTATTATGCTTCCGATTCCGGGTTGTGCTTTACGTGGCGTGTCGTTGTCTATCAGTCATCCCCAAGAACTCGAAGGAGAATCACCGATGGACGTTTCCCAGGGTTTCGAAGTGTTCTTGTACGGAGTGTTGGTTCTTTTCGCGGTCGGGACGATCCTGAGCGGCTTGTTCCAGGTGAGAACTGCTGAGGCGGTCGTGATCCAGCGCATGGGGAAATTCCTTCGCGTTGCCAACGCGGGCATCAATTTCAAGTTGCCCTGGCTCGACCAGATTGCTGGCCGCATCGACTTGCGCGTCCAGCAACTCGCTCTCGATGTTGAAACCAAGACCAAAGACAACGTATTCGTAAAGATTCCTGTTTCCGTGCAGTATCACGTGATTCCCGAGAAAGTGTACGAAGCTTTCTATAAGCTGGCGAATCCCAAGCAGCAAATCTCTTCTTACGTGTTCAACGTGATTCTCGGGCATGTCCCCAAGATGATTCTGGACGACGCTTTCTTGCAACAATCGGACATTGCGATTGCCATCAAAGAGGGGTTGGACGATGTGATGAAGACGTACGGATATGCCATCGACCAGGCGCTGGTGACCGACATCGAGCCCGACGAGAAGGTAAAAGCCGCGATGAACGACATTAACGCGGCTCAGCGCGAACAAGTCGCGGCAACTGCCCGTGGCGAAGCCGAGAAAATCCTGAAGGTGAAGCAGGCCGAAGCGGAAGCCCAGAGCAAAGCTTTACAGGGCCAGGGCATCGCGAATCAGCGCAAGGCAATTATCGAAGGACTAAAAGAGTCTGTCGAGGCTTTCTCGAAGGCTGTCGAAGGATCGACACCGCACGACGTAATGATGCTGGTGCTCGTAACTCAATACTTGGACACCATGAAGGAAATTGGGGCCAACGACAAGAGCAACACTATATTCGTGTCGCATTCGCCGGCGGCTATGGGCGACCTGTTCCGCCAGATGCAGGAAGCGATCCTGATCGGACAGAAAGCAGCGTCCGTAAGCCAGTAAAATGCGCTACAATTTGCAACTGTTGCTGAGTACGCAAACGATTGTGTGGAAAACACGCGTTCAGTGATGCTCCCCTATCGTAGAGCGTGCAAGTCAGCCAACATCCGTCCGCCAGGAGGAAAAGTATGGCTACAGTTCTGAATATGGCTCCATCTGAAAATAAAGTCTCGAGCTTCGTTTCCCAAACCCGCAAGATGCTGATCAACGGCAAGTGGGTAGAAGCGGCATCCGGCAAGACCTTCGCTACGTACAACCCGGCAACTGGCGAGGTCCTTGCGCGCGTAGTTGAAGGCGATCGGGAAGACATCGACCGCGCAGTCAAGGCTGCCCGTGCAGCCTTTGCCGGCCGATGGTCGCAGCTGACTCCCTCTGAGCGCGGCCGCGCAATCTGGAAGCTCGCCGACTTGCTCGAAGAAAATCTCGAGGAGTTCGCAGAGTTGGAATCCCTGGACAATGGCAAACCCCTGAAAATCGCGCGCGTAGCCGATGTCCCCCTCGCCGTGGATTTATTCCGCTACATGGCGGGTTGGGCGACGAAGATTGAGGGGAACACCATTCCGATCTCCGTGCCTTATGCGCCGGGGGCGAAGTTTCTGGCTTACACTTTGCGCGAGCCGGTGGGTGTTGTCGGCCAGATTATTCCGTGGAATTTTCCTTTGCTGATGGCGGCCTGGAAGTTGGGTCCGGCGCTGGCTACGGGAAACACCGTTGTTCTTAAGCCGGCAGAGCAGACGCCGCTCACGGCGCTGCGTTTGGGTGAGTTGATCCAGGAAGCCGGGATTCCGGATGGTGTGGTGAACATCGTCCCGGGTTATGGCGAGACTGCTGGAGCCGCGTTGGCCGCACATCCTGGCGTGGATAAGGTCGCGTTCACCGGATCGACGGAAGTCGGCAAGCTGATTCTGCAGGCGGCCGCCGGCAATCTGAAGAAAGTTTCGTTGGAGTTGGGCGGCAAGTCTCCGAATGTTGTATTTGCCGATGTTGATCTTGATGCCGCGATTGCAGGAGCTGCCAGCGCCATCTTCTTCAATCATGGGCAGTGCTGCTGCGCGGGCTCGCGTCTCTATGTCGAGAAAAGTGTGTTCGACAAAGTCGTCGAAGGTGTGGCCGAGCACGCGAAGAAAATCAACGTGGGATCGGGGCAGGACGAGTCTACCGACATGGGCCCATTGGTCTCCGTCGAGCAACTGAACCGGGTTTGCGGATATCTTGAGTCAGGGTTCTCCGAAGGGGCCAAGGCGGTCGTCGGCGGAGGCCGGCACGGCGATAAAGGCTACTTCGTCAAGCCCACGGTTTTGGTGAACACGAACGAAAAGATGAAAGTTGTGCAGGAAGAGATTTTCGGGCCGGTGGTCTCGGCCATTCCGTTCAGCGATCCTGCCGAGCTGGTCACGCAAGCCAACGATTCCGTTTACGGCCTGGCTGCGGGAGTCTGGACGCGTGATATCCAGAAGGCGCATCGTCTGGCTTCGCAACTCCGTGCCGGCACCGTGTGGATTAACTGCTACAACATTTTCGACGCTGCCCTGCCCTTCGGCGGATACAAGCAGTCGGGATGGGGTCGCGAAATGGGTCACGAAGTGCTGGAGCAGTACACGGAAGTCAAGGCGGTTTGCACGGCGTTGTAGGCTATGACTCGGTAGCTTGTTTAGCTCGAGGCCACCACCCTTCGCGCAGAACGCGAAGAGTAGGGCACCCTCATCTATTTCAAGACCGACGGGACGGGCGGGGACGCCCGTCCTCCGTTTTTGGCGGGATCTTCGCTTCTCAGGCTTCGCTCGGCTTGGCGGCTCCGGGATCCGTAGCACTTTCGTGGAATTGACGCGCGAGATTTGCGTGCTACGCTTGTTGCATATTGTTTTCGAACACCGGTTTTTCCATCCACTCCTCCATCGTTTGCTCCGTTGCTCCGAAGTTCACGCACGCTGGGTTTAGTCTCGCTGCATTTTCAGAGTTAGGCGAGCGCAACACAGTGCGTAAGTAAGAGTCCCAGGCTGTCCGTTTTTAGACGGTATCAACAACAAAAGGAGGGTTGAAATTAATGGAGAGTAAGTACCGGGTACCCATCTTTGTTGCGGTAGAGAGATTGCAGGAAGCGTCGCAGCAAGCTGGCCTGACCGAAGACGATGTTGTCGGCCTGCTGGCTTCTGGATTGGATATTTGCGATGCAGTGACTTACGTCGAAGCTGTTCTATCGAACCGAGTGCATTGAGTGTGGGCCAGTCTGCAATCCTTCCCCGTTTGTCATCTAACGGCCCTTTTTGCGCTGAAATAAATCGAGCGATATTCCGATGTGATTTTAGAATTCTGCTGGAACGCACGGGCGCGGACGGCCGCGCCTAGATTAATCCTTTCGCGGGTACAATAGGTTCGACGAGGAAAACCTATGCCAGTCCCCCGCACTGCTCAGCCGGACCACGCACGCGCGACCATGGTTTCAACCGAGATTCCGCCAGTCCCGCTGACCATTGAAGGTTATAGTGTGCTTCATCAGATGATGCGGTTTCGGTGGTCCGCGTGGAGACTGCTGCGTCCGGCGCAGAAAGCCAAGATCGTCCACGAGGCAAGCGCTCTGCTGGCGAGGATGGAACAGAATCCATCGGGTCAGTCTGGGCTTTTTTCTTTGATCGGACATAAGGGCGATCTGATGTTTGTCCATTTCCGGCAATCGTTCGAGGAGTTGAATCAGGCGGAATTGCAGATGGCGCGTCTGCGGCTCAGCGATTATCTGGAGCCGACGACTTCGTATCTTTCGGTGATCGAGCTCGGTCTGTATGAGTCCACGATCAAGGTGTACAACGAATTGGCGGAGCAAGGCGTCGAGGCCCACTCGGAGGAATGGAACAGGGCCATCAAGGACACGCTAGAACGGCAGCGAGAAGCCATGCGGCCGCGGTTGTTTCCGGAACTGCCCAAGCATCGCTATCTTTGTTTTTATCCCATGGATCGGCGCCGCGGAGAAGATAAGAACTGGTACACGGTCCCCATCGAGGAGCGGGCGCGGCAGATGAACGAGCATGGTCTGGTGGGACGTCGGTATGCGGGCGAGGTGAGACAGATCATTACTGGATCGATTGGATTCGACGATTGGGAGTGGGGAGTAGATCTGTTTGCGGAAGATCCTTTGGTTTTCAAGAAGTTGATCTACGAAATGCGGTTTGATGAAGTGAGCGCGGTTTATGCTTTGTTCGGCACGTTTTATGTTGGCTTGCGATGCGGGTCGGGTGAGTTGGGGAAATTGTTGAGTGGGCAGGTGCCGAAAGGCTGATAAGGCAAAAACTTATCGCAGAGTTCGCGGAGAAGATCCGCGGAGGACGTGGCGAAAATCTGATCTGGAGACGCAATGGCTACACTTGGACTGGTTGAATACGGAGACGCAAGCCCCGAGGTGCGGGCGGTCTACGACGACATTATGGCTGTGCGGAAGACCGACTGGATCAACAATTTCTGGAAGGCCATTGCAAATGATCCCGTGACTCTGAAGCGGACTTGGGAAGATATCAAACAGATCATGGCGCCGGGAGCTCTCGATCCGTTGATCAAGGAGTTGATTTACGTCGCGGTCAGCGTTAGCAATCAGTGCGATTACTGCATTGCCTCTCACACCGTTTCGGCGAGAAAAAAAGGCATGACGGACGAGATGTTCAAAGAATTAATGGCGGTGGTGGGGATGGCGAATGAAACCAATCGGCTAAGCGCGGGCTATCAGGTGGAAGTCGACGAGCAGTTTAAACCTAGTCGTTAGTCGTTCGCCGTTTGTTTTTAGTCTGAGCTCGTTTCTTCTTTGGTTTGGTCGTTGTCTTCCCTTTCGCGAACTTTAATTCGTGTTGCTTCATATTCACGCGACGCCCGCGAAACGTCACCCCTTCGGACTCCAGGCGGAGTCGCTGTTCGATCGCTGAATCTCCGCGCAGTTTAATTTCGCCTCCAGCGCCCAGTACTCTTTGCCAGGGTAAATCGAAAGACCGGCGCAGGGCGGCGACAACTTGCCTGGCGGCTCCTGGATATCCGGCAGCGCGAGCGATAGCACCGTAGGTTGAAACTTTGCCGCGGGGGATCTTGCGGATCGTGGCCAGGATGCGGGCGTCCATCGTCATGTCAGTAGCGATGGCTCTTCTTAGCGGATCGCATCCCCGTTGAGATTAGAAAATTGCACGGTAGACAGACGCGGGCGGGGACGCCCGCGCCACATTGAACCTTACGCAGCCGCACCCTTGCGGAACGACTCGAGGGCTTTCTCCTCGCTATCGTAAACGTCAAAAATCGTGACCAGCTTGGTCACCTGCAGCAGGTCTCCCACGCGCTGGGTCAGATTGGCCAGCTTGATTGAGCCATCGTTGTTGCGGGCGGTGGTGTAAAGAGCGACCAGCGTGCCCAGGCCGCCGCTGTCGATGTAGGTCACGCCAGACAAATTAAGTACGACGCGCTTGCTCTGGGTGATCACCATTCTCACGGTGTCGCGCAGGTCCGCGGACTCTTCGCCAAAAACAATGCGGCCAGCGCAGTCGACGACCACAATGTCATCTACAGTTCGGACAGTCAGTTTTAGTTGCATGCACGTCCCCCTCGGCCAGAAAGGCAATACAGAAGCCTACTTGAGGAGTATCTTTTCCGCAAGCACTTCGTTGGAGCGAGCCAGTGGGCGCCAAAAGCCTTTCTGCGCTCGGCGGCCCGGACGGTGCGTCCGAGCTTACTTCATGCTTCTGACATCACGTATAATCGAGTTTCCACCTCATGAGCTACCAGGTTCTCGCGCGCAAATACCGTCCGCAAAACTTCTCCGACGTCATAGGGCAAGACCATGTTACGAGGACGCTGAAGAATGCCATTGAGCAGGGCCGTACCGCCCATGGATATATCTTCAGCGGGCACCGCGGCATCGGCAAGACCACGGTAGCCCGGATTTTAGCGATGGCGCTGAACTGCCGGTCTTCGATTCCGGCGGGGGATAAGCCGGTGACAGAACCGTGCGGAGTTTGTGAGTCGTGTACGGAGATTCGGGCGGGAAATTCAGTCGATGTGATCGAGATCGATGCAGCTACCAACCGCGGCATTGATGAGATCCGTGAGCTACGAGAGGCGGCGCGATATCGTCCAGCGCGCGACCGATTCAAGATTTACATCCTCGATGAAGCCCACCAGATCACGGATGCGGCCTTCAACGCCTTGCTGAAAACTTTGGAGGAACCACCCAGCCATGTGGTTTTCATGCTGGCTACAACTCAGCCCGAGGATATTCCCCAAACCATCCGCTCGCGCTGTCAGCATTTCAGTTTCCGGGCTGTGCGCTTCGAGGAGATTCTTGGACAGTTGAAAGACTTGGCGGGTAGGGAGAACGTCGAAGCTGATGAAGATGCGCTCGCCCTGTTGGCCGAGGCTGGGGATGGTTCGATACGCGACGCGCTTTCGATTTTGGATCAGGCTATTGCCTCTTGCGATGGGCGCCTCACTGCCGAGGCGGTGCGACAACTGGTCGGGGCCGCGCCTTCAACGGTGCTCGAAGAAGTCATGCAGGCGGTAGCCCGCAGTTCGAGTGAAGAAGTTTTGCGGCTGGTCGACAGGCTGATCAGCGAAGGCCACAGTCCGACTCATTTCGCGCGGCAGATGGTTCGATTTCTGCGCAACAGCGTGGTGGCCAAGGTTGCGGGTGGCGACTCTTCCCTGCTGCAGATCTCCGGCGATGAACGGGCGCGGGTAGCGCGCGTCGCCGAACTGTTCAGCGAAGAAGATCTAGCCCGGCATCTGCAAGTCATGTTGCGCACACACGGCGAACTTGGATATCGGCAGGAACAGCGTTTCCATCTGGAATTGGGCCTGCTGAAGATGAGCCATGCGCAACGATTGCTGCCGATTGAAGAGCTGCTGAGCGCGGCGGGCGTAGCCGGAGCGGGTCTTCCGAGAGCGGCTGGAAGGCCAACCGTCGTTCCCGAACCGAAGAAGTTGGAATCGGCTGCGCCGGCGCGTGCAAGTCAGGTTTCACCATTCGCGGCGGATTCGGCACGCAAGACCAGCTCGAAGCCTCAGCTCATGGCGGACGACACTCCGGCAGCAGGCGTGCCCGCGTTCTCGACCGGCAAGACGACGGCAAGTGTGGTGATGGGGGCGGCAGCCCCGGCAGCGGTCGCCGAGGCTCCGCCGGAAGCTTCTGGACCCGAAAGATTGCCGCAAAGGTCGCCGGAGTCTGATGATCTGCCTAACGCGCTGCGCGAGCCGGTGCTGAACGCTTTGGCTGGCGGCGGGCATCAAATGCTGGTTTCCATGTTGGAAGGCGGCGAATGGCGGATCGAAGGCAACGAGTTGGTGATCAAGGTAGTATCGTCGGCCACTTTGGTTGATATGACGTTGGGAGCTGACGCGAGGCGCTTGGCAATCGCGACCGCCAGTGGGGTCGCGGGACGCGCGCTTAAGCTGAAAGTGATTCCAGGTAACGGGACGGCTAGCGCGACGACGAGCCGTCCATCTTCCAATGGCGGAGGGCGCAGCCGGGCGGAACAGGATCCGATTGTCCGGCGCATGAAGGAAAAGTTTGGCGCGGAGATTCGGACGATTATCGATTACAAAGAGAGACGGTGAGCTGGTTTCGGGTTTCGGGTTTCGGGCTTCAGAATTTGAATTGACTGGGAAGGATGGCATGGGCGGATTCAACTTGCAGGAATTGATGTCGCAGGCCAAGCGGCAATATGAAGTGTTGCAAAAGAAAATGGAAGAGACTGTGGTGGAAGGCTCGTCCGGCGGAGGAAGTGTCGTGGTCAAGATGGACGGGCGCAAGCAGGTGTTGAGCTCGAAAATTGATCCCGAAGTGGTGAAGAGCGGAGACGTCGAAATGTTGCAGGATCTGGTAACCGCGGCGATCAATGGGGCAAGCCGGAAAGTGGATGAAGCCATGCAGTCTACTATGGGCGGAATGCTGGGTGGGCTGGGAATTCCGGGAATGTAAGAATTGATAATTGAGCAATTTTGTAATTGAGTAATTTTCCTGTCGCGTTGGCACTTGGTTTCAATTACTCAATTACGAAATTACGCAATCGCACAATGTCCCTATGTCTAAATTTGCGGAGCCGATGGCGCGGCTGATCGATGAACTCAAGAAGCTGCCGGGAATTGGCAGCAAGACGGCGCAGCGGCTTGGGTTTCACATCCTGCGCTCGAATGATGAAGACGCGGAGGCCTTGGCCGCGGCTGTCCTCGACGTCAAGGCGAAGCTGCGTCTGTGTTCCATCTGCAATAACATTACGGACATCGATCCCTGCGTCTACTGCAGCAGCGCTACGCGCAATCAACGCATGATTTGCGTCGTGGAAGAGCCCACCAATATTGGAGCCATCGAGAAAACCAAACACTTCAATGGGGTTTATCACGTGCTGCACGGCTCGATTTCCCCGTTGCACGGCGTGGGTCCGGAGCAGCTACGCATCTCCAATCTGATGCGGCGGGTCGAGGACGGCCAGGTGGACGAGGTCATTATCGCCACCAATCCGACGGTGGAGGGCGAAGCGACCGCGACCTATCTTTCGGGGAAGCTGCGACGCGCGGGGCTTAAAGTGACGCGAATTGCTATGGGTATTCCAGTCGGCAGCGACATCGAGTATGCCGACGAAATCACTATGTTGAAATCGATGGAAGGGCGACGCGAGCTGTGAGGGTGGTCCAACATGTCGCTTCCGCGCAGAACGGGTTTTCCAAGATGTGCAACTTTTTGCATATGACGTACATAGGCTGGGCATGGCGAGCACGCGACTACCGAACATATCGATGTAACTCATTTTATACCAATTGCTTACAATTATCCCCTTAAGCGCGGCCTGAGGTCTGAGCTTGGCCTCCAACCTGCACACATCTTAAACAAGTTTTGCCATCGTCTTCTCCGGATGTTGGATAGCAATTTTTCGCTGAGCCGAGGGTGATGTAACCGCATCTCAACTCGACGCTGTAAGAAACCGGGCCAACCAGCCCGGTTTTCCTATTTAGGCCGAGAAAAACCAGCCACAGATTTGCACGGATTCTCACTGATTAGAGGACGCAGTGTCGCGTTTCAATTGGATGCAGCATCGGACTCCAGAAAGAAGTTCTGTTCTTCTTCGGCGGGCACGACGCCTTCTGGCAGGACGCCCTGGTTGTATTCAGCCAAGCGATTCTTCCATTTTAGAAATTCAGTCAGCTTTCGGGGTTCGATGCGGATCTCTACGCGGCGAAGGCTGGCGAGCAGAAGGTTCATCTCATGGCGAAAGCCGGTCGCAGTGCGAAGGTTTTTCGCCGCAGGTCGAAGCAGTTTGATCTTTCGGTTGTGCAGTTCGAGCAGTCCCCATCCAGTTGGCAATTCTTCCGGACAAAGCATGGCTGCGGGTGTGAGATAGAAGCGCTCACATCCCAGCCCTAGTTCTTGCTTCTGGCGAAATGGTTTGTCGCGATCGGCAAGAAAGTCAGCGCGAGAGATTTTGCATTCGACGAGGACGGAGTGGCACGCCCGTTTCCATCCGATGGCGTCGGGCATTTCGCCGCTGAGGCAGGCTTGCTCGGAGAGAACCACTCCGCAGCGATACGAGCGCAGCCATGCAACGGCTCTCTGAACTAATTGGGCGTGAGTCATAGGATGCTTCGGTTGTACCGGACGGCAAGCGCAGACGGAAGTGACTCGAAAGCTTCTAGCTTCTAACTACCAGCTTAAGCCTCATCGCTCCGAGCGGTTTCACCATCACCGGTCGGCGATACACGGTTTCGAGCAGGTGGCGTGCGGCGGCAATGCTCTCGGCCATGCGATCGCGCGGAGAGTAGCCCTGCGCGCCAATCTCGAGAAAACCGGTTTGCTCGCGGACTTCGAGGCGCTGAATGCGACTGTCGCGCTCAGAATCAAAGGCGTTGGCGAGGCGTAGAATTCCCGCCAGCCTCAGGATGCTCTGCCGTTGACTTTCGCTCAAGCCCAGCAGCGTTTTCTGACCGACTCTTGGCAGCGCGCCTCGGTGATAGCGGGCGACGATGCCCACCCAGCGCAGCCTCTCTTCAGTCCAACTCAAGGGAGGTGTCAGGCGTCGAACCAAGTTGTACGTGGCTTTGTGATGATTTGTTTCTTTCTTGGAGCGGCCAACGTCATGCAGCAGAGCCGCCGCCTGCAAGATGGCGCGTTCATCTATCCGCTCGGAGTCGTTTGGCGGCCGCTTGCTGGGCAATCCATCAAAAAGCTGAATAGCGAGCCGGGCGACATGGATCGAGTGCTTGAAATCGGGGTCGAGAAACGATGCCCACAGTTTGAGTCGGCTCAAAGCGGCGGATTCGATCTGATTTCCGACCGGCAACTGTCCCCGCCAGACTTGCCACAGCGAATCCCTGCCAAGCATCTTCGCGCGGTATTTCTCGATCCTGCGGGTACGCTCTTCGATGATCCTGGAATGCCACTTTGAGCGCGAGTCGGCGTCTGGAAAAGCGTTGACTTGGAGGGCAGTCGTCCAAAGCACATCGAGGTCGTGAACCTCACCGAGCGTGTCTTGTAATTCCTTGAGATCGTCGCTCCACGCCGCGTGTTGCTCGGGTAGAAAGTTTTCTACGATGTAGCGGAAGCGCTTCAGCCCGATTCGAAGGCGGTGAAAGGCGACATGGGAGCGATTGCGCAGGGCACGGTGATGCAATTCGTAGGCTTCGGTCCAGCGCTCGAGTGCGAGATGCTTGAAGACAACGCTTCCCGGCCGCATTTTCGCTGCACGGCGAGGCAAGGATGCGATCCATCGCCTCCACTGTTTGCGATCAAATTTCTGAAGGCCAACTGCCGCTTGTTGTTTGAGATGAGCTTCACGACTGCCGAGGAACTGCAGCAGCGCGATGGTTACTGGATCGTCCGGGGTGCCCAAACTACGGACCCACTCCTCCATCACCTGCGCGTCCCGCAATTCTCCCAACTCTCCGAAGAGCTCTTTCCCGGCTTTCTTCATCTCTTTCCACGCGGGATCGGGATCCATGACGAGAAGGCCGTCGGCCATGGAACGGCAACGGCGCAGTGCTACTCGCAGATCGTGAACGGGATCAGCGCCAAACTCCACGCTGGCGCGATCACACTCCTCCAGCACCCGTTCCATCCACAGGGCGAGGCCTGTCGTTTTCTGCGCCTTCTTTGCTGTGGCGGAGGCTAGCGAGAGAGGCATCGTGGTTTCTGAGGTCGCAGCATCACTAGCCATTCTCGCTGTTGGAGCGAATTAATTCCAGTGCTGACAGCTGCAAATTGGGCCCGAACCCCGCAAATCACGTTCGGCCTGCGGTCCCGATTTCCAACGAGAGGCCAATTACCTCCGTAACATGCATCCACTTACCTTGTGCATTAACCTTACCTTACATCGAAGTCTCAGGGAGCCGCGTATTTCGACTGCCGCCACAACCAGGAGCGAAGACAGAAACGCGTCCGCTCGCGCTTTTATTCATAGCCTGAACATCCTGGTGAAATACGTGCGGCTTTACGGCTTTCAGCACAAGCGCACGGAAGGACAATTCGAAGTCACCTGGAATGAGCTGCAGCAGGGGTTGCCGGAGAGTGGTTTCCTCCTGGGAGTTTCCGAGAACCGGCTCCTACTCGACGGGGTAGCTCTGGAATCGGGACAGGCTGAACGCAGCTTCGCCCAACTCTTGACCGCAGCGGGTCTGGCCAGCATTCATTTTTCTAAAGGTGTGACAGTCGACGATTTCGCCCGCCTGATCAAGGCCTTTGCTGTCGGCGGTTCCAAAGCTCAGGATGTAGTCCAGCAGATCAAGGATACCTTTGGGGACAGCAAGCAATCGACGATCCGGATCAATGAAGTCAAATTTGTAGCGGCTGACCCGGGCTCGGCCGATGTGACTGTCGCGGCGCAGATTGCGGCCCAGACTCTGGGGCCTGAATTTAAAGAATGGTTGAATGATCCGCAAAAGCTGCTGCAACTCATCGCCGCGGCCGAAGGCTCGCGCTCCGGCGGCGCCGGAGGCACTGTACCAATTGGCAGTGTGCCGAATGTCGCCCCGAACGGAGCGGGTAATGCGAGCGAAGCAGGCGGCGGAGGTGGAGGAACTTGGGTCGGCGGAGTTGTGCCGCTGCAAGAAGAAGAAGTCATTCAAGCAATCCGGCTGCTAACCAAGTTTGGAGAAGTCGGCGCCGATCCCGGCAGCAAGACGGAGTCGCTGCAAAAAGAATTGACCCTGGCCGATCCGAATACAAAACTCAACCTGCAACAACTGCTGGAAACGCTAGCGGCGAAGAATCCTACAGAAAAGACCGATACGCCCCTCTTAATGAAGGCGGCGGAGCACATGGCAATCCGCTTCGCCATGGAGCGCTTCCAAAAGGGAGATGTCAAAGTCAATGCCGTGCACCAGATGCTGGAACATATGAGCCGGCAGATGGAAACGCTGCGCCAGATTCTGCGTGTGCACGAAGACAAAATGAGCAAGGCGGGAATTCTGGTAGAGTCCCACGCCGACATTCTGGACCGGATGTTCTGGGCGGAAGTGCCCGAGGCCGGGAAGAAAAGCGTGCTACTCTCGGGCGAAGCGCCCTGCGTGCCGCCGCGCAATATCCGCCAGTTCATCGAGGTCTTGCTGGAGCGTGGAGACTTGGAAGGCGCGACCGCCATCCTGCAGAATTACTCGAATTGCCTTACCGCTAAAGAAGCGGAACCGCGCCGCAAAGCGGCCATCGGCCTAAGTCAGTTGGCGGACTTGTTTGCCACCTCCGGCATCGATTTGATCGGCCCGATCGTTCACAAGATTGGCGAATCTCTGGTCCGGGACACCGATCCAGAAGTCCAAAGTCTGCTGAGCGCAGCCTTTGTACGCCTGAGTTCGGAAGCTGGCAATCGTAAGCAGTTTGCTGCTCTCAGCGAGGTTTGCGCCGCCATTGAAGACGTAGCCAAACAACGGCCGGCTATGGCTAACGAGTTGCGCCCGCGCATTGGCGTGGAGAATCGCCTGCCCGAGTTCATCGAAGAGGCGCTGCGTCTGCCGCAAGTTCCACGCGACCTGATCCTGGTACTGCGTCGTACCTCACAGGCGGCTATGGAACATCTTGCCGACCGCTTCTTCCGTTGCATGCGTCGCGAAGAATGCGATCGGATGGTCGAGATAGTTACGGAACTGGGCCCGGAGGCATCGCAACTGGCACGCGAGATGCTTCGCATGGGGCCGGTTCGGCAGGCTTCCTCCGTGGTCGGACTGCTGAGCCGCCTGGATGTACCGACTTTGCTGGAGTTGTTGCCCATACGCTTGAAGGAGTGGAACCGGTTCTACCACGATATCGTGGTTCGCCAAATCGCCTACGGTGCTGCTCAGGACCGCGGACGTACTTTGTTGGAACTTCTGGAACATCTGGATGGCATGGTTCTTCCCCAGGCCATCGACGAGATCGGAATGAGCGGTGACCGCACCACGGTGCCACCCCTGATGGTCATGGCGGAGGCCGGCGAATCCGAAGGCCGCTCGGCGATCGTCCAGATCAAGGCGGTGGAGTCATTGGGAAGACTGCGCGAACCGGAATCGATTCCCGTACTGCGCAATTTGCTCGAAACTAAAAAGATGTGGAAGTGGGCGAATCATCGCGAGTTGCGAATTGCGGCCGCACAAGCCTTGGCTAAGATTGATCCGCGTTATGCGGCTCAGGTAATGTCGGATAGCGGGCTCGCGCCTGGCGAACTCGCCATTGCCCCATTGGATGCGGCTCCCGCGTGCCCCTGGGTGCGGCAGCGCCGTTACGAACGAATCGTGTTGCGAAAAAGCCTCTCGGCCACTATCAGCAGCTCCTGGGGAAAGTCCAGCATCTCACTTCGCGAACTGAGTTTGGGCGGCGGGATGGGCACGAAAGAAGACAACCTCCGCGTAGGCTCGGAAGCGAACATCGACATTTCGACGGGAGTCCGACACATCCGTGGGCAAGTGTTGCTGCGCCGCGCGCGGGTCAACGAAGTCGGATTTGAAATCGTCAGTACCGATATGGAAAGCCGTCTGCGCTTACGCGGCATCCTGATGGAAGCGGTGGAACGTGCTCCAGAGATACGAGGCACGGAGTGGCAGGGCGACCGCAAGGGCTGATTCCATGCTTCTTTGAGATCGCAAGCAGAAAAAAGCCCCGGCTCGAATCGAACCGGGGCTTTCGCATTTCCCCGAAAGGTTTCTACTTCACTTTGGCAAAGATGATGACCAGCGTATACAGCGCCAGCGATTCAATCAGCGCCAACCCAAGGATCAGCGCCAGCTGAATACCAGGCCGCGCTGCAGGATTGCGAGCCAAGCCCTCAGCCGCTGCAGCCGTGGCTTTGCCCTGCGCGAGAGCGCAAATGCCGGAAGCGAACGCCATGGAAAATCCAGCGGCGATCGCAACCCAGTTGACGCCGCCAGCGGCTTCCCCGCCCTGCGCGAACACAGGAACGGCAAAGCATAACAACGACAGCACCATGAACAGATTACTCAGTTTACGCATCGTGTTTCTCCTCCTGACTATGAATTACCGCCAGTGGGTGGTTGACGCCATACCTTGCAGACGCCCTCACGCTGAACGGTGAACAACTGAAACTTCGAAAACCGATCTAGCAATCTTTACTTGTCATCCCGACCGGAGCATTGCGATTGGCCTTTATCAATCGCAATGCGGAGCGGAGGGACCTGCTGTTCTTGCACGTCACAGTCTTAGTGCTCTTCCGCCACCGCTCCAGCCAGATATACCGTCGTCAGCAGAACAAAGATGTAGGTCTGCAGCAACGACACGCCGATGTGCAATCCTAGAAACACGATGGGTACTGCAATCGGAACCAACGAAAAGAAAACCAACGTGACCATGTCGCCAGCGAACATATTGGCATAAAGACGGATAGTCAGCGATAGCACCCGGGCAAGATGGCTAATTATTTCAATGGGCAACAAGAGCCACGACAGCCACCAAACCGGGCCCAGGAAGTGCTTCAGATATCCGATTCCGGCGTGCTTGAATCCCTGAGCCTGATAGTAGACAAAAGCACAAATCGCCAATCCCAGCGGAACCACCGGGACTGCGGTTGGAGATTCAAAGCCGGGAATCACGCCGATCAGATTACATAGCAAGATGAACAAACCGAGCGCCATCAGAAAGGGCGTAAATCCCTCACTGTGGTGACCGACAATTTCCTCGCTCTGGTTTTCGACGAATCCATGCGCGCCCTCGAAGATGTGCTGCAGAGCACCCGGCTTGTCAACGGAAAGCCGCGACCGCACCAGGACAAATACAACAACGAGAAACAAAAATACGAGAACCTCCATCGCCACCGAATTAGGAATGGGGGCATCCGGGTAATGCGGTTCGATGTGAAGAACCCGCAGCAACCCAGTAACCGGGCCGGCGAAGAGTTGATTCAGGAACGCTGTAAACCAGAGTTGTTCGTGCATGAGACAGCTTCTAGCTTTTAGCTTCTAGCTTTTGGCTTTTGGCTCCTAGCTCTTAGCGTATCGGGTGCGATGTGCTTCAGAATCCGCGCGCCAAAGCCATATACAGTTCGTAAGTTGCTTCACACGCGATGCCCCCTACCGGCAGAAACAGGCCAGCAAAGAGCCCATAAAGACTCGCGGGAGAAACACTGAATATAGCATAGCCAGCCGCAGCCATCAAAAAGTAGCGCACCAGAAATCGAAACACAATCCCGCCACTCGATTGCTTATACGCGGTCTGCGTGGCGCGGTCCGCCAGGGCGATGACAACCCGCTCCAGCCAGTGAAAATTGAGGTAGGCGATGGCGCATCCGCAGGCGAATCCAAGGGCAACACGCCAGCCAAAATGCAGCCATCCCGCTGCGCTGAAAACCAGCGCCAAAGCTAGCATGAAATGAGGGATGCGCTTCAAGGCGCGGGAGTAGAACGCTTCGGCCCGGCTCTGATCATCTTCGCTCATAAGTTCTTTGAGGAAGTGACAGTCCGGATCAATTCCACGAAGCCCGCAATAATGCCGACGATCAACCCGGCCAAATAAAGCCATGTCGTATGCAGCCAGTGATCCAGCGCAAGGCCGACCAACCATCCCGCGACGGTCGCAGCCGGAAAAATGAATGCCAACTGGCTATAGTTCGCCAGTTGCACCAACGTGCTTTTCTTTTCCGGAGGGTCGCTGTCAGGGGGAGACATAATTGCAGACCTGCCACTATAGAGACGTTGCTTGTGACGTCTCCCAATCTAACCGAGGCCCATCGACCAACTCACCACTCGTATAAAACGCTCAGGGAAAATGCCGATGACGACCGTAGCAAACGCGGTTACGCCCAGCGCAACGCGCATCGCGATGCTGATGGGTAGCCTGGTTTTGTCCAGCGCCTCGCTCATGAACATCGCGTTCGCGATCCGCATGTAGTAGTACAATCCAAAAACCGCGTAGAGCACGGCCAACGACGCCAGAATATAATGACCGCTCTCTATCAGGCTCAGGAAAATGAAATACTTTCCGTAGAAGCCCGCCAGAGGCGGAATCCCGGCCAGCGACAGAAGAAAAATCAGCATCAGCACGGCTTCGGTCGGGGCGCGGGAGAACAGTCCCGCAATGTCGTCGATCTCGTCTCCGATCACATCCCGCTGCCGCAACGAAGTGACCACAGCGAAAGCGCCCAGGTTCATAAACGTGTAAACCAGCAGGTAGAGCAGGATCCCCTTGAAACCGTCAAAGAAAGCGGGCGCGGGATACTCCACCGAAGCCAGCGCAACCAAACCCAAAAGCATGTAACCGACGTGCGCGATCGAAGAGTAAGCCAATAGGCGCTTGAGGTTGTTCTGCGTGAGCGCTGCCAGATTGGCGCCAGTCATGGTGGCGATCGAAACAAATATAAGCAACGGCACATACACCGACCGCAAAGGATACAAACCCCAGAGAAAGATGCGCAACAACATCGCCCACGCGGCAGCCTTTACCGCAACCGACATAAATCCCGTAACGCTGGTCGGCGCGCCTTCATAGGCGTCCGGCAGCCACTGATGAAAGGGGATTGCGGCGATCTTGAAGAACAGTCCGGTCGCCGTGGTCAGCAATGCAATGACCGCCACCGGGCCAACGTGATTTGAGTTCTGGGCCACCTGCATCGCAAGCGCCTGCCTGATCCCGCTCAGGTCTGTCGTGCCGGTAAGGCCGTACAACAGAGACAAGCCGTAGGCAAAAATTCCAGACGAGAATGCTCCCAGCAACAAATACTTCAACGCCGCCTCATTCGAGCGGCGATCGGTCCGCAGAAATCCAACCAGCACATAGGTGGAGATTGCCATCAACTCCAGTCCAATGAACGTGAGCACGATGTCGAAGCTCGATGCGATGCACATCATGCCAACCACTGAAAACAGAATCAGCGAATAAAACTCGCCGTGGTTTTCGTGTTCGATCTCGAGGTAACGAACCGACATCAGGATGGAGAGTCCCGCTCCCGCGAGAAACAGGTAATAGAAATAAATCGAAAAGTGGTCAAGCACCATGGAGTGCATGAAAGCGACTTCAAGGGAGCGTCCAACCTTCGCAGCTTCGAATTGGGCATACTGGATCTTCAACACTCCAGCGGCGGAAAAAAGCACTCCCATAAACGCCGTTACCGCGTTGGTCCACTTCCACTCCGGCGGGATCATCAAATCGATCAGCAAAATGCCCAGCGCGAACACCGTGAGCATGAGGATAGGGAGCGACAGCAGATAATCCGTGCCGGTGAAATATTGTGGCGCAGGCACTTATTTCGTCCCCTTGGCAAGGTTGGCAGTAAGCGGAACTGCGACGGCGCCCGCGTCCGGCTGTGGCTGCGATGCATTCACTGGCCCGCCGATCCCGGGATAATCTGGCCGAACTGTTAGCACTAACTGATTTACCGGCTGCTGCAATATCTGGAAAAACGGTTTGGGATAGAGCCCGATCCAAAATGCTAGGACGAGCAGCGGCGCGAAGGTTAGAACTTCGCGCGGCGTCAGGTCGTGCAATTTCTCATTTTTCGGATTAGTCACAGTTCCGAAGAATACCCGCTGGTACAGCCAGAGCAAGTAAGCCGCTGCCAGAATCACTCCGGGCACAGCCCACGCCGCCCACTTCCAGTTCTCCATGAACGTGCCCTGCAGGATGGTAAATTCGCCGACAAATCCATTCAGCAGCGGCAATCCCATCGAAGACAAAAACATAATCATCGTGATCGTGGCATATAGCGGCATCACATTGGAGATGCCTCCGTACTCGGAAATCTCGCGCGTGTGCCGCCGCTCGTAAAGAATTCCGACGATCAAGAACAGTGCGCCCGTCGAGATGCCATGGTTAATCTGCTGCAGCACCGATCCGCTCAGGCCCGCTGGATTAAGGGCAAAGATGCCCAACGTGCAAAAGCCCAAGTGGCTGACCGACGAGTAGGCCACGAGTTTTTTCATGTCCTTCTGCATCAGCGAGACCAGCGCGCCATAAATGATTCCAATGATAGAAAGGAAAATCATCCAGAATCGCACCTTGGGATGCATCACTACATCGGGAAAAAAGGGAAGGGCAAATCGAATAAAACCATACGTTCCCATCTTCAGCAGAACGCCAGCCAGGATGACCGAACCCGCCGTGGGCGCCTCGACGTGCGCGTCCGGCAGCCACGTATGGAATGGGAACATCGGCACCTTGATGGCGAAAGCCACGAAGAATGCCAAAAACAGGATGATGGCAAACGTCGAACCGTACGCCGGGTCGTGGAAGATATGCGGCGCGGTCTGATAAAGCGCCTGAATGCTGAACGTGTACTGGCCGGTCTGGCGAAAGTTGTAGAAATACAGAAACAGCACGGACAATAGCATCAGCACCGACCCAAACAATGTGTACAGGAAGAACTTTATGGCGGCATAAAGCTTGCGCGGACCGCCCCAGATGCCGATCAGCAAATACATCGGCACCAGCATGGCTTCCCAGAAAACGAAGAACAGGAAGAAATCGAGCGCCATGAAGACGCCAAGCATTCCGGTTTGCAAGACCAGAAACCAGATGTAGTATTCCTTCACCCGGTTCTCAATCGCGCTCCACGACGAAAGGATGGAAATCCATCCCAGCAGCGTGGTCAACATGATCAGCAAAAAAGAAATGCCGTCGATGCCCAACACGTATCCAGCGCCGATGGAGGGAATCCAGTTGTTGGGAGCGCCCTCCATGAACTTGAATCCCGGCTCGTAGCGCTGCGCCCAGAACAATGGCACCAGTGGGATCGAAACCAGCAGGCCAGCCAAAGCGAAAATGTTCGCGATCCAGCGAATGGCGTCCTTCTGCTCCTTCGGAATAAATATGAGCAACAGAGCGCCAACCAGCGGCGTGAATAAGATGATCGAAAGAATATAGCTTTGCATATTAGGTCAAAACCTGTGTGGCGCGGACACTCTTGTCCGCGTCGTGTCTATCGCCATGCATAATAAGCGACAAATCCTACCAACCCTATCACCATCACCAGCGCGTACCACTGCACCAGGCCCCACTCCAGCAACCGCATCGGGTACGACAGCATTCGCGATAAGATCGCGGGACCGTTGACCAGCACGCCGTCGATAATCCACTTGTCGAACCAACTGGAAAGAGTGCCCGTGAGCCGCGTGATCCATCCCCCGCCGTTGACCACGCCATCGATCACGTGCGAGTCGAACCATGAGGATGCTTCACCGAGCCCCATCACACCCAGGCGCACGTCTCCCACCTTGCGGCGGCCAGTGAAGGCGTAGTCATAAGCTTCGTCGACATAATATTTGTTGTAGAGCACGTCGTACAGTGGCGGAGCCGCAACCGCAATAGGCTCGCCGTAACCCTTGTCGGCACTACGATACGCGCGCCAAGCCATGCCCCAACCAACCACTGCCGCGCCCACCGAAAGAAACATTAGTCCGTATTCGATTGGGCTTGTATGTTCCTCTTCCTTCTCCCCGGCGGCGAGTTGAGCGGTCTTCCCTTCTTCCTGGAAAACCTTGGCTTCGTGAGCAAATACCGGATCCAGGAATTTCGCGAAATGATCGGACCCTCCGAGGCTGTGCGGCCAACCGAGCCAGCCTGCTCCGATGGCGCAAATTGCCAGAACGACCAACGGTCCCGTCATCGATTTCGGGGATTCGTGGATGTGGTGTTCGACCTCGTGACTCATTCTCGGGCGGCCGTGAAAGGTCAGGAACATCAGGCGAAACATGTAGAACGCCGTCATCAAGGCAGTGATGAATCCAATGAGCCAGAGCAAACGATAGGCTCCGCCTTCAGATGACCATGCCTGCCACAGGATTTCGTCTTTCGAGAAAAATCCCGCAAACGGCGGGATGCCGGCAATCGCGAAGGTCGCTATAAACATGGTCCAATGCGTGATGGGGATGCGCTTGTGCAGGTCACCCATGTTGCGCATGTCCTGCTCACCACTCATGGCATGGATTACCGAACCTGATCCGAGGAACAGTAGAGCTTTGAAGAAAGCGTGCGTGAAGACGTGGAAAACGCCCGCAGAAAACGCGCCCACGCCGAGAGCGAGAAACATGTATCCCAATTGCGAGACTGTGGAATACGCCAGCACGCGCTTGATGTCGTTTTGCACCAGTCCAATCGACGCAGCGAAAATCGCGGTCAGCGCGCCGATTATCGCGACGGTCTTCATCGACGTAGGAGCCAGCACGAACAGCGCGTTCGATCGCGCCACCATATATACGCCCGCAGTCACCATGGTCGCGGCGTGAATCAGCGCTGAAACTGGCGTCGGACCTTCCATCGCGTCGGGCAGCCAAACGTAAAGCGGGATTTGGGCAGATTTTCCGCAGGCCCCGACGAACAAAAGCAGAGTCGCAGCCGTAATGATCGGATCGCCTATGGCAAAATGACCGCTGCGCGCCAGATGCGTAACCTCGGTAAAGCGCAGCGATCCGAAATACCATGCAATGGTGAACATGCCCAGCAGAAAGCCCGCGTCGCCGATGCGATTCACAATGAACGCCTTGTTGGCCGCAGTGCTGGCGGAATGGCGATGGAAATAGAATCCGATCAGCAGATACGAGCACAGCCCAACGCCCTCCCAACCCACGAACATCAGCACATAATTGTTCGCCAGAATGAGCGTGAGCATGGAGAACATGAATAGATTCAGGTATCCAAAGAAACGGTAATAGCCGTTCTCGTGCGCCATGTAGCCGGTCGAGTAAATATGGATGAGAGCTCCGACGCCGGTCACAAACAAAAGCCAAATGCCGGACAGCGGATCAAGCAGGAAGCCCACATCAGCTTGGAATGGAGCCGGCCTCCCGTCGCGCATGACAAAGATCATTGGAGGCTGGGCGTCCCCACTCGGCTGGACTGGCGAGACGTCCGTCACTCCATCACCAGTACCCAGCCATGTGTAGACGATGGTTTGGTACGGCTTGCCGGGGTGGTCGTGAGCGAAATCCGTGTATTGCCAGACCGCTGCGCAAGCAAACAGAAATGCCAAGACCACGACGCCGACACAGACTGCGCTGACCGTTGCCTTCTGCAGCTTGCGGCCAAAGAAGAGCATCACAGCCGCGCCGAAAGCCGGCAAGAGAGGAATCAGCCAGATGTGGTCTAGAAAGAACATGAATTGTAGTTCAGCTTTTAGCTGTTAGCCTTTGGCTCTTTGCCTTTGTACCACCGCTTCAAAGCCAAAGGCCAAGAGCCAATGGCCAAGAGCTGTTTCACCACTTCAACAAATCTATTTCGTCCACGTTCACCGTTTCTTTATTACGGAAGAAGGCGATCAAAATTCCCAAGCCTACTGCCGCTTCCGCTGCCGCGTCGGTGATCACGAAAATCGCGAATACCTGTCCATGCAATCCCCACAACCGCGAGAACGCGACCAAGTTTAGGTTTACTGCGTTCAGAATCAGTTCAATCGACATCAGAATGATGACCACGTTCCGGCGGGTCAGCACGCCGATCACGCCCAAGATAAACAGGGCCGCAGCCACCACGAGATAATGAAGTGTGCCGATTGGAGCCATAAAGAGCTTCTAGCTGCTAGTTTCTGGCTTTTAGCTAGGAGCCAGAAGCTAGAAGCTGCCTTCAAATTCTTTTCTTCGCCATCACCACTGCGCCGATAATCGCCACCAACAGCAGCAGCGACGCGATCTCAAACGCGAACATATATTGCCCGTAAAGCATCACGCCGATCTGCTGTGTGTTGTTGGTTTCGACCGGCTGCGCAATACGGTAAGGAAACAGATTCTTGCCCTTCACATACACCACAATGAACAACCCACCCAAGGCGATCGCCGCGAGGAGCCCGACCAGCCATTGCTTATTGAATTGCTCTTCTCTTTGCGAGCGCTCGAGGTTTACCAGCATGATCACAAACAGGAAAAGGACCATGATGCCGCCCGCATAAAGAATGATCTGGACGCCGGCGACGAACGGGGCATAAAGCATTAAGTACAACCCGGCTTGCGCGAGCAAGCCAAAAATCAGTGCCAGGGCGGAATGCACTGGGTTCTTGCGCACGATAACGAAAACGCCGCTCAGTAAGGTAAGCCCGGACAAAAGATAAAAAAAGAACGTTGTCGCAACGGGCTGCATGCCGGGTTGGACCGCTTGCTGCATACTAGAGCACCACTCCCAAAATCGCTGTGAGGATGAGCACGCCGATTCCGATGGGCAACAGCACCTTCCATCCTACTTTCATGAGTTGATCAAAGCGGTAGCGCGGGAACGTGGCGCGATACCAGATGTACAAATACATGAAGCCAGCCACCTTGGCGACGAACCAGAAGATGTCCTGAATGCGGTTGCGCACCGGAGGCACGAACAATATCAGGCCGATCAAGCCAAGCACCGCACCGAACCCGGCCAAGCCGATCGTCTGTACGCGGAAGTAAGGATGCTTCGGCATGCGACGCACGCCGACGAAGGCGATGGCCGCAAGGCCCAAGAACGTAAGTCCGGGAAATAGCGAAAATACAAGATCCCACGTCTCACCCGTCAATGTATTCGGGAAAGGCCGGTACCATCCTCCGAGCCACAAAGTCACCGCGATCGACGAGACTGCGATCATCGCGGCGTACTCGCCGAGCATGAAGAGCGACCAGCGCAAGCCACTATATTCGGTGTGGAAGCCGGCGGTTAATTCGGACTCTGCTTCCGGTAAATCAAATGGTGCACGATTAGTCTCCGCAACCATGGCAATAGCGAAGATACCGAACGCGATAAATCCGAGCGGAAAGAACTTGAACAGAAACCAGACATGCTGCTCCTGCTGAGCCTGCACAATGCCGATCATGCTCAGCGTTCCTGTTCCCGACGTGCCGACACCGACTCCATAAGGTCCGAGCCCGTGCAGGCTGGTCATCAGCACCGCGGAGACAACGGCCATGCCCATTGCCACTTCATACGAAACCATCTGAGCGCTGGAGCGGAGCGCGCCGATCAGCGGGTAGTGCGAGTTCGATGCCCAGCCCGCCATGACGATCCCCAACACGCTAAGCGAGGAAACGCCGAGCATAAAGAGAATCCCGATGTTCAGGTCAGTAATCGCGTGAGTGGGACCGAAGGGGATGACAATATAAACGGCAAACGAAGCACACAGAATAATGAGCGGCGCGATCCAGAAGACAAACTTGTCGGCTTCAGCCGGAATGATGTCTTCCTTGGTCATCAGCTTGATCGCATCGGCGATTGGCTGCAGCAAGCCGTGCGGGCCCACGCGCATGGGGCCGAGGCGAATCTGAAAATGCGCCAGGGCCTTACGCTCCAGCCAGTTCATCGCCATAACCGCAACCGAGATTCCACCGAACACCACCAGGATGTAGACGGTGGCCCAAAATACATTCCCGGCCTGCCCTGGCGTGGTGTTGCTGCTCAGATAGGAGGTGATGTAATCGAGCATCAGCGATCCACCTCGCCCAGCACGATGTCCAGAGTGCCAATCACTGCGATGACGTCGGCTACAAGCGCTCCGCGCACCATGATGCCGAGCGCTTGCAGGTTCACGAACGACGGCGGCCTCACGCGCACGCGATAAGGTTGCGTCGATCCGTCGCTTACTATGAAGTATCCCAGCTCGCCTTTGGGCGCCTCGATCGAGTGATAAATCTCTCCTACTGGCGGCTTAATCACTTTCGGAACTTTCGCCATGATCGGGCCTTCGGGAATTTTATCGACGGCTTGCCGGATGATCCGCAGCGACTGCCGCATTTCCTCCATGCGCACCGTGTACCGGTCGTAGGTGTCACCGTTCGTGCCAACCGGAATCTCGAAATCGAAGTCGGAATATGCCGCGTAGGGTTGAGCCTTGCGAAGATCCCACTTAACCCCACTGGCTCGCAACACCGGACCAGTAACGCCAAGCGCGATGGCGTCCGCACGGGAAATCACTCCGACATTCTTCGTCCTTTCCAGCCAGATGCGATTCGTAGTAAGCAATTCCTCGTACTCGTCAATTTTCGGAGGAACGAAATCGAGAAACTTGATTACATCGCGCTCGAAGCCCTCATAAGTCTCGTACTGGCAGCCGCCAATGCGGAAGGCGTGCGTGGTCAGCCGAGCGCCACAATATTTTTCGAAAATCTTGAGAATTTCTTCCCGGTCGCGAAAGGTGTAGAAGAGCGGCGTCATGGCGCCGATATCGAGAGCGTGCGTACCCAACCAAAGCTGATGGCTCGCCAACCGGTTCAATTCCGTGAGAATCACGCGAATGTATTTCGCCCGCGGCGGCGCTTCAATGTTGAGGAGTTTTTCAACCGCTTCACAGTAGCCCAATCCGTTCGAGACGGCGGCCACATAATCCATACGGTCGACATACGGATTGAACATGGTGTAAGTGCGATTCTCCGCAATCTTCTCCACCCCGCGGTGGAGGTAGCCGATCACGCACTCTGTGCCCAGAACTTTCTCGCCATCCAGCTTGAGGATTACGCGCAGCACTCCATGGGTCGCGGGATGCTGTGGCCCCATGTTGATGATGAGTTCGTTGCTGTCGAGAAATGTCTTGTCGGGTTCACCGAGTTCCAGGTGTGAAAGATACTTCGTGGCCTCGTCCGTCTTCGTGTCAGCCGGCTTCAGATCAGTCGGTTTCAGATCAAACATGGTGCGGTCGGGCATGGTTATTGGCCGCTCTCGATCCCCAGGTTGGCCTTCACCCATTCCTGATCTTGTTGAATGATGCCGTAATCCTTGCGCAGTGGATGGCCTTTCCAACCATCGGGCAACAGGATGCGCTTCAAGTCGGGATGCCCATCGAAGCGAATCCCAAACATGTCGAAGACTTCACGTTCCAGCCAGTTCGCGGTCGCCCATACCGAGACTGCGCTCGGGACGCTTTCGCCGTCCGCGATCAGGATTTTCACGCGAATGCGTTCGTTCCTTGGAAAAGAATAGAGAATCCAGAGGACATCAAACTGTTTTTCCCGCTCGGGATAGTGCACGGCGGTAATGTCCACGCAGTAATCAAATTGCTCTCGGTCGCGAAGGATCTGCAGCACCTCGGAAACAATCGACGGTTCCACCACCATATAGTTCTGGCCGAGGTAGGTATTTGCTTCGCGAATGCCCGAGCCGTACTGGCTCTTGAGCGTGGCGACCATCGGGGATTCCCATGGAATTGGGGCCGGACCGGCAGGTTTAGCCGGCGCACCGGGTGCATGCGCTGCCGGTTTCTTCTCACCACTCGGCGGCGGAGTCGGCGATTTGGTTTCCTCGGGCATGACTACGAAGGCACAAACCTCCGGCGCGGGAACAGCTTTGGAGAACGTTAACTTCTAACAGCTTGCGGATACGGTGTCAACGACGAGCCCGCAAATATGCGGACGGTTCGCGTTACGTCCGCCGAGTTGCCGCCTGATACGACTCGATCAGATCACGAATCCGCTGGGCGTCTGCCTTGCGATGCCCGTGGCTGGTGATCGGATCGGTCCCACCGCTCGATTCAATGCGTATCTCAGACCACACAATCCCGGTCGAAATCCGAACCGAAGCAACTTGTGCGATGGCGATGCTTTCCTCGCTGCTGCCGAAAAAGCGCGGCTTCACCCTGCTCACATGCAATGAGTTCACCACGATACGAACCGGGAAAAGCAAATTCCCTTTTGTCCAGCGGCTGGCAACAAAAGTCTCTCCATCCGGAGTTGTGTCAGTCATATATGGTTGGCAGTTCGCGCTGCTCGGATGAATCTCTCCTGGCTGAATGCGAAATGCTGTCGTCCTAGACCCACTCGAGTGCTCCTTTGCCCCAGATCCAGATGTAACCCACGATTAAGATCCCAAGGAAGATGAGCATCTCAACCAGCCCGAAGGTTCCCAACGCCTTGAACTTCACCGCCCACGGAAACAGAAAGATGGTCTCCACGTCGAAGACCACGAACAGGATGGCGATAATGTAGTAGCGGACCGTGTAACGTCCTCGGGCACTGTCGATGGGATCGATGCCGCATTCGTAAGGCATCAATTTCGTCCGGTTCGGATTGTCCGGCCGGATCAGTTTGGCTGCCAGCAGCGTGATCGGGATCAACACGCCTACCACGGCAACAAAGATGAAGATGGGAACGTAGTTTTGCGGCATCGGGCCTCAACTTCCCGCTTCGATTGAAAATCGTAAAGCAGTTTATAGTACCGCCGAGAGGCTCAGGCTTCAAGGACTCCGGTCACAGCTTGTTTATAATCGATTCTCGATCTTTCTGAATCAAAGGAACCCATTGGCTCTCGACGAGAAAATTTACGAACTGCGGCGCGACAAGCTGAAACAGATTGAAGCGCTGGGGCAACGCGCCTACCCGACCAAGTACGAATTCACCCACACGATTCCGGCGATCCTCGCCGATTACTCGGGAAAGTCGGCTGAGGAACTCGATCAATCGCGAGTCAACGTTCGTGTGGCTGGACGCATCATGGCCATTCGCTTGATGGGCAAAGCCGGGTTCGCGCACTTGCAGCAGGGCGGACAGAAGTTACAGATCTACGTAAAGAAAGATGCAGTCGGCGAAAAGGGGTTCGAACTTTACAAGCTGCTCGACCTCGGAGATCACGTTGGCGTCAGCGGCTATTTGTTCCGCACCCGCACCGGCGAACTCAGCGTCCACGTCGAGGAAATTACGTTCCTCTCCAAAGACCTGCTGCCGTTGCCGGAAAAATGGCATGGCCTGACCGACGTTGAGTTGCGATACCGCCAGCGTTACGTCGACCTGGTCATGAATCCTGAGGTACGGGAAGTTTTCCTGAAGCGCAGCAAGCTGGTGCAATCCATGCGGCGGTTTCTCGACGCGCATGACTTCATCGAGGTCGAAACTCCCATGATGCAGCAGATCGCGGGCGGCGCAGTAGCTAAGCCGTTCGTCACGCATCACAACACCCTCGACATGGATTTGTATCTGCGCATCGCTCCCGAGCTTTATCTCAAGCGGCTGACCGTCGGCGGCTTCGACCGCGTTTACGAAATCAATCGCAACTTCCGCAATGAGGGTCTCGGATGGCGCTGGAATCCGGAGTTCACCATGCTCGAGTTTTACCAGGCTTATACCGACTATCGCGGGATCATGGATCTCACTCAGCAATTGATTGAACAGGCAGCCGTCGATGTTATCGGGGGAACGAAAACAAAGTGGGGCGAGCACGAGATCGACTGGGCTGGCTCGAATTGGCGTCGCATGACCATGCGCGAGGCGATTATTTACTACTGGCCGGATGCCGCAGGGGCGAAGCCGACGATGCTGGATTTCGCTTCTTACGACTCGGTGAAGATCCTCGTGGAGCGCTTCAACGCAGCGCAGGCGCATGTCGCGTACGATCCCAATGAACCGGTGGGGAAAACCATCGCCAACCTATTTGACGCCGTAGCGGAAGAACACCTCACACAGCCGACGATCATCTACGAGTTCCCTACCGCAGTCTCGCCGCTTTCCAAGCAGAAAGCCGACGAACCCGAATGGACGGAGCGCTTCGAGATCTACGCCGGGCAGATGGAAATTTCCAACGGCTTCAGCGAGCTCAACGATCCCGAAGACCAGCGCCGCCGTTTCGAACAGCAGCTCAAGGAACGCGAGCGCGGCGACGAAGAAGCTCACCAGATGGATGAAGACTACATCCGGGCGCTCTCTTACGGCATGCCCCCGGCCGGGGGCTGTGGCGTTGGCGTGGACCGGCTGGCCATGCTCTTGACTGATTCCCACACCATTCGCGACGTGATTCTTTTCCCGCTGCTACGACCAGAAAAGGCATCAAGCCCAGAGGACAAAAAGGAATAGATTCCGTCCCGAGGAGGTCCTGCGGTCTTCCCGCGAGGAAACTTGAGAAATCTCAGGCCGGGTTACCGAGTCAACGCGCGAATGCACGGAGAGAGGTCTTTCCGTATGGAAATACTTCTTGTACGCTGCGATCCAATCAGTCGCAATTTCGCGCTGTGCCGTAGACAAATCCAGCGCGCCACCACAGACCAATTGATGGAGATGTTCTTCTAAGGCGTCCTTAACGGAAGCGTTCCAGGTCTGAGATGTGTAGCGCTCGGGCCACAGATTGTGAATCTCCTCCACTCCACCCAATCCCGGAGCAATCAAGTAATCGATTTCATAGTCGCCCGCGTTGGCATTCACGATTCCATATTCCTGGAGAACCTTTTGACGCAGCGACCTCGATACTTCTGCTACGACTTCCTCGTGCGCCATCGAGCAAACGTCGCGGACCGTAGCTCTCCTCGTGGCGCCTGGTGTAAGGCTGCGGTCAGGCTCCGCCCCAGCCTCAAATAAAGCAGCCGTCAAGTTTGTTCCACGCGGTGTGGAATGTTGGAAGAGGAGCCCGCCAGCCAACGCGCAAATGAAAACCGTCGCCCATAGGAACGCCGCAGCGCGCATGGGCGAGGCGAACTGGAATAAGCGTCTCCACGAGCTCGCCTGAGGTTTAGACGCCAGTTCGCCTAATTGCGCTCTTAATCGGGCGCGTGGGCCGGCGATGTACGGCAGTTGCGGATCGAGAGTTTGCCGGTGAACTCGCGCGAAATCGACGATGGTCCCTTCGATTTCCGCCATGCGAGCCCGGCAGTCCCAGCAGGCGGCGAGGTGGGCGTGAACCTGAGCGGCGAGACGAGTTGAGAGTTCGCCGTCCGCCGCCAGAAGCAGCTCTTGATCGGACAGATGCCGGTCTTCGTCCAGCATGGGCATAGCTTTTATCTCCCGTCCGCGCGGATCAACCGCGCTAGTGATCGCGTCAGTGATATCGATACGGCTCCCAGAGAGATTCCAAGTACTGTCGCAATTTCGCGATAGCGAAGGCCCTCCGCACGCAGCCGGAGGCAACTCTGATCTGCTTCGGGGAGAGCATGAACCACCGCAAGCAAGCGGCGCTGCCTTTGAACGGACGACAACTGTTCTTCAGGATTCGGCGATGGGTCAAACTGTTCTTCTGCAATGTTCCAGTCTGATGCCGTCTTGTCGCGCGACCTCTGGTTCGCATAGCGCTGCTTCAGCGCAAGATTGTGTGCGACCCGGAAGATCCAGCCACGAAGGTTTTTGCGAGACCTACCTGATTGCAGGTGCCGGAAAAGCGAAACGAATACTTCCTGGACGACTTCTTCCGCGTCGTGCACAGGTATGCCGAACGAGAGCGCAAAACGAAGAACTGGATTACGAAGCTGATCAAAAAGGTCCATGACCTCGCACTCGATCTCAGAAGGCTTCGCCAAGCGTGCTGCCGTAGCAGCAGTTGGGAAACTCAGCTCATTGATCGCATCCGTTAAAGCCATCGGCATGGGTCCCTGTGTATATATTCCATTCTTCTGCAATCCGTTCAATGTTTTTTCCGTTGAACTTTCTACTGCCATCGAAAAAAGACTGAACAAAACGGCGGGAACCCGAATACCCCAGTTGCAGACTAAGAAGGACGGGCCACTTCCCTCAAAGGTAACTATTCCGGAGGAAAGGCGCGTCAAACCACGCCCGGACAACAGCTAAACTGTAAGGGCCGATTTCTCATGACGAGAGTTGCAGCTATTTTCTTTTTTTGTGCGTTGCCGCTTTTTGGCCAAAGCAACAGCGGAGAATTGCGTCTTAAAGTAGTCGATCCCGGCGGGCTGGGCGTAAGAACAAGCGTTCAGATCACGAGCAAAGCGAATCAGTATCGAAATACTCTGGTGACTAGCGATCAGGGTGGTCTCGACGTGCAGCGCCTGCCTTACGGCCTCTATCAGCTCGAAATTAAGCAGCCGGGCTTTGCCGCCTTACTCGAATCTGTCGAGATTCATTCCTCGATTCCGGCTGAGCACACGGTCCAACTCAAGCTGCCCACCGTGAATGAGTCGGTAACTGTGAGTGCAGCCGGCACGTTGGTCGACCCCGATCAAGCAGGCTCGGTGAATCAGATTGGCTCCGACCTCATCCAAAACCGGCTCAGCTCGATTCCGGGTCGCTCACTGCAGGATTTGGTGAATTCACAGCCTGGCTGGCTCTATGAAGGCAATGCCGTGCTGCATCCACGCGGCTCGGAGTATCAGACGCAGTTTGTGGTCGACGGCATCCCGCTCACCGACAATCGCTCGCCCAGCTTTGGGCCTGCGATCGACGCCGACGACGTGCAATCGTTGACCATCTACACGGCGGGCATCCCGGCGGAGTATGGACGAAAAATGGGAGGCGTTGTCGAGGTGAACACGCTACAGGATTCACAACCAGGTTTCCACGGCCAGGTCGTGCTCTCCGGCGGCAGCTTCGATTCGGCCGGGGCTTCCGCGCAGGGGCAGTACGCCTGGGACAAGAATACGTTCGGTGCCAGCGCCAGCGGCAGCATGACCGACCATTATCTGAATCCCGTGGTTCCGCAAAACTATTCGAATACAGGCACCTTGGGAGATTTTTCCGTCAACTACGAACGCGACCTAACCTCGAAAGATCGTTTGCGATTCATCGTTCGGCATGAGCTCTCGCGCTACGACATTCCGAATGAACAGGTGCAGGAAGCCGCGGGTCAGCGTCAAACCGCCGATAATATCGAGACCATGGGCATCGCCTCCTATCAGCACACATTCTCCTCGAATGCTGTGGCCGATTTTCGTACGATGGCCCGCGACAACTCGAATGATTTCAACTCCAATCCGGAATCGACTCCCATCGAGGTTTTCCAGCACAATCGCTTTCGCGAAGCATATTTCAAAGGGACGGCGACCATCGATCATGGCAGGAATGAGTGGAAGTTCGGGATCGAGTCGGACAACATATTCTTACGCGAGAATTTCAACTACATCATCACCGATCCAACCCAATTCGATAGCAGCACCCCTCGAACTTTTGCTTTCCAGGGAAACCGTCCAGACCTCGAGCAATCCGCATTCGTCCAGGATCTGATCCGTCTGGGAAATTGGACCATCAATGCCGGGCTGCGCTGGGACCACTACCAGCTCTTGTTGAACCGGCAAGCAGTGGACCCACGTTTCGCGATTTCTCGCTATTTCCCGTCCGCCGGCCTCGTTCTGCATTTTTCCTATGATCGCGTTTTTCAGACGCCGTCTTTCGAAAACATCCTGCTTTCGAGTTCAGCCGCGGTTGAATCCCTCGACGCGAGTTTTCTCCGGCTGCCGGTTGAACCCTCCGAAGGAAACTATTATGAGGCGGGTTTGACCAAAGACTTTCTCGGAAAGCTTAAGCTGGATGCCAACTATTTCCGGCGCCTCGTTGCCAACTACGCGGATGACGATCAGCTCGAGAATACCAGCATCAGTTATCCGATCGCCTTCCGCAAAGCTGTCATCTATGGTGCGGAAGCGAAACTCACCCTCCCGGACTGGCACCACTTTTCGGGCTTTCTCAGTTATTCCTACATCGTCGGCAATGTCTGGCTACCGGTGACGGGCGGCCTTTTTCTGGGTGACGACGCCACCCAGGCGGAATCGCAGCTCAGCGGCCATTTCCCCGATTCGCAGGATCAGCGCAACACGGTTCGTGGACGCGTTCGCTACCAACTCGCCCCGCGATTCTGGATCGCGGGCGGAATTCAATACGACACCGGGCTCCCCTTCGAGTTCGACGGCGATCCGGCCACGGTGCTCGCGGAATACGGCCAGCAGGTCCTGAATCGCATCAACTTTGCCCGAGGCCGAATCTATCCCTCTTTCCAGGTCAATGCCTCGGCGGGCGCAGATATTTACAAGTCCGACCACATGATTATGCGGCTCCAAGTCGACGGACAGAACCTTAATAATGTTCTTAACGTCATCGACTTCGGCGGCCTCTTCTCCGGCAACGCCATTGGCCCCCCGCGCAGCTACAATCTTCGTCTCACCACCAACTTCTAGCGCCGGCGTTTTCAGGGAAACGGCCTTCCGGCAGCCTTCCCGGACCCACTCCAAAAGTTTAATCAAAGAAAATTGCACCGGCATGAGGGAATTCAGTCCGAAATGTCGCCTTTATAAGTGAGCGGGAAAATAATCCGCTGGATCGTAATCAGCGACGGGGAATGGCGGAGTATGCGGGTTTCCCGTGCAGGTTAGATCAAAATCAAACCATTCATCACATCACTGAGGAGAAAAAATATGAAACTGAAATCACTCGCTCTCTTTCTTGGCTTGGTAGTTCTGGCCTCTCTGCCCACGCTGGCGCAGGAAACGTCGTACAGCTTCCAAACCTTCATCTATCCCAAGGACACCTTCACACAGTTGCTCGGCATCAACAATTCCAGCAAAATCGCTGGCTATCACGGGGCGGCCGTGAACCGTGGTTTCACGCTCACCCTACCCAAGCACTTCGTCAATGAGAATTACCCTCAGTCGGCCATGACTCAGGTTACCGGCATCAACAACAAAGACCGTTCGTCTGGATTCTACGTTGACAGCGCCGGCATCACCCATGGCTTCACCTTCGGCCCTCCCGTCAACTGGCTCACCATCGACTATCCGGGGACGCAGTTCAACCAGCTTCTCAGTATCAACGACATGGGTCAGGCATCCGGCTACTACAGCTTGTCAGTAGACAACTCGACCCCCGATTTCCCGTACGTCTACGATGAATTCGGCGGCGTGTTCGAAGTCATCACCATCCCTGGAGCGGTCGGCGGAGCGCAGGCAACTGGGATTAACAACGAGGGACAGGTTTGCGGATTCTGGGTTGATGCCAACCAGGTTAACCACGGTTTCACACTCAGCGCTGGTACCTTCACTTCACTGGACGCACCGCACTCCACCTTCACCCAAGCTCTTGGCCTGAACAACAAGGGTCAGGTAGTGGGAACCTATACCGACCAGTCGAACAATATGCACGGATTCGTGTACAGCAACAAGAAATTCCAGACCATCAATGATCCAAAAGGAAACGGCACCATGACCGTGGTCAACGGGATCAATGATCTCGGCCAGTTGGTCGGATTCTACGTGGACAACAACGGAAACACGGATGGACTCGTAGCAACTCCGAAGACCGAGTAGCACGATCTGTCTCTTAACTCTTGTCTACAATACCGCGCCTTGCCGCCCAAGACCAGGGGGCGCAAGGCGCGTTTTCTTGTGCCAGCTTGGGCAAGGCCACAACTCTCGCGGCGCGGCTGCATCGTGGCCGCCCCCCCTCGCCAATTCTGCATTAACAAGAGAGGATCAGCGCTCAAGCACGGCGGCGCCAAAAGGAAAGACCGTGACCCTGCAGTTCAAGCAGTCACGGTCTTGCACCTTGCCAATTTCCCTATCTTACTTCTTGCCCACTCCGATGAAGTAAACGTTGTGCGGGCTACCCACTGCATTGTCAGTAACGGTCGCATAAGCAGTCTCTGGCGCTGCCACCGAAGCCGTAAACGTAACCGTAATGCTGCATTTCCCACCCGGAGCCAGTGTAGACGTGCAGGTATTGGTCTCGGTGAAATCAGCAGCATTGGTGCCTGTGATCGCAATATTACTGATGGTCAAGTTAGCGCTTCCGCTGTTAGTGATTCCAACCAATTTCTGGACGGGTGTGCCCAGCGTCGAGGCTGGGAAGGTCCAGCAAGGGTTCGACAAGTAAACGTTGGGAGCATCCCCGGAACCGAGAAGCCCGAAGACATCCAGTTCGTTTTGCGTGCCCACATAAACTCTGCCGTTAGCGACAGTCGGAACGGCGAACTTATTCCCGCAGCCGCCGCGGTCTCGCGGTACGCCAGACGAAAGCTCTTGGTTGCTGTTGTACAGCATGGTAGCCAGATTCGTGGCGTCGTAGGCATACAGGATTGCTGGCTTGTCGCCGGGCTGAATGCCCAACGCGTCTTGACGCTCAACCGCCCACACAATCCCGTCCGAAGTACCATTCGCGGAAATGGAAGGCGTTGTGCCAACTGGAAAAACCGTCGCGGTCTGGGAAGCGGCAGCAGTCGAAAGAAGTCCGTTGCTTACACTGAACATCTTCAGATGGTCACCGACACCGGCTTCTTTCGTCACGCCTCCCGAATAGATATTGGCTGCACTCTCTCCCTGCCAATAAGCGGGACTGCTCCAATAGCCGGTCGGCGCTCCGATGACTTCTTCCACGTCCTGATCCTGCGTCGCATTGTACTTACCCATATCGCTTCGGTTCACAAGGTAGATGCGGCTCGCCACCGGATCAGAGTCACAGGGGCTTCCGCCTTTGCCCGCAATGATGAGCTCGTTCGGAACGCTGCCCGATTGTTTGGGTAAGAGGATCGGACCCGCCGAACCCAAATCCTTGTCGTTCAACTTGCGGCAGGCCTCATCGATTGGAGTAAAGTAGTCAAGCACTTTCAACCCGGGACTCAATTTCAACATGCTATCGCCGTAATCGGGTCCGGCCGTGTTCGCATCAAAAAGCGCGTCGCCAACCGCCGCATAAATGTCTCCCGATTCGTCCGCCGCGATGCCATTTCCACTCGCCCAAACGCCGCCATATTGAGCATTCGGGGTGGTGTTAAAGATTGCCACTTGCTTCAATGTCGTCGCACCATAGGCCATGATCCATCCATGCTGGGATCCGGCCCATCCGATATACACCCTGCTATTCGCCAGAAGTAATCCCGCACGCTGCACGTCAGCCAGGGGATTAAACGGTACGATGCCGTTCTTACTGCCTGACCCAGTCCCTGGAACAGATCCCGAAATGTTGACCGGGCCGCCGAACTTCTCCGCTCCAGTAGCCAGGTTTAGCGCATGGAGGGTTTGGTAGTACTGGCCATTCTGTGCCGTGCGGGTAACCAGATACATGGTTCGCGTGTTCATACTAATGACCGGAGTAGAGTTGATCCCGTAGATCGGATACACGCCGCAACTTATGTCTGTATTGCCGTCAGTCCCGCATGAAACCGGCGTGATCCCCTGTGACGGATTGATGAAACTGATTTTCCAAAGCGCGGTAGGACTGAGGCCATCCGCGTCGAAGGCATAGAGGCTGTCGTTTTGCGTCACCACGTAAACCACGTTGTGCGTGCCCTGTCCCGGGATGCTTACATTCGGAACGTAGAGCGGCTGTCCATACACCTGGCCGTCCACCGAAAATGAGAATACCTTGCCAAACGTTGTTGAGCTTACGTTCTGCGGAGTGAGAATGGTCTCTTGCAGATTCTGGCCGGTTCGAGCGTTGTCGTTGTGCTGCGTTAGAACTCCAGCAAAGCTTTGCGCAGCCGCAGGGTTAAGGCAGCCAACCGCTAGCGACAGGATAATTCCCGCACGCGCGAATCCCTCAACTACCTTCTGACAATTCATATTTGGATCCTTGCTATGAAGTGTGCCATCCGGGGGAGACAAAAAACGATTAAAACGATTCTGGACCGCAATCACTCCGATGTCAAGGTGCAAGAACTTGCAACTTTGGGCAGAATTGCCGTACCGCTCGCATTCAGCTCGCGGTCGGATCACAACGTAGATTTACTTGCGCAGACTAGTTCTTCCCTACTCCGATCAGGTAGACATTGTGCGGGCTGCCCACGGCATTGTCCGTGATTGTCACGTACGCGGTCTCAGGTCCTACGACAGAGGCAGTGAATGTAACTGTAATGCGGCACTTCGCGCCTGCCACCAGGGTGGTGCAGGTATTGGTCTGCGTGAAATCGGCTGCGTTGGTTCCCGTGATCGCAATACTGCTCACGGTCAAGGTAGCGTTCCCACTGTTGGTCAGCCCGATCAGTTTCTGCACGGGTGTGCCCAATGTCGAGCCCGGGAAATTCCAGCAAGGATTCGACAAGTAGACATTCGGGCCGCTCGAGGAACCAAGCAATCCAAACACGTCGAGTTCGTTTTGCGTTCCTACATAAACGCGGCCGTTGGCGATAGTCGGAACCGCGAACTTGTTCCCGCAACCCCCGCGGTCTCGCTGCACGCCGTAGGACAGCATTGAGCCGCTGTTGTAGAGCATGGTGGCAACGTTGGTGGCGTCGTAAGCGTACAAGATCGCCGGCTTGTCGCCGGGCTGAACGCCCAATGCCTCTTGCCGCTCAATCGCCCAAACAATCCCATCGGTAGTACCGTGGGCCGAAATGGAGGGCGTCGCTCCAACTGGAAAGACATTCGTGCTCTGCGCAGCCGGAGCAGTCGAAAGCAGTCCGTCGCTCACGCCGAACATATTCAGATGATCGCCCGCGCCGCCTATTCCATTCACGCCCGCGGAATAAACGTAGGCGGAACTTTCACCTTGCCAATACGCAGAACTGCTCCAATAACCTCCACCCGACCCTACGACTTCTTCCACGTCTTGATCCTGGGTAGCGTTGTATTGACCCAGATTGCTCCGATTCAGAAGGTAGATGCGACTTCTCACCGGCGCTGAGTCGCAGGGTTTGCCACCCTTCCCGGCAATGATCAACTCGTTGGGGACGTTGCCTTGCTGTGTGGGTAAAACAATCGGACCGGCCGAGCCCAAGTCCAAATCGTTCAACTTGCGGCAAGCTTCATCGTTCGGAGTGAAGTAGTCCAGCACACTCAGATCGGCATTGAATTTCAACAGGCTGTCGCCATAATCCGATCCGCCGGTATTCGCATCAAACAGCGCGTCGCCAACCGCCGCATAGATGTTTCCAGATTCATCCGCGGCGATACCGTTTCCACTTGCCCAAACGCCGCCCAGTTGCGCGTTCGGGGTGGTGTTGAAAATTGCGACTTGCTTCAAGCTCGTCGCGTTATAGCCCATGACCCATCCATGCAGGGCTCCGGCCCATCCGATGTAAACCGTTCCATTCAGCAGGAGCAACCCCGAGCGCTGCACATCCGCCAGCGTGTCAAAATAAACGATCCCCTTCTTGCTCCCCGCGCCGGTCCCCGGAACCGAGCCCGAAATGTTGACCGGGCCGCCGAACTTCTCCGCTCCAGTGGTGATGTCGATCGAGTGAAGCGTCTGATAGTACTTGCCATTGTTGGCAGTTCGCGTAACCAGATACATCGTGTTGGTGCTGGAATCAATCACGGGAGTGGAGTTGATCCCGTAGATCGGATACACTCCGCAACTTATGTCCGTATTGCCGTCGGTGCCGCACGGAACCGGCGTGATTCCTTGTGACCGATTGATGAAACTGACTTGCCAAAGCGCTGTCGCACTGAGGCCGTCGGCATCGAATGCATAGAGGCTGTCGTTTTGCGTTTCCACGTAAACCACGTTGTGCGTGCCTTGGCCCGGGATGCTTACATTCGGAACATAAAGCGGCTGGCTGTAGACCTGCCCGTCCACCGAATACGAGAAAACCTTGCCAAACGTCTTCGCCTTTACGTTCTGCGGAGTGAGAATGGTCTCTTGCAGGTTCTGGCCGGTTCGACCGATATCGTTGTGCTGCGTTAAAACCCCAGCAAAACTCTGCGCCCCTGCGGGCGTGAGGCAGGCAATCACCAGCGTCAACACAACCCCTGCGCGAACGAATTCCTGACGTATGTTCTGATTCATAGGAAGATCCTTACTCCGAAGTGTGCCACTGAGGGAGGAAACGAGAAACGGTTAAAACCATTTTGTACTGGCGCTAAAGCTCCTGTCAACAGATGTAGCCATGCAACAACTTTGTCATCTCTCTTACATCCAACCGACGCAAAGACTAATTGCTTAGCAGCCCGATCCCTTTTTGCAGGTGTAAATACGTGTGGCCCAAGTGCAGCCAGAGCCGACATTCGTGACTCGAGAGCAATTGCCGAGTTGGTTTCCGTTCATGTACTCATTCACCGCCCAAAAGGTTAGATCATCATTCGGGTCCGAAGAAACGCTGACGTACTCGCCCCAGTAATCGTCCGACTCATCTTGCCCCGTGGCGCCGCTGTTCTCCAAAATTGCGACCGGGGTTCCTTCCGTTCCGCTCGCCGCGACGGTCACGAAAAATGGAGACGGATCATAATCGCTGACGCTACCTCGTGCAGTGGTTCCCGTCACCGTGTACGTAATGCCGAGGTTGCCATTTTCATCCATCGCCACGCTCGGCATTGACCAGAAGTATTTGTTGACTGAATCCTGCAGAACACCATCATGAACGATCGACGGGCTGGCACTCGCATGGATTTTGTCGTATTGAATTCCGGTGCGCCGATAGCCCCCGACCTGCACCGTGTGAGCCACTGCGAGATACTCGCCGCTTCCTCCGCTGGTCAGGTTCCGGTACGCCAGCCGATAATTCAGCCGATCCCCCAGACTATCGATCACCCCACCGTAAGCTTCCGGAATGCAGTAAGTGTTATACGGATGGGCCGGGGCGTAGCATCCGGGCGTGTACGCATGCGGCACGGTGATGAAAGTTGGACCAACCCCGCTGGTAAATCCATTCCAGGTCCAGAACGCCAACTGATTCGATGTGCACGTCGTACCGGAGCACTGATCATTCGTGCCCGGGTTGCTCGGATTTACCTGGGCAAGGAAATATTCTCCCGCCGTGTTGCTCGGAATCGGATTGCTGCCCTCGAAGTCCGCCGGCAATAAAGTGTGAATCAGGCTGTTGTTGGTGGTCGTAACGTAATCCGGGATGTACGTATAACAGGCGGGCGCATTCGCCGAGAGCCCCGCGATCATATCCTTCTTGTCGAGTTGGCAAACTTCAAAACCTACAATGTCATAATTGGCATCCAGATCTTCCAGGTCCCAGGTCACATAGAATCCGTTCGACCAGCTGCCAAATCGCGCATAGTCCGGAAAGTACAGATCGCCCTTCGCATTCGCGGGAATCGCAGGGCTCATCGCATAGGCGTAAACGTTCCAGTTACTTTTGCCATCGACTCCTTGCAAATTGTTGGCGGACGCCGAACCCGTAGCCGCGCTCACACCGATACAGTAATAATTAGAACCGCTCGGATGGAAAATATTGGCAACCACAAACACGTCATCGATGCGGTCGTAGGTCGCAATCCCGTCCAGCGAAGGATTCTTGCAATACTTGCTCCCGCCTGGCTCGAACAATACTGCGATTCCCTGCGGTGCAGCCACGCCGTTCGCCTTCGGGCTGAAAATGGGATTTCCGGTGGCTCGATCAAACGCCTGCAAGAAATTGTCAGCGAATTCCAGATACTGCCCCACCCCGCTCGAATCTGTCGGCCCGACCCCGCCATTCGGATCAGCTTGCGGTCCAGGAATTAGCGATGCACCCAAAATGCTGGCCGCGTCCAAGCCTTCCAATTGCCCCGTCCAGCTTCCGCTAGCGGGATCGGTCGTATTGACACCAAGCCAGCTCGTTCCGCCGGGACAGGTGCTGGCGCTGTTATTTCCCGCGCACCAAATTTGAGCCGGAGCCGCCGGAGCCGCGCAGGTCCCCGTCGGAGGCACGCTCGTACAGTTATTCTGTCCCACTGAAACCAGATTCAACAGCCCGACCATTCCCGCAACCAAAACAAACTTTCTCATCTTCAGCAGTTTCCCAACCTCCGGAGTAGTGGAACAACGCGAACCTTACGATGCATCTTTCATACCATCGCCAGAGCCAACAAATGGTCGTAAAGTTAATAGCTTAGAGCCAGCGAGAGCCGGATAAGATGCCCGAAGCCGCACATTCTTGCACATCAGCGATCAGCGCGAGGATTGCCTTACGACGCAGCTGATGACCTGCAACGCAGTTGATGACGCGCCAACGCTTTTGGGGAGGGCCCGACTTCAGTCGGGGCGCCAAGGCGCATATTCGATTCAGGCCCGCAGGGAACCAAGACCCTCCCTGCCTCTCCCTTCACGAGAAACTTAAACGTAAAGGTGTGCCAGCCCGCCTGCCAGCGCGTGCCGGAAGATTTTGCTTTCCTCCGGAAAACGATAGGTTTATCCTTCCGCTTCCCCCTTTTTGTTGCCCGGAGAACTGTCGTCGCAAGACGCTTGAAGTTCTCTAGTGCTTTCGGTCCTTCGATGTATTCAGGTTGTTTCATATATGGCTGACGATAATCCGCGAGGCACTGGCAACAAAGGCGAGAGGCGCCGGAAAGACGGCGACCCCGCCAACAATGCAGAGCCACTCATCGTCACGATAGAACCCCAAACGAAAAGCAAATACTCCTATGAGGCCAAGCAATATCGACTCGAACGTGCTCGGTACAGGTTGGAGAAAAAAGCCTATCGCGCGACTCATTGCACGATGGTTTTTTTGATCGTCTATACAGGACTCACCCTGATAGTAGCAATCATGTCTGTCATCCAAGCCATAGTTGCACATCAAGGATGGAGCGACAACAGAAAACAAGCGAGCGCCTACCTGACCATTGAAAACTTTAATCCTATAGTCGTTGAGAACGACCCGAATTTCAGAGTAAAAGGGGACTACTCGATTCGCAATGTTGGTGGCACCGCGGCTCTCGCCATTACAGCACCTCCACCACAAGGTGGTATCGGCATCTACTACCCCAATTATCACGTTACGCGGCCAATGTGGGGAGGTCCGTACCTGCCAATAGGCCCAACTATCGGTGCTGGCGGTATCAGCGACCACTTGGGGACTTTCGACATGGGTTCCGACAAAACTTCTGTGCTGGAGGGGAAAGCCTATTACAGTTTGCTGATCGTGGTCGGATACAGAAATATTTTTGGCGAACAACTGATCGCGACTGAATGTCGTGTGTATTCTCCCTCGGAGAAGAGCTGGCAATCTTGTAATCCCGCACCGCGTCCCTAGCCCCGTCACGGCAGGATTAGATATTTGACGCACAGCTATTAGGGAATCGCAGATGAGAAAACTAAAAAGTGCACCCATGCAAAGCAGTGCAAAACCTACCAGCAACAGACCGAAAGATTGTCGCGCGGGTGCGAGTGATTGAATATGGACGAAACCAGCCGCACTAAAGATAAAAGCACAGCAGAAATAGAAGCTTACCTGGAGGATTTTAAGCGCGAATTTTGGAAGTCGATCAGGCAGCCCAAGTTCGCCCTTGAGGTTCTCGGCTTCATTGCATTGAGCATATACGCAGGACTGACCGGCATACAGACTTATCTGGTCAGGACTCAGTTCACCAAAGAACAAAGACCTTACGTTTGGGTGAAATTCGACCACCCTGTTGTGTTCAATAGGGACTGGAAATCTAAACCGGGGACTCCGCCGTGGAGCTGGGATATATTCCTTGTCAATTACGGGAAAACTCCGGCTCTGAATGTTGTATTTTGCCAAGAAGTTTTGATTGGTAAAGGGCCTCTCACACAAAACGAGCGTCTTACGAATACAGATTTTCCCGCAGGCTGCAATGACCCGACTAATCAAAGTCTTCCCTCTATAAAGCCAGGAGTCATCCCACAAGGAGAAAAGATTTCTACTACCGACACTCCATCTCATCCGTACGAACCAGAGATGCTTGATCTCGTTAAATCTACAGACGATAGTATGGCTATCGGCGGTCGGATTGATTATGACAACGTGACTGGAGACCACTACGTGTCTTTCTTCTGTGCTCTGCGTTACGCTTCCGGTGCAATGCACACTTGTCCCAAGTACCAGAACATAGTGAACTAGAACTGGCCCTGTGACGGCGATTCCGAGTATGCAACCTATTGCACATGTGCATCAAATAGGTTAATACCAAATTCCGGCCCTTTGTTTTCTAGCTTGTGGGGGAGAATGAGAGTTTTTCTTGAGGGGTTTTCTGCACCAGAAAGTGTGCAACTGAGTCAGATTCAGGCCGACGCCCAACCAGCCAGAGCCCAACGCGTATACTGGGATTTCAGAATATCCCCTTAATGATCTTTGGAGGAATCTCCGGCATGCGCTATCTGCCACTTCTCTGCCTGTTGCTTGGAACCTTGACTTGGGCGCAGGAACAGTCCGCGCCATCGGATGTGCCGCCGCAGTATCGTCCGCCCATCACCCGCGAAGATGACGACCCGCACACCCTGCCAGCTTCAGCGTCCAAGGTCGCGCCCGACGCGGCTGTCGTCACCATCAAAGGACTCTGCGCTCAGGCTCCGCCCACCGCCGTCGGCTCCTCGAATGCCGCTTGCCAAACCGTGATCACCCGGGCGCAGTTTGAAAGGTTGACCGACGCTCTGCTCCAAAACATGAAACCGTCGTTGAAGTTGCAGCTTGCCAATTCGTATCCCGGCTTGCTTGCCATGGCGCGCGAAGCCGAAGCTCGCGGCCTGGAAAAGAGTCCCCACTTCGAGGAACGCCTCGCCTATGCGCGAGTCCAGATTCTCTCCCAGGAACTCGTCCGTCAAATCGAACAAGAGTCTGCAAACATCTCCGACAAGGATATCGAAGACTATTATCACGCTCACGCCGCCGAGTTCACGCAAGCCACGATGGAACGAATCTTCATCCCCAACCTCAAGCGAACCGATCCTCTGCCCAAAGATCAGGCAACGCCGGAAGCCATAAAGGCCCAGCGAAAGGCAGCCGAGGATGCGATGACCCAACTGGCTGAGCAGCTCCGCGCGAGAGCGGCCGCGGGCGAAGACTTTGTCAAGCTGCAAGCGGACGCTTACACGGCCGCGGGCGAAGCTGGTGATCCGCCCAATCCCAGCCTCGGTCCACTGCGATCGACCGGCCTTCCGCCCGGACACACTTCTGCGTTCGACATGAAGCCCGGCGAGGTCTCTCAAGTCCTCAGCGATTCCACCGGCCACTACATTTACAAACTCGACGCGAAAGCAATCGAACCCATGGATGAAGTGACGCATGAGATCCACAAAACCATGCAAAACCAACGCCGCGAAGAAAGCATCCAAGCTGTAGAGAAACCCGTCACCACAGAGATCAATCAGGCTTACTTTGGAACGGGCGAGAAACCCAGCGTTTCATCGGGTCCGAAATCCAAGTAGCTTCGAACTGGTCCACAAATAAACCGTGAGCGACGAAATGGCGAACGCTCCCACCGAGTAAAAGTTTCGCGACCCGGGTTTAATACCCATACTTGCCTATCTTAACGAAGGTGTCTTAGGGAGAAACTGCATGTTTTCAACAAGGATGCTTCTGTTCTGGGGGCTGCTGATTGGTACAGCGGGTCTTCTTTTGAGTTCGAACGCCTGTGGTGGAGGAGGAGGCGATTCCCAAAACGGAGGCGGTGGTACACCTCCGCCGACACAGAAGATTCAGCACGTGGTCATTATCTTCCAGGAAAATCGCACGCCCGACAATCTGTTCCAAGATCCCAAGTTAGTTGCGAAAGGCGCAGACATTTCGAGCACCGGCCTCACTTCCGCGGGCAAGGTCGTCCCTCTCACCCCGATGTCGCTAGTGACCGACTACGACTTGAGCCACGCGCACAAGGCTTTCGTGTCCATGTACGACGGCGGGAAGATGGATGGGGCCGACCAAATCGAGATCGATTGCACAAAGAAGAATGAGCCGGACTGTCCGTCCCCCACTGCCTGGTTTCGCTATGTGAATCCGTCGGAAGTTGCGCCTTATTTCCAGTTGGCCGAAACGTATACCTTCGGTGACCGAATGTTTCAGACCAACCAAGGCCCGAGTTTCCCGGCGCATCAATTCATAATTTCCGGGACTTCGGCCCCGACTCCACCGGGCCAACCGAACAGCGATTACTTCGCGGCGGAAAACATGACCTACCCGACCCCTATCTCCAATATTCCCGCCGGATGTATCGCGCTCCCGGGCACGACCGCTGCATGGATTGACCCCACCGGCGTCGAGATCAATTCCTCGCCAGCGCAGTTTCCCTGCTATGAGCATCCCACGCTGACTGACTTGCTGGACGCCAAGGCGATCACTTGGCGTTACTACACTCCGGCCGCGGCATCGATATGGACCGGGCCCGCCGCGATTCAGCATATGTGCGTCCCCGATTCCAGCGGAACCACCTGCACAGGCTCCCCTTGGGTCACTGGCGTCGTCATTCCTCAGACCGGGGTGCTGACGGACATAACCAACGGCCAACTGCCCAGCGTGAGCTGGGTCATTCCGAGTGGGCAGGCCTCCGATCATGCTGGAATCAACGATGGTTCGGGACCCTCCTGGGTTACGTCCATCGTCAATGCCATCGGCAACAGTCCCTATTGGTCGAACACGGCTATTATTTTGACATGGGATGACTGGGGAGGTTGGTACGATCACGTTCCACCGCCCGCCATTCTGAACTCCTACGAATACGGTTTTCGTGTGCCGCTGGTCGTAATCTCTCCTTACGCGAAAGCGGGATACATTACGCACACCTTTTATGACTTTGGCAGCATCTTGAAATTCATCGAAGGCACGTTCGGCTTATCGACGATCGCACCTGGAGCCGCGACGCCCTACGCTGACACCTTCACTGCCACCGGCAATCTTTCGGATTGCTTCGACTTTACCCAGACGCCGCTGACGTTTCAAACGATTCCAGCGGCGATGGACGCCGCCCATTTCCTGAACGATAAGACGCCGCCGTTAGATCCCGATGACGACTGATGACTGAGTTTGACCCGTGGTATGCCCCATGAGACTTGGGTACGCGGGCCCCCTAGGAGTTCGCCAGCTATTTCGCTCCGCAAGTCGGTATTTTGAAGTTCGCGATTCGCGTCTGCCAATCGAGGGTCGTAGTCTGGTTCTTGGTGAAGTATTCGTTCACATACCAGAAAGTGCATCCGTCGACCGGGTCCACGGTCATGCTTGTGTAATCGCCCCATTGACCGGAATTCTGCTCGTCTCCGGTTCCGCTCTGAATCAGCAGCTCTGCCAGCTTGGTTTTGCTCGGCAGGTTCCACCAGGAGGCTCTGATTCCAGGATGGGTGGTTGAACTGGACGCGCTGTAACCGACCGCAGCATTCCCGTCCTGATCCTGCGCGATGCTCGGCATGAAGCGAAAATTGGTGTAGTCCGGGCGAATGGTGCCGCTTTGATAAACGGTGGGTAACCCTTTGTCGTGACTACGCAGCTCATACCAACGGACGCCGGTTTGCTTGGCTTTGGTTCCGGCTTGGATGGTATGGCTCACCACCAATGACTCGTACGTACCGAAATTCCGGTAGGACAAACGAGGCATGAGCCGGTCCCCTACCGAATCGACCTCATAGTGATAGCCATTTGCCGGATTCGTCGACAGTTCGGGAACGCAAACCGTCCGAAGAGGAAAACTCACGTTGTAGCACCCCGGAGTATAAGCGGGAACTGTGCGTAACGTATCGGTAAACGTCGATTTGGCTGGATCGGTCCAATCCACATGAAAAGCCCACACGTTGATTGAGTTTGATGTCCTGCTCTCTCCATCGTTGGGAGGATTCTCGATGCTAACCATAAACTCATCCCGGCCGGCTGGAGGAGGAGTCGTGCCTTCTACATCAGCCGGAATCAGGCTGTGCTTGAGATATAAACTTCCGACCGTCGGAATCGGCTTGGGATTGCTAAAACACTGCATCGGGTTCGGCGTCGATCCGGTCAGCATATTCGTTCGATCCAGAGCGCATGCGACGACGCCGATCGGTGTGTACTTATTGTCGACGTCCAGCAGATCGAAACTCACATAGTAGCCGTCCGCCCAAGTGCCAAACTTCGGCCAGTCGGGAAAATACACGTCGCCCTTGGAGTTCTTTCCCAGCACGGGAGTCAGAGGAAATTCGTAGGTATACCAACTGAGGCTGCTGGAAGTCAGGTCGTCGGTATTAGAGATGGCCACGCAATAGTAATATTCGCCTCCTCCGGGCAATCCGTGCGCCGCAACGATCCAGCGCGACGCGAGACGATCGAACATTACCAGACCATCACCACTAAGGTCGTAACAGTTCTTCATCACGCTGAGTTGCCAGGGCAGGTTGCCGGGCTGAGGGGTGGCCCACACCGGAGCGAAGGTTACCTTGTCGTACGCTTGATAGTAGACGTTTACCCACTGCATGTACTGCTTCGTGCCCACCGCTCCATTCGGATCAAAGTCGAGCAGCGGGTGCGCCAAGTGAGAGGCGTCCGCACCCTCAAACGAGGTAACTGTCTGGGCTCGCAGAAAATAAGGTGTCAGCACAACCAGCAGTGCCAGGATTGCTGATTTCATTGCAGCAGGTATCTCCGATTGAATTTCTCTATGGAGCAGTGCTTGAGGGGGCGAGCGCTGCTCAAAACCTAACATGAATTCAAGCTTTTGCAACAGAGGCAAAAGTCTGTATGCCGAACGGTGTTAACCATCTGGATAACATGAAAGAATTTGCAGGTATGGGATCGCTTCGGCCTCTGGTGGTCATCTCGCCACGCGAAGGCGGGATGCATTTCACACGCAGTCTAACTTTGGCAGCATCTTGAAATTCATCGAGGCGACTTTCGGCCTGTCCACAGTCGCGCCCAACGCGTCTCCTGCACGCACGCATTTCCTGAACGATAAGTCGGCGCCCTTAGATCCTCACGACGATTAATTTCTCCCATAAAGATTTCGACCGCCTCATCGGGATTAACGGGGCGGTCGAAGACTTGACTCGGAGATGAATCGCGGGACCGGTCAGTGGGTAATTCTGAACACCGTACCTACCTTCGGACCGCCGCCAAGCGAGGTCGTGCCGTAGAGTTGACCTCCCTTGCCGAATGTCAGCCCCGCCTGAGGCAAGCTGCCATCGTGGCCACCCGCAAAGTCGTAGAGCGTGGTTTCGGTCCAGGGGTCGCCCTGCGCGGCCGGCGGCGAGAGTTCGAAGGCTGAGCCGTTGTTATTCGTGCCGCCAGAGGTCGCCGTGCCGTAGAGATTACCCGCTTGGTCCCGTAGCATGGCTGCGGCCGGACTTGCACCGTCGCTGCCGCCGGTGAAGTTGTAGATCACAGTTTCCGTCCAGGTACCGAACGCAATTTCGAAGACGGTTCCGAAGCCCGTACCGCCCGCAAAGGTTGTGCCGTAGAGATTGCCAGTTTTGTCGACGACCAGAGCTGCATTCGGACCACCTCCATCGCTGCCGCCTGTGAAACGATAGAGCACCCCCTCGGTCCAGGAGCCACCTTGCGTCGCCGGCGGTTTCAGCTTGAACACAATGCCCGCAAGGGCCTTGTCGTTACCGGTTGGGGTCGTCCCGAAAATCGCGCCATGCAAGCCAAAGGTTAAGCCGGCCATGGGATGGCTACCATCGCTGAACTTGCCGAAGGCATGGATCACGGTTTCGCTCCAGGAATCGCCTTCGGCAGCTGCCGGCGCCAGCTCGAAAACGGTGCCACACGTGGTAGCTCCGCAGCTCACGCCCCCTCCGGTTTGGGTCGTGCCATAAAGATTGCCCTTGCTGTCCATGATCAAGCCAGCGTAAGGATTAGCACCGTCGCTTTGTCCCGAGAAAGTGTAAAGCACAGTCTCCGTCCAAGCGGCACCCTGGGTGGCTGGCGGGGAGAGTTCGAAGACGGTCCCGCATCCGCCCGTGCAATTCGCGCTTGCCCCGCCGGAAATAGTCGTGCCATAAAGATTGCCAGCTTTGTCGAAGATGAGGTTGCCGTAGGGATTGGCGCCATCGTTTCCGCCAGCGAAGCTGTAGAGCACAGTCTCGGTCCATGCCGTCCCCGGCGGCGAGACTTCGAACACAGTGCCGAGATTTGACGTTCCGCCGCTGGTGGTTGTGCCATAAAGATTGTGCGCCGAGTCCTCAACCAGGCTCGCTGAGGGAGTAGCCCCGTCGCTGCCACCTTCGAAGCGGTAGAGCACGCTCTCCTTAGGGCTGGTGGCAAGAGCGGTGGAGGCAAGCATCACAATCACAAGGATTGTGAAGCAGAGACCGGCGAGTGGGAACTTGTGGCGCTTCATGAGACATCTCCTCGATGAACTCTCTGCAGGGCGAAGGCCGGACCTTCGGAGATACGGTGCCCGGCATTCTACACCCGTTCCTATGGCTTGCGGCAAAGATTCTCAAGCTTCATCAAAAGCCAGTTTTCCGTAGAAAAGAACGTCAGCCCTAGGTTCACTCCGAGATAGTAACTACTTCTAAACCACCCCTACGTCGCGGCGAAATAAGCCCAAAATTCCTTCCGCCTTCTTACCTTTCCTGTTAACGTGTCTCCGCACAAAATATTGCCGTTCATGAATTGCATTGTATTGAGTGGCCCTCAATGAGGCCCCCTCCTACGGGGAGACTTTTGTCGAGATCGGTGGGAAACCCCTGGGGAAAGCGAGCTGCTTCCGTTACTTGTCATGTACTAGTGTGATCTAGTTTGTTGTAGCAGAAGAGCTAGAGTTCAATTAAGCCCTTGGGTCGTGGGATCCAAATTCTAGTTTCAAGGACACGCAATGTCCCCCTTTTTGTATTCTGCCCGGCTGCGCCGGAGCTGGTCGATTCTAGTCACGTCGATTGCACCCGTCCTAATCAGCCTTTTGCTTTTATCCAGCTCCGCGCAAGTAACGGCCGCACAGGTCTCATCCACGGGAAGCGAAGGTGCCGTAGCGGCGAAGATGCCACCTCACGTCCCTTCTGCGGATTTCTACGTCGCGACAGACGGTAACGACTCCTGGAGTGGGACCCTGCCCGCTCCCAATAACCAACATACGGATGGACCTTTCGCTTCTGTCGCCCGGGCTCAGATCGCCGTGCAGAAACTTCTCCAGTCCCATCCCAAAAAGACCATCAGAACCATGATCCGGCAGGGCTCTTACTATCTCCCGTTAAGTCCGACCAATCCTGGTACTCTGCATTTTTCGTCAGCTGATTCGGGAACTCCCCAGACGCCCGTAACCTGGGAAAACTATCCCGGAGAAACTCCCACGGTAAGCGGAGGCGAAGCGTTAGGCGCTGGCGGACTCCAACTTTCCTGGACCAATTCATCCGGCAATCTGTGGCAAGTGCAATTGCCCAAGAACACTCAGCCCTTTGAGTACCTGTTCTACCAGCCCAGCACCAGTGGACGCCGCTTTCGCTCGCGATTGCAATCCGCTTCCGGTACGGGCTACTACATGAATAACGGATCTTGCTATTCCACCGTCACCGGACAGACCGTCGCGATTGGCGAATGCAATCTCGCCACGTTTCTCCGCATCGCCGCTTCGGTTCCTCCCGGCAACACCGGTTGTCCCACTGTGCGCAGTGGAAATCAGTCCAAATGCCTCGACCGTTTTAAATATAATCCTGACGATCCGATCACGAATTGGACCAACTTGAACGGGATATATACCGGAGATCCCTCGAAGCCCTGTCGCGCCGACAGCTCCAATCCATATCCCGTCGGTGATATTGAACTCACTCTGTTCAACGCCTGGACTGTCGACGTCATGCGCATTAACTGCGTCGACACTAACAACCACATTATTTATCTCACTGGTCCCACCCAGGGAGCTGCGGGCGAGTACAACTATTTTGGTCCTTCCGCGGGTCACCGCTATATCATCGAAAACACGAAGGACGCTTTCAACCGGGAAGAACAGGACGGTCAAACCGGAATCTGGTTTCTTGATCGCTCCAGCCTGCCGTGGACGCTCTCCTACATCGCCAACAGCGGTGAGAATCCCAACACCGACAATGTCGTCATTCCCCAACTTCAGCCCGCGACTGCCATCGGTGGGAGCATAGTCTCAGCCAAGGGGCTTGACTACGTGACCTTCCACGGCATCACCTTCGAAGTGGATGACTTCATCCCGCCGTCGTATGGGTTCAACGACGATGACAATGGGGAGAACATGTTGCCGGCAGCCGTCGACTGCGAGAATTGTCAGCACGTCACCTTCGACGGCATCAGCGTACGCCACACATCGGCCTCCGGTCTTCAGATCGCATCTCTGGATTCACACTCCGGACCGTCGGCGTCCAACGATCTGATCCAAAATTCGGCGTTCTACGACCTCGGCTCCAGTGGCATTCACATTGGACATGCACCGTCAGGATCCGACGTCACAAGCAGTGTCGTACACTCCGTCACTGTGCAAAATAACATCGTCCAAGGCTACTCTCGCATCTTTGCCGATGGCGAAGGTCTTGCCCAAGGCGACGGCAACAACATCGTCTACCTGCACAACGACATTGATGATGGTTACCACGCCGGCATCTCAATCTGCCAAAGTGGGTGTCCGGGCGACAACGGCAATAACATCGTTGCCCAGTACAACCGAATTTGGAACATGATGCAGGGCATCACATCCGATGGCGGGGCGCTTTACTATGACATTGGAAATCTGACTAAGAGTGGTACGGGGAACCAGGTCCTGAATAATCTGATCCACGATGTGACTGATGCTTCGATCATCGATCAGAAAATTCTAGGGACAGGGTACGGAGGGCACGGCGTATATTTGGACGCGCAGACGGCGGGCATGAATGTCGAAAACAACGTTATCTATCGCGTCTCCTCAGATACAACCATGATGGCGCAGGGACCGGCCGATGGGCAGCCGCCGAACACGTTTAAGAACAACATCCTTGCGTACGGGCGAAAAGGAATGTTCGCGGAAGGAAATGCGTGGCCGCAGAACTGCACCAACACTCTGAGGGTCAACCTGGTCAGCAACATCATGTACTTTGATCAGACCGACGCGACTTCGTTTTACGTGGTTCAAGGGTGCGCCGACTCGTGCGGCATGTCGTTCAACGACTACCAGAATTTTCAACGCAACCTTTACTGGAGAACCGACGGCAAGTTCGCCACCTACGACAAAGCATTCCACGTTTTGCCGGACCCGCCGCCTCCGGACCAGGCGAATAGCTGCACCGAGCCTCCGCAACCTGGCCAAGACTGGAGTTTCTTCGATTTCCCGGTCTGGCAGAATGGACATCCTCTGGTTAAAGGCAAACCGATCGCCATGGATGAAGATGCCGAAGGAACCGTGACCGTAAACCCTGGCTTTGGGCATTCCGGCTCGGCCACTGATTTCCTGCTTTCAAAATCTCCAGTCACGGGCTTCGATTTCGCAGAAACCAACTCGACCATCAAGACCGCAGGGCGAATCAACCCCTGGATTCACCCGCCGGCCGTGCCCCCAACGTTTCCCACGTATTACTACACTACTTTCTAGTCGGAGGCTGCCAGCATTCAATTCCTGACGGCAAAGCAGCCCGATGCTGACTACTTGAAACTGATCACGCCGAACAATCCGGCTTTTTCGTCGTTTGGCCCGGCGGCAAAGAAAAGCTGATTGGTCTTGCCATTCTTCGCCGCTCCTCCTCCGAATGTCGTCGCCCACAGTTGGCTCTCGACGATTATTTTCCCGCTAGTATTCGTGAGCGGTCCGATGAGTTGCCCAGTCGTGGCATTGAATGCGTTGATGCGGCCGTTATTCAGATTTCCCACGAGCAACGCCTTGCTCGCCGGACCGAAGTTTTTCGGAGCAAGCGCTAAACCCCACGGCCCGGTGAGAACGCTGGTGCCGGAGATGAGGGTCTTGATCAGGGTACCGCCGAGGCTGAAAATATCCACCGCGCCGCCGACCTTGGGAATCGTGTAGGCCACGAACAGCCGCCCATTAATATTCTGTACGTTGAAAGGGCCAGAGCCCGAGGGAAGGTTAGGATCGGTGAAAGATTTCACGAGGGTGAACGAGTCATCATACATTTCCACTGCGTTGTTCTTGTGGTTGGCAGCGTAGATGTAATTGTGGCCCTTATAGACTCCGATGGCGAGGCCCGTGTACGCTGCGCTGCCGGAGTTGTTTACAGCGATGACTGCAGTGTTGGGATTTACGCTTGCGTTCCAACCACTGATCGTACCGTCGATAGTGTCAAAAATAAATGTGGCCGGGCCAGAGTTTCCGCCTTGAGAGATTTGGAAGTCAGTGGTGCCGTTGTAGACGATGCCGGTCGGTGTCCCATGGTGCTTGGAAGAGACCGCCGGGATTGTAATCGCGACCGACTGCTTCACGCCTTTTGCGTTATAGAATGTCGTCAGGCCACTGCCGGCGTCGGTGACTCCAAGAGCGCCGGATGGAGCATAGGCAATCCCCCACGCATTAATTAGATCAGCATCCTGGTGTTTCGCTTTTCCCGCCTGGCTGGAGACTAGATTGGTTACTGCGTACTGCGCGCTCGCAGGGATTGCCAATCCCACGACAAAAACCAGCACTGCGAGAGCGCTCACTGGAAGACGCAACCGATCCTGGGCAAACATAATTTCCTCCACTTGAGTAATGCCTGTTGTCCTTCTTTCGGAGAGTAACGAAGGGTGTGATGCAGAGTGTGCAGACGCGCGCTCATAGGAGCACTCCACCGCAGTGGAACTCGGTGCGGCAGCCGATTAACATAATCGTGCATCGGCCCAGGCTGGGTGTCAAGCCCGAAAAGAGAAAACCCTTTTCACGGATCTGAAGGGTTCGCGCTCAAGCAGAAATGATTCTGCGAACAGCTGTAATCAGCGCAGGATACATCGCACCCATTCCTACTGCACAACTAATGTGAGAGAGATCGACTGCTTCGTCGAACTCGAACTGGCGGCGACCACAATCTGATACGTACCCGCCGGGGTGCCGTTCGGATTGTTCTGAGAGCCCGTAGAGCCGCCACCGCCTCCACAAGAACAGACGAACATCAGCAAGAAAATCGGCAGAGTGCGTCGCAAGCGCATCACGCCCCGCCGTCGTCCGCTCACCGGCAAGAAGACGAGCCCAAGAATCGCCAAGGCCGAGAACCATTTCGCAGGAGCGAAGTAGCTCGGAGTAAGGCTGGCAGTAGTTCGCGAGGTCGTCGCCACTGTGGCGTTGAACGCGGTGGCTGCGGTTGCGCTCAGGTTCTCCGTCGACGGCACCGTACAAGTCGCACCCATCGGCGCTCCGGTGCACGTGAGTGTCGTCGCCCCGCTGACGCCGCTGCCACCGATGGTGAGCGAGTAGCTGGCAGTTTGTCCCGCCGTCACCGTCGCTGAACTGCTTCCCCCGGCAGCGACGGCCAGACCGAGACCGGTTCCAACACCAGACAATGCCACCGTCTGCGGGCTGCCCGTCGCGTTATCCGCAATGCTGAGTTGGCCGCTCCGTTTACCGCTGACCGAGGGAGCAAACGTAACCGAGATTGGGCAGGAACCACCCACCGCTATCGTAAGACTACAGTTGTTGGTTTCGAAAAAATCGCCCGAGTACGAGATTTGTGAAATAGTGGCCGGCACCGCTCCAGTGTTACTCAACGTCACGACCTGAATCGCAGATGGCGTACCCACCGTCTGACTGGGAAACGTCAGGCTTGTTGGCGTCAGCGCAACGGCGGGAAACGCTCCCGTTCCCGAAAGCGCCACGGTTTGCGGACTGCCAGGACCGTTGTCTGCAATATTGAGCGTAGCTTGCCGTATCCCCGCGGCAGCAGGAGTGAAACTTATCTCGATGGCGCAACTGCCACCCGCGTCCACACTCCCCCCGCAGGTATTGGACTGAGTAAAATCTTTGCTCTGCGGCCCCGCGATCGTGATGGAACTGATCGTGAGGGCAGACCGGCCAATATTGTTAAGAGTCACCGTCTCGCTCGTGCTGACGACTCCGGGAATCTGAGCGCCGAAGACCAGAGCATTCGGAACCAATATCGGGTCAGGGCCCGATGGGCGGTTGAACAAAAGCGAAATCGGAGAACCTGCCACTGCCAGGTCGGGGCTGAGATCGCCGTTGAAGTCCGCGATGGCAATACCTCCAAATCCGAGCGCGCCAAAATTTACCGGCGTCTGGAAAGTTCCATCGCCATTGCCCAGTAAAACCGACACATCCTGCCAAAAATTGTTAAACGCGGCGATGTCCGGTTTTTGGTCTCCATTGAAATCGCTTACCGCAACAAAATTAGGCGTGCCCCCAACGGGCAAATTGGTCGCGGCTCCGAAAGTTCCATCGCCGTTGCCCAACAGGACCGAAACATTGTCGGAGGAAGAGTTGGCCGTCGCCAAATCCAATTTCCCGTCGTGATTGAAGTCAGCGATAGCCACTGAGATACTTCCCGTACCCGTGGGGTAGGCCACCGCGGTCCCGAAAGTCCCATTTCCATTTCCCAAGAGAATCGAGACAGACGAGCCTGTCGCGACCGCAAGATCGAGTTTGCTATCACCGTTGAAGTCCGCAACCGCCAGGCCATTCGCCATTGCCCCCACTGCGGAAGTCATCGGTGGGCCAAATGATCCATTGCCACTCCCCAGGAATACCGACACATTATTTCCGTCAGACGTAACAATGTCAGGGTTGCCATCGCCATTGAAGTCGCCGACCGCCAAATAAGTGCCGCCTCCGGCGTAGTCTACTTCTGGCTGGAAGGTGCCATCGCCATTGCCCAGGAACACCCCAACATTTCCGTTTACACTAACCGCCAAGTCCAGTTTTCCATCCTTATTGAAATCTCCACTGGCTGCGTAGCAGATGTTGAAACACGGCGCATCGAGGAAAGTCACCAACGGCGACTGAAAGCTTCCGTTTCCATCGCCGAGGAAGAGCGCAAACCAGCCGTTAAATTCCGCCTGCTCCACAAACTGCACCACATCCGATTTTCCATCACCATTAAAATCACCGGCGATGATCGAGGAAACAGTCCGTGCGCCAGGTCCTTCAGAGGGCAGCGCCACAGACGTGCCAACCTGAAAGGTTCCATCGCCGTTGCCCAGCGCGACCGACGCCAGCGGGGTCAAGTTGCTGGACCGCGTGGTTGCGACGTCCAGCTTGCCGTCACCGTTGAAATCTCCAACCGTCGCATCGAGTCCGGGCATTAACGAAAATACCGGATTCTGAAAAGTTCCGTCGCCCTTGCCAAGCAGCACCGCGACACCGGGGACGAGCAAATCAATTTTCCCGTCTCCGTTGAAGTCACCTGCCAACACAGTGTCGGAACTGCCGAGAGACACGGAGGTAGTGACTGCTGGCTGGAATGTCCCGTCCCCGTTGCCTGGCAGAACGGAAGTAGCACCTTCTGCTTGAAACGCCAGATCGAGTTTCCCGTCTCCGTTGAAGTCGGCCAGTACGAAGCCGGTGGGCGCCGTCGATAGCGCGGTGTCCACCGGGGCCTGAAAAGTTCCATTGCCTTGGCCCAGAAAAACCGAGACTGCGGCTGAGTTCACCGCAACTAAGTCAACTTTCCCATCACCATTGATGTCGACGGATTGCATTGCAACCGGCGTCGGGATTGGGCCGGCATTCGCCACGATCGGAGCCTGAAAAGTTCCATCGCCATTTCCCAGCATCACCGTCAATGCCGAATCGCCTTCTTGCGTCACCGCCGCTGGCATAGCTAGATCCAGTTTTCCATCTCCATTGAAATCGCCCACGGTGACGTCGCTCAGCCGATCGGTGACGATATTTGTAACCACTTGGGTTTGAAATGTTCCGTCTCCGTTGCCCAACAAAACTGAGACTGAGAAATTCCCGTTCACGACCAGCACATCTAACTTGCCATCGCCGTTAAAGTCCCCAACTTTCACCGCTACGGGACTTGTCCCCACCGGGTAGCTCACAGCGGATTGGAAGGTTCCGTCTCCATTTCCCAACAGCACTGAGATGTCATTCGAAAGACCATTCGTGGTCACCAGGTCGAGTTTGCCGCCGGAGCTGAAGTCGGCAGCGGCAATCGCTGAAGGACCCTGTCCAACCGGGAGATCCAAGCGAGCAACGAATGACACGGTCTGTGCCGACGCGCCAACCGAGGCCAACAGAACCAAAGCCGTGAAAAGCTGAAGTTTCAGAGATGACATGATTGTACGATCCTCGCGAGTGTCCTCCCGCCTGGGGTAAGAAGCAGATTCGCTTTCTGTAACAAGAGAGAGAGACTATGTTCCGTCAGACCTAGGAACCAAGAAGCGCGCGCAACACCAGTTGGCATCTTTGCGGTTGTTGTCCGCCCCAAGACACACTGTGTTTTTTACACTGCCGCAATACAAACCCTCCCAGAGGCAGAAAGTTTCGTCACGGATAACTTTCATTCCTACGATGTCGACTGCGAAAAAATAGGCACACTCCGTTTACTGACTTTGAGAAATCACCGCCTTCACCCTCCTTACTAAAGGTCCGTCCTCCTAGCTCGATGACGTGATGTTGGTCATGTACGGAGGTTACCTATGTCCATGGTTCGAAACGGGATAGATTCCATTCAGGACTTGACCGGCGAGTCCAATCTTTAAGCTTCGAGGACCCGCAATGTCCCCCGCCTTCCCTGGTTTTGCGTCGAACCGAAAGTCCTTTGCTATTTTCACTCGATGCGCAGTGCTTCTCTTGGCCAACCTGCTCGCGATCCCTGGTAGCGCACAAACCAAGTTGCCTCCCAACGTTCCTTCCGCGGATTTTTTCGTCGCGCCCGACGGTAAAGACTCCTGGAGCGGCACCCTAAGCTCGCCCAATTCCCAAAAAACCGATGGACCCTTCGCTTCCATCGCGAGGGCTCAGATTGCAGTGCGAAATCTTATTCAGCACCATCCTAACCGGACGATCGTCGTCATGATCCGGCAGGGTGTTTATTATCTCCCGTTAAGTCCTACCAATCCCGGAACGTTGAATTTCACGACTGCAGATTCGGGGACGTCTCAAATGCCCGTCGTCTGGGAAAACTATCCGAACGAAGTTCCCATCGTCAGCGCCGGCGAGGCGATCACCAAAGGAACCGAACAGATAAACCGGGACGGGCTTGGGCTCACTTGGACAAACACCTCCGGCAATCTGTGGCAAGTGCAGTTGCCGGCGAACACCCAGCCTTTCGAATACTTGTTCTATAAGAAAAATGGACGCGGGCGGCGGCTGCGTTCGCGGCTGCAGTCCGGTAGCGGCGTTGGTTACTACGTGAATAACGGCGCCTGTTATTCCACTGTCACCGGGCAGACCGTCGCATTGGCGAACTGCAATCTCGGCACTTTCCTGCGCGTGGCTGCCGAGGTGCCTCCCGGAAACACTGGTTGTCCCAGCGTCAAGAGTGGAACTCAATCCAAGTGCCTCGACCGTTTCAAATACGATCCCAGCGATCCCATCACCAACTGGGCGAACATAAACGGCATTTATACCGGAGATCCTTCTCATCCTTGTCGCACGGACAGTTCTAATTCCTATCCCGTCGGCGACGTCGAACTTACGCTCTTCGACGCCTGGACCGTCGACGTCATGCGCGTCAACTGCGTCGACACCACGAATCACATCATTTATCTCACCGGCCCCACCAAGGGCAGTCCCGCAAACTACGATTGTTTCGGTCCCGCTGCCGGCCACCGTTACATTATCGAGAACGCTTTGGACGCCTTTCAGCATGAGCAGCAATCGGGTCAGACCGGAATCTGGTTCCTGGATCGCGCCAGCAAGCCTTGGACGCTGTACTACGTCGCCAATGAAGACGAAGATCCTAATCGCGACAACGCGATCATCCCGCAACTGCAACCCGCCAGCGCTACCGGCGGCAGCATCCTGAATGCAACCCTTCTTCAGTACGTGACGTTTCAAGGCATTGTTTTTGAGATGGACAATTTTATTCCGCCTGCCGCCGGATTCAACGACGATGAGAATGGCGAGAATACTTTGCCCGCAACCGTCGATTGCGAGAGTTGCCAGCATGTCACCTTCGACGGCATCAGCGTGCGCCACACTTCGGCGTCCGGTCTGCAGATCGCCTCTCTCGCGGGGCACTCCGGACCACCAGCGGCCAACGATCTCATCCAGAATTCAGCATTCTATGACCTCGGTTCCAGTGGCATTCACATCGGCCATTCGCCACACGGATACGATCTCGCCAGCAGTGTCGTACACTCCGTGACCGTGCAAAACAACATCGTCCAAGGCTACTCGCGCGTCTTTGCCGACGGTGAAGGCCTCGCACAGGGCAACGGCAACAACATCCTCTACCTGCACAACGACATCAATGACGGATACCACGCCGGCATTTCCATCTGCGAGCAAGGATGCTCGGGTGAAAACGGCAGCGATATTGTCAGCCAGTACAACCACCTCTGGAACCTCATGCAGGGCATCACCTCCGACGGAGGAGCGCTCTACTATCACGTCGGAAATCCTCAGAAAAGCGGCACCGGCGACAAAATCCTCAACAACCTGGTTCACGACGTAACCGATTCATCGGTTATCGATCGAGCAATCCTGGGCACCGGCTACGGCGGAAACGGCATCTACCTCGACGGACAATCAACGGGTCTGAACATCGAAAACAACGTGGTCTATCGCATTTCCCAGGACACGGTCTTCATGACCGAGGGTCCCTCGAACTCCCAACCCCCGAATAACTTCAGCAACAACATCTTTGCTTACGGCCGCAAAGCCATGGTCCGCGAGAACATCGCGTGGCCTCAGAACTGCGGCGGCGCGATTCGGGCCAACCTCACCAGCAACATATTTTATTTCGATCAAAATGATTCGGCGGGATTCTACGTCATCCAGGGATGCGCCGACTCCTGCGGCATGTCGTTCAATCAATACCAGAATTTTCAGCGCAACCTCTACTGGAGAACCGACGGCCAATTTGCGACCTACACAAAGGCGTTTCACGTGTTGACCACTCCGCCTCCGCCCGATCAAGCGAACTCGTGCAGCGAGCCTTCGGATCCGACCACCGCCTGGACGTTCTTCGATTTCCCCACCTGGCAGAATGGACATCCCCTCGTTCACGGAAGCCCTTTGCCGATGAATGAAGACGCCGAGGGAACTGTCAGCGTCGATCCCGGCTTCGGCAATACCGGACTTCCTACGGACTACCTGCTCTCCAAATCCCCAATGCCCGGCTTCGACGACACTCAAACCAACGACACCATAAATACCGCCGGCCGAACCAATCCTTCAATTTATCCGCCAGCCGTGCCCCCAACCTTCCCCACGTATTACTACACGGCCTTCTAACCACGCCATAGAAACGAAAGGCCCTCATCGCTGAGGGCCTTTCTGTAACTTCGCGAAATAACTCTGTCATCCCGACCGGAGCGAAGCGGAGTGGAGGGACCTTGCGTTTTCAGCGGCTCTCATTTTTGATCGAGCCGTTACCCAACCGCCGTTTCGCCGCCTCCACCATCACCGGCAACACAAAGCGATGGAAATCCGCATAGTGCCGCTTCTTCCAAAACAAACTCGGATCCTGGCTGATCCGATACCAGAATTCCAATCCGCGATGCTGCATCCACCGCGGAGCCCGCTTGCGCATCCCAATGTGATAATCGAATGCGCCGCCCACCGCTCCAGTAAACCGCGCCTCAATGCGTTCGCGGTTCGTGAATACCCAGCGCTCCTGCAGCGGCGCTCCCAGGCCTACCCACAGGATGTCAGGCTGAGTCCGCGCCAGCTCGCCCAGAATGTATTTATTGTTCTCGCCTTCGATCGGGCCCCACGGAGGCGTCCACGCTCCCACGATCTTGATCTTCGGATGCAGCGCCTGAAACGCCGCAGCCGTCCTCTCGGCCTTGCGATCGCCTCCACACATAATGAAGACCGTGTAACCTTTCTCCGCCGCGCGTTTATTCATTTCCACCAGAAAGTCCGGACCACAACAGCGGCTGCCCACCGGTTGCCCTAAAACCCGACTCGCCCAAACCAGCGGAACGCCGTCCGCCATGGGAAAGTCAGCCTCATTCAGAGCCTGCCGGTAATCAGCGTCCCCGCGCGCTTCAATCACGTTATAGACGTTGATGAATACCGCATAACGCCGCCGGCCCCGCCGAATGCCCTCTTCGACATCGTCCAACGTCTGCCCAAGATTCGTCCGCCGAACCCGGACGCCCAGTATGTCAGTTCGCTCTTCGTGATTCGCTAACTCTGGCATGGTTTCCACAAGCATGATCGTTTACCGCTCCCAAGTCCAGTTGAGTGTCGAACGATACGTCAGGGGGGACAAACGCTGTCGCAACATAGCATAACGACGCCAACCCGCAACAGAGACAAAAGTCTCCATGAGGAGGTCATATGCTTTCACAAAAAAACGGGTGCCCTGCCCTTCTCGCGCTCTTTGCGAGAGGGCGGGGCTTCATGCAGATCGCGGCGTCGAACCACCGGATGCACGTGGCTGGTGGCTGGCCCACCTTTACGTGGCTGGCCCACCTTAACGTTCTTTGTAAAGGTGGGGACTCATGTTGCCGACGAGGGGATTTTGATCTCGGCCTCACGCCACTGATTGATTCGCACCGCACCCTCTGCCCCGAAGGCATAGCTCCGATAACTGCTCCACGGCCACTCCTCCGGTTCCCGCACTAGCCCTCGCACCACTGGATTCCGGTGCATGTACCGCAGCTTCTCGATCCGCTTGCGCCCCGTCCAGATGTTGTAGTCATAGAAGCGTCGCTGCCACACATGCTCGGCTCCGACCGCAAATAACTCCTGCTGGCCCGCCACTCGCCGCTTGCGCACCGCCTTCAAGACCCGACGCGAAAAGCCCTGCTTGATCGCCTGCATCACCCGCGACGGATCGCCCTTTTCCGGCTCGCTGATCAGCAGATGAATGTGGTCAGGCATGGCGACATAGCCTACCACCACGAAGCAATAACGCTGGCGGACTTCCTCGAACACTTTTAGAAACAGATCCCGCCGCTGCGGGCTAGCCAGCCAAGCTTGCCGCCGATAACAACTGCAAGTGATGAAATGCAGTTCCTTCGTGCCATAGTAGCGCCGGGGATGGTTCGACACGGCCCAAGCCTACTCGCTGAGGCAAAGAAAAGCTGTGACATCTGACCTCGTCGTCCCCACCTTTACAAAAAACGTAAAGGTGGGCCAGCCACGTCTCGTATCTCTGGATAAGCGCAACGATCCCTTGCCTTATCCTCGATCGGGAAGCTATGATGCGCCGTGGGTCGCGTGACGGCTCGTAGGCCTTGAGCCGCGCCCGTGGCCGACCCGCACCGAACCGGGCCCCGTCGCGAATTCCGCTGGAGGCTGCCGTGTCGAAATTACGCGCACTCTGTCTCTGCGCTTCCTTGCTGGTATTCCCTTTGTGCATCAGCGCACCAAGCCAACGTACCGATCAGCTCTTATCGCTCACATCGGCGCCCAATAGCTCGCTCTTCGTGAATCCCTGGATGCAATCCGCGAAACTGTCAGGGACAAGCTACCCAGTTTACCTCGGCACTTCGGTAGCGATCAGCGCCGATACAGCGGTGGCGTCGTCACTGTATTCGGATCTTAATAAGTACACAGGTGCGGCATACGTTTTCGTGAGGCCAGCGACAGGCTGGAGCAACACGACTCAGACTGCGGCACTGACCTCCTCAGATGGGAAGAACTGCGACCTGTTAGGCACCTCGGTAGCGATCAGCGCCGACACAATCGCGATCGGAGCTCCGCAAAACGGATGTAATCCTGGTGGGCCTGGTGAAGTCTACGTGTTCGTGAAACCGGCTGGCGGCTGGTCTGGCGTGCAAACCGAAACCGCTAAGCTGATCGCCTCGGATGGGAACGCTTTTGATGCGTTGGGCACCTCCGTTTCGATCAGCGGTGACACCATCGTGGCCGGCGCGCCAGGCACATATCCATCCAGTACTCCCGGTGCGGCTTATGTCTTCGTGAAGCCCGAAGGCGGGTGGAAGAGCGGCTACCAAACCGCCAAGCTTACTTCGTCCGACGGTAGGGCCGGAAACGAGTTGGGTTACTCTGTGTCGATCAGCAAGGATACCGTCGCAACTGGAGCGCCTCAGGCCGGTGTAGCTTACGTGTTTGTTAAGCCGACAAACGGTTGGAAGAATGCGACCCAGACCGCAGAACTGAGTTCCTCGGACGGAGCGTTTAACGGCGAGCTTGGGTATTCCATCTCCGTCGATGGCCAGACGGTTGCGGCTGGGGCACCCTATGCCACCGTCGGACCGAATCAATATCAGGGGGACGCCTACGTCTTCGTCGAGCCTTCCGGCGGTTGGAGGAATATGACTGAGACCGCTAAGCTGACGGAGGGAGACGGCGAGGCAGGGGATCTCCTGGGCTCGTCGATTGCCACCAGCGGCAGCCTTGTCGTGGCGGGTGCGGCTCAGTATTCCCGAGGGCCAAGTTTAAAAAAGCTGGGTGGACCTTCGTTTCTCGTAGAGGGAGCAACTTATCTTTTCATCGAGCCGAATGGTGGCTGGGCGACGGCATCGAGCACGAACAAAGTTACTGGATCAGATGCAAGATTTGGCTCCTACTTGGGCTCTTCTGTCGCGGTGAGAGGAGACAGTTTCGTAGCTGGCGCGCCTCGCAATGGTCGGTACGTTGGCGGGGCATATATCTTCCAGCGTCCCTGAAAACCGAGCATACCGTGTCAGCGAGTGCGTTACATCGATGTTACCGGGGGAAATCATGAAGCAGTTTGGCGAGAGCGATACGCGATCCTCCCAGAAGCCTGCCGAGCTTCCAGAGACGCTTCATCGGCGTCTAGACAGCTATGCGCTAGCGGCGAGCGCCGCAGGCGTGGCCGCACTCGCTTGCGCGCTTCCGGCGGACGCCGCGCCTGCTTGCAAGACGGTACTCATCGACCTCGTGGGCGCACAGACCTACGCCCTGAATCCAGCTGACCAACAATTTGCGCCATTCAACATCGCGCAGAGCTTCACCTGGGTTTCGACCATCGCCATGTGGAACCGGGGCTTCTTGACCCCAAACTCTGCGGGGGCGTTCGACTTGCTAGGGGCGAAAAGCCTTCCCGCCGCGCTGGTCAAGGGAGAAAGCATAGGCCCGAACGGCCGCTTTGGAAAAGTAAAGTCCTATGGCATGCTCTTTTCCTACGGAACGTTCAACAGCGGCAGCAAGAAGCATCATCAAGGTAACTTCCAATTTGGCCGTCCCAACTATTTCGGATTCAAGTTCTCCGTCTCCGGAAAAGATCATTACGGGTGGGTTCGGTTAGGGGTATCGTTTACCAGCTATGGATCACCAACGACGACCCACATCGACGCCTACGGATATGAGACTACGCCCAACACGGCAATCAACGCGGGCCAGTGTTCGGCGCCGGAACAAGCAGCTGAGCCCAGCTCGAAACACGCTCCCTCGGACAGCCACCTGACAGCTTCTGTCGCCAGCCCAACTAAGCATTTCCCGTCGCTCGGAATACTTGCCCTCGGTGCCGTCGGAGTCCCATTTTGGCTGGGTCGGAAATAGCGCGGAGCCCCAGGCTCTCGTCCATTCATTGGACGCTAACCTGGGTTTCAATGCTTTAACGAGAGCCGGTATAAAACTTTTCCGATCCCCCAGTCTCGACCATCTTTCGTTTCCCAATTTGGGAAGCCGCTCGCGGTCTGCTCTCTTTCCTCTTGAATTCGACCCACCAACTCTGATAATCTAGTAGCTTGCATGTTATCTACAAGATAATCTCGATCTTTGACAACCTGACCATGAGCCAACCTCATCCGCCGAGTCCGACCGATCACCGTCAAGACGTAAACGCCTTTCCAGTATTCCGAGCAATTCCCGGAACGGAAATGCATCCACCCGCAAAGGACCATAACTCCATTGTTTCCAAGATCTTGCGTCTAACTACCTTAAGAACCATAGATCTAGCGGAGAGAAAAAAATCTGGGCATTAACACTGTTGACACACATGTGCAATAAATTGCATACTGTGCTCCGTGACAGGGCAGTGTTATGGGGACAGAAGCGCAGTTATGCGTTGATGGTCTTTACAGTATTCGTCTACGCAGTTGTGTTCTTTACAAGCTTCCCAAATCAAGGTGACGGGAATGTTCAACGGGAAGGTAGCTGGCGGTTTATTGGCAGTAGGATTGAGTCCGTAAATAGCATTCGTAAGGTGGCTACAAAATTCGGTGACGTGTGTGGGGGTATTTGGAAGTACGTCTCGGTAAACGAGCCAACCCCAAGCAAATATCTTGAGATTGACCCCTCCGGGGATATCGTTCCGAGATTGCTGCACAAAAGAATCGGTAAGCAGTTTTATACCGCCATCCTTTTTTGCTCTCGGTCCAATCGCAAAGGCTGGATGGTCCATATCCGCTCCTATAAAGATTTCCTCGGTTGGTTCGACAGGCAGATGGTCAATGAAAAAATATGTGATCGCTGGGACGGCGGGGGTTGCCCCAGCATTTTCCCAAACAGGGGAAAATTGCCAAACTATTTCAGGTTTTCCGAGGGGGACTGGACGGGCCGATCTTTGATGTTGAATTACATCGGAAATTACAAAGGCACGCTGGACGGTTCTCAGGGCTTCCTTAGAAGTATCGGAAGCTTCTTTAGAGGCGTCAGCGGAATCTCGGTTGGCGCGATACATGAGGATGGTAAAAAAAGCGTAGACACAAAGAACGATAAAACCAGCAAGTTCCAAGGCGAATTTGGGGTCTCTAAGTTTTCTTTCAAAACGTTTTTTAAAATTATCGAGACATTCTTCTGTCTTATCTTTGCTCTGATCTTCGCTGCCGTTGGCTTGGTGCATATTCATTCCTTGGAAAACGAGATGAGTAATTCCGAAGTTGCTAAATTGTGGATAGCTGGGTTCGGTTCGCTCTTTCTTGGGTCTATGTTTGTTTTCTTGATGTGCTGGCGCATAATCACTTTATGAAGGAACAGGAATATACAGAAGGCCCGGAAGCACTAGAGAACTTCAAGCGTCTTGCGACGACAGTTCTCCGAGCAACAAAAAGGGGGAAGCGGAAGGATAAACCTACCGTTCCCCGGAGGAAAGCAAAATCTTCCGACAAGAGCTAGAAAGGGACTTCCGTTTCCCCCGCCCTTGTCGGCGACGTGTGAAGCGAATCGGTATCCTTGCCCGTGAGTTCGCTGTAGGTAAGGCGTTTGCCGACCACTTGGGTAATAGCTAGAGCGAAGCGTTGGGCATCGTTTAAGCCCTTGCGATTGTTGTAACGAAATACTTGTTCGTCAACGTACTTATTGAGATGAAACGGCTCAACGGCAACGTAAGTCCCGCGCAAGGTCCGCTTCAACAGCGACCAGAAGTTTTCCATGCCGTTGACGTGTACGCGACCGCGCACATAGGTTTCGGTCTTGTTAACGAATTCATGCACGAAGCGCGACTGCAATCCCTGTTCGTAAGCCACGGCGTCATCGGTGTAGACCTTGGTGCCGTACTTTACTTGTTTCAAAATCTCCGATTGCAACGTCTCGCGCTTTACGTTTGGTACGACTGTGGCGCGAACTTGACGAAGATTCCGGTCAAGAATTCCTTGCACAATCGTCTTGCCCGTAGAAGCTCCCGAGTATCCATCTTGGATTGCGAATCTCTCACGGCGCGAACGGTGCATGTTCTTCACTTTACCGCCGACGAAAGTCTCATCAACTTCGACTTCCGATCCGCCGCCGCCAATTTTGGTCTTGCTCTTGAATCCGCGTCCGCCCATGACTTCACGAATTCGCTGAAGCATGAACCACGCGGACGTTTGCGTGATGCCCAAGGTCCGGGCGAGTTCATGACTGCTGACCCCGTTCTTGGAGTTGGCGAGAATCCAGAATGCAGTCATCCACTTGTCCAGCCCGAGCGGAGAATCCTCGAAGATCGTTTTGACCTTGATGGTGAACTGCCGTTTGCAGCCATAGCAGAACCACAGTCGGCGAGTCTTGATAAACGAATTCTTGGCGACTCCGCATCGCGGGCAAACAACTACACCATCCGGCCAGCGCAATTTGACGGCGTAGGCGAAAGCACGCTCAATATCAGCGAAGTAAACGATGGCTTCTTGAAGTGTTTTTGGTTCGACCATGCACAGAGTATATATTATGCACACATGTGTGTCAACTAGTTTATTGCCAAAATCTGGTCCTTTGTTCTCTAGATTTTGCGCGAAAATGAGAGTTTTTTTTGAGGTATTTTCTGCACCAGAATATGTGCATACGAGCCAGCATGACTGGCTCTCCCCCATCGATCTGAAACCAAACCACGGTAAGTTTGACGGGGCTTTCCCCGTCGCTTATCTTAGGAACTCGCTTGATCCAATCGTAGGAATCGCGAACCAGGAGGCTTGATTGAAGGTCTTAGTAGTCGGAGGCGCCGGGTACATCGGAAGTCATACCGCGCGAGTCTTGCGCAAGGCTGGTCTCGAAGTACTCATCTACGACAACCTGTCTACCGGCTTCGATTTTCTGGCCAAAGGTTTTGAGACTGTCATCGGTGACGTTCACGACAGCAAGAAGCTTCTCGACTCGCTCAAACAAGTCGATGCCGTCATGCACTTCGCCGCCAACCACTACGTCGGCGAATCGATGATCAACCCACGAAAGTATTATCGCAATAACGTCGAAGGCGGAATCTCATTGCTCAACGCGATAGTCGACTCGGGCAAGAAAGATATGCTGGTCATCTTCTCCTCCACCTGCTCGGTGTACGGCTCGCCGACGAAAATGCCGATCACCGAAGACGATCCGCTGACCCCGGTAAATCCCTACGGCGTCTCCAAAGTATTTTTCGAGCAAGCCCTGCAGTCCTATGACACCGCGTACGGAATTCGCTACGCCGCCTTGCGCTACTTCAACGCCGTAGGCGCGGACGAGAGCGGAGAGATTGGCGAATGCCATGAGCCCGAGCCGCACCTCGTGCCGCTGGCTCTGCGCGCCGCTGCCGGCTTCGGACCGGAGCTGCAACTCTTCGGCACCGACTATCCCACGCCCGACGGAACTTGTATCCGCGATTATACGAACGTAGTCGACCTGGCCGAGGCACACGTCAAGGCGCACCAGCGCCTGCTTGCGGGGAATCCATCTTTCGTTGTGAACTTGGGAACGGGAAACGGGTCTTCGGTGAAGGAAGTGATTGCAGCGGTGGAAGAAGTAACAGGAAAGAAAGTTCCGGGGAAGATTGTGCCGCGCCGGCCCGGCGATCCGCCAGCTCTAGTGGCAGATCCAGCGCGCGCGCAAGAGTTGCTGCAATGGAAGACGAAGCGCTCGCTACTGGATAGTGTCTCGACCGCGTGGAAGTGGATGCAACGCAGGGGCAAGTAGCGCCACTTCCCTGCTGAAAGCATCAAGTTCTGAGAATTACGAAACGCTTACGGGCGTTGCCACGCTTTTTCTCGATCTTTCCTCAAGGTATCGACGCAGCGCGTCCTTCCAGGAAGGAATCGATAAGCCCAAGGCCCGAGCTTTCGCTTTGCTCAGCACTGAATACGAAGGACGCTTCACCGGGCTGGCAAACTCGGAGGATTTCACAGGCGAGAGTTTCGCATCGAGACCTGCTTCCTGAAAAATCTGACGGGTGAAGTCATACCAGGAGCATTCACCTTCCGAGCTCAGGTGATAGAGTCCGAACTTGCCGGTTGCAATCAGATCGTGAACCGCTTTCGCCAGGTCGCCGGTGTACGTCGGTGTGAGTATCTGATCGTCGACCACGCGAATGGCATCACCCGCGATGGCTTTCTTTAACATGGTTTCGACGAAGTTGCCGCCCTTGCCGCTGCTGCCCGCGACGCCATAGAGGCCGCAAACCCTGAGCACGAAGTAGCGATCCGTGTAGGCTGGAATCAACATTTCACCCAGCACCTTGGAAGCGCCATACACATTCAGCGGCGCAGTGAGATCAGATTCCTCGTAAGGCGTGTTCTTCGAGTAGCCGCCGAACACGTAGTCCGTGCTGAAGTTCACTAGAGTCGCGCCCGACCGCTGGCAGGCCACCGCGAGGTTCATCGCGCCGGTGCCGTTCACCTGGAACGCTTGTGCCTGCTTGGTTTCACATTCGTCCACGCGATGAAAAGCAGCCGTGCTGATCACCACGTCCGGATGGGATTCGGCCATGACTCCGGCGATCCGCTCCGGAGAACAAACATCCAGCTGGGCATGAGTGACGGGCACGACGGTGTCGCCCCTGGCTTGAAATACTTTGACCAGATCCGTACCCAGTTGTCCGTTCGCGCCGATGAGAAGCACCTTCATCGAGTCACCTCAGCCAGCGCCCGTAAACCGTTGTTCGCGGAGAGCAGTTTCAATGTGTCGATGTTGTAGTACTGCGGATTATCCCAGTCCTGGAATTTGTCCATGTGCTCGATCAGGTTTTTCACGATGGCTTTGACATTGTGGTTAGCGTGGAAGCTGAGAACGTTCTCCGCCTTCTCAGTGCTGACTTTGTAGTTGCGGAAATCGGTCTTGTGATGGATGGTCAGATGCACTCGAATGCCGAGTTCTTCCTCGATCGCCATCTTCACCAGGTCCCCTACCTCGCCGACCGTATAGTTTCCGGATGCGATGTTGAAGATGCCGGAAATCTTCTGGCTGGCTTCAATGGCGCGAATATAGCCGTTGGTGGCGTCTTCAATGCTCATGATGGGACGCCAGATCGAAGGGTTGTTCACTGTAATTTCGCGGTTGCGCACGCCATTCTTAAACATGGTGTTGACGATCAGATCAAGACGCATGCGCGGACTGTATCCGGAAATTGTTCCTTTGCGCAGCGAAATGACGGAGAAGTCGTCGTCGACCAGATTCATGGCCGCTTGTTCGCCTTGCAGCTTGGAAATCCCGTAGGGATAGAACGAAGAAACCGGCCGCGTCTCGTCGAACAGCTCGTTGACAGTGTAGCCGTACACCGAGCAGGAGCTGGCGTAAACATAGCGCTTGACCTTGGCCTTTTTCGCGACGTATGCGAGATAGGCGGGGGCGGCCGCATTAAAAATGAAATTCTCACTGGGCGAATATTCGGCCATGGGATCGTTCGATAGCCCTGCCAAAAATACTACCTGCTGGTATTGCTCGAGGTCGGGGACGGCAATGTCGAAAATGTCCTTCTGAATGATCCCCGTCTGCGAAGGGAGATGGTTGCCGAACCAGAAGAGGTCCAACACATCGACCTCGTAGCCGCGATCAAGAAGCTTCGGGACCAGTACCGATCCCACATAACCAGCGCCACCTGCAATTAGAATCTTCATTTCGACTTATCTCCCCACCAAGCTATTTTGTTCGGAAAATTTGAAATTCTCGGACTCCGGTCGCGCCAGCCATTCTTTCAAAGTCTGGGCCTTGCGATCTTTGTCGGAAAGCTGAACCTCACGGATGGGCCACTGAATGCCGATCTCGGGATCGTCCCAGCGTATTCCCGACTCACCCTTGTTGTTGTAAATTCCCGTGCATTTGTACTGGATCTCAGCGTAGTCCGAGAGCGTGCAAAATCCACGGGCAAAACCGGCGGGCGCCCAAATCTGTTTGCGGCTTTCTGCCGAAATCTCGGCTCCAAACCACTTGCCCAGTGTAGGCGAGCCCTTGCGTATGTCGACCGCGACAAGGAAGGCAGTGCCGCGCGTCACTCGCATCAGTTTCCCCATGGGAGGTTCCCATTGGAAATGCAATCCGCGAAGGACGCCGCGAACCGAACCGGAATGATTGTCCTGGACAAACTCCGTGGGCAAACCCAAACCCTTGAACTGGTCTACCCGGAAAACCTCCATGAAGAACCCGCGATCATCTTGAAAAACCTGTGGAGCTAAGACGCAAATATCGCCCAACTGCCTAGACTCAATCTTTAATTCCATGCTCCCTCATTCTTGAAAGGAAAAGAAGATAGTAGTTTGGTGCAGCATACACCCGGTGCTGAATAAAACCTGGGGGGAAACGAACGCTTTTTAGTTCAGCTCCAGCGGGGAAAACATCAGCCTGACCTAATGATTGTGCCTTAGCCGCAAAGAACAATCAAGCCCGAAAACGCTGGTGCGTCAAGTAAAGTACAGGGTAGCGTTACCCGTATATCTCACTGATAAGAGGATAGTTGCAGATATGTTACGTAATTCGATCTCTTTTACTTTGATGGCGTGTAGAGGAATCCCCGAAAGATGTAATCCTGCGTCGCGTACCACCCTGCGACCTGCCCTGCATTGTTGATCGCCGTTGCGAACATTCCTCCTGGCAGCGAGTTTGGCACGTGGATCGAAGCTGTCGGCTGCCCATTCACCAGCGTTACATAGTGGCGGAGCATCGGACTATTGTCGTCCTGCCACCATCCGAGAATTACTGAACTGTTGTTGATCCCTACGAGCCCCATGGCCGTGTCGCCGGTCACATCGATGTTCGAAAAGCCCGCGGTCGGATTCCAATAGAAACCGTGCTGCACGCCGTTTTGATCGATCCAGTTGCCGACGACTTCTTCATTGTCGTTGATGGCTGTCGGTTGTGTGGTGACTGCGCCCGGCATGTTAAATGTGATGTTGAGCTTCTTGCCGTCGTAAAAGAAGCCACTCCGTGGAGTCGAGTAGTCGTCCCAGCTTCCGACGATCTGGTTTGAGTTGTTGAGTCCGGTGACTTCCGCGCCATTTCCGTCTTCGTTCCACGGTGGACCGGAATTGTGGGGAAACTTGATGTAGGTCGTCGAGCCTTGCGGGTTCATAAGGTAGACCCAAGTCTGGCGTTTGGGCGGAATTTCACCGCTCGCCGTCCCCACGATGTACCCAGCGGTGTTGATGGCGTTCGCGGTGACGCCCGAATAGATGGAAATAAGTTGGGCGGGCTGGCCCCACAGTTTGGAGAACGCGCGATTGCTGGGGCTCTCTTGGCCGATGATGGTGGCGGCGTTGTTCATTTGCAGCACCCCGCCGTTGGTTTTTACGATGTTCTTGGTCCAACCAGTTCCCGGAACAATAATGAACGCCTCTCCATTCGTGCCCCACCAACCGAGCACCTGGCCGGAATCGTTCAGGGCGGTGACGCTGCCGAAGTTGTTGCCCGATCCTAGCGGAAATGTTTGATACCTGTTTTGCGCCCCGGCACCGATCGCGGTGAGCAGGGTGAACAAGCTAACCAGAATTTTCGAAGTTAGGGTCTTCATGGTCGTCTCTCTTCTTTCTCGCGTTGGAAGTATAGCCCGGAAGATCCCTCGCGCAGCACGGAAGTGAGGATCGGGTACGCAGCGATTGGAGAGGTGGGCTGCGATTCGTCTCATTACTTCGGCGGGGTGTAGATGAAGCCACGCACTACGCCTTCCTGGGTTGTGTACGTGCCGGTCACCTGACCCACATTGTTGATCGCTGCGGCGACTGTACTCCCGGCTTGCGACTTTGGCACGTTGATCGAAGCTGCAGGATGGCCTCCGACGATGGTCACGTAGTGGGCAAGCTTCGGCGTGTTGTCGTCGACCCAGGCTCCGAGAATCACTGACTGGTTGTTGATCCCGATGAGGAACATGCTGGTGTCGCCTGCAACATCGATGTCGGAGAAGCCCGCGGTCGAATTCCAATAGAAGCCATGATAGACGTTGTTCGCGTCCACCCAATTGCCGACGACCTCCTGGTTGTCGTTGATCGAGATCGGATAGGTCGTCACTGCGCCTGGCATGTTGAAGGAAGTGTTGAGCTGCTTCGATTTGCTGTCGTAGAGGAAGCCGCTCCATGGCGTTGAGTAGTTTTCCCAGCTGCCCACGATCTGGTTGAGGTTGTTGAGGCCCATCGTTCCACTGATGGCTACAAAGGTGTGTGGCCATTTGTCATGAGGAAAGGCGATGTGTACGAATGAGCTATTCGGGTCATACAAGTAAAGTTCCTCCAGGCCAAACTGGGAAGGGGGGGCGACGCCTGCGATATAGCCCGCTGTGTTGATCGCACTCGCGCTGGTACCATTGCCCAAGCCGATCTGCTGCACAGGCTGTTCCCAAAGCTTGTAGAACGCCTGATTGGAAGGACTCTGTGCGCCGACGATCGTGGTCGCGTTGTTCATGGCGAGAGGCGCTCCATTGACCGTCACGATGTTCTTGGTCCAGATGCCGCCGGGACTGATCACGTAGGCTTTGCTGTTTCCGGCCCACCGGCCGAGCACCTGGCCGGAATCATTGATCGTGGAGACGTTGCCGGAAGTTGCATTCGGCCCTACCTCGAAGGTTGTGTACTTGTTCTGCGCTCCGGCGCCGATGGCCGCGAGCAACGCTAACAACATCGTTAGAGTCTTCATGCTCGTCCCTCTTTTTTCTCGCGTTCGAAGTATACGCCTGGCCGATTTCTCTTAGTCGTAATTTACTCCGAGTTCAGGATGCGTTCGACGATGGGAATCTGGCTTTTCAGAATCCCGGTTCGTATGGCGGCTCGCTCTACCCATTGCGGCAGGCCTTCCCAGGATCCGCGAAGGTCGCCGGTGACACCGACTTTGAAGACTGAAATGTTGCAGGGAACGTCTGCTGCGCTGAAGTATCGAAAATCCAATTCGGCAGCCGTAACCTCGAGTCCCGTTTCCTCGCTGACTTCTCGCCTCACAGCGTTCTCATCCGACTCGCGGAGCTTAGCCAAGCCGCCGGGAAAGGAATAACCGCGTCCGTCGTTGCGATCGATCAGCAGATAACGGTCGCCCTGCTGGATGATTCCAACCACGGAGCGCAGCGTACCAAAAACCGGAAAGCGGCGATACAGTGCGAGGGCTACGCGTGAGATCACCCAGAATGCGCGGCGGGAAATTTCGTGCGATATTCTCGCCAATCTTGTGCGCTGCCCTCGCAGCTTCGCTCCAGCGGTGAGTGCAGGGATCCTTCGTTGGGAGCCGCTCGCGTTCGCGAGCGCCTCCGCTGCCTCAGGATGACAATCCCCAACAGCTGGATTGGCATCCTCCTGAGGCCTGTCTTTAGCCCCGCCGGGGCTGGTCCGGTTCCGACGTTGACCCACGGCTCGCGCCGTGGGCCGCATTCTTACGCCGCTCCGCGGCTAGAGGCCGCCAACGCAACCTATGGTTGGGACTCGAGCAATACGGGCTTCGGCCCGATCTTTACCGGGCCTGAGACCGCGGTGGTTTGTTTGTCCAACTCTCGCATCCTCTTGAAGGCCGGCTTCGGAGTGTAAGACTGTTCGCTATCCGGACTCCACACGATCTGCGCCTCGTGCCCATCTGCGGTTGTGATGCCGCACGTCCACTTGGAGCCATCTGGCGCGCAAGGCTGGATCATGGTCGACCCTACGAGCCAGCTTTCAAGTTCCGTATAAGCGATGCCTGCCTTGGTTACTCTTCCGGGACGCGACGGGTTGTGCGCATCCGGGATCCACAAGCGCCCGACGGCACCATCGTTGTATGCATACCAGTACAGCCGCTCGACGCCTTGCGACCAATGGATCAAGTAAAACTGCGCCAGGAACGCCGCTTGCATGTCCTCGTCTGGAAGATAAACCTCTTCATTTCCCCAACTGGCCTCCGTGTCCCACAGAGGCTTGGAGTTCTGTCCATATTGCGCGAGAACTTTGCGAAGCTCTCCCAAGTAAGTAATAAAATCGGCGGCCACGGGATGAACTCCGGCTTTGCCATGCACGTAGCCGTGGAACGCAATGGCATCGGCATATTTGCCACCGCCGGCGGCCAAGTAGTTGGGCATGAACTCCGCGTATCGGGGATAGCGAAGAGGTGCGGGCGGAGTAAGAACGATGGCGTCCGGATCGATACGATGAATGATACTTTGGGCATCGCTCGCCATGCGCACCATCTGCGCCATGCTGCCAGTCCAGAAGCTGGGCAGATAGGGTTCGTTCCATATCTCCCAATACTTGATGCGAACCGTGCGACTGTTCTTGCCATGAGTGACAATGGCTTCGACAAAGTCCTTCCAATACTGGTCGCTGCCGCTGCCGTCGGACTTCAGATCGCTGGGTGGATCGCACTGGCCTGGCCCGTATGCGCAACTCTGATCACTCGGCTTGCTGGAGGCGAAGCCTGGAACTCGACCGAAGGTGTAAAGAGCATCATCGACATGGCGCGCCTTCAGAGCGATGAGCCATTTGTCGAGTTGACTCCAGTCGTATCGATCCTTGGCGGTATTGATCTGAGCCCAGCCGGTGGCCGAATCCCAAAATCGAAAGCTGCCGAACGGCACTGCCGGCCATGGTTGATCCTGTGTCACCCACACATGCACGTTCATGCCGAAGAAGGTTGCAGGAATAGCGCCTTTCGCGGGATTGTTTCCGGTTTCCGGCGAGGCTTTATTTGTAGAGCTTACGTCGGATGGCTGGGCCCACAAGGGGCAGACAGCCGACAGTGCTAAAAGAATGAAGAAGGCAGTGCGTGTCATGGACATCCTACGTGCCGGCTTGCCATGTCAGAGTGTTCATCGCCAGAGAAAGCGCAGAAAAAAATTAAGGAGGTGGACCTAGACTGCAAGTCCACCTCCTGCACTACGAGATTACCGCTTCGACTATTCGCCGGTTCCTACGAGCGAAACCGTTTGTTGTCCAAGACTGTCGGTTATCACTAACTTTGCAGTTCGTTTCCCGGCCTTGGTGGGCTTGAAGACGACGCTGATCGAACAGCTGCCGCCAGGAGCAAGCTGAGTCCCGCAGGTGTTGGCGGAGATCGAAAAATCTTTGGCGTCGAAGCCTTCGATCTGTTCTCCGCTAAGCGGAAGATCCGCGGAGCCTGCATTCTTCAGCGTGACGGGTATAGGAGCGCTGGACTGCCCTACGGGCTCATTCGGAAAAGTCAGCGTCTTCTTGGAAAGAGTAGCCACTGGCGCCAGAGTGCACTCGCGAATGCGATTGTTGCCGGCATCTGCAATCAACAGGTCTCCCTTGCTGTCGACGGCGAAGCCGACATTGTCCAATGTGGCCGAGGTGCAAGGACCGCCATCACCCGCGAAGCCTGATATCTGGGGATGTAGCGGATTACCCGCGACCGTTTCGATGGTTGAGGTAGTGGCATCGATACGCTGGACCAGGTTGTCTGCGCCTCCACCGACGAATACGTTGTTGAAGGCATCGACACCGACCTCGAGCGGGTCATTCATGCTGGCGTTCGCTGCCAAACCACCATCTCCGGCGAAGCGTGCCTTTCCATTAAAGGCGAAGGCAACGATGTCGCCGACGGCGGACGTCGAACCTCCGCACCCGTTCGTGACTTCCAGCACGCAGCGAATCTGATTGTCTCCCGAATCGGCAATGTAGACGTTGCCGGAGCTGTCGACTGCGACTCCGTAGGCGCGACTTAACTTCGCCTTATTCGCCGGACCGCCGTTGCCGCACCCTGTTGAGATGGTAGTGCACTTAACGCCGGTTCCGGCCGTGTTGTTGATGATGCCGGTGGCCATATTCACTTGGCGGACTCGGTGCGCCTCGGAATCCGCAATGTAGAGGTTGCCTTTGCTGTCGATAGCGACAGAGGTTGGGCCGGTCAGCGATCCGTCGATCGCTGGTCCGCCATCCCCACAGCTACCGTTGTTGGGGACACAGGAATTTCCGTTCCCGGCCACGGTGATAATGTCACCGACTGAGGCTGTCGAACTGCCGCAGCCGCCGCTGACCGCCAGGACGCATCGGATCACCTGATTCCCAGTGTCCGCTATGTAGACGTTGTTGCTAGAGTCGATCGCGATTCCGTTCGGGTTGTTCAACGTGGCGTTGACCGCCAGGATTGGACTTGCGCTCGGCAGACCGGCGATGCCCGTGCCGGCAAAAGCCGTGATGACTCCGCCCGGCGTTACCTCGCGAACCTGATTGTTGGCTGCGTCAGTGAAGTAGTAGTTGCCAGCACTGTCCCAGGCTATCGCGTTGGGATTGGCCAGCGTAGCGGAGGTTGGAGCGCCGCCGTTGCCGTCGGAGCCGCCGCCCGCAATGGTGTTGATTTTCGCGCTCGCGACCTCGCGGATCCGTTGATTGCCAGTGTCAGCGATCAGGACGTTTCCCGCAGCATTGATGAACACGCCATTAGGCACGTTGAGCTCGGCGCTCCTCGCCCTGGCACCGTCACCTGCAAAACCCTGGACGCCATCGCCGGCCACGGTGGTGATGTAGCCGACTTGTAACGGCGAGCCGAGACAGCCACGGGTAGCGCCTACAATACAGCGGATTTGGAAGTCTTCGGTGTCGGCGATGTAGAGACTGCCAGTTTTATCGAAGGCGAGCCCGGAGGGATTCCACAGCTCGGCCTTGTTGGCAGGCCCACCATTCCCGCAACCCTGTGTCGTCTTTAGGCAGGGGTCTCCAGTGCCCGCGAAGATGATGATGTTGCCAACCGACTCAGGCGAGCCACCACAACCGCCGGCGACGACAAGCACGCAGCGAACCGTAAAGTCTCTGGTGTCGGCAATGTAGAAGTTGCCGGATGCGTCCACAACGATGCCGCTGGGTAAATCAAAAAAGGCTTGGAGCGCTGGGCCATCGTTGCCGCAAGCGTACGCTGGACCATCGCAGAATTGACCGGTACCCGCCACTGTCAGGATGTCGCCGACAGGAAGTGGAGAACCGAAGAAAAAGCTTGCGTCGCATCCGCCGGCGGTCCCGACCACGCAACGAATCCGGTAGTCCAAGGTGTCGGAGATCCAGAGATTGTCCGAGCTGTCGATGAACAAACCTTCCGCATAGCTGATTTGGGCGTTAATTGCGGGGCCACCATCACCGCAGGCCGCTGTGACCGGATAGCAGGTCTTTCCGTTGGCGTCCACAACTTCAACGATATCGCCGACCGCCAATGTCGAACCGCCGCAGCCGCCGCTGACCGCGAGAATGCAGCGCACGTTGTTGTTTCCCTTGTCGGCAAGGTAGAGATCGCCTTTGCTGTTGAGAGCCAACGCCGTGACCCCAGCCAAGCCCGCTTGGGTGGCAGGGCCATTGTCGCCACCGCCGGCATAAATACCGATTCCCGCGTAAATGCTCATGGTGCCCGAGGGCGTCACTTTGAAGATGTAGTAGGTGTAGGGTGCGCTGATGTAGAGATTACCGCTCGCATCCTCGACCACGGCAGCAGGACCGGGCAGGTCCGCCTGAGTTGCTACGGTGGCGGGAGGTGCGCCGCCGGCTATGGTGCTGATGGTATTCTGCGCCTGAAGCGCGGATGAACTGAGCAACGCGAAACAGCAAACTGCTAACACCATTATCGCGGAAACGAAGCGCGGATTTTTCCGCTTTGCTTCACAAGAGTGGGCTGGACAAGCGAAAGTCGTGGTTGACATGTTACCTCCGGGAACCTGAGAGTTCCTGTTGATTCTGTGTGGGTCTACTGGGGGATTACGGAACTGAAGCGGCTTTTTCAATTGTATCTGAACCTTTGTCTGTGGCCAAGTGCAACGTCGTGCTTTTCGCGCTGCAGTAAGCGAATTCGCCTTACCTTTACAGCGCGGGATCTCTGCCGATCGGGCGGTTAGGCGTGGTACGCGATCTCTTGCGATGCTGTTCTGGCTAATGGTTTCGTCGTCGGTTTCCGCAGCACGATCGTGAAGTCAGTCACGTTCGGGTCAATTTTTCCCAAGGTGAAGATCTTGCAGAGCGTCCCTAGAATTTGGAACGCAACACGAACCGCCGGAGATTTCTGCTTCCATCGGACCTGCATCATGGCTTCGTAAACATCGACGTATTCGACCGCCAGCCGATTTTCGCGGGCGAAACGTTGGATGGAGCGCGGCGACATGGAGTATCGGAGAAAGGTTGGAAATGGACCTTCGCCCTTCTTTCCGGCATTCTTGTTGCCCACGATATACCGGAACACCAGGACGTGAAACCACAGCGGAGTGTGCTTGGTAACCATCCCCTTCAAAGAAGTCACGACCGGAGCACCCAGAACGATCATGCCATCTTCCCGCACCGCTTCCAGAAAATTCCGCAAAGCCTTTTCCGGATGTCTTAAATGTTCGAGAACATCCCAGCAGAAGATAATGTCGAAGGAGCAAGGTTCCAGCGGGAAAGTTTCTATATCGCCCACAATCCTCTCGTGCAGGTCAATGTTCTGATCAAGCTGCTCCTGCGAAATGTCGATGCCAACCAGTTGTGCATTTGCGCCCAGCCGAATATGACTGCGGGAACCCGCGCCCGCTTCCAACACTCGCAGCACTCTGCCCGAGCTGGCCATCTGATCTACCAGGACCTGTACCGGATCCATCGCGTCGTTCATTGCTTGTCGTTCATCGCTTGATTTACCGAGGTTCCCTGCGACCGCTTCAACGGACCGGATTGCCAGCTTTGGAAGAACGAATAACTCCGATGCCGTTTTGCCGTTGGAGGATAAGCGCCGCAATCTTCTCGATACAGCGAAAATTCTCGATCTCGAAATCGTCGATGTCGATCTGGGTATTGAAATGTTTTTCAAGATGGAGCAGCAGCTCGACAAATCGTTGTGAGTCCAGAATGCCGCTGTCAAACAGATCGGTTTCCACCGACGGCACCTCGACGTGCATTATTTCGGAGAATAATGTCGTGAGGCGGCTTTCTACGCTTTTGTAGTCTCCGTTTACCATGTCAGCTGGCGCATTCAGCAAGGCGGTCTCCAAGTTTCAGAACCTCTTTCGCGGGTACGAACTTTCCTCCAAAGTGCAATTTGCTGGCCACAATCCATTCATCTTCGCAGGCCACGTAAACCCCAGAGTCGGTTGCCTTCCCCACGGTTCCCGGCGAAACCTCGCAAACGAGACCAGTTGCCTGAGCCTTGACGAGTGCAAACTCTTTCACACCTAAACAGCTTCGAGGATGACCCCAAGGCGAAGAAAAAGGGAAATAGTCGCAAGCACGAACAAAGTTTACGATTTTCTGCGCCGGCCACGACCAGGAAATCCGACCTTGCTCCGGGACTTCCCTGCCGAAGTATTCTCGCCTGGCTGTGTCTTGTGGCGTCAGAGGAATACTGTCCGGATGCGCGCCCGCGGCGTCCAACAACTGCAACATCAGCTTGACGCCTTCGCGAACGCATTTCAGACTGAGTGACAACGCCGTTTCGTCCTTTTCAATCGGAAAGCAAGACTGGTAGACGATGGCTCCAGTATCGATTCCTGCTTCGATCTTGTGGACTGTCACTCCATACGTCTGCTCACCCCGAAAAATTGCCCAACTCACCGCGTTCAAGCCAGCGTAACGTGGCAGCGGGCCGGGATGCAGATTAAATGCCCCCAGTTTCGGCGCCTTCAGCACTTCGTTGTTGAGAATGTAAAGGGAGTGTACGTTGAGCAGAATGTCCACACGCTCAGAACGCAACTGCTTTGCCAAGTCTGGATCCTGCACGGACCGGGCGGGCCAGGTTTCACAACCAAGTTCCTTCGCCGCATTCCAAACGCTGCCCCCGGCAGCGCCTGCCTTGGGCGGTTCGGCCAGTACCGCGACCAAACGGTGGTGGCTGTGGGCCAGGCTACGCAACATCTGCAGTCCAGCGGACTCTTCGGCCGCCAAAACGACATTCATTTCGGTCTAGCGCTCGGCGAATTCAAGGCGGGCACCGGATCTTCTTTGGTGTCGGCTGCCGGTTCGTAGCCAGCGGGAGCGGCCTGTTTCAGCGACGGCTTCCCTGAATCTTGGGCAGTGAATATTTCCTGGATTTTCCGCCGGTCGATCTTGCCGTTCGCATTCTTCGGAAGCTGCACGAAATCCATCCAGCGCGCGGGCAACATATAAGCTGGAAGGACTGCGCCTAGTTTGCGCCGGATCTCCGCATGATTGGTGCGGACGTTCTCCTGAGCGACGTACGCGCAACAAATCAGATTCGCTTCAAACCCATCCGTCGGAACCGCGACGACCGCACACTCTTTGAGTTCTTGCAATGCATTCAATGCTACTTCGATCTCGCCCAATTCTATGCGATACCCGCGGCTCTTGATCTGTGTATCCGCACGGCCGACGAAGTAGACCAAACCGTCATCGCCCACTTGCGCCAAATCTCCAGTGCGATAAATACGGTCACCGCTGTAAGGAACAAACGCAGCGGCAGTCTTGGCGGGATCGCGCCAATATCCGGGGCTCAACCCCACGCCTCCGATGTAGAGATCCCCAACCTCACCTTGTGGCACGGGCCGCAGGTCGCCGTCCAATACCAACAATGCTTCTCCCTCGCAGGCGGTGCCGATAGGAATCGCTTGCGTAGTTTCCTCGGGGCAGTTCGGAACCGTGTAGTAACTGCTTGCGATGGTTGCTTCCGTAGGTCCGTAGAGGTTGGTGAAACTCACTTGCGGAAGACGCTTCATCCAGTAACTCAACGCCGGAGTTGGAAACACCTCGCCACACCACAGAAGCCGCCGCAGCGCCGGGAAGTCGTCATGCTTCACCACATCGAACTTCGCCATGTAGTTCAGCACGGATGGAACCGAGAACCACTGGGTCAGCGCAGAATCGCGGATAAAATCGGCGAGTTTGTTAGGCAGCAAACTCAGTTCCGGGGGAACCAAGTGAAGCTCCGCGCCGGCGGCGAACGCGCCAAAAATATCGAAGGTTGCCAGATCAAAGTGCAACGGCGGATGGCAAGACACACGATCGGAGCCGGTCATCCCAAAGTATCGGATCGCCCATTCCACAAAATGAATTACGTTCGCGTGGGTAATCACTACGCCCTTGGGGTCGCCAGTCGAGCCCGACGTGAACAGAATGTGAGCGGTGTCCTGCAATGTATTCTGGCTATCGATGGGCTCCGAGGAATGGGAAGCGACGTCACTCCAGCGAAATGTCGCGCTGAAGTTCTGCGCGTCCGTCGCGGAATTATCCAGCCAGCCAGTGCGCAGCCAAGTTCGAAAATCGTCCTGGGAAAACAGATCTTCTATCAGGCCGGCGGACGCCGCCACACCCAAAAGATATCGAGGTTCACTCGACTTCAGCAGCTTGGCAACCCGCGGGGCGGGACTTAACGTATCAATCGGCACATGAATACAGTCCGCCTTCAGAATGCCTAAGATCGCGACGATCGCGGCCGGAGATTTCGGAATGGCAAAACATACCCGATCTCCCCTGCGGCAGCCTGCTGCTTTCAAAAGCCGGGCGAACTGATTCGTGGATTCTTCCAGTTGGCCATAACTAAGGGTCTGACCTTCCATCGCCACAGCGACCGCATCGGGGTGCCGCTGCGCCTGCATCGAAACCCAATTTTGCAGGAGCGAAATCATTTCGTCACTAACTCACGCGCCTGCGAGAACACGTGATTGATATGCTCGAGCTCTTCCCGGGTCGCTGGAATGTCTAGAATGAATCTCGTGTGGCCTCGTTCGATATATTTCGCCAGCTCTGCCGCGACCAGGTCGTAGCTACCCACCAAGTACGGACAAAACGTCTTATAGTTTTCAAACGGCCAGAGCCAGTAACAACCGCCGCCGTTTCTGGTTTGCTTTGCCATTCCTGAGAGCTGCTTGTGCCAGGCCGAGTCGGACGTCTTCATGGCCAATTGATGGGTCAGTTGGCCCTGGCGGTCTCCCGGAAATCGTGAATGGGCGGCCTGCCAGGCTTCGTCATTTTGTTTCCGGGTGACGATTCCCACTCGCACTCCAGATTCGAGCTTTTCATCCTGATGCGGCGGTTCGCACTCCGCGGGTTGGGGGTACTTGATGGCAACCGCGCCGAGGGTTTGGGCGGCTAGCAAACCCGCATCAGATGAACCCGAAACGAAAACCCCGGGCATTAGATTCGGATCAAGAGGCGGGGTCATGCGCAGCTTATCGACGACGTAAAACTCACCTTGATAGCTTACGGGGCCCGGGCTCCTCAGGAGCTCTTGGATGATCGTGGTGTATTCCACCAGCCGGGCGTAACGTTTGTCGTGCGGGGTGGTGTCATTCAGCGCTGTGAGATCATTCTTGAAACCGCCCGCAACCATGTTCAGGTATACCCGGCGGCCATAGAGATGCCCCAGGGAGCTCACCATCTTGGCGACGGAATAGGGATGCATGTATGCGGGTTGCACAGCCACTAATGGAGATAATCTGTTTGTGTTCTGAATAATGATTTGCGCAACCAGCCAAGGATCGATCAGGGAGTTGTCGGTGTAGACGAGGATCCCTTCGCAGCCAGCATCTTCACTCCAGTGGGCGACGTCGATGGCATTTTGCACGTACTCCGCGCGCTCCACCGCACTGGATTGCGGGGACGTCGAAAAAACCTTGATGGCTTGATTGCTAACTAGAATTCCTTCCGTCACAAGATGCATTGGAATGCCGGCTTAGTTCTTCCACGAAGATCTTGCCTTCTCACTTACTTTGAATCGTGATCCCTTAGTCCTTCGCTCACTGCGGATCGCTCCTCCCGGAATTCGAACGACCGGCCTCTGAACCTGCTATATGCGTCCCACGCACGCATCGGCACCAAAGAAAAGATGACTGGGATGGTGTGATGCCAGATCCGCAAGCCCCGATAGGCGAGGCGGTCGCGCGATCGTTCCCAGATGGAAGGTTCGCCCGCTTTGCCATCTATCGACCGAGGGTATCGAGGCCAAGCTCCGCCATATTGTTTTCGCCACATGAACAGATAACGGTCAACCTTACTTTCTAGCTCTGTGCGCGGCGCGGCGGTCGTGTTCTTCCTGGGTTTGACAATCCTTTCGGTTTTTACCAGCGAATGATGAGTGGCATCCTCAATGGCACTGCGGTCCGCTCCCTTCAGCGTGATCATTCTGGGATCAAATGGGATTTGCAGGAATTCGCAAATTCCACGCATAGTGGTCTCGGAATCGCTAACTAGGTCCTCATAATGAATCTCATAAACCGGGAGACCGTGACTGACGAGCCAGTCACATTGCACTTTCATGTCGTGATAGCCCAGCATTGCGCGCAGCAACATGCCCCTTCGGCGGAAATAGGTTGGCTCCTCGGCCGCCTTGCGGATGCTGCGGCAGACATCGCGCAAGTCACGCCAGATAATCACAAAGCGGGCATTCGGAAAAGTGCGGCCCAGTCGGGCGAGCGAATCATAATAAGTTGGCGACTTGCATCCCCAGATGGTTGCGCCCTTTTTCTGCCGCGCGTATTCGACGTACACCTCTCGAACTGCGCTTCTAAGATCGGCAATGTTCTCAGGCAGTTTGCTGGTATCGACTTTGTGCCGCGATGGGCCTCCGTTCCAAAAATCCCATTTCGCCAACCAGCGGGATGTCTTGGTTGGAAACCAGAACAGCGAATGCAGGTGAGCCAAATCGCCTTCGTACATCAGCGCAATCTGGGGATTCTGATTTAAGAGAGCATAGAGCAACGACGTACCGGAGCGAAACATTCCCACCACGAACAGAGGCCCGTCACGTAGCGGTGAGGGCTCTGGTTTGATCTTCTGATCGACACCCTCCAAGCCTTCCATCATCACTTCTTGCATATCAGGCTCTCCCCTCCAATCGAAATGTCAATACTGGCGCCCAACCCGAGGGCGCTTCGGGGGAGTAGTGGTCACCGTTAGAGACTTGCGTCACCGTCGAAGCAGGTCGTATCCCAGACCTGCGGATCCTTCAGGCTGGCGGCTAAGCTTTGGTCGTTGGTCCTGTAGAAATACCGCCACGAACTGAGCTCGCGATAATAGGGAGACAGGCTTTCGATAATCTTTTGTTTGTGGGCGCAAAAGCCGAGGGCCTCGAGCATGTGAATGCCTTCACGCCGGCATCTTTCCAGTGCGCAGAACAATATCGGCTTCAAGCGGCCGACGTGGCCGTCCAAAGCCTGGAAGTCGACCAAGCGAATCCGATTAAGTCCGAAACTAGGGTTGTCTTGACGCCGAAAGATTCCAAATGCAGATAGTCCGGCACTGTTGCTCGCCGTTAATACCCAAGCCTTGCCGGTCGCGAGCGCGTCCTTGAAATGCCACTCCAAGAGAGCGCTCGAACGAGTGCCCCGAAGGCCGCCCGAGCTCTTTCGTATCCGCTGCCAGAACACATCAAACCTGTCGTCGAACTCATGGCAGAACTCGATCTCCAGGCCTTTTCCAGAGGCGCGCAAGCGCTTGCGGGAAAAAGTATCTTTGAGCAACAGACCGGACGACAAGAGGTAGCTCAACAGAGCTCCCCCGCGAACTTCTTTACGGGCCAGAAGGCTGGCTGCAAAAGCTGGATAGTTCGTAATCCAAAACGCGGAGCGGTCCCAAGTGCCGGCCGGCACTCGCAATGCCCGAAACACGTGCTGCAACGTCGACGCCCTGGCGTTGACCGTGGTATTTAGAAAAAGATCAACGTTGGTCTGGTTGAAGAAGTGACCCAATAGCGCGAAGGCGTAGGGCCGATAGCGCGAGTCCACCACCAAGGCGCGACTGGTCGCGGCGATCAGCGCACGATTGCCGAACTCGTAGGCTAGGGGGACGTTCCCAACGCAGCCCACAATCTCATCCTCTTCGTTCTCGCATACCCATCCAATGGGCCAATCGGAAAACTGCTGGTACGTGGGATTGTGCAGCCACAGATGTGTCCATTCCTCGTAGGTCTTTGGCTGCAGGCCGTAGCGGGATTCCAGCGCGGAGATTTGTGGGTAGTCCTCGAAGGTCGCTTCGCGGAACCTGATCGGAGCGATTTTAGAGGCTATCAAAAGTTTGTTTTCCATCATCCGGAAAGACGCTCAACCGCGTAGAGCTGTTACGCTGAGCAATGTTCAAGCTGTGCTGCAGCTTACTGGCGACCACGTCCACGTTTCTCTCGTAGAACATCGCTTCGTGGCCTTCGTGGATCCTATGTACTTGCAAACCCCCAGCCAGCATGCCGTTCCAGCTCGAATAGAAATCCCAATAAGGACCAGCAGGCCAATCACTGGACTGAAAGAAGACGGCTCGCCCGGGATAAGTCTTGGGCCGATAAACGAACGAAGCCGGATGGACGATATTCTCCAGGTCCTCGAGCCTTTTCACTTTCACGCGTAAACCCATGGCATACCAGGATCGCCAATATCGCACGTTGAGCCTGCGATGAGCCCCGATCACGCGTTCGCGCAGGAAGTCATGAAGTCCCCCGAGGCCGCCTTTGCGGAACTTCGCCAACTGGAATTCGACTCTTCGCCACAACAACTGCCCATGGCTCTCCAGTGAATAGTCCTCGTAATAGGCTGGATTTTGCGCGTCGAAAAGAGCCAGCAAAGCCACCTGTTGACCAGAAAGCTCTAGCTGTCTCGCCATTTCGTACGCGATCACTCCGTTCACGCACAAGCCAGCAAGATAATACGGTCCCTCGGGCTGCACCTCGCGCATGCGGGAAATCAGGGACGAAGCGATATCCTCAAGCTGGTACGGAATCGACAACTGGCTGGCATCGGAGGCTGGCAAGTGGAGTCCGAGCAGAGGCTGGTCGACGCCTAAGCGGTTGGCTAGGGGAAGAAACAAAGGACCGCCACGCACCCAAAACAACGGAGGTTTCGAACCGCGGGGCTGAATCGGAACCACCGCAGGATTGTGCAGCACATCAGTCTGGCCATCGAGCAGTCTCGCTAATTGGCGGATGGTGGGTGCGTGAAAAACATGTGCCAGCGAGAGCCGTTTCTCAAATCGCTGCTCGATACGCAGCAGAAGCTTGGCCACCAGGAGCGAATGGCCCCCGAGATCGAAGAAATTGTCGGTTACGCCAATTCCCCGCCGGTCAAAAATGGATTCCCAAATCTCCACCAGGTCGGACTCTACTGCGTCGCTGGCTTGAACCACTCGCGTCGTGGGCCCGGTTGGTAAGGACGCAGGCAGAGCTTGGCGGTTGACCTTGCCGTTGGGCGTCAAGGGTAAGCTATCGAGTACGACGAAGACCGAGGGAATCATTGCCGACGGCAATTTGTCGGTAAGAAAGCCGCGCAACTTTTCCGCGTCGAATTCCGTTGCGACCACCGGCACTACATATCCGATCAGAGCCGGCTCAGCAGCTACTTCTTCGCGAAGAGCAACGACTGCCAATGCAATGCCTGGGTATTGCGAAATGACAGTTTCAATTTCCTCTAGCTCGATACGAAATCCGCGGATCTTCACCTGGTGATCGAGTCGCCCGACCAGTTCAAGATTCCCATCGGGCAGGTAGCGAGCTACATCCCCCGTTTTGTACAGTCGCGCGCCGGGAATATCGCTGAATGGATCGGTGATGAACCTCTCAGCAGTTTCTGTCGGCCGGTTAAGGTATCCTCGCACTACGCCGGGGCCGCCGATGTGAAGCTCGCCCCGCGCACCAATCGGCAACGGATTCAGATGCGGATCGAGCACGTAGATCTTGACGTTGGGGATCGGACGGCCGATAGGAACAACCTCCCTATTCATTACCGGCTCACACTTGTAAACCGTGCTCCAGACGCTGCCTTCCGTAGGGCCATATTCATTGAACAAAGTCACTTGCGGAAGCATGTCGTAATGACGCTCGACCAGTTCGACCGGACACGACTCTCCAGCGACGATGGCAACTTTCAAACTGGCCAGCTGTCCAGGCTTTGCTTGTTCCAGAAGCAGGCTGTACAGGGACGGGACGCACAACAAATGAGATATCCGGTGTTCTGAGACCAGCTGCGCCAGAGCTGGCAAGCTGGACTGCAATGGTCCCGGGGTCAGCACCAGAGTGTCGCCCTTGCATAGCGAGCCAAAGATTCCCACCAGCGAACTATCGAAGGCGAACGAAGAGAGGAGTAGAAAGCGCCCGCCGGGTTGGGCTCCATAATAAAGCGAACGAGCGTACGTGGAATGAACCAGATTGCCGTGCGTAATCTGCACGCCCTTCGGTTTCCCCGTCGAGCCCGAGGTATAGATCACGTAAGCCAGGTTCTGGGGCGTGCACTGGTTGCGAACTGGATCTGAGCTTTCCCGGTCAACCTGGGCCCAGTCGGAATCGAGACAGAGGACTTCGGCGCTATTCGAAGGCAGCTTCGATCGCAGAAATTCTTGCGAGAGCAGTATTCCCAAGCCGGTGTCCATCAGTACATGTGCCAATCGTTCTGCGGGGTAACTTGGATCCAGGGGAACACAGACTCCGCCTGCCTTCAGCACACCAAGGATGCCCACTACCATTTCACAAGAAGGCTCCAGATAGAGCCCGACCAGCGTCTCGGGACCAACGCCACGTTTCTGGAGATATGCAGCCAGTTGGTTGCTGCGCAAATCCAGTTCGCGATAGGTGAGCTGGCGGTCGCCGCCTACCAGGGCAAGCGTACCCGGAGTGCGCTCGGCTTGCCGCATGACAAGTTCGTGCAGGCAGACGTCGGCGGGATACTCCGCGGCGTTCTCGTTCCACGCCACGCAAACCTGTTGCCGCTCCTGCTCCGTAAGCATCGGGATAGTCGAAATGGCCTTGCCCGGATTCGTCACGATTCCTTCCAGCAAAGTCGTGAGATGCCCGGCCATACGCGCGACGGTCGCAGGTTCGAAAAGGTCGGAGCTGTACTTGAACCGGCCGACCAAGCCCGACGGCTGATCGTCAAGTTCGAGACATAGGTCGAACTTCGAGATGCCAGAGTCGACTTCGGACTGGGTCAGCGCGACTGTCCACCCATCTTGGGTTGCGGGCAGCGGCGGTTCAAGAGTAAGCAGGGCTTGGAACAAGGGATTGAAACTCAAACTCCGACTGGGGTGAACTTCGTTCACCACCTGCGCGAAGGGCGCATCATCATTCGACAGGGCGTCCAAAGTAACCTCGCGCGTCCGGTGCAACAATTCGCGGAAACTGGGATCGCCAGACAAGTCGCAGCGCAACACCACGGGATTGAGAAAATAGCCCAGCAATCCCTCCAGCTCAGACCGTTTGCGTCCCGAGCTCACTGTGCCGATCGACACATCTTCGAGCGCGGAATAACGATTCAGCAGCACGCTAAATGCCGCCACCAGGCTCATGAAGAGAGTTGCACCCTCCTGGCGGCTCAGCATTTTCAAAGTGTCGCTCAGGCCCTTCGAAAACGCGACGGGCTGAATCGCGCCGCGGAAGCTCTGAATCGCGGGCCGACGACGGTCGGATGGCAATTGCAGGACAGACAGGCCTCCACCCAGTTGCTTCCGCCAATATGCCAGTTGAGACGACAGGCGACCGTTGCGCGAAAGCCATTCTCGCTCCCACAAAGCAAAGTCGGGATATTGGGTGGGAAGCTCAGGCAATGGTGACGCTCGATCGTTGGAAAAGGCGGTGTAAAGCGTGGCCAACTCGGGCAACAGCACACGGTAGATGGAGTAGCCATCAAAAATGATGTGATGGAGGGTTAGAAACAATCGGTGTTCGGTATCGCTCAGGCGTACCAGCAAAGCGCGAAACAGCGGTCCCTGCGATAGGTTGAAGGGACGTACCGCATCCTCGACGGCCAGACGTCGGGCTTCCGACTCTCGTTGCGATGCGGGAAGCCGACTGAGATCAGTGACCTGTAGTTGCACAGGCTTGACTTCATCGACGACTTGAACCGGTTCGCCACCCACCAGAGTAAATGTCGTGCGCCAACCTTCGTGGCGGCGGACAATCTCCGTCAGCGTGCGTTCCAGTGCGGGCACGTCCAGGGTTCCGCGACGATGAATTGTCACCGGCTCGTTGTAAATCGGAATCTCTGGAACCAGTTGCGTGTGTACCCAGATCTGCTGCTGCGCGGAAGAAAGCGGAGCTATCCGTGCGCTCGCAAGACGAGGAACGCTCTTCAGACTCGACTGGGTGGCAGTCGAGTCGTTACCGGATTCTTTCAGTTGTACGTTAGTTCCCATCTTCCAAATCAGGCTTAGGAAGCCAAGGTTAGAGGTTCGAAGTTATTGATTATTATTTCGCCGTTCCATGCTTTATAGGCTGGCATCGCCATCGAAACAGGAAGGGTCCCATACTTTCGGATCTTTGAGGGTTTCTGCGAGTTGCCGGTTGGTTGCTTTATAGAAATAGCGCCAGGACGTCAGTTTTCGTCGGTGAGGAGCGAGGGCTTCGATGACCCGCTGTTTGTCAGGAGCGAACCCCATGCACTCGAGCATGTGAATGCCTTCCTGCCGACAACGTGCCAGCGCGAGACAAATCAGTGGGCGAAGCGATTCTGCGTTTCCATCGAGTACCTGAAAATCCACCAGGCGCATTCGCTTGAGCGAGGAGGCTGAGTTGTCCTGTCGGAAGAAAATGGCGTAGGCGGCCAGCTTCGATCCCTTGTCCACGGTCAGGACCCAGGCCTTTCCGTTTTCCATCGGCCGCTTGAAATGCCATGCCAGCATCTCACGGGACCGGTTGGCTAGCAGACGCCGCGGGAAATTCAAGCGCAACTGCTGCCAAAAGTCGTCGAAGCGTTCATCGAATTCAGAGCAAAAATTGGCCTCGGTTCCGTTGCACCGGGTCTTCCAGAATCTGCCTTCAATCCGGTCGCGCAGAAACAGGGCAGCCGAAAGCGGTTCACTGAGCCATTTGGCGCCTTTGAATTCTTTCGTCGCTAACACGGATGCGCTAAACCCACGATAATTGGTTATCCAAAAGGCCGCTTCATTCCAGGTTCCCATGGGAACCCGTAAGGCGCGAAACACCTCGTGCACCTTGGACGCTTCAGCATTGACCGTGGTATCGAGAAACAAATCCACCTGTTTCTGCTTGAAGAATTGATTTAAGAGCGGGAATGAATAACTACGATAGGGGATGTCTACCACGAGGGCCCGACTGGCCGTGACCGTCAGCCGCTGGTCACCTAATTCGTAGAGCAGCGGAACGTTGCCGATATAAGCGACGATTCGCTTATCCTCGTTCTCGAACACCCATCCGATGGGCCAATCGCGAAGCTGATGGTAAACCGGATTGTTCGCCCACAAGTGGATCCATTCCTCGCGCGTCTCGGGTTCCAGGCGATAGCGAGACGCCAAGGCTGAAATCTCGTCGTAGTCGTCGAACGTGGCCTGCCGAGACCTCAGCCCCAACTTAATTCCGGCAGTTTCGCTCATCGTAGCCATATTCTGATAGTCCATTGGTGTCCGCAACAGCTGGTTGGGCATGGCCTCGCTAGACACGGTTCATATTCCATTCGCTAAAGTAGGAGTGCACTTCTTCCAAAGCTATGCCGGAGACGCGGCTGTTGCAACAAAAGACAGCGGCAACGCCTTCAGGCCACGCAGACCCAAGTTTTCCCGCCAGGTCAGAGGGCCGGGCTCCAGTTCAAGTTGGCCGAGCCGCTGAAGAATCGAAGTAAAAGCAATTTGGGCTTCAATGCGAGCCAGTGGAGCTCCGAAGCAGAAATGCGCTCCGAAACCAAAGGCCACGTGACGATTCTCCCTGCGCCTGATGTCCAAGCGATCGGGATCGGGGAAATGCTCCGGATCGCGGTTGGCGGCGGCCATCACCGCGATCACTGCATCCCGCACCCGAATTCTCTTGCCGCCCATCTCAACATCCTGCGGCGCAATCCGCCCTGTGTGCTGGCTGGGACTCTCGAAGCGCAGCAACTCCTCAACTGCTGAGGGGATCAGCGACAGGTCCGCCCTCAACTCCTCGAGGATTTCAGGATGGCGCAACAAGGTAAGAATTCCGTTTCCGATGAGATTGGTCGTGGTTTCCTGGCCGCCAACCATGGTGACGATTAGACTGGCGACGACTTCTTCTTCGGTGAGGCGGTCGCCATCCACTTCGGCCGCTAGCAGGGCGTGAACCAGGCCTTCCCCCGGATGTATTCGTTGCGCTCGGATTGCGTCCTGAAAATAAGCTGTCATTTGTTCGAGTGTGTTCAGGACTCGTTGTGCGCGATTCGGATTGTGCTGGAAATTGCCCAGCATCTCCGCGAAGTCAGCCGACCAGGCCTTCAGCTGGCGATGATCGGAGGTGGGCACGCCCAGCATTTCCGCAGTGACGGTTGCGGGAAGCGGAGCGGCGAAGTCATGGATCAGATCCATACGGCCCGTTGGCGCTACGGCGTCGATCAGACGGTCCGCAATTTCCTGGATGTGCGAACGAAGGCGCTCGACCCGCCGCGGCGTAAATGCCTGCGAACACAAGCCGCGCAAGCGGGTGTGTGCGGGAGCATCCATGAAGAGCATTTGCTTGACCATCACGCTGGCGATGGGACTCAACTGGGACAGACCCATCTCGGTCAATTGCGCAGGCGTGGGTGTTCGATTGGCGGAAAACTCGAGCAGAACGCGCTGCACATCGTCATAACGGGTTACGACCCAAGCGTGGAGAAACGGATCCCAATGCACTGGATCCTCCCGACGCAACCTCGCATACAGAGGATAGGGGTCCGCTAGAACCTCAGGATCGAGCAGGTGATAAAGACTCAGAACCGGTTCTGGTTTGACCGCTACAGGTTTCATGGGATCCGTGATGTCTGGGAGTCCGATCAGTCAGCGCTGATCGAGTCGGTGCGAATCATTCGCTCGATCTCGGCCGAGAGTTCTGCAGCAGTGGGGCGATCGAAAACCGTGCGGAGGGGAAGCTCAACTCTAAAGGAGTCCCGCGCCCGGGCGATCAGTTGCGTGCCCAACAGGGAGTGGCCGCCCAGGAAGAAAAAGTTGTCGTTCACTCCTACCTTCTCGATGCCCAACAATTCAGCCAAAATTGAAACTACTCGCCGCTCGACTGCCGTCCTGGGAGCGATATAGACATCGTCGTCGATCGTATTGGTTGAAGTAGGAGCCGGAAGCAGGGATCGATCAACCTTCCCGCTGGCCTTAAGCGGCATCGAGTCAAGTCGAACGAAGGCCGCGGGAACCATATAATCGGGCAAGTAGGATCGCAGGTAATCCTGCAGAGCACTGCGGGTGAGCCGTGTTTCATCACTGACAAGATAAGCGACCAAGCGCTTTTCGCCGCTCGCCTCGGTCCGCGCCACAATTTGGCTAGTCTGCACTCCGGGGTATTGGTTCAACCGCATCACAATCTCGTTTGGCTCAATTCGGTAGCCGCGGATCTTGACTTGTTCGTCGGTTCGCCCCACGAAAGCGATTTGTCCGTCCGGCAAGTAACGTGCCAGATCGCCGGTGCGGTACAAGCGGTCATTTTCCAAGTCGCTAAACGGGTTGGGAATGAAAGCGTCTGCATTCTGTTCAGGACGATTTAGGTATCCGCGGGCCAGCCCATCACCGCCGATGAATAACTCTCCGACCTCACCGACGGGAACCGGCTCAAGCTGATCATCGAGAATGTGAACTTGCACATTGTCGATAGGACGTCCGATCGAAGGCTGCCGATCCTTCCCAACATCGGGGAGGACAACGCCGGAAGTTGAAACCACTGTGCACTCGGTTGGGCCGTAGTTGTTAATGAGCGCGAAAGGCAAGTTGGAAGGCGGATAGCGATGCAACGTATCAGCTCCAGTCAGCAGCAGCCGCAGGGGTAACTGTGCTGGCCAGTCCAATTCCAAAAGACTCTCGGCCACGGCAGTCGGAACAAAGCTCACGGTTATTTCTTTTTCGAGCAGCCAATCCCGCAAACTCTTGGCAGAACCTCGCGTGGCATCGTTCGGAAAGTGAACGCTTGCGCCTGCCGTGAGGTATGGCCAGACTTCCCACACCGCAGCGTCGAAACCGAAGCTGGCCACCTGGCTGGCACGATCGGCAGCGGTGATGGAGAAGGCTCGGCGATGCCAATAAATGAGATTGAGAAGCCCTCGATGCGTAATCTGTACCCCTTTTGGTTGGCCGGTCGACCCAGAAGTGTAGATAACGTAGGCCAGGTTTTGCAGGCTAACCGGAGCGGGGAGCGGAACCGAAATTCCCTTCGGTACAGCTTCGTGTTCCGCATTCAGAATTAGAACCTGCCAGTCGCCAGCGGGCAATTGCTGCGCCGCCTCATCGTTATCTTGCAAGATGAGGACGCGAAGCTGGGTATCGCGAAGCATGAAGAGCTGACGTTCCAGCGGGTATTCCGCATCAATCGGCACATAAGCGCCACCAGCTTTTAGAACAGCTAGAGCCGCCACGATCATTTCCGGCGAGCGCGGCAGGCAGATCCCCACCAACGCTTCCGGGCCGACGCCCAAGAATTGCAGCCGGGTGGCGAGGTGATTCGCGCGGGAATCAAGTTCGCCGTAGCTAAGGGTTTGCGTGTCGGATGCAACAGCAAGCGCATTCGGGGTCTTGTGCGCCTGCTCGCTAACCAACTCCGCAACGACCATGTCTTGAGGATACTCGCGAGACGTGGCGTTCCAGCGAGCCAATGGAGCTTCGGACGACTTCATCGACGACGATACCTTTCCCGAAATCAATTCAGAAGTGACTTTTTCAAGCTTCAAAGTTCGTCTCCACAATCCGCTACTTCGGAACAATCGACGCTGCCATCACCCGGCGAGGGCGAGCGATCTAGATTCCTCGATTGCCTGGCGGGTTGGTTAAAGGAGGCCACGTCGAGGAGACTAACTTTGCTCGATTGCAAAAAAACAGCCTCGCTACCATCTTAATTCGTAAGGAGTGGGAGGGCAGACGCGCCTTTAGGGTCAAGCGCGATCTGCTTGTTCGAATAAACGGAATCGCTCTTTAGACTATGCGAGAGATGAACCGCGATACCGCGCGGAAACCCGTAAACCTGATCGAGTGGCGATGTAAACCGGTTCTCTTTCTGATCGTAGGAAAAACCGGAGGATATCCAGAAGTTGAAACAGGGCTTGTTTTTGGCGGTAAGAATATAGTCGGCTCGCATCTCCCGCAATCCCAAGTTTGAGCAATACTGCGCCGCGAATGCGACCATCGCTTGCTCGACCTTCCGCCCCATGACCCGGCAGCTCAATACAAAGTCCACGATTCGAGCACTGTCTGCTTCAATCTCGAGACTCAAGATACCGGTCAGCCCAGAATCCCCGAACTTGTCCTTCACCCGAAACACCCACAATTTTCTGCCGTTCTGTTGTTGCCACGCTAGCAGTTCTGGTTCTGTCAGACGCCGGGTGCTGAGGTTCATCTGATTAGTTTTGTTAAGAAGCTGAAGCGCACGGACGCGATTCGTATCGTTCAGTTCTTCCACCGTAACTTCAGTGTCCAGCGAAAGCAGCCACTCTTCCGCAGAGCTCACGATCCGTTTGAGCTGCTCGCGTTCCTTTTCGGCGGTGTACATGTGGTGCCGGGAAGCGTCCTCGCCAGTCACATAGGCGGAATCGAAACAGTTCAGATCCAGAAGGCTGCTGGCAAAAAGCGTCTTGTCGTCGGGCCACTCCGGAACGTAAACCTCGGGCAGAGCTTCGCGGACTCGGGCTCGTTCTACTGGGTTGTCGTCAATGAATACGACAGACTGCAGACCGAGATTTAATTCGGCTACCAGCTCAGCGATATTGGCAGCCTTGTCATTCCAGTTGATTCGCCAGGCGGCAAAATCAGACGGCCGCAGCACCATTTCAGGATGCTTCGCCAAAGCCTCCAGAGCCACACTCTCTTCGTTTCGGCTCGCAATGGCCAGCAGAATTCCCCGATTCTGCAGACTCTTCAAGGCCCTCTGAAAGTCGACGAACGCCTCACCGCGGTAATCGTGCCCGCCGAGCCTTAATCCTCCCCAGCCCAGATCGCCGACCACGCCCCCCCAGAGCGTGTTATCCAAATCGACGATCACCAGCTTCTTGGAGTCTCCAAGGACAGCCGAGATCGCTGCCTTCACCTCGGTCGCCGCGCGGCGGAAAACCTCCGACTGGAAAGGTGTCTTGGTTAAATACCACATCTTGGGGCTATAACCGTTTCCGGTTGTTTCCATCCAGCGCTGTCCGTCGAGAAGGTAAATGCTTCCGGAATTATCCAGCTCCTCCGCCAAAGCCAGATTCATTTTGAGCAAAAGCTTCCGTATGCCCTGTCCTCTTAGGCTCAGTACGCCGTTTCCACGCAAGTGAGGCGGAAGAGTCCAAGACACTACGAAAATGGACCGGAAGTGTTGCTTCGCCTGGAGCAGGACGTCCGCGAATTGCCGTAGCTCGGACATCAGCCTGTTCTCATCCACCGCAGTTTGATCAAGGGCTGCGGCGAATGCTGGGACGATCTTCTCTGGCGACGTCCACACCAACGCGAAATCCGAGGCATCCGCCGCAGCTGACTGAAGCAATGCTGGGAATACCTGCCCGAAGGGTGCAGAGGTAACCGAAAGCTTCGGCGAAGCGGTGTCGTTCACCAAATACCGCTGCAGAGTTTCCAGGTTGAAATCGGAGATAAGGTGTAGTTTCAATTCTGTCTTCTTTGTGCTTGCCGCAAAAATCCGCTTATAGCGCGCCGGCTGATCTTTTTTCTGCCAACTCGCAGACGTAGGACGCCAACGAGTGTACGGTTCTAAAATGACCGGTAGCTGGCGAAAAAGGATCGTCTTCGGTTAGATCAACCGAAAAGCTGAAAAACTCCTGCAGCTTTTGTTCGGTGATAACGATGAAGTTACTCAGACCAAGTGAATCCAACGTGCCACCATCGCCAAAGAGAACGCTAGCCGGCGATTTGTCGATTCGTCGCTCGACCGGTAATTGCATATTGAGGTCAGAGATGGATTCATAAATCACGTTTAGCACATCAGTGAGTTTAGTCCCGCCGTTCGTCGACGTTGGCTTTATCGACACGTCTGCCAATCTAGTTTGTTCCATGTGTGTTTCTCGACCCCCAGAGCTGAAAAAGCGCCCCATTTGTTAGCTTAGTAAGATTGCGCCGGGAAATCCTGGCAAAAACATCTTCCAGCCGCTCCCACTGATCCGTTTCGTCGATTTCCCAGCTATGCAAATACAGATGAGCGATACCACCGTGCTGCTCGATGTGATCCAACCCACGCAGAAATTGCTCTCGCCAATCGGTCATACCGTTGTAGGTACGTACGAAATTCAGCATGCCCAGGAAATTCCCCTCCACGGCCGCGTGGCGCAACTGGATTGCTTTGCTGTGGGAATAGGCATGGGTGCTAACTCCCCAGAGATAGGGATTCCGGGGAAAATTGTGCAAATTGAAGAAACATGTACGTGCGCCCTGGAAGCCCGCATTCTTAACCAAGCCGGGTGTCGAGGCATTGAATTTGCCCATCGGGTAACAGAACGAAACCGCCGGAGCTCCGATGGTATCTTCCAACCACTGTTTGCTTCCGGAGATTTCTTCCCAAGCCTGGGACTCGGGCAAGGATTTCAACGAAACATGATTCACGGTATGAGCGCCGATCTCGAACTTGCTAGCAAGCTCCCGAATTTGAGCCGTGGGCATTACAGGACGCTCGGGGTTCTTGGCTGGAATATAGAACGTAGCCTGCAAGCCATACTTACTGAGCAGTTCCGCTGTTCTCAGGTCCGTCACATGTCCGTCGTCGATGCTTATGGTTAAGAAGCGGTCTGCCATCGAAAATTAACTTACCAAATGCCGAGTAGTCGCGGACACCAGTCGTACTGCGAGCTAGTTATAAGCGCGGTGCTTGCTCTGCCTGCATGCGAATCCGTGAAGGCTCCTCCACGGGAGCACGCTTCGCAATCACGCGCCGATAGATCTCAATCAACTGTCGATAGTTGATCGCCGCTGTGTACTTGGCCTCATACTCCGACCGCGCTTGTACGCCCAAACGGCACATTTGTGCTGGATCGTTCCACGCGCGCGCCACCGTCCGCACCAGATCATCGCTGTTTCCAGGCTCGAAGAGAAAGCCGGTCTGCCCTTCTTGAACGATCTCCTGCATCGCGCCCAGCCTGGAAGCTAGAGCAGGCACGCCACAGGCGAAGGCCTCTGCAATCCCCAACCCGAAGGTCTCATACAGCTCGCTCGGAAAAATCACGAATCGCGAATTCTTGGTGACTTCGATCGCCTGGTCGTGCGGCAACCGCCCCATGAATTTCACATTCGAAAGACCGTCGCGATCGGCCTCGGACTCGAGCCGCCCGCGCGATGGACCATCTCCAACGACGCGCAACATGTGCGTCTTGGGCAGTTGACGCCATGCTTTCAGGAGCGTATCCGCTCCCTTTTCCGGCGACACCCGCCCGATGAAAAGTGCGTAGGATCCGTCGCCAGAACCTCGTCCGGGGTCAGGGTCCACAAAATTCGGCTTAACGGTGATTTGGGCTGTAGGAAATCCAGCTTTCACAAACTGGTCCCGGGCAAACGCACTAGGGGTGATGTAATGATCGACCATTCGTGTCCAGGTTTTGAGTGCGTGATGCACTGTCAGCATCAATGCTACCGGAGCGGTCTCGACTCGGGAGTTGCGATAGCAACCGTGAGCCACTCCTCGCCAATACTGGCCGGTAATGCAATCCTCACAAGGTTTGCCTGCGCGAAAGAAATTCGCCTGCGGGCAAAGCAACCGGTAATTGTGCAGCGTGTGCACCACCGGAACGCCTTCTTTTCGACTCGCCCAAAAGATGGAAGGCGAAATCAGCGGAAACGTGTTGTGAACGTGAACAATCTCGGGCCGGATCTGCCGAAGCAGCGCGCCGAAGTCGCGATACGAGTCCGAGGCCCAAACCGGACGGCCGACCAGGCTGAGACGGCGGATGGTTGAATAATCCTTGATTTCACCGTTGTCGCGCCGATACTCCGAAACTTCATGCCCTGCTTCTCTCAGTAAATGGCCTTCCTTGCGAAAGACCACATCCTCCCCGCCCGGTTCCTGGTATGAGTTGTAGACGAGAAGGATTTTCACTGTTGTTTTGGCTTGCGGGCTGTTGGTAAAAACGTTTTCCAGATGACCGGAGAAGCAATGACCATCAGCCTAAGACCGCGCTGGCACTTCGACTGGAAACCAATCGGCCCGCCGTGCGTTGACGTCCGCAGTTCTGCCCAGCCGTTCCGTGATTTGTTTGCGGAGTAAATCGACCATTACAAACAAGGCGAGGAACAACATAAAAGGACTCGTCGGCCTGCCCCCGAAGGTGGTATTGAACAAGCCGTTGACGGTCAAATTTGCGTACAGCGCGAGTGAACCTACAGAGAGAAGGTATGCCTGCTTGTTTCGCGAATCACCCGGCACCCGCGCGCGCAAAGCCGATGCACCTCGAATTGAGCGGAAGATGTTGCGCAGGATCATGAAATGCATCATGACCAAGATGGTCAATCCAATGATCCCATTGTTATAGGCCACTTCGAGAAAGCCATTGTGCAAATTGACGAATCCGGCAAGCAGTCCGCTGTTTCGGCTCCAGGAGAAGTATGTGCTCAAATATCCGTGCCCCAGCAACCACTGCTGTCGGATCGCGCCTAGAGCCGCTGTCCAAAGGACGGTCCGTCCAGTCAGGGTTGACGCTCCCTCGTAGGACTGCAAGTGACTCGCGACGGGAGTCACGGATACAATCGCCAGCGCGACCGCCACGATTCCCAGCAGCACGGCTGCGCTGCGCGCAACTTGCTTTTGCAGCAGAAGAAAGAGCAGAACCGAGAACACACCCGCGACGATCGCCGTCTTGCCCAGGGAGAGCAGCATAACCGCGCACCCAAGGAAACCGGTGAAGATCATGGTTTTCTTCTTCTCGATCGAATACAGGATCACCGACAGCAATAGCAGCGATGCCGCGGTCAAGCTTAATGCGTCGGGGTTGGCATTGAGCCGGCCGCCGACTCCTTCAAAGGCGGTCGAGAAGTTGACAAGTGCCTCTAATGCTGGCACGAATGTGAGGATGAAAAAGGCCCACAGTGTGACTTTCAAGAAGGTCACAATGTCGGCCATGCCACTCAACATGCTGGCACCGAATTGAAGCAGCAGTACGACCAACAGCAACTTGAACGCCCATGCGCCTGCGTATGTCTTGCCGGTCGAATAGGAGACGGACGCCAGGCAAACCAAAGCGAAGAGCGTGATCCATTTGTAAGAACCCGAAAACAGATGGCGCAGGTATTTAGGCTGCTGAAGGGAAAGAATCGCGAGCACTACGAAGGCGAGCACCCACACCAAACCTTCTCCGTAAGCCTGAACGGAAAAATGGGACTCGTAGGATTGAGTGCTGTCCCCCGAGTGGTCAAATACGGTCTCGCAAACCAGAATGACCCACCAGATGAGCAGCGTCAGCCGGTAAACAACGACCTTTGGCGGTTGGTTCCGCGTGACCGCCGAACCCAATGCGACCGCGAGTAGAAAAGCAAACACGGCCGCTACTACCGCCACCGGAACAGCGTCCGCTGAAAAAACGGAAGCGGGCGCTCTCCATATCGCCAACGCAGCGACACCTGAGATGGCAATAATCCATCCCACCGTGCTCCAGTTCACCGAAACTCGCGCCGGTTGGCGGATCGTGTCATTTCTAAACATAGTTTCTTTTGTTCAGGTTCGTTTCCAGGTTTCGGCGAAGAACCTACGCCAGCACAGGATTCGCTTGGCGCTCTGCCTCTGCGGGTTGGTCGGACAATGAGTAGCCCAGGCGCACGAGAGCAGGTCCCGCGTATTGTTCGATCAAGCGGACTTGACCAGGCGTCAGCTTCGTACGCCATCCTTGCGCGAGACCGGCGCCGACAAAACGGCCTTTGACCGACGCCTTTACCGGTTCCCGCAACTCCTTCTCCCGCATTTTTTCCACGGAGCTGTTTGCTACTGCCTGCTGAATCAGCTCAGGACTCGGGCTGATGCCCATGAAATTAGCCATGCGAGTAAATCCCGCCACTGGGTCCCGCTTCAAATCTTCAAACCGCACCACCAGCAGGTTGGGAGTAGCTGCCAAGGGAGAATCCAGCCAGGAGCTCACATGCTTTTGCCATGGCCCGAAACCGCTCACCGGAGTCGTGAGGAAATGCTTCACGAACTTATCCTGATCTCCGTGGAAGAACTCCAAGTTGGTCAGATAAACGAACTCGGACAGCACAACATCCCTGACATCCCGCACCAGGTAAATAGCCTTGTGATAGTGTTTCCAGCTACGGTACTGCTCGTGAGTGGGGATCACCCTGCCGCCTCCCGTCAAAAGCGGCTTTCCTTCATGGTGCTTGCCGACTCCACACAAGTAGGTATCAACGATCCTGAAGCCCGACTTCTGGCCGGTGAGGATCTCAAACAAGGTGTGCCGCGACCACGTCGTTCCGGACCGGGGATAGGTAGCAAAAAAGACGTCCTCGGGACGGAAACCGTGATGACGGTACCAAATCAAAGGCAGGCGCAGTGCGGTCCGCGATAGCTTGCGACGCAGTTTTCGCATCGCAGTGGTCGGCCGGCGCGGCTTTCCGTTACTGGTTTCCGGTTTCTGATTTGGATCCTGAGTCATCTCTACTGCCCTCCCTTAATTCGATGGTCTTCCATGTTGCGGACGTTAATAAATTCTCGCTCTAGCGCGCTACGACTCTCTTCCCATTTTCGAAGGGTTGCTCCCCGATGGCGTCCAGCACGCGTCCGGGATTCTCGACCCTCAAAACCGCGAAACGCGTTCCTTGGATAACACGCACGCCGTGCTTTGCATAGGAATCGATGACCTTCGACACGCTTCTCCATGTGTAGTCGTGCCACACGATGGTCCCTCCCGGAGTGAGCATTCGCAGGGCGTTTTGGGTATCCGAGTGGACATATGTGGAAGTGTGGCAGCCGTCGAGATAAATTAGGTCGAAGGGCTCGCCAAGACTAGACCAGTCCATGGTTCCAGAATCGCCGAAGACTTGTTGAATCCGACTGGCGAGTGGATGACCTTGAAACTGCACCCCGCGCTGCTCGGGTCGGACATTTGAGACATCCCCTTTTTTCAGCAGTGCGATGTTTGTGCCCGGCGGAACGTCCACAGTTACGACTTGCGCGTCGGTGTTGGCCGCCAGATTCAACGTGGTGTTGCCGTCGAACGTGCCAATCTCGAGAATCCGCTTGGGTCGTAAGAAACGGGCCACAATCACCAGCACGCATAGCTCGTCAAGTTCAATCGACGTGCCTTTAGTTCTCGCCAAGGGATGGTGAATCTTGGTTTCGCTTGGAATTGAAGAGATGCCGGGAAAAATGGACGCCAGCGGCTCCGGTTTGATTGCGTTCCAAGGCATTCCAAAATCCCACAACACGCGGTCGAGAGACTGGGTTGTAAGCTCTCTGTGGCGCAGGAGCGCGGAGACCTTTCTAGCGCGGCTTGCAATGTCGAAAAGCATGGTTATCAGGATTTTTTCTGCGAATCGTTAGGAACCACCGCCGGGTCATTCCATAGGAATTTCGCTCGCCAGCGGTTGTTTGGACATGGACTTCCACCAAGAGGTCCACCCGACGACGTCACGACCAGCAATCTGGCGGCGGAGAATTACAGTTACGATCACCATCGAAAGCACATCCGCCAAATTGCTGCCCCAAATGGCTCCCTTAAGACCGAACGCCCAAGTGGCTGGGATCCCGATTAACAGCGACAGCACGGTGGCCAAAGAGAATGCGACGAAAACCGATGCGGGCGATTCCATGGCGCGCAAACAAATAGCGGGACCAAAAGCAGCACACCACACAATCGATCCGAAGGCGATGAGCGGCAACAGATGCGCCACTTCCATGTATTTTCCGGAATAGAGCAAATGAAACACTGGTCCCCGAAGCGGAAGAATGACCGCCCAAAAAGCAATCGCTCCGCCAGCGGTCACCATGGTCATCTTTACGCTCAAACCAGCGGCACTCGACTTCCCTTGCCTTCGCAGCACGCCAGCCGCGTAAGGGAGAAGAAGCATGGACAACGCGGCCTTGGTCTGCTCCATCGGAAGGGTCAGGTTCATCAACGCCTTTAACTGGCCCGATTGCGCCATGCTTCCGAACGAACTGAGCAAGGGATAGTAAATGTAGGCTGGAATCCAGCCCGCGACACAGCTCGCCAACGCCCAGCGTCCATAGGACCAGTGCTTGGGCCAAACCTCTCGGATGCTCGGCGCAAAAGAAGTTCGAGGCAAGCCGGCTCGCAAGAGCGCCCAAAGATAAGCACCAGTCGCCAGAGCACCAACGCTCATCAGCAGAAAAGCAGTGAATGGCGAGAGCAGATTGCGCTGGTACAGCAAGTACAACGCGCCAATTGCCAGTGACGAGTAGACGAAAGCGCCGGACGCCGCTTTCCCCGGCGAGAGTTCGAGGTAGAAGCTACGGCGAGCCAACCAGAAAACGAGAATGCAGGGCGAAGCGACAGTAACCCCTGCCAGAGCCCCAGCTAAAACGCTGGAGTGGAGCAAATTCATTATCAGCGCGGAAGCGCCGCAAATCACAATAATCGCTGCTGAAATGCTTACGTGAATCCAGAGCAGGGAGCGAAGGTAACCCCGCAAGCAATCCTGATAGAGCGAGCCCCCGAACACCGCCATCGGTTCCAAGACCAACGACTGGTAAACGAGGGAGAGCAAAACCAGTACGCCGAAAGCAACTGCGTATGCGCCGTATTGCTCGGGAATTAGCCAGCGTGCCAGCAAAATACTGACCAGAAAATTCGAGCCAGAAATTAGACCCTGGTCGAGGATGGCGAATCCGCCCTTGCTCACCCATGGAATTAGCTTCGCTAGCAGCGCTGGCTTCGCTGATTGCTCGGCAACCTGCGCTTGAGATACTTGAAGGTCTGATTGCGGCAAAGAATGATCTCTCGTTCTTAGTCTGGCGAGACTGGCACCAAAAATGTCAGCTTGTAGTTATGAACCTTTGATAACGACCGCGGCTCGCTGAACTATGGCGTCGCGAATAACACGCGTTGCTCCAGCACAGCTTCGCCCTCTGAGTCACATTGGTGAATCCAATTCCCACTACCGTCGCCTCAACCAGAATTCGGTATGGTCCGCGGCAGTCAACTTTCCGCTATGGTCCGAAGCAGCCTTTGGTTAGGGGGTATAAGTTAAAGTGACTGAAACAAAAGGCCAAAAAGTGTTAAAGATCGGCTGAGTATGCCACTTACTGCATAAGCGCAAAGCCTACCGAACCTTGCAAACTCCTGCAAGAGGCAAGAATCTTCGGGACTAAAGTCTCTACTCGACAGTGCCGGCTCGACTTAGCTAGATCTCCTGTAATAGACACATAATAATGGAGATGTTATGTTTGGCGGCTCCGAAGCCTCCTGTCGTATCGACCTAGAAACTTGCGAAGGTGTATGTCGGAAAGGTGGCTGGTACGGCTGGAGCCATGATCACGGGATGACTGCGCCCGGCGCTATGGATTGTGTCATTGGTTTTGGTAAAGTCGAAGCCCGGCATCGGATTCTTGGACAGCAGAAAGTCGCTCGATTGACCGCTGTGACCAAAACCTGGGTCGACGGTTACGGTTGACGAAACATCCTCGCCTTTCTCCTGCCATTGTCGAAAGCTAAGGAAGTTCCAGACAACTTCGGGGTGTTGCGGAGCCACACAGCCACCGGGGTTACGCGGTTCGATTTTTTGTTCGTGAAAAGCTTTGGTGTCGTTGGCAAATCCTCCGTCGGTCCGCCAATAAAGATTTCCGTCGAATTTCTGGAATTGGTTGTAGGGCAAACCGCAAGTGTAGGCGCAGCCGTGGAGGGCATGAAAATCAGATGAAGCATCTTGGTCAAAGTAGAAAATATTGTGAGTCAGAATTGCGCGTGTAGACGCGCCCTCACAACCGTTCACCCACGGCCTGCCCTCTTTGAACATCGACAAACGGGCATACGCGAAAATATTGTTATTGAATGTATGCGGCGGCATGCCATTTTTCATGCCCGCCGGCATGTAAACCGCGTCGCCGGCCACGCGAAAGACAACGTTGTTCTCGACATCAATTCCGGCCGATCCGATGTCAAGATAAATGCCGGCGCCGCCGTAGCCAGATCCCGGAATTCCGGAATCGATGATCGACGAATCCGTTGTGTCATGCACCAGATTGTTATAGATCTTATTTCCCAATCCGCTTCCGCTCGGACTACCAACGTTGTAATAGAGCGTCCCGCCATCGGAAGTAACCCCTTGCATGATGTTCCAAAGGTGGTTGTAGCTACTGAGAATGTTGTTGCCATTGGCCTTGTATCCGACAGAACCGCATCCCAGCAAACAAGCCGAGATCCCGGCGTGATAGCCGTCGTTAATGTCGTTGTGGGAGTAAACAATATCGTGGCCGCCCGCCTGGGCGATTCCTTCGCCGTCGGCGAAAACGCGCGAGTAGCCTTGGATCAGATTGTTCTCTACCGTGATTCGCTGAACCTGGGAGTTTTCTTTGTCCAGTCCGCCGGGCTTGTGGCCAACCCGCACGCCACTGTCGCCGATATCGTAGAAAGCTGAGTTCCGTATAGCATCGTCGGCGCCAGGCGTTCCCGAAATAGCGGATGTAGAAGCGAACAGGATCCCAGAAGCCGACGTGTGTCTGACTGTTACACCGTCAAAGATTACGTTCTGACAGCTTTCACAATCGATGGCCTCGGGCAAGGTGTCATCTGAATTCTCGTCGTTGTTATAGCCGCCGGGCGGGGGCACAAAATTATCCACTTCAAAAGTGATTCCCTTGAAAGTCACGTAATTCAAATCGGTGGCCGAGATCAGAGAGCCTCCGATCGGGCTCACCGGCGACGTCTCCGCGATTACGACTGTGTCTTTGTTGGGATTCTCACCGCTATTGGCCAGGTAGTTCAGCGTAGACGTCGAACGATCCAGAAACCATAGCCCACCCTGTCCCGCGGCCTTTGCCATGTTAAAGGCATCTTTGACATTCTCGATCATGTAACGGTGATCCCGGCCTGGTCCGAAAAACGGATACACGTCGCCATTGCCCTTCGTCGGGCCAGTCAGATAAATCACGTGGCTCTTCGTGTCTACACAACCAATCCTCATCACATCGACGGTCCACGCATCGAAGAGAATGAGTTCCACGTCACCGACGGGATAGCTGTTCTCAGATCCGCCGCACGGACTGCCGCTGGGATTGAGATTGCCCCAATTCGTAATAGCTATATCACTCGGGTCATAGGCGATGCGATCGAGACACTTTGATTGCGAGCCGTTCTTGGTCGTCACACTTGGACAACCAGAACCCTCAGAACTGCTTGGAGAAACTTCCTGGGCCACCCTTAGATAAGTGCCGAGGTTACACAACGAAGAGTTCACCTTTTGGCTCGGCCCGGGCATGCTGGTCGAGAAACAGCTTCCCTGGTTGAGGTAGTAACCTACGCTCTTCGCCGACGAAGACTGGATTCGCGCCCGCAATCGACGTTGACCGTTGTAAAACAAGTACTCGAAGGGCCGCGTGTTCGCGGGCAGTTGAACCGTCCACAGATTCGCCGAGGACTGATTGCCTGATGAATGAGCCCAGGTAAGATTGAGTCCGCCTGCCCCGATCGATTCCCCGCCGCTCACGATCGGAGTTTCTCCAGGATAGTTTTCCCACGTGATCGGCGCTTGAGCCGTTCCAGAATCTCGAGCAGTGAAGTTCAAAGTTCCAGGATTCGTGGGACTCAACGGAAGAGAGTATGTGCCGCCCCGCAGCATCACCTCAACGGGCCGACGAGACTTGGTAAGTTCTTGAACTGCGATCTGCGCTTTCGCCAGAGAAGCGAACGGCCCGTCAGTGTTGCCGGCATTGGGAGCTGGCAGCTTGCCGCTCCATGAGTCTTTACCATTGGGCGCGACATAAAAGTTAGCTGACGCGGGTCCCTGCGCCAGCGTCCACGTGCCTAAAAACACGCAAAACATGAAGAGGGCGCAAATGATCCCTATTGACAGTTTCATTTCACGGTAGCAACAAGAGAAGATCCTCCGAAAAAAAACGGAAGCTTTGTACTGAATCTCGCTCTCCAGAACCTTGGTGAGACAAGTCGAATCGAAGAATCGCCAGGACGGGCTGGGTCAGCGCCCGCCTGGCGGTCTGACTTAGTTCACTACCAATGTCACGGTGAGTGTCTGTGGCGTCGTGCTGCCGCCGTTCGTGCCGGCCGTTCCAGTAGCGGTCGGTTTGACTGTGTACGTGCCAGCGGTTGTGCCGCCAGTTCCGCCTCCGCCGCCTCCTCCACCGCCGCCGCCGCCGGAGTTACCACCGCCACAACCGAGGCCAAGAATCATAACCAAGGCGAGAATCCCCAGGATGATGATTTTGCTGCGCCCATTCCGCTTCTTCCAATCGCCCGCCAGAACCAGGCCGAGCAGACCGACTCCGCTGAGGCTGGCCAGCAGATTCCTCGTACCCTGCGTCGAATTTGCTCCCGCGGGAGCAATCAACGCGGCGGTCGGACCCTGCGTGCCGAGTGTGAGCGTGGTCTTGAGAGTTGCACCGCTCAATGACGTGGGATTGAAACTGCAAGTGATTCCGTTCGTCAACCCTGACGGACACGTGAAGGTAACCGTCCCGTCATACCCATCAGTCGGAGTCATCGTAATCACATATGTGCCAGACGAGCCCGGACTCACAGTCTGGGTCGTCGGATTCGCGGCGAGAGTATAACTCGGCGCCGCCGTGACCACCTGACTCAGTGCGGCCGATGTGTTCACGACGAAATTCCCATCTCCACTGTATTGCGCCGTGATGCTGTGCGTCCCCGCTGCCAAGGTTGTGCCAAACGAAGCAGCACCAGAAGCGCTCAGCGCTCCCGATCCTAGCAGCGTTGTGCCGTCGTAGAAGTTCACGCTTCCGGTAGGAAGCGCAGTGACGCCCCGCACCGACGATGCCACCGTCGAACTGAAGGTTACCGCTCCGCCTGCCGCGACCGGATTGGCTGACGACTTTACCGTGACATCGGTCCCAGCCGCATCCAGCAACACTGTGACTCCGGAGAAGCCTTTCTTGCTGCCGGTGGTGACAACATCGGGAACTCCGTCTCCATTGACGTCCGCGAACGCAAAGTCAAAAGCAAAGCTGGCGGCGGGATATTCAACTGGACTCGTGAACGTCCCAGTGCCATTGCCGTACATCACGCCGACTGTCGAGAAACTGGAGTTGGTGTAGAGCAGATCGAGGTTACCGTCCCGGTTGACGTCCACCAGCTTCACATACCCGGGTCCCGGCAAGTCGAAGGTTGTCGACTGCGCAGTGCTAGCGAGAAGGGTCGGAGTCTTGAACGTGCCGTCTCCATTGCCCAGCGCAACTGCGATTCCCTGGTTGTGGTTGCTGGTCTGGTCATCAATCGTAACCGCCAGATCGACCTTGCCATCGCCATTGATATCGCCGATCGCGGCGTTGTAAGGATTGTTCCCGACGGTCGTTGATTTACTGGTTGGAAACGTGCCATCTCCTTTTCCGAGAAAAATCAGCACAGTGGTGCCAGGAGTAGCGCCGCCGTACTGCGGCACAATCAAGTCGAGATTCTTGTCGCCGTTCACGTCGGCAGCAGTGATCTCGGTTGCCAGCGTCGCGGACGTGGAGCCGGTCGAATAATTGACCACGGGGTTAAAACCACCCTTGCCGTCATTGATCAATATTCCGACGCTTCCGCTTGTGCCTGTGCTGCTGTTGTTGACCACGGCGAGGTCGGTCTTGCCATCACCGTTAAGGTCGGCAGCGACAATTCCCAAGGTAGTATAGGTGCCCGTGTCGGTGGGATATGTCGACCCCAGAGTAAAGGTGCCATCACCCTTGCCTAGGAAAATCTGGACTCCGCCGTTGAGAGCATCCGTGGCAGCGATGTCCAGATTGCCGTCGCCGTTGAAATCACCCACCGCAACGAACTGGAATTGGAATTTGGTGAGCGCGCTGCCGTAGTTCACGCCCGGTTTCAAGGTGCCATCGCCAATGGAGATGAACACGGAAATGTTGCCTTCAGTTTGGCCGAAGGCGTAGGTGTTACCGACCACGTAGTCCACTTTGCCGTCGCCATTGAAGTCACCGCTGGCGATTCCAACCGAGGTTTGATAGCCGTTGCCGGCGGTCGTAGGTTCTGAAGAGTAATCGACTGCCGAGCGGAAGCTTCCGTCGCCAAATCCCTGCAGGTAAACAAAATTGTTCACACCGTCGGGCACGATCACATCGTTGTGCCCATCTTTATTGAAGTCAGCGACCAGCGCCGGAGGCAGAACAACCCCAGCCGTAGTCAGCATGGTTCCACCTATCGCGTAACCGACCGTGGCAGGCTGCATCTTGCCAGTTCCGTCGCCGAGAAGAACCGTAACATCCGCCCCTAACTGGTTGGAGGAAACGATGTCGTTCTTGCCGTCCCCGTTGATGTCGCCGATGGCCACGGCGGTCGTATCGATACCTCCCTGGGAGTACACACCCGGAGAGAAAGTCCCAGTGCCGGTGGTATTCGCGTAGACCGTGACTGTGTTGTTCTCCAAACAGTTGGCGCTTACGATGTCGGCTGCGCCCGTGTGACTGCTCAAGTTCCCTGCAACGTTGAAACACGAACCGTAGACTTTGTCTGGGGTGGCGAGAGCCGTGGGACCGGTGAAGCCGGTTCCGGATCCGTTGTTCAGATAGACCACCATCTGATTCAGGCTGGCGGTGGAAAGGGCGCCGGCGGGACCTGCAAAATCGAGGTATCCGTCGTTATTGAAGTCGCCAAAGGCTACCGCCCCGGTGTTGAGCGTCGTATTGAAATTGAGCGGCCCGGTGAACTGGATCTGGCTGGGAGTTGTGTTAAAGGTTCCAGTGCCGTTGTTATTGTTCCGCAAAACCCAAATATTGCCGTTTGGAGTGGCCGCGTCAGCGACCACGATGTCGCGAGCGGTATCCGGTGCGAAGGGCGTGACTGTTGCCCACAAAGCGCCATTAGTCGTGACCGTGATCGGCGACTGCGACGTTTCCGTGAAGGTTCCGTCGCCGTTGCTCAACCAGACCTCGACGGTAGCCGGTGGTGCAGTATTTTGCGCCAGGCCTTGGTGGAGTATGACGATATCGTCCTTTCCGTCTTGGTTCACATCGCCCACGAAGATGGGATCAAATAAGTCGCCTGCAGGCAACGTCACTGCAGTCAGTTTCGCGGCCTGAAAGGTTCCATCCCCGTTACCCAGGACCGCCGAAATCGCGTAAGCCGGGGAGCCAAGTGTGTGGGTATTAACGATCGTGGCAACATCCTGCTTGCCGTCGCCGTTGAAATCGCCTTGGACTGCTGGAAACGGTGAGTAAGCTCCTCCGCCCGCGGAGATCTGCGTGGCCGCGAGGAATCCGACCGTTGTCGCCGCCGGGTCGCTTAGCTTCGCCGAGCGCGCGTACGCCGTCTTGGCCGACCGCGTGTTTCGAGTCGAGGTTGAAGGAACTTGAGCGTCAGACGTAAAGCTGATCAGCGACACCAGCATCAGGGAAACACAAAAAGGAACTGCTCGTTTGTTCATAATGGTTGTTGCTACTCCGTTAATTTGTCTGCGTGTTGGTTTGGTAGCTGCTTAAGGAGAGGGCCCGGTGCCGGGTCTGGATTCTGCGGCGACTCGAGGAGAAACTTGTTAGCTCGTTGCATCGGGCAAGCACAAGAGCTAGGAGACACGGCTAAAAGAGGCCTCGCTAATGCAAGCTTTCAGGCATTCTGCCAGATGCTCGACCTGGGGTTCAACCAAAATGTCGTAGTGGTTGCCAGGGATGCTATGTACTTCCAGATTACTGACAAGACTGTTCCACGCGGCATGAGGATCTTCCGAGCTGCTGCGCAGAGACTGTTCGTCGGCGCGTATCAGAGTTGCTTTTCCCGCGAAGGCCCGCAATACGTAGCGATCGGAGGCAGCTCGATTGGTATCGCGCACATCTTTGAGGTGCTGGGGCAAATTCCAGTTTTTCGAAAGACGATTAATTCTTTTTCGGAGCGCCTTCGGCAAATCGTAAGTCCAATTTCGCCAGGAAGGCGTCAACAACAGATGAACCAGGGACTCCGCGACTGACTTGAGATCGCCCGGATACGTATCGAAGAGCACCAGCAGACCTGCTTCTTCACCCCGAGCCAGCAACTGTTGCGACATCTCATAGGCCACCAGACCGCCGAAGGAAAATCCACCCAGGAAATAGGGGCCGCGTGGCTGCACGCCGCGAATCTCGTCGAGGTAATGCGACGCCATTTCTTCGATGGTGGTGTGGCAGGGATGCTTTCCGTCCAAGCCCTGCGACTGCAGACCATAGAAGGGGAAATCTGGCGCCATCCGCCGTCCTAGCTCGTGAAACCCGACCACGTTGCCACCGACGCCGTGAATGCAGAAAAAAGGCGTATGGGAGCCGGCCGGCTGGATCGGGACTAGCGAAGACCAATGCCGGGACCAGCCGTCGGCGCGCAGAGTCGCGGCCAACTGCTCAATCGTGGGCGCTTCAAACAGCAGCGCCAACGGCACCGTCTTGTTCATGGTGCGGCCGATGCGATGCATCAATCTCGCGGCCAGCAGCGAGTGTCCGCCCAGCTCGAAAAAATTATCTCGGATGCCGATCGGTTTCCTGCCTAACACCTCTTCCCAGACGCCAACTAACTGCGACTGGAAGGCGTCCGAGGCGGCCACCGTTTCGGGCGAGGGAGCAGCGTTTTGCGGGGCGGGCAATCCGCGGCGATCAACCTTGCCATTTGGCGTCAAGGGCATGGCGTCGAGAAGCACGCAGTCCGAGGGCACCATGTAATCCGGTAAGTGTTGCTGCAAGTAGTGCCGAAGTTCTGTCGGCGTCGGCTGCGCGTTCCGGGCAGGCACCACGTACGCAATCAGACGCTTGTCTCCGGGCACGTCCTCGCGCGCCACGACGGCGACCTCGGCTACCTTTGGATGCTTGGCCAGAGCGGCTTCAATCTCTCCCAGTTCGACCCGGAAACCGCGAATCTTGACTTGGTCGTCGCCCCGTCCCAGGAATTCAATGTCGCCCGAAGGAAGATAGCGCGCCATGTCTCCGGTTTTGTACATGCGCGCGCCGGGCTCTTTTGAAAATGGGTCAGCGATGAATTTCTGCGCCGTCAGCTCGGGCCGATTGTGATAGCCCTGAGACACACACACTCCCCCGACGTGAAGCTCGCCCGGAACTCCGACCGGCACCGGATTGAGCTGCCGATCGAGCAAGTACACGCGGCAGTTGGGTAAGGGTCTCCCCACGGGGATGTTTTCCGGTATCGCATCTTCGGAGGCGAAATTCGGCTCGAATGCGGTTACGCAGATGCTGGCTTCGGTTGGGCCATAAGTGTTGATCCAACGCACGCGACCGCGAACCGATTTCGACCACGCTGCTAAGGATTTCGCCGAAGCTTTCTCGCCTCCCACAATGACGAGCCGAACACTCGGTGGCACCGGCTGTTTCAGCTCCGAAAAATGATGGACCCATTCGTGCCAGTAAGCCGTGGGCAGATCAAGAATCGTGATTTTCTGGCGCTCGACCCATGCCAAAAACTCGGGCACCGCCAGGGACATCTCCTCGGTACGCAGGACGAGAGCGGCGCCGCTTAGCCAAGTTGTGTACATTTCTTCGATGGCGATGTCGAAGCTGATCGAACAGAATTGCATCATTCGATCGCTGGGCCCGATGCCGAACATCCTCGCGGCTGAAGTGGTGTAGTTCACCAGGCCCGCGTGCGGAAGCAGTACGCCGCGCGGTTTCCCCGTTGAACCCGAAGTGTAGAGAACGTAAGCAATGTTGTTCGGAGTGGCTCCGCTATTGGTATTCGTTCTTGGCTGAGCGGAGAGCGTATCCGCCAGCTCGCTCAAGATCAGAGTCCGGCAACCAGCTGGAACTTCGCTGCCCGGCCCCTTTTGCGTGATCAACACCTGCGCCTGCGAATCCTCCAACATATAAGTCAGGCGTTCCTGCGGATACTTGGGATCGAGCGGAAGGCAGGCTCCTCCAGACTTAAGTACCGCGATCAGCGCAACCGCAAAATCGAACGTGGGATCAAGGCGGATTCCCACCGTCACACCGCAACCTACACCGCAACTTTGCAGGTAATGCGCTAACTGGTTAGCTCGTTCGTTGAACTCGCGATAGGTCAGTTGCTTCTTTCCCTGAACAACCGCGGGGCTCGCCGAGGCGCGTTCTGCCTGATCTTCGAGGAGTTCGTGCAAGCACTTGTCGCGCGGATAATCCTGAATATTCTGGTTCCACTCGACCACGATCTGACGTTGTTCCTGTTCAGTCAGCAGCGGGAGTGTTGACACACGCTGGTCCGAATCCTGTGCAACCGCTTGCAGCAATGTTTCGAGATTATGCAGCGTACGATCGATGTCCGCCGCATCGAATAGTTCCTTGGCATAAAGCAGGCGCACCGAGAGTTCTTCGCCATCGTCGTCGATAGCCAAATGCAAATCCACTGGCGCATCCGGGATTGAAGACTCGACGGGTACCTGAGCCGCGGCCCGTTCCAGCCGGGGATTATTCAGCTCGTAAGAAAAGGACAACTGGAAAGTCGGGGCTTCGACGCCCAACTCGGAGGTCAACTCTTCGATCCAGTCCGCCAAGGAGGAACTTCCCCGCTCGATCGCCTCGAGCGTAGTTGCATAGGAGCGAGCCAGGAGATCGCGAAAGGTGGGGTCGTCAGAGAGATCAACTCGCAGCGGAAATGCATTCCGGCCAGAAGCTGGAATTCCGTCGCGTTCCGTGCCCATATCTTCAAGCATGCACCCGACGACCAAATCGTCTTGGGATGTGTAGCGCAGGAGCAAGACTTGGAAAGCAGCCAGGAGTACAAGCGAAAATGGGATGCGTTCGTTATGCGAGATCTGCCGAAGCCCTTCCACGAGATTTTTCCTGATCTGTCGGGGCTGCGCGGCGAACTGGCCGGTCGGCGCGGCCGGCCTGGGCCTGGATGTTGGGAAAGTGAGCACCGGCGCCCCAGAGAGGCAACGGCGCCAATAGGCAGGGCGGCTCTCGCTGAGAATTCCCTCCAGCTCGGCAGATGCGGATCTGTCGACCGCAATCTCCGCCGAGGCGCATTCCGAGCGCAGCGAGTTGCCAGTGATAATTTCGTTCATTTGGTCAAGTTTTTGAAGATGGTCAGGTGAGCAGGTCACATCTGTGATCTGAGGAAGAAGTACTGGTGTGTAGGCAAGCGTGGATCAGGCGGCGCCGGATCCGCGTAGAACTGCGGGGATGGTCTTTGCCAGAATCTGCAGATCAAGCCACAACGACCAGCTGCGCACATACTGGAGATCGAGTTCCATCCATTTGTGAAAGGGCAGCGAACTCCGGCCGTTCACCTGCCACAAGCAGGTAATGCCGGGCCGGACGCTGAAGCGGCACCGCTGCCAATCCTCACCCTCTTCCGTGAATAGTTCGTAATCACGCAACTGCAGCGGACGAGGCCCAACCATACTCATATCACCCTTGAGAACATTGAAGAACTGCGGAATTTCGTCAATGCTGGTCTTGCGGAGGAACTTGCCAATCGGAGTGATGCGCGGGTCGTTCTTGATCTTGAATACCGGTCCGGAGACTTCATTCAAATGTTCGATGTCTTGCAGCTTCTGTTCCGCGTCCTGAACCATGGTTCGAAACTTGTAAATCGCGAAGACGCGCTTGTTGAAGCCGATTCTCTTCTGCACGAAGAACACCGGGCCTGGTGAAGTAAGTTTTATGAGAATGGCCGTCAGCAGCAACAAAGGAGCGAGGGCAATCAGCAGCATCAGGGAAAGACAGAAGTCCAATGCCCGTTTAATTACCGTGGGCCACCCTTTCTCCATGCCGCCACTGTGGGTGATCAGGGGAGAACCTCCGAACTCCTCTGCCAGGGGTGGCCGGGTCTTAAGATTGAACAGGTCGGATAGCACATGGAGCATGATTCCCTGTTGCTCGCACATGGACGCAATTTCAGAAGCGTCGTCGTGGAACGATCGCAAGGGCACGGCGATTACCACCTCGTCAACCACGCTACGCCGCAGAAACTTGCGCAAGTCTTCCAGCGTGCACACCACCGACCAACCGCTCTTCTGCAGATCTTCCGCTCCCGCCCACTCGTCGTCGGCGAAGCCCAGAATCCGATAACCGAGTTCCGGCTTCGACTGAATCGTCCTGGCGAATTCAATGGCCCGGCGGTTGGTGCCAACGATCAGCATGTTCCGCAAGTTGTGCCCTCGCTTGCGCAGGTGCCGAAGGTACGTCCGGATGGCAATCCGGGTCGACGCGATAAGGAAGGTGCTGCATACCCAAAAGACTGCTACGAAGACGACGTTAACCATCCGGAAACCGATCAGAACGGATGAGAAGCCGAGAACCAGCGCCGACAATGATGTCGCCTTTACCACGTCCATGGCTTCAGCTCTGCGGGCCCACATGCGCTTGGAGTTGTACAAGCCAAGCATGAGGAAAATGGTATGCCAAACCCACAACAGCAAAAAAAACACGACGAAGTTCTGTATTTTGATTCTCAGGGAAAGGAATTCAGTAAAGGACATTGGCCCGTGTGCTCCCACCAGAGGCAGGGCTGCAACTCCGAACGAGCCGACCAGAATAAGCAAGTCAAGCAGCCTGGTGGCGTTAGTTAGAGTACGACGTCCTACGCTGTCCATCGGAATATCCTGTCAGAAAAGAATTGCAGTACGTACTTCGAGCACTTCCGGTACACAGTTTTTTGCGCAAGTCGCGGGACATAACCGCGTCTTATGGGCAAACTGAGAGTTTCGAACTGAATGGATATGACCCGCCAAGGCGAAGAGTTATGGAAGCCGGCCACATTGCGTGTGAGCTTTTTGCGACTCTTGCATTAAAGCTTGTTGTAGATCCGTTCAGGAATCGGGAAAGTGCGCTGGTTCAAAACCGCACCCAGAAGACGCACTTTTGATGCTTCCAGCTGTTGCATGACCTCTCGAGTTGCGTCCCTCCGCGTTGAGTTCGCCTTCAGGACGAGGACCACGCCATCAGACAATCCACCGAAAATCATGGCGTGATTGCAAACGTTGAAAGACGCCACATCCATCAGGACATAATTGAACTCCGCCCGCAGTTCCGCGATGCGCGCGCGCATCCGGTCCGATGTCAGCAACACCTGCGAACCGTCGTTGGTGGCTCCGCCACTTAACAGCCACAGATTGGGGCGAGACAGTTGCTGCGCGTATTGCCGGATGGGACCATCTCCGCTGAGCGCATCAGCCAAGCCGTAATGGTTTTCAACTTTGAACTGACGATGCAAAGAAGGGGCACGCAAACTGCAATCGACAAGACAAATCGAGCCGGCAACCTGCCCCGCCAGGATTTCACCCACTCGCGAACAAATCCAGCTACATCCATCCCCCGATTCCATGCTGGTGAATACGACGTGGCGGGTGCCCTTATCCGGCATTTGGAATAATCGCTGCACCAGCTTGCTTATTTCTTCGCGCGCCATCCCGTCGAGTTCCAGCGTAGGAGCGCCGGTTGTCACTTCGACTGGAACCAGCGGCACGACCGCAGGCTCGGAGTCCGTCTGCAAGATCTCCTGCGTCTTGTTCATCTGATACAGCAGCTCGAAGTTTCTACTCATTGATGGGTCCTTGGATTACCTTTCCAGATCAGTTTCCGCCGCGTTCAGGAACTGTTGAAGTGAGGGGGACTGATGGATAGAAAGTTCCGTCGGCTCCGTTGCCGCTGAAACCCTCGAAGCTCTGTGGAACTGCGGCCAGCACCGGGACGTTTAGTTCGGCTGAAACTTCCGCTGGGGTGCGGAAGGATGGATCCAGGTACTCCTGGACGAACACTGTGCCCATGGTGACCGTGGCTGCCAATAACATGCCGAGCAATACGACCAGGGCAGGAGAATTCGACGGCAAACTCGGTACTACAGGTTGTTCGGCGATGGCCACATTGACGATGCGGGTACGATCCAACGCCTCGGTCATGCGCGCTTGCTCACGCTTGCGCTGATATAACAAGTAGTTCTCTTCGTCGGTCTTCACATCGCGAAGCAAATCCTGTTCGACGAGTCCCTTTTGCTCTAAATCCCGCGCCGTGGTCTCGTATTTTTCTACGATGGCTTGCTGAGCCGCCGCCTGAGCTTGCAGCCCGCTATACTCGGCTTTGGCTTTGGCCAGCTCTTCGTTGATCCAAGCATAGGTTGGGTTGCGGTCCGTGGTCTCTTCCTTGACTGGCTGAGCTTCTTCCGTCGCAATGGAAGCCTTGGTGTCGGCAATCTGTTTGTCGACTTCCTGCACCAGCGGATAAGTCGGTTGATATTTCGTCAGCAACTCGGTGCGCTTCAGTTCCAATGTCATCAGCGTGTTCTTTAGACCTTGCAGAACCTGATAGTCATCCTGCGACCGCATGGCAGTTGTCAACCGCTCAGGGGTGGTTCCGGATTGCTTCTCCAACGTCCGAATGCGCTGTTCGGACGCAGCCATCGCCGCCCGAGTTTGCTGCAGGCTGGAACGAAACTCGCTCAGTTTCTGCAGAGTAATATCCCGCGTCATCTGCGGAGCCACACCATTTTCCTCACCCGAGAAAGCCTTCAGTTGCGCTTCCGCGTCGCCCAGTTCCTTCTTGTAACGTTCCGTCTCTACATCAAAGAACTGCACCTGCCCCGGAGGCGTATGCACAGCCACGTGCTTTTGTATGTACGCGTCGCCCAGTTCTCGCAGGACACGCGAGGCCAACTGAGGATCCGTTGAGGTATAGGACACGCTGATTAAATTGCTCTTCTTGATCGGATCGATTTGCAGAGCGTCTCGCAAACGCGCGGTTCCCATCGCGATCTTCTTCTCGGGGCTGGCCGGACCAAGCACATATTCCCTTAGCGACTTGCCATGGTCCAGTCCGCAGGAAACAACCACCTGCCGCAGCACGTCTTCACTCTGCAGAAGCTCAATCTCAGAGTTGAGCTCTTCCTCCGTGACCTCGTTGCGCATCACCACCGGAGCACTCTGCTCGGGACTTACCACCGGGTCTTGCCGCTCGCGATCCACCAGGAATTTCGTCGTGGCACGATACTGCGCGGGTTGTAAGACTGCGACCAGCACCGCACCCATCAGAATGCCAAAAAAGCAAATCAGCGCAGTCCGCTTGTGCCGGAAACCAATGGCCAGAAGGTCACGCACGGAAAAACGCGAGCTAAACCTCTCGCTTGCGATGGCAAAGTCACGGTCGTTCATAAATTACCTCGATTAAAATATGGGGGCGTAAGCACCCATATTGGCGTTGGGCAGGAACGGCTTGATCTTGGAAAGACGATTCTTAGGTACAAATAGCATGTCGCCAGGATGCAGGAACGGGTCTTCCCGCAGGTTGTGCTGCGACTCCATCTTCTTCACATCGATGAGTTCGGCGGAAGTCCAGTTTTGGTCGACTTTGCGGAATAGCACTACCTGCGAATGTTTCGCAGTATCCAAGAATCCCCCGGCCATTGCGATGGCTTCCGTCAGGGTGGTATCGCCTCGCAGGTCATACTTTCCAGGGCGGGCGACCTGACCATCGGCGATGAAATACGGCTTCTGAAAATCCTTAAGCACGACCGAAATTTGCGGGTTGTTCAGGATCTTGGTATACGCAGTTCGCAACGTCTCCGTGAGCTCTGGCACCGTCTTGCCCTGCACCTTAATGTCGGAAATCCCATGCAGCGTAACGAACCCATCCGGCTGCACAGCAACCGCCTGCTGATTGAATTCGGGGCTTAGATCAAAATTGATGTCAAACGTATCCCCAGGTTGGATCCGGTAACGTGAATCTCGGGGGTGGAATTCCGGATTGTTTCCAGAACTCGGAGTGGAGGCCGTCTCATTAGACGCGGGTGCAGTAGACGCGGCGGTTGTGCTGCTCGAGGGCTGCGATTGCCCGAGACACACGATTTGGGCCACCATCACGATTAACACAATACCGACGGGAAATACCCAGTTCTTCATAGAGACTCCTGCACGCCTACACTCTATAATTTTACGCCGAGACCGGGGATGGTCGGGCGCCAAATTCTTCGATTACTCGACCTTGGCATTCTCCGGCAGGCTCGATAATTGCGAGACACTCGCCGAGGTAATGTCATACTGACGAATCTTGTACAACAGGCCCCGATAGCTGATGCTAAGGAGCTCTGCCGCCCGCCGCCGATTCCATCCCGTGCGCTCGAGCGCCTGGCTTATTGCATTGATTTCGGCGTCCGCTCGCAGACGGCGCAGTTCCAAGTCAGGCTGCGCAGACCGTGCATCGGCTGCCCCCGAGGTCGGTCCCTGAGCGGATCTCTTATCTTTGGCATCGCTACCATCACTCATCGATGCCGCCTTCGAATTTTTTGGATCAAATTCAGTGATCATCGGAGCACCCCCGGGAAGGACCAATCACCCGGTTTGATTGATATAGATGCTGAGGTTGGCCTGATAGTCCGGACATAATCGAGCGCAAGCGACAAACGGCTTTTTCGGGGAGACAAATCTTAGAAGGTCTCTTCAGAGCTTCGCCCTCTGAGTCACATCTCTTGTGACCCCAAAAGACGAAATTGGAACCCGGCGCGAGACCTGCCCCAAGTCACGTGGAATTTCTGCGTCGGGCAGAACATCTTCAGTATGGGGGAATTTGTACGATGCCTAATTGTGTATCAGCAATTCGTTCAGGGCTAAGTGCTTGTCAGCACGCCCGATAGTTGATACAGGCTATCCGACCCTGCAAATTCCTGCAAGAGGTAGAATGGCCTAGTGTCTAAAGGCTCCAAACCCGCACCCGCCAAGGGGAATGCCGTATCCGAGAGCCACTTGACCGGCTTCATGCCACCAGCATTTTTCGCACCCAACCACGCTGGGTAGTGCCGAGAAACGCAACAATAGCTGGGCGAAAGAATCCTGAGGCGTTTCTTGGATGCTAAACTGCGTCGATAGGGTGGCTGTTGCAACAAGAGATTCCCATATTGGGACGCCCTGAAGGCGTTTTATTGTGCCGCTCTTCTGTTCGTGGTAGCCTAGCTCGCATGTTGGTTCGGAGTCGGGTGGCTGGCCGCGTCCATTGTATTTCTGCCCTCGGCTTCCTGGTTCTCCTCTTGGCCGGCTCCGCGTTGGCCGATTCCCAAGTGACCATGCAGTTTCTCGGTCACGGAGGCACCGATAAGAACCCGGTTTATCCCTGGTATTTTCAGGTCGACAGTGTTCCTACGACTTTGATTTGCGACTCCCTCAACAACTTAAACGTCAAGGGAGAAACTTGGCAGGCGAACGTAACCAACATTCTCAACGGTCCGACTGAGGGTTTGTTCAAAGGCAACACTCTGACCGACTACAAGGCCGCCGCCATAATCTTCAGCGACGTCCTGTTTCATGGGGCGAATGCCAGCGACGCTAACTGGGCGATCTGGGCGCTATTCACTCCCAGCGCGAAGAACAGCAAATATTTCAATGCGGACGCGCTCGCTCTCTACAATGCCGCCCTGGCGCTAGCGAACAAGCTACCCAAAAGCTTTTTCAATAACTACGTGATATACACCCCGATTCCGGGGACGCAATCCTGCAAGACCTGCGGGCTGCCACAGGAATTCATCGGCTACAATCCCGTTCCGGAACCGGGGACTCTTTTGTTGTTTGGGACCGGCCTTGTGGCATTGGCTGGGGTAATTCGAAAGAAACTCGTTCGATCATAGCTGTACTCCGGCTCACCCTTTCACGGTCGTCTCTCGACAGCCAGGCTCGGGGCACAAATACCTGAGAACATTCCTTTGCCGATCCAGGCTTGAGATAAACATAGGCCGGCCGTGCTTTTCACAGCGTGGCTGATCGTTTGAAACTAGCGGCGGGTCGTCTCGGATAGGGGTCACATACCCGAGCGATTCGTTGAAGCAACGCTGGCAGAACTTCTCGGTGCAACGAAAAAACTCGACCGAATAGTTAACGCTGAACGGCGCCAGCAGGAATTCCATGGTCCGATAGTGCTTGTCGCACAGGGGAAGGATGTCGGTCCTCACGGGGCGATTCTAGCATCGCGTGCAAAACAAAACCGGCGGGGTTAGCCGCCGGTAGTTGATTCGTCACGGTTGCGGACGGACGAGCGCCCGTCGCTCCACACAATTTCAGTTGCTGTTGCTGTCGTCCCGCCGCTTCAGCGTCGGCTTATCGTCGTCGCTCGTGGTCGACCCATCCTGGCCGGTACTGCTGGTGGACGAAGCGCGCCGCAGACTCGGCTTGCTGCTGTCCTTCATATCGTTTGGCTTGCGCCGGTTTTCAAGCAATGCCAATCGCGACTTGACATCATCGAACTCCGACGTGGTCACCGTGTACTCCTGCTTCGCCGGAAGTATCTTCTCGATCTCTTCCTGTGATTTGGCGATGCGGTCCGGCGTCTGCGGATGCGACGCAAAAGCCTTGGCCAGCGTTCCCGGCTTCTTCTTTTCCATGGCCTGCAGCTTTTCGAAGAAGGCCACGAACGATTGCGGGTCGTAGCCCGCCTTGTACATATATTGCAAGCCTAAGTAGTCGGCCTCGGCCTCGAAAGAGCGCTGGAAGCTCAGGAAAGTCATGGGCAGCGCCAGGCCAGCGGCTTCATACGCTGCGTACCCAATGCCCCCGCCGACCATGATGAGCGGTATGGTTGCGAAGTTCGCGTACTGCGAACGGGTTAACTGGCGGGTAGCATGACGTGCGCAAACATGCGCGATTTCATGCGCCATCACGCCAGCCAGTTCGGCCTCTCCATCCGCTGCCAGAATGGTGGCCGAGTCTACATACACAAATCCCCCGGGAAGCGACATCGCATTGACCACGTCCGAATCAATGATCTTGAAAGTAAAAGGAACCTGCGCATCCGAGTTGCGAACCAGATTCTGCCCCAGGCGATTCACATATTCCGTGACGACCGGGTCGCTCACAAACTTCGACGTCGAGTCCACCATCATCGAATACTGTTTCCCCATCTTGATGTCGCTCTCGATGGAGTACCAATTGCCCAGGCCGCGCTGGCCGATCTTACGGTTGCCGATGGCATCGACGTCATCTTCGCCACCGTTGTGCTTTACCTTGTCGGGATCTGCGGGCTGCACCGGAGCGCTTTGGGTGCCCTGAGTGGTGGAGTCGCCAGTACTGCTCGGTGCTGGTGCACTCCCTGAAACTCCTGGGTCGCCGCTGGGCACCGGAGCACCGGGAGTGCTCCCCGGAGCCGGTTGGGTACCGGGAGTACCGGTTTGCCCAAAAGTCGCAGGTGTGAAATTGCAGAACGTGAACAGCGCAGCCGACAATAGCAAGAGCCGGAACTTCATAGCCAAACTCCGTTTTTCCGCCCGAGCGGGCCTGTTGACTCGATTATACTCCTAGACGCAAGAGCCGTTCCGTACAATTCCCTAAGAGGTTCGACGCAGAAAAGGTTCGGAAGGTTATCCCGGCAGCTGGGGTCGGCAACAGCCTCTGCCTGGCGGCCACTCAGGATACGTCAAGCGACTAGCCCGTGGGTTATCTTTGTTTGAGTTCCGCGACGTCCACCGTGGCGTCGCCATATTCAACGGCTCGCTTGGCTAGTTGCTTGATTACATCATTAGTAAGCACCTGATGGAAGGCAACGACCACGACACCCTCCGCGAACATAGCCGGGCTCCACTTCGTCAGCCAGATTTCGGTGTTGCCGTGGACCTCGTTGCGCTGCGCACCTAGGATTATGGTGAATCGCGGGCGTAATTCAGTGCTGCTGTGAAAATCGCGTTGCACCACTGCGCAGGTGTTTTCGTAAATCTTCTCCGCTTCGTGCATTTGCGCGGGAGTGAGCGAAGAGCCAGATTTCGTCACGTGGCGTACGGCAAAACGGCCGTCAGAAGACGATTGTGCCAGGGAGGTCGATACGAGCAAGAAGAACGTGACGACTGTCTTTAACATGAGAACCTGCTGTCCGCTTAGTTAGTGAACGCCAATCGAAGCGCGCACAACCGCAGTCTTATCCACTCTCCGTGTCGCGGCAAGCTCTTCAGAGGTCGTACGAAAACGAAAGTAATCCGAGGAATTCAAAAGCGGCAGAGAGGAGTGTCCACGCTACACAGTCATTGAATGCAAATGAAGATGAAGCGGGCCGGTTCCTTAGAGGATTCTCACACTGATGACGTGAAAAGCGTCATTCTTAAAGTATCCAAACAGCGCGACCCGGTGTGCGTGGTGTGCGGTGACAGCGTCGGGATTGTCGATGTGCACAACCTGCTTAGTATCATCCGTTACCAGGACAACGTCGGCACCCTTGGCGAGACATTTTTCCATGCAGTCGCCGTGGCTATCCGTCGCTCCTTTTGCGCCGCACGCGGAACAACTGATGTATCCGTAGATAGTCTGATCGGCAGCTGAAAGCAGCGAAACAGTAACTAACAGAGCGGCGCAAAGCTGCAGTGCTTTCCTCATTGAAGATCCTTCAATCGCGGCACGTGCGGCCTGCAACGTCGTTTGCCAGCAGCAGGAACCGGAGCAAATATAACACATCTCATGGCGCGGGCACTGCGCTGTCCTGCGGCTTCTCATGCAATTCAGCTTCGCGGACTAGCCTTCGTTTCTTGAGCGCTCCGACCACGATTCGAACATCACGCCGCGCATCGAGTTTTCGCTAAGCGAAACTTCTTTGCATAAAAGAGGAACTCAGTTTCGCAGAATGCGCGCCAGTCGTGATTTTGCTTGACATCACAGCCAGTGCTCGCTAATGTTCGTTGCGTTCTTCGGCCCTGAAACTTTTAGCGACCTGCTCTCAGTCGCCGAGCCGACTTTGGTGGGAAAGGGCTAGAATGCACCCCAATCAATTTCATCCTGAATCTGGGCTGCAGAGAGACGTAACCCAGCAGCAGACTGTATTGCCTTAAAGGTTGCGGCGGGGAAACGATCGAAGGCGTCCGCTTTTGGATGGCAGTTCGACTGAAGCGCACTTTGAACCCAACACTGGAGGAGAATCGATGGTAAAGAAAACACTCACACGTGCATTGGCCTGTCTGGCCTTGCTAACACTGGTTAGCAGTACCTTGCTGGCGCAGGATTCCCTAGCTCGTCGTCCACAATCGGCTACGACCCGGAACTCGTCGTCCGTTGTTCATCATCCGGCGGAGAAAGTACCCGCGAATTGCAAGAAGATTTTTTCCAACTTCGGGCCGCCCGGAGACCTCTACGATGCCGACAACGGTTATTTCGTTTCAGGGATCGACAACTCACTGAACGCACAAAAGCAGGATATCGCTCTTCCCTTCACTCCGAAAGTAGACTCCACGGTCATTCAGGTTAAGCTGCCGCTCCAGTATTACGGTTACGGATTCAACGGAGCGACGGTGTCCATCTATTCAGATGCTTCCGGTCTACCCGGGAGTCCTCTGGCTGGGGCAACCAAGAACCCGATTAACTTCCAAGACTTCGGAAGTGGCTGCTGCGATCTGTCGGTTGCATGGTTCCCTAGCGGAGTCAAGCTAACCGGCGGCACGCAGTATTGGATCGTCGGAACCACAAGCAAGAAGAGTGAGAACTCGGTTAACACCTGGGATTTCATCTATAACGACGCCGCCATCACGTTCGCTTTCCAACAGGATGATGGTGGTTGGCTCCTGATCACGCAAAGTGAAGGCGTCCCGGGACCCGCGGGTGCCGTGTATGGAACCACTCCGTAAACTGTTGTCTTAACCAACAAAAATGCCCCCGGCTTCCGGGGGCATTTTTAATGGGCGCTATCGAACTACCGCTTTGCGTTGTTGTGCTTATCCTTGTAAATCTGCTTGGAGACCTGCTTCTGTTGCTGCTTGATCTGGGCTTTCTCCTGTGGCGTCAGCTTGTCGCCGTTCGCGGCGAGGTCGTTGGCTCTTTCGGAGTTGATCTTCGCTTCCTGGTTCTCCAGATGGGTGGACTCGCCCGCCGTTAGCTGACCGCTCTTCAAACCCTGTGCGATGTGCTCCTGCTGGGTCTGTTCGGTTTTCCCGATGCCACTCTTGGGATCCGTGTTGCGAACGGCCGCGTTGTGCTTGCTCTGGTAAATCTGGTTGGAGAGTGCCTTCTGCTGCTGCTGAAGCTGAGCCTTGTCGGCCGGAGTCAGGGTTCCGCCGTTCGCCGCCTTCATTTGCCGCTCTTGCTCGTTCAATTGCTTTTGCTGCTTTTCCAGAGCGTCCGCTTCCTGGGTGGTGAGCGAGCCGTTGGCTAGGCCATTGGCAATTCGCCGGTCCTGCTGGTTCTTTTGCTGGTTAATCGTATTCGGATCCGCAGGCCCGGTTGAAGCCGGAGCGGCGGGGGCTGTAGCAGACGATGGAGGCGCGGCGGTAGTGGCTGGCGGAGCGCCCGGGGCGACAGGTGCGCTCGAAGTTTGCGCCGCTACAGGTAACAGGAACGCGCCCAATGCCACGCTCAACAAGGTCACTTTGCTGTATTTCATCATGGGGGTATTTCTCCTTTTTTTTGGATCTTGTTTTTTGTCGATCTCGGGTGCTGCTCTCCCGTTAGACTCGGTGGCTTGATACTTCAAAACACAAGCGCTCAGAGATAGTTGCGGTGCAACTTCAAGTTTTGTAAAGACGCAGGCAACTTATTGATTAACAATGGCTAACTGTATGCCTCGCAGCGCTCGATCCAGAGAGTGACTCATTCTATCACCCGTTCCTGTCTCCACCGCTTGGAATTCTCGATTGGAGTCGGACTGCAAGAGGCCCTTGCGCTGCCTTTGCTCCGGTCGTAACATGACGCCTTCTCATTGTCAGGAGGTTCCTTGTTGGATCGCCGACACTTTCTCAGTAGTTCCTCGGGGCTTGCCGCTGCCCTCGCGTTACCCGGCCGCCTGTTCGCCCAGTTGCAAACGGCGCCTGCGGCTCTTCCCGATAACGCTCTCTACAGCCGCGACCAGGATTCCTATTGGGCAGAGACTCGCAAGCAGTTTCTTATTCCCTCCGATGAAATCTATTTGAACAACGGCACCGTTGGATCGAGTCCCGCGCCTGTATTGCGCGCGATTTTCGACGGTTACACCCAAACCGAAAAGATGGACCAGCAGGATCCTCAAGACTACCCCATCTGGGGATATGCTGCATGGAACCAGTTTCGCGATCCCCTGGCCGAGTTCGTCGGGTGCAAACGCGACGAGATTGCTCTGCTGCGCAATGCCACCGAAGCCAACGGTTACATCGCTAACGGAATCGACATGAAGGCGGGAGATGAAGTGCTCATGACCGATCAGGAACATCCCGGAGGTCTGCAGCCTTGGCGGCTACGAGCGAAGCGTTATGGAGTCGTGGTCAAGATGGTGACTCTGCCCAAGCCCGTCAAAGATGCCAGCCAGGTTTTGAATCTGTTCAACGATGCCATCACACCGCAGACGCGCGTGATTTTTTTCAGCCATATCACTACCGTGACTGGCGTCGTGCTTCCCGCGAAGGAACTGTGCGCGCTGGCTCGGTCGAAGAATATCTTATCGGCAGTCGACGGGGCGCACGTCGCCGGGATGATGCGTCTCAATCTGCACGACGTCGGCTGCGATCTGTATTCGTCGAGCCCGCATAAGTGGCTGCAGGCGACGAAAGGATCGGGCTTCCTGTATGTGCGAGACGAAGTCATCGACCGGGTGTGGAACACGATCGCCACGGAGGGCTGGGACGAACCCGAGCTGCGGGCCGAGCGCTTCCAGCGGATTGGTTCCTCGAATGTGCCGGCGCTTTGGGGCCTGCTGGCGGCAATCAAGCTTGCCAACGATATTGGCATGGAGCGGATCGAGCGGCGGCATCGCGAGCTGTGCGACTACATTCTTGCGCAGATGATCAAGCGCGGGGCGGAGTCGTGGACTTCGCCCGATCCGGCGTTGCGCTGCGCGATCGCGACCGTAAACGTTCCTCCGCTTAAACGGATGGAGATGGAGAACTGGATGTGGAACACCCACAAAATACGCATTCGTGGCGGCGATCCGTCGAAGCTGCGGCTGTCGACGCCGTACTACTTGCAGAAGAAAGAAATTGACCGATTTTTGGAAACGTTCGAGGAGTTCAAGAAGAAAAAAAGCGTGGCGTAGGAACGCAGTTGACTGCCTATCCGCGCGAGATCCTTCGCGGCCTGGCGGCCGCTCAGGATGACGTCAAGGGCCAAGCGGTTAGTCGTAATATTCCAACCCCAAATGCGTGATTAGTTCCTCTCCGCGCAGATGCCGCAGCGTGTTCTTCAACTTCATCAACTGGATGAACAAATCGTGCTCAGGATAAAGTCCCGGCGCGGTCATCGGAGACTTGAAATAAAAACTCAACCACTCTTGAATGCCGAGGCCACGAAGTTCCGCGCTGCGCTGGGCGAGATCCATGAACAACACCAGATCGAGCACAATGGGCGCAGCCAGAATGGAATCCCGGCAAAGAAAGTCCACCTTGATCTGCATCGGGTAGCCAAGCCATCCAAAGATATCGATATTGTCCCAGCCCTCTTTGTTGTCGCCTCTGGGCGGGTAATAGTTGATGCGGACTTTATGGGTAAAATTGCCGTAGAGTTCGGGATAAAGCTCGGGCTGCAGAATGTGTTCGAGCACGGAAAGCTTGGATTCTTCTTTCGTTTTGAACGACCCGGGGTCTTCGAGCACCTCGCCATCGCGGTTGCCTAAAATGTTTGTCGAGAACCATCCGTTGAGCCCGATCATGCGGGCCTTGAAGCCGGGAGCCAGGATAGTCTTGATCAGGGTTTGTCCGGTTTTGAAGTCTTTGCCGCAGATTGGAGCTTCGTTTTTTCGCGACAGCTCGTGCATCACGGGAAGGTCCACGGTAAGGTTTGGCGCTCCGTTAGCAAAAGGCACGCCCTCCATCAGCGAGGCGTAGGCATAGATCATCGAGGGCGCGACGTTCTCGTCATTCTGCGTCAGTGCTTTCTCGAACGATTTCAGGGATTGATGCGCTGCCGTGGGCTCGATGTAACTTTCCGTGGATCCGCACCAGATAGTGATCAGGCGTGCGGCCCCAGAAGTCTTCCTGAAATCGCGGATGTCGGCTCGCACCTGCTCGGCCAGATCCATCTTGTTCTTGCCCTTCTTGACGTTGGGTCCGTCGATTTTCTTGACATAGTTGTGATCGAAAACGGCTTTGCGCGGCTTGATGGTGCTGAGAAATGGCTTGACCTGCTCGAGCAACTCGCGATCAAGAACTCCGGCGTTCTTGGCCGCGGCATACATGTCGTCTTCAAAAATATCCCAGCCGGTGAAGACCAGATCGTCGAGCCCGGCCAAAGGGACGAACTCCTTGATCTTGGGCGAGCGTGCGTCGGTGCGCTTGCCGAGGCGAATAGTCGCCATTTGACTAACCGAACCGATGGGCTTGGCGATTCCCTTGCGTATGGCTTCGACGCCGGCCACGAATGTGGTCGCGACCGCGCCCATGCCCGGAATCATTACGCCAAGCTTGCCTTTCGGGGATTGAATCTCGCTGCCGTTGTGTTTCTTGCTTTCAGTTCTCGCGGACTTCGGCCGAATCGCCATCGTGTCGAGGCTTCCTTGTGAGAGCTCTTCCTAGTGAGAGCCGGGGATGTAAGGCAAACAGGTATGTTCTCGTACTGTGAGGCGATTTGCAACCAAGTGAGGCCGGATGCGCAGGATGACAATTCAATGGCGCGAGTCTAGCATCGAACGGATGAATCAGCAGTTCGACAATCGGACTATTCAAAAATCCATTATCACAATCGATTTTTTACGTTGGACTCGATCGGAATCTTCGGCGATCATTGAAGTCAAGTTCGCGCTTGCGATGTAGCAAGTCCCGCGAACCCGTTGTTTGCTTGCCCGCCCTGTCGCGGCATGCAAATCTCCTGACCTCGTTGTTCATCGCCATCACTGAGTTGCAGCTCTGGCCTCATGCTGGAGTGTGCTCCTCACATTTAGAACAGGAGATTCCATGAAATCGATTCGCAGGTTTTCGTTTGCCGTAGTCCTGACTTTGAGCGCATTGGGCCAATTTGCAGGTTTAGCTCACGCACAAAGTCCCGTCCAGGGTAGGTTTAACTTGCCTTACGAAGTGAATTGGGAAAACACCGTGGTTCCGGCTGGAGATTACGAGTTCTATCTCCGGTCCGCCGGAGGCTCGGAATTGCTCACACTCCAGAAGGTCGGAGGCAGTTCGTTCGGATTTCTGGCGCTGGCACGCGCACCCGAGCCGGTCAGCTCGGGTGATCTCAACAAACTGGTGTTCGTCGTCAAAGACGGAAAACGGTTTGTCAGCTCCATGCAATTGCCGGAGTTTGGGATGGGCCTGGCTTTCATCGTACAAGACAAGCCCGCGCATTCTGGCAAGCAGATAGCACAGGTTGCACCAATGTCGGCTCCTCCCCCAGCGAGGTAGCTGTTGTCCGACGTCCGGAAGCGGATTTGATTTGAATCTGCTTCCGGTGCGCCGGGTTTGTTCGGGTCAGATAACACTTGTTTCAACCGGAGGAATTTCCGTGGCGAAAAGGAAGTCGAATAAGAACCAAGTCACTTTGAAAGTCCTGGCGGGGCATCTGGGTCTCGCCCCAGGAACGATCTCAAAAGTGCTGAACAACGCGAACGGATCGGAGGCGATTTCGCAGCCCACCAAGACTCGCATCGTTGCTGCGGCGCGCAAATTCCAGTACCGGCCCAATTTTCTGGCGCAGTCTTTGCGAACGAAGCGCACCTACATGATTGGAGTGCTGGTGCTCGAGATCGGCGATCCGGCCAGCGCCCTCGTGATTGCCGGCATCGAGCGCTTCTTGCGACAGCGGGGCTACCTCTGCATGACTGGCGTACACCGAAACAATGCAGAAATGCTGGGAGCGTACGGAAGCCTGTTTCTCCGCCGGGGCGTGGAGGGATTGATCACCGTCGATGCCGACTTTCCTTATCGTTCGCGACTGCCGACTGTCGCCATCGCGGTTCCACGAAACTGGATCATGAAAAATCCTTTGGCTGCAACTGCGGATTTCGGCCGGTCCCTGGATTCGCGGCGATTCCTCGAGCGCGTAGGGGAAACCGCTACGGAAACATTGTTGCGGCAGATCGAACCTCACGGCGAGGATACCCTCAGCGGCGATCCAGAATTGATGATGCACGATTGGGCGGGCCCAACGCCCGTGATGCAGAACGGATGAGGGGCAAGTGAGACGTTGCTGGCACTCCGCGCGAGATCCTTCGCGGCCTGACGGCCTCTCAGGATGGCGTCAAGAACATATGCGGAACCTGGCGTCCGACCACCTTTACCTCACGTGATTTGCGAATTGCCCTTCACCTCGTCGCTGAGAATCATAGCTTCGGCAATTTCCTTCATGGATTTGCGTTTTTGCCGGCTCTGCCGCTGCAGCGTGAGATATGCCTGTTCTTCGGTCAATCCCAGGTCGCGTTGTAGAATGCCCTTGGCGCGTTCGACAAGCTTTCGGGTTTGCAATTTTTCTGACAGATCAGAGTTCGCTTCCTCCAGCCGCGCCAACTCAATTTCTGCACCTACTAGAAAGCCAGCGGTCGCGATCAAACGGATTTGCCGCCTGGTATGAACATGAGCACGGCGATGCTGCAAATTGATTACTCCCACCACCCGGCCTCGGGATAACAAAGGCACGGAAAGAAATGCCTCGTAGCTATCCTCAGGCAATTCGTGAAACAGCCGGAAGCGTGAATCCTGAGCCGCGTTCTGGCTTACGGAAACCGGCTCCCGATGCTCGGCTACCCAGCCCGTGATTCCCTGCCCCATGCGCAGCTTGAGACGGTCGACGACCTCGGGGTGCGGATTCTTCGAGGCCCGGAGCACAAGTTCATCATCCTCCAGCACGTAAATCAGGCAGGAATCGCACTTCACCAGGGCTGATGCGAATTCCACAAGGCGAGCTAGAACTTCATGAAACGGGTCGGCCGTGGCTCGCCGACTGGCAATGTCGTGCAGCAGATCAACCTGCAAATCCTCGGTTAGAAATGATGAGTCCATAGCTCATATTATCTAATGAGCTTGCCGGTCTCACTCATTCCAAATTTTGATGGGCTCGATAGAGCAATTGCGTCCCGGATTGGAATCTCGGTCATTGGCCGTTCGTCGCTGGCCAACGACCTACGACGAACGACCATAGCCCACGCCTCATTTTGCTTCTAAGTCCACAGTCTTCACGGGGAGATCCCAGTGGGCATCGAGGATTTCGAAGCGGCGCTGTTCTTCGCGGACGTAGGTTTCTTTGTCTGGGAACAATTGCTGCTTGAGCGCGTCTTCGTCGAAGGGCTCATTGGCGACGGTGGCGTTCTTGAAGACGATGGTCACTCGATAATCCCAGCGACCATCTTCGGTGGTGTGGTAGCGCGGCTGGTCCATCCAGACCTTGAGCAGGCGCCCCATCTCTGTTTCTTTCTTGAGCAGAGGGTAGTGATTCTTCTTGAAGAGCTGCAGGAATTCGTCCGCGTGTCCCCATTTTGTTTTGTAGTAATACTCGACCACAAACGGTTGACCCGATGAAGTAGGGGCGGCTTGTGCGAATCCCAGCAATGAACTCAAGGACAATGCAGACAACAAGAACAGTGATTTCACGATATCCTCCGGGAAGCGTCTTCAACGATGCCAGCATTGTATCCTTCTACGTCAGAGTCGCTGTTTAAATCCCAATACACTGTGTTCAGGCGAGCACGCTCGTATCCAGGAATCAGGTCGGAAAATATGGCTAAGCGTCCGGCATTCTCCCTGCATGGAGTAATGCTCATGAAGATCTTGTTCACATTTTGTCTTTGCGGATGGTCGATCATGTGCTTCGGTCAGACGACCTATACCAGCAAAAACTACGGCATCTCCTTCACCTATCCGAAGGCTTGGGATATTAAGGAAGGCGACCTTGGTGGAGGGGATTGGGAACTGGGATACCTCGGCTCCATTCCGACGGAGTTTGTCGCTCCCGGCGGCGTCCGAGTTGTGACCGTCGAGACGCCGAAAGATGCTTATCCGGGAACGGATCTCACGCTGGCATTTTTCACCGTGAGCGTAAACCAACACTTGGCTCGGAGAGAATGCGAACAGTTTCCTGATGATGTGTCGGGAACTCGGAAGCCAATCACGAAAAAGATCGGTGGGATTGTGTTTCACGGGCTGGAGCAAGGCGAGGCGGCGATGAACCATCAATTCGCGGGAACGTACTACCACGGCTTCTCAGAGGGGTGGTGTTATGAGCTTGGCGAAGGCGTCGCAACTGCCGGCTACGGGGCTGTCGATGGCATGAAGAAGGTGGACGAAGCGAAGCTGTTCGCCATCCTGGACAGAATTCTGCAGACTGTCACGATACGTGTCCCAAAACGTTGAGTGGGTTGTGGTTTCAACGCTCGGTAAGGTGAGGCTGCATTTCGTCTATCCAGCCTACTCGGTAGCACTGATGCGGTTTTGCCAGTGCGACCACACGAACCAGATTATTCCCGCCGCCAAGGCGACGCCGATGACGGCGTCGAACTGGTGAAAATACTTGCCTAACTCGCGCCAATTTTCACCCAGCTTCATGCCGAACCAGGCCAAGGCGAAGCACCAGGGCCACGAACCGAGAAAAGTATAGATGTGAAATCGTCCCCGGGGCATGCGAGCAATTCCCGCGGGCAGCGCGATGAAGGTGCGAACCACCGGGAGCAACCTCGCGATCAGAACCGCAAGATATCCCCAGTGCGCGAAGAAGCGGTCGGCCCAATCTAACTCTCGCCGGCCCATTAAAATCCAGCGACCGTATTTTTCGACGAGCGGACGGCCGCCGTAGCATCCGATTTCGTAGGCGACTAACGAACCGAGGTTGCATCCGATAGCTCCCGCTGTGGCCGCCCAGAACAACTTCATTGTGCCTTGAAACACCAGGTATCCGGCGAAGGGCATGATCAATTCAGAAGGCAGTGGAATGCAGGCAGACTCAATCGCCATCAGAAGAGCGAGTCCGGCGTAGCCCGTCATCGCAATGACGGAGTTGATGAACAGAAAAAGAACTCCGAGGATCTTCTCAGTCATAGGAGAAATACAGGTGAAATCTGCAGAGGCGTAGCTCGCTACGTCTCGGGCTGACACTGAGACGTTGGAAGCAACGTCTGTACAGACATTTCAGAATGAGCCTTCCTGGGTAAAGGTGAATCCTGGCAAGGACACGCCCTGCTCGCCCTTTGCCACTTTCACGCGCACAGTGGGCGCATCGGGGGCGGTTACCTCAGCCGGACGCAACACGGCGTACTGCGAGAACACTTCGCTGTAAACCTTGGTGACGAGGTAGTCCCGTCCGTCGTCGTCTTTTCGCCAGACCTGCCCGCGTTGGATGGACTTCACTGCCACGCTTGCTCAACCTTTCTTGGATCACTTCCAGACTATCTGGCGCGTTGGTCCTCGTCAATTGCGCGGAGGGTGCTATGGATTAAGGGATTGCGTTTGGTTTGGACGCTGTGACTGACCCTGTCGAGGCGTTCTTACGTCTGGCGCAATGCCGACGGGCGGGGACGCCGTCCTCCATCGACGACTTGATTCTGCTAACATTCAGATTCTATTTCACGCACTGAAGGGCAGCAGATGGTACGCGGCTTAGTTCCTCGCCAACCGGCGAAAACGGGACGTCACGAAGGCACTCGGATGTCGCGCTCCTCAAAGAAAACTGGTGCCGACCGGCCGGGTCAAAAACCCGGCGCCACAGTGGCTAAGGGAAAAGCGCCGAGAGACCGAAGCCTGAAAGGATACAATCCGCTGGCCTCGGAGCGGATTGCGGAAATCCTAAAGCGGCTCGACCAGCTTTATCCAGATGTTACTTGCGCGCTGAGTCACAAGAGCGCGTGGGAGTTACTGGTGGCAACCATCTTGTCGGCGCAGTCGACGGATGTGAATGTCAATCGGGTGACTCCGGAATTGTTTCGCAAATATCCGACTGTTGAGGATTTCGCGGCGCTTACGCCGGAACAGCTCGAACCTGACGTCCGTTCGACCGGATTCTTTCGCAATAAATCGAAGTCGGTTGTGGGCGCAGCCAAGAAGATCGTCAGCGAGTTTGGCGGGCAGGTTCCCGACGACATGGAGAAACTGCTTACATTGCCAGGAGTCGCACGGAAGACCGCTAATGTTGTGCTGGGCACGTGGTTTCACAAAGCTGATGGCGTAGTCGTGGACACGCACGTCACGCGCATTGCGCGCCGGTTGGAGCTGACCAAGAATACGGATGCGTCGAAAATCGAGCAGGACTTGATGAAGATAATCCCGCGCGAGAACTGGATCCTGTTCGCACACCAACTCATCTGGCACGGACGAAAACTGTGCATTGCGCGGCGCCCCAGGTGCGTAGACTGTGCACTCGAGAATATTTGCCACGCGGGAGACAAGACGTGGACGACCGTCGAGGTGCACAAGAACGCGAAGCTGTAACGCGAGAGGTTGTCATAGCGTAGCAACATCCGGTCGCATCAGCACGTAGGATCTTTCGACTCCGCAGCGCTCAAGATGACAGAACTGGGGAACGAAGCAGCTTCTGCTAGACTTTTTATTCTGACCTCGTCTAACGACTCTTCAGGACTCGAATGCGCACTTTCATCTCGTTTGCTATTGTCCTATTTATGAACACTCTCGCCGCGGCACAGACTTTGCCCTTGCCTCAGGCCATCACCGATCCCAAGCAGATTACGAGCAAGCCCAACGCGAATGTAGAGCAGAATCAGCAGAGTCTTTCCATTGAGAAGCTCTATATGACGCGCCAAGTCGGGCGTGCGTCGTGGTCTCCCGATGGCAAAACGATTGTGTTTGTCAGCAACATCAGCGGACGCAATAATCTCTGGCTGGTGCCAGCAGAAGCTGGCTGGCCGACCCAGCTTACGGTGAGCGATCAGCGGCAGACGGCACCCGCATGGTCGCCGGACGGCAAGTGGATCGCCTACATGTCGGACTATGACGGCGACGAGCAGTGGGACATTTTTATTGTTTCTCCGAAGACTGGGCAGGTCGTGAGCCTCACGCATACTCGGGAGATCGCGGAAGAGTATCCGCGCTGGTCGCCGGATGGCCGCTATCTCGCGTACACGGTGAAACCGAAAACGTCGTCAGTGTATGAGATCGACGTTTACGACATGATCATGCGAGACGTGAAACACATCATAACTGGCACTCCGGCCGACAAGTTGAATGACAATCCCATCTGGTCGAAGGACGGTAAGTGGATCGCTTTCACGCAAGAGCAGGCGAAAGGAACGGATTCGAATATCTTTGTGGCGGAGGTCGCAACCGGCCAGAGTTCCCTGCTCACTCCGCACGAGGACGAACACCTATACCGCGCCAATGACTTCTCTCCCGATGGCAAGAAGCTGCTGATCACGTCGAGCGCGGCCAATGGCTACGACAATGTTGGATTGCTGGATATTGCAACCAAGAAGATTTCGTGGCTCACCCAGGACAAATGGGAGATCGGCGGTGGCAACTTTTCGCCCGATGGCAAGCTCGTCACATGGACTGCGAATGTCGAGGGCGATACCGATATCTATCTGCATGATCTCGTCTCCGGCAAAACCACCGCGCTGCCTCTGCCCAAAGGTGTGAATGATCTTGTCGGGGAGCACTCCGCATTCAGCAAGGATGGGGCACGCTTGCTCTACAACCACAACGGTGCGACCGCTCCCGGAGATCTCTGGGTGCATCAACTGACGACGGGTAAAAATCATCAGCTAACGCAATCTTTGATCGCAGGCGTGCGTTCGGAAGATATGGTCGAGCCATTCCTGGTGCACTACCCCAGCCGCGATGGCAAGTGGACCATCTCCGCATTCGTCTATGTGCCTTACAACATGGTGCGCAACGGGCAGAACGCGGGGATTGTCTACGTGCACGGTGGGCCTGCCGCGCAGTCGGTGAACTCGTTCAACCGCTTTATCCAACACATGGTCAACCAGGGATACATGGTGATTGCGCCCAATTATCGCGGCTCGACCGGCTATGGGAAGGAATTCCAACAGGCAAATCTGTTTGACATGGGCGGCGGCGATTTGCAGGATGTGCTGGCCGCTGCGGATTTTATTAAGCAGACCGGTTATCTCGATCCCAAAAAGATTGTTCTGATGGGCGGCAGCTACGGCGGCTATTTGACCATGATGGGTGTGACCAAGGCACCGGACGTTTGGGCCGCGGGCGTTCCCGTCGTGCCGTTCGTCAACTGGTTTACGGAAATTCAGAATGAAGATCCGGTGCTACAACAATCGGACCTGGCCACCATGGGCGATCCGGAGAAGAACAAAGCTCTATTCCAGGATCGTTCTCCGATTTTTTTCGTCGACCAGATTAAGGCGCCGCTCTTTTTACTGGCAGGGGGAAATGATCCTCGTTGCCCTGAGGAAGAATCGCAGCAAGTGATCGACGCGATCAAGAAGCGGGGCGGCGTGGTCGAGTTTAAAGTGTATGCGAACGAAGGTCACGGGTTTGCCCGGGTGGAGAATCAGATCGACGCGTACCAGCGCGTGTCGGGCTTTTTGAAAGCGCACGCCCCTCCGGCGGATTGCAGTTGTTCGCTGACTGAGTAGTTCGGTCTGTGTGGAGGATGTGTTTCGACGCTGACCCAATGCCCTTGACGTCATCCTGAGTGGCCGTCAGGCCACGAAGGATCTAGCGCGGGTTGGGCGGAACGCGGTTGAGAAGTTTTCCGCTAAAGTCGTGGCAATGCGCGCGAGATCCTTCACCCGGCTGACGCCGGGTTCAGGATGACGTCATTCCGAGTTATCCCCCAAAGGCGTGCTGCGGGCGGCAATGGATCAGGGACCCGGTTCTACACGGGCATCCGCGATTGCTTTTACCAGGCCCGGGATCGTGTATTCCTTTGCTTCGATGTCCACCGGGAGGCCGAGTTCGCGAACCGTGGACGATGTGACGGGGCCGATCGATGCCAAACGAATGCCATCAATTAGGTTCGCGTTTCGCGGGCGAGGGCGACCGCGCCACGTGTTCTTTCCGAGCAGGGCTACAAAGTTTTTTACCGTCGACGAACTGGTGAACGTAATGACATGTGGTCTGCGCTTCGCATCTTTCAGGATGGCCCGCAGTTTTGTGCGCGATGACTGTGGAATTACGGTTTCGTAGGCTTCGACGACGTCAACCTCAGCACCCAGTCTGCGTAATTCGCGAGGAATTACGTCGCGTGCGACTTTCGCCCGCGCCAACAGCACGCGCTTTCCCGCCACTTGATCGCGCAAGCTCTCTACCACCGATTCGGCTACATACTCTTCAGGAACAACATGCACTTTGAGCCCGCGTTTTTCGATTGCCTTCTTCGTAGCCGGTCCAATGGCTGCAACTTTCAAGTGCTTAAGTTGCCTCTTGGTCAGGCGAAGATTGTGGAGGCGATCCCAAAGCGCTTCGACTCCGTTCACGCTGGTGAGGATGAGCCAGTCGTAGTCCTGCAGATGTTTGAGAGCAGAGTCCAGAGGTTTGTAAGAGCGCGGCTTGCGGATTTCAATAAAAGGAATCTCGACGACTTCGGCGCCCAGTTCCCGCAGGCCAGAGGAAAGTGCGCTGGCCTGATGGCGTGCACGACCAACAACCATGCGAAGCCCAGAGAGCGGCAGACTTGTTTTCTGGGTCATCGATTTCTTAGTCATCGAATCAATGACCCAGACCTTCTTGCTGCATGAGTTGCGCGACTCCAGAGATATTCGAGTCCTTGCTTTGGTTGAGTGCTTGAATGACTCGCGCTTGTTCTCCCTTGGTGCGATTCTGGCTGAGCTTGAACTTTGCTTCCAGCCTTTTCACTTTTATATCGAAACCTACAATATGCTTCATCATCCGGCTTCGATATTGTTCGCTCAGCTCGGACCATTGCGCCATGTAGGACGATTCGAAGGTGTCGATCATGCGGTGCAGGGTTGCTCTCAGGCTTTCTTCGTCCGTAAACAGCGTGGGCTCGCCGTAAAGGTGAACCGCAGCGTAGTTCCAGGTGGGAACACTCTCGCGATTCTCATACAGGCCGGGTGAAATGTATGCGTGCGGACCGTGAAAAATGACCAGCGATTCCTCACCCTCTTTCATCGACTTCCAATGTGCGTTCGCCTTCGCCATGTGGCCCTGCACTACGACTCGATCTCCGATTTCGTCGATGAGAAGCGGAAGGTGGGTCGCGAACGGAATGCCTTCGACGTTGGAAACCAGGATGGCGAATGGATTCGCTTTCATGAATGCGAGGGTAGCGGCGCGATCTTCCTGGCGGTTGAATTCGGGTATGTACACTCTAGGATCTCCTGGTTGTCACGATGTGTGCCACACACGCGGGCGAGGGCGGTCGCGCCACACGTTCAGGGTTGCTGCGGCATGGCGATTCCCTGCCCGTAAACTGCTTCGAGGATCGCATCTCCGCCGCGCTGGAGCAAGGTTTCGCCGACAGATTCTCCCAGCTGTACAGGGTCGTTGCCGTCACGCGACTCGCGCAGAACCTTGAAGCCGTCAGGGTCGGCCACGATTGCTTCGAGATGCAACCGTCCGTCGCGAACCTCGGCAAAAGCGCCGATAGGTACCTGGCATCCGCCACCGAGTTTGTTGAGCAAAGCTCGCTCGCAAGTTGTGGTAGCACGCGCTGCGGCGTCGTCCAGGAACGCGAGATGCTGCCGCGTGACCGAGTCTCCGGCGCGAATCTCAATCCCCAATGCACCTTGCCCAGCAGCCGGGCACATTACCTCCGACGGGATGACCTGCCTGACAAGTTGGGTTTTTCCGAGCCGGTTCAGACCAGCCGCTGCCAAGATGATGGCATCGTACTCGCCGGCTTCCAGCTTGCGCAGACGGGTGTCCACATTTCCGCGCAGCGGGTGAATGTCGAGGTCGGGACGAACGGCTTTCAATTGCGCTTGGCGGCGTAGGCTGCTGGTACCAACTCGCGCTCCTCGCGGCAGATCTTCCATGCTTCCGTACTTACGCGAGCAGAATACGTCGCGCGGATTCTCGCGAGTGGTGACAGCGGCAATCTCGAAGCCCGGGGAAAGCTCGGTGGGCAAGTCTTTCAGACTGTGTACCGCGAGATCGATGCGCTCCTCAGCCAGCGCTTCTTCGATCTCTTTGGTGAACATGCCCTTGGTGCCAACTTTGGCGAGGGCAACGTCGGTAATCTTATCGCCGGTGGTCTTGATGATTTCAAGCTCGACTTCATGCCCGCGCTCGCGCAGCAGGGCGCTGATGTGATTCGCTTGCCACAGGGCGAGTTGGGAACCTCGGGAGCCAATGCGGAGGCGGGTCATCAGGCGCGTCCTCCGGGAGCACCGCCGGATTGGGCTGCCTTCTTGTCTTTTTCTTTTTCCTGAAGATTAAACAGGCGGCGAACAATATCGACCACAGTTGTGGCTTCGGACTCGCGGGCCGCAGTCTTCAACGTGCTGATGGGCGTGTGCATGATCTTGTTCACGATGCCGTGAGTGAGCGTGTCGATCGCTAACTCCTGCTCGGGTGATAACGAGCCGAGGCGTCCACGAACCCGATCGATTTCAGCCTGCCGGATCGTTTCCAGGTGGTCTTGCAGAGAGACAATCGTCGGCACGACATCAAGCGTTTGCAGGCGAGCCTGAAACCGTTGGACTTCGCTTTCGATAATGTCGGCGGCGCGCTCGGCCTCTTTCTTACGATCCGCAACGTGCGACGACACTGCCTGTTGGAGATCGTCGATATCGTAGACAAAGATTCCGTCCACCTTGTTCATCTCCGGGTCGACATCGCGCGGCACCGCGATATCGATAAAGAACATAGGTCGGTTCTTGCGGCGGCTCATAAAAAGCTCGCCGTGTTCGCGAAGGAAAATCGCGTGCGGAGCTCCGGTCGACGTAATTACGATGTCGCCTTTGTCGCAGGTGTCGTAGAGCCGACTGAATTCGATGGCCTGGCCGTCGAATTTCTGGGCCATACGAATGGCCCGATCATAGGTGCGGTTGGCAACGAAGATCGACGCCGCTCCGTGAGCCAACAGATGACGCGCTGCCAACTCGCTCATCTTCCCCGCTCCGACCAAATACACGTGCTTGCCATTTAACGATCCGAAAATCTTCTTGGCGAGTTCCACCGCGACCGACGCGACTGACACGGCGGATGAGCCCACGGCCGTTTCAGTTCGCACTCGTTTAGCAACGGCAAAGGCGCGCGTGAGCAGCAGGTCCAGTTGCGAGTGAATCGCGCCCACCGCCCTCGCGGTCGCATAGGCTTCCTTCACCTGCCCCAGAATTTGCGCTTCGCCCAAGATCATCGAGTCGAGGCTCGACGTTACCCGGAACAAATGTCGGATGGCATCATTTTCGTGGTATTCGTAGACGTGCGGCGCGAGATCGGCATGCTCGATGTGAAAATATTCACCGACGAATCTACGCAAATCGGCGCTGCCATTCTTGGTCTGGGCCAGCAATTCCACACGATTGCAGGTGCTCAAGATGAGCCCTTCGTCAACTCCGGGATGTTGCGTAAAACACTTCAGAGCATCGGGCAGTCGCGACTCCGGGATCGCCAGGCGTTCACGCACTTCGACCGGCGCACTGTTGTGATTCACGCCGATGAGCTGGAAGTTCATGACCGTGCGAACCTGTGAATCGTGCTGAAGTAGTTGGCTGCCCACGCAATGATCGCAAAAACGAACGCCCCGGCGGCGAGGTAGGCCGCGCGGCGGCCGCGCCATCCCGCAGTCCAGCGGGTGTAGAGCATGATCAGATAAACGACCCACATCAGAATCGACAGCAGAATCTTCGGATCAAGAAAGTCCACGCGTCCATAGGTTGCTTGTGCGACAACCGTACCTGCAATCAAACCCAGCGTCATAAAGGGAAAACCGAGCAGCAGCGATCGGAATCCGATTTCGTCGATGACTTCGAGAGCGGGCAGGCGCGAAAGAAGTCCGCCTCCCTTTTTCGATTTCAACGAGCGCTCCTGAATGAGATAAAGCAAGCTTGCGCCAAAGCTCAATACGAGTGCAGCATAGCCCGTTAAAATCAGAGCGATATGAGCAAACAACCAGCCCCTCGCCAAGCCCGGCGATGTAAGCAAAATTGGCTGCTGGCCGGTTGCCGCAACGAAGGTCAGCAGAAAGACCAGCGGAAACACCACAATGCCCGGAGACGTAGTTTGATAGAGCAGATACACGATCATGAAAACCACCATGATCAGGAAGCCCAACACGGATTCTGCATTGTGCACGGAAGTTACTGTAATCTGGCCCGTGAGCAGTATGGAATCGGTGAGCGAGACGAAATGAAAGACCATGCCCAAGTAAGCGGCGTGCAGGGCAATCTTGTTCAACAGGTCGCTGGTGCGAGTCAAAGCGACCAACGCATACAACAGACCGACGGCATAAAAACCCAACGCTACTCGCAGCCAAAGTATGGGCATAGCTTTATTTACAGCCCCTATGCGGGTTCGGGCATCCTCTCCCAAGCCGCCACAGTGATTATAGTCTGCCCCGCGGGCGAGGCATTAGGCAGTTGGGCACATCACAGCTCATTGTGATGTGGATCACAAGTCTTCGCACTCGAGCAGTTCCTGGAGCCCGGCCCGACGAAATAAATCATAAGAAGAGCGGTTTACAGTTCATGGTTCTCGGTTCTCAGTTTCGGTCAATCAACTCCCAGAATCGCCAGGACTTGCTCCAGGGTCTCTGGGCTCACGAACAACTGCCGACCGTCAACCATCATATTCTCGATTTCGTCGAAGGCCTGGAACAAAACCATCTTAACTGCACCGTACTGTTCGGCCTCAGTGAGGGTACGACCGTGGGCTGCTGACCACCCTTTGATCGCATCCTCCGTCAGGAAAACGCTCACCGCGAAAGTGGTCTTGCGATCAGAGGTCGCGTCGAAAATGTATTCGGTAGCATTTTCCTGAGAGGAATTGATCATCGCCGCGCGCTTTCCGACGAAGTAATATTGGTAAACGTACCCTTGCCCACCAGTATAAGTTTTCATGCGGCGGATGGTCATGAGTCAGTCGTTATGGCTCGATCTTTGCTTCCCGCAGCCGCTTGACGGCAGTCTCGGATGACAAAGGCGAATAGTAAACCTCTTTAAAGGTATACGATTTCGCTTTAGCGGCCAGGACTGGCATGATTTCGATGTGCCAGTGATAGTCCTCGTCGATCGTCTTCCAATAACCCAGGTTTCCTGACCGATGCAAGCTGTTGGGCGAGGTGTGCAGCACGAGGTGAAATTCTTCTGTGATGGTGCGTATGCGCTGCAAGGTACGTCGCAGCAGTGCGCCTAAATCGCGCATCGTTCCCGGCCGATTCAGGCCGAAGCGTTCGAAAGCGGCCTCGTGAGTTCGGGGCATAATCCAACTCTCGTAGGGCACACGCGGCGCATAGGGACACACAGCGATGAAGTCGCCACGAAGCTCAATCACCCGGAGATCCTGTTTTATTTCCTGAGAAATAATGTCACAGAAAACGCACCGCTCCTTGCTTTCGAAATATTCGCGGGCTGCGCGCAGTTCGTACAACACGCGGCGGGGCACGAATGTAGTGGCGGTCATCTGCGAAGTGGGATGCTCGAACTCTTGGCCCGCGCTATTTCCGTGATCCTTGAAGACGCTGACGTACTTGAAGCGGCCGTCACCTTTAAGATCCTGGATGCGCTGTGCTGCGAGCAGCAGAAATTGCTCGAGCTCGAGGTCGCTTGCATTCCAGAGGTGCCGATCGTGGATGGAGTTTTCAATCAGAACTTCGTGCGCGCCGATCGGGCGCATCTTATCGTAAATGCCGTCCCCGCGCCGGGTGGGTTCGCCCTCAATGTGATACAGCGCAGTGGGGTGAACGACGGCGCGCGCCGACCAGGGAGCGCCGGGCGTACCGGAAATGTTTGCAATGAGCTGTGGTGGTTCGCGCGAGTCGGGACAGAACCGGCAGAAAGTTCCTGGGCGCGGCGCGTTATCGGGAACGTCGTCGCCGGTAATAACCCACGAGCGAGTAATCGGATCCTTGCGAAGTTCCATGCATAAGGAAACCACCTCGTCGTGGTTGCGTCAACTGGGTCACTCATGCGTTTTGCACCGGGCAGCGGAGGATTGCGGTTTGTTATAATCCGCGCACGAAGCCGCCAGAGATGACCGAGCCTTCCACGCCGTTGATGCGGCAGTACGCCGCTATCAAGAAGGAACATCCCAGCGCCTTGCTGTTCTTTCGTTTGGGCGATTTTTACGAGCTTTTCTTCGACGATGCCATCCTGGCATCGCGCGAGCTGCAGATCACCCTGACTTCCCGCAACAAAGAAAAAGGCGTGGCCGTTCCCATGTGTGGAGTACCTTATCACGCCGCCGAAGGCTACATTTCCAAGCTCATCCGCAAAGGATTCAAGGTCGCGATTTGCGAGCAGATGGAGAACGCCGGCCTTGCCAAGAAATTGGTGCGACGCGAGGTAACGCGAGTAGTCACGCCCGGCACGGCTGCGGATTCGTCGCTGAGTTCCGAGGAAAACAACTTCCTCGCGGCGGTGGCGCAGATTGGAGATCGGGTGGGGTTCGCGGCTCTCGACCTTTCCACTGGCGAATTTCGTGCAACCGAGTTTAATGGCGAAGATGCTGGGAAACGAATTCAGGAAGAACTGCAACAGCTCAGACCGAAGGAGCTTTTGTATGGCTCGGCCGCGCCGCTGTTTGACGAACAACGATCGCGTGGGGACGGGCGCCCTCGCCCGTTCGGCCGCCCAGCGGGCGGCAGTGCTGGCTTTGCCGAGACTCCACTCGACGATTGGATCTTCGCACCCGATCATGCCATCCCGCTGCTCGAGAATCATTTTGGCGTTTTGTCCCTCGAGGGGTTTGGGCTTGCTGGGAAGCCGGCCGCGGCTTCAGCGGCGGGAGCCATTCTTTACTACGTGCGTTCTACGCAACGAGGGACGTTGGACCACGTCGACCGGGTCGGATTTTACGAACGGCAGAACCATTTAGTGCTTGACGCCGTAACCGTACGAAATTTGGAGCTGATCGAACCGCTATTTGCTGGAACAGACGCTGGAGTCACTCTGTTCCGCTCGGTTGATACGACGATCACGCCCATGGGCAAGCGTCTGCTGCGCTCGTGGATGCTGCGACCGTCAATCGAAGTAGCCGAGATCAATGCGCGGTTGGACGCAGTCCAGGCGCAGGTAAACGAGACGGTGGGACGCGAGGAACTGCGGCGGGCGCTGGACGGAATCCTCGATCTGGAACGCTTGCTGAGCCGGGTAACGCTGGAGACGGCGAATCCCCGCGATGTGCTCACTCTGGCCGCCTCTCTAAGCAAGATTCCGGGGCTGCGCGTCGCCTTGTCGAGATTCGCGGCCGAGCGGCTGAAGACACTACATGGCTCTCTTGATGAACTGGGTGACCTGCGGGAACGAATCGACAAAACAATTGTTCCGGAGCCGCCGATTTCGCTGGTCGACGGCGGCGCCATTCAGAGCGGTGTAGATCAAGAACTCGACGAACTGCGCGATCTGAGCCGCAACAGCAAGCAATTCCTCGCACAGATTGAACAGCGCGAGCGGCAGCGCACCGGAATTAACTCGCTTAAGGTCAAGTTCAACTCCATTTTTGGATATTATCTCGAAATCTCGAAACCTAACTTGCACCTCGCGCCACCTGACTATGAGCGCAAGCAAACCCTGGTCAACGCCGAGCGCTTCACGACTCCCGAGCTAAAAGAGTACGAGGCGAAGATTCTCGATGCGCAGGAAAAGATCGTAGAGATCGAGCGCCGGCTATTCGCTGAGCTGCGTTCGGCAATTGCCGGCGAAGCCAAACGCATCCGGCAAACTGCGCTGGCACTAGCCGAGGTGGATGTCCTTTCAGCTTTAGCCTACGTGGCCGCTTTGCGAAACTATCGCCGGCCCAAATTCGATGACACTGCAGACATCGAGATCGTTGCGGGGCGACATCCCGTGATCGAACAGCAGGAAATGGCAGGCGGCAACGAGCGCTTTGTGCCCAACGACCTTTATCTCAACTCGACCACCCATACGGTGCTGGTTCTGACCGGTCCGAACATGGGCGGCAAGTCGACCTATCTCCGGCAGGCTGCACTGGTCGTGATTCTGGCGCAGATGGGATCGTTTGTGCCTGCAGCGTCGGCGCGTCTCGGCGTGGTCGACCGCGTGTTCACACGCATCGGAGCGAGCGACAACCTGGCACGCGGGCGGTCAACCTTCATGGTCGAAATGACGGAGACAGCGGCGATCCTGCATACCGCAACGCCGCGATCACTGATCTTGCTGGACGAGGTGGGGCGAGGCACGGCTACGTATGATGGGCTGGCCATCGCATGGGCGGCGGTCGAATACATTCATGCCCGCATGCGGGCCAAGACTCTTTTTGCCACGCATTATTTCGAGCTCACTGAACTCGCAGAAAGGCTTTCGGGAGTGAAAAATTATCACGTGTCGGTGAAAGAGACTACGGGTGGAATTGTGTTTCTGCGGAAAGTGGAACCGGGCGCGGCGGATCGCAGCTACGGAATCGAAGTGGCAAAGCTCGCGGGATTGCCGGATGAAGTTATCGAGCGAGCACGGGAAGTGCTGGCGGAACATGAGAGTGCGGAACGACGAGTGACCGAGCAATTGGCTAGCGATGAGTCGCGACCACGGCAACCGGCGCAACTCACCATCTTCACGCCGCTATCGGAGCCAGTTTTGGAAAAGCTGCGCGAGGTGGATTTGAATCGCTTGACTCCGCTTGAGGCGCTAAATTTGTTAGCGGAATTGAAGAAGCAGGTGGATTGAAGAAAACAACATCAATCTCTGGGCAGATCGGCCAACTGCTCATCATTGGCTTCGACGGAACCGAGATGTCGCCACGGCTCGGTTCTCTGCTCACACGGCTGCAACCGGCAGGCGTGATTCTCTTCGCGCGCAATATCACGAGTGGAGAGCAGACGCACAAGCTGCTCAGAGAATGCCAGTCGTGCCTCTCGACCCGTTTGTTCACCTGCGTGGACATGGAAGGCGGCAAAGTCGATCGTTTCCGCAACGTCACTGGGCCCGCACCTTCCGCTGCGGATGTGTTCGCGACCGGCGATCCAAAACTCTACCGCAGGCACGGGAAGATTATCGGTGAATCTTGCCGGGCGCTCGGTTTCAACACGGACTTTGCCCCGGTTGTAGATCTCGCATTTGAAGCCTCGCGCAATGTCATGAGGTCGCGCGCGGTCTCTGCCGATGCTAAAGAAGCCATTGCCTACGCCCGTGAATTCCTGGCTGGACTGCGCTCAGCAGGCGTTTTGGGGGCGATCAAACATTTTCCTGGCCTCGGCGAAGCGAATCTCGATACTCACCACGAACTCCCCAGTGTCGACAAGCCGTGGAAGAAGCTGTGGGAAGCCGACATCACTCCATATCGCGCATTGCGGCGCGAATCGCCGCTGGTCCTGGTCGGCCACGCCGCGTATTCTGCAGTGACGAACGATCACACGCCAGCCTCTTTGTCGAAGAAATGGATTACTGACATTTTGCGCAAGAAGATCGGCTACCGAGGGCTCGTGGTGTCGGACGATCTCGAGATGGGTGGCGTACTTAAGGCCGCGCCCATCGAGCAAGCTGCCGTCGGGTTTATCCGGGGTGGCGGGGATCTGTGCCTGATCTGCCATGTCGAGGAACACATCTCGCGTTCGTATGAGGCGCTGATAAGAGAGGCGGAGCGTGACGCCAAATTTGCGCGGCGGGCGAAGGAATCGGCTGCGCGTGTGCTCGCGTTCAAAAAGAAGTCTAAAGAGTTGAAGGCCTCGGGACCAGCCCCGACTGCGGCGAAGGTCGCAAAGCTTTCACGCCAGTTGTGGGAGTTCAGCGAACAGGTGCGACTGGCAACCATCAAGCGGCAGGACCGGGCATGATCGTCGCCGGAGTGATGAGCGGAACCTCCGCCGATGGAGTCAATGTTGCGCTAGTGCGCTTGACTGGCTCATCGCGCCGCCGGGCGGGGACTCCTGGCTTCCATTTTCTTGCACACGCAGAGTATCCGTATCCGAAACAAGTTCGGCGCGCCGTCTTCGCAGCGATGAATTCGACTAAGGCCAGTGTGCCTGACCTCGCCAAGTTGAACTTCCTGCTCGCCGATCTCTACGCTGATGCTGTGCTGGCCACACAGCGTCGATTTCATCTCATGGCGGAACTCGTGGGTTGCCACGGTCAGACCCTCTATCACCAGGGCGAGGCTGCGCGGTTTCTCGGACACCGGCTTGCCGTCACCTGGCAAACCGGCGAGGGCGCGGTGTTGGCCGCGCGACTCGGCGTTCCTGTCGTTTCTGATTTCCGGCCAGCCGACATGGCGGCTGGCGGCAAGGGAGCACCGCTGGTTCCCTTCCTCGATTTTCTTTTGTACCGCGACCGTCGTGTGGGCCGAATTGCGCAAAACATCGGCGGCATCGCGAATTTGACGGCCATTCCTGCTGACGCGACTTCCAATCAGGTGATGGCTTTCGACACCGGCCCAGGAAATATGCTGATTGATGCAGTCACTGAGCGGCTGTTCGGCAAACCGTACGATCGCGACGGAAGAATCGCTGGCTCTGGCGCGGTGCTTGACCGCGTGATCAACGATGTTATGCGTGGGCCATTCTTTCGTCGGAAGCCGCCGAGGACCGCGGGACGCGAAGAATTCGGACGCGAGTTTGCACGGGAGTTCATCAAGAAATGCGGGCGCGTGGATAAGCGCGATATCGTCGCCACAGCCACGGCCTTGACGGTCAGGTCCATCGCGGATGCACTTCGCCGATTTGTCGTGCGACGGACGGGTTCGTACCGCGACTTCATCGTTTCCGGCGGGGGAGCCAACAATCCGACGCTCATGGCAATGCTGGCAAACGAAGTGCGGACTCTCGGTTTGCAGATCCGCTCGTCGGATGAATTCGGCTTGCCCTCGGTGGCAAAAGAAGCGGCAGCGTTCGCGTTGCTGGCATTTCAGACATGGAATCGACAGGCGTCGAATGTGCCCTCGGCGACCGGAGCAATGAGGCCGGTGATATTGGGGAAGATCTCGTATGCGTGAGAGGAAGCTCTTTCGCCGCTCTGGGGCGAAAGCACAGCCGAGGGCGGCTGTGCCCAGATGGTTTTTCGTGATCCTTGCGCTTATCGTCCCTCTACTGTCCTGCTCCAGCAAACCCGACCCCAACACTCTGGTGATGATTATCGAAAACAGCCCCACCAACTTGGATCCGCGAGTTGGACTGGATGCACAATCCGAGCGCATCGATGACCTTCTTTTCGACGACCTGTGTACACGCGATGAGCACCTGAACGTTCAGCCGGGGCTAGCCGAGCGTTGGGACATTCCCGATCCTCTTACTTACGTATTTCACCTGCACCAAGGCGTGAAGTTTCACGATGGCCGTCCGCTTACCTCGCGCGATGTGAAGTGGACTTTCGATTCTTTGCTGCAGGGAAAGATTCGTAGTACCAAGGCAGCCGCGTATCGGCTC
>Ga0209010_1000012_pt1 | contig 166390 bp, 131 predicted proteins | sample BlaSpr_A8_OM1_O3_FD_187985 | JGI IMG/M metagenome (GOLD analysis project Ga0209010, IMG submission 187985) | Forest soil microbial communities from Thunder Bay, Ontario, Canada - Black Spruce, Ontario site 2_A8_OM1_O3 (SPAdes) (version 2) | ecosystem: Environmental > Terrestrial > Soil >...
GCATCTCAACATGCAGAGTCCCGCCATAATGCGGCCGCGTGGCGGCGCTCGAGCCGGTGGCCCAAAGCAGACTACTGGCCACAAGCAATGGAAAGGCGGTAAGCCTCATATCTCCCCGTTTCCGAATTCTGTGAAACTGCGATCGCACCCGTGCCATCTGCATCGGCCCATAGCGCGGTGATGCCGCCGTTGAATTCCACAGACTGACTCACAATGATGGGTTCACGATCCGCAATTTCGAAAGCCCGCACGGCGCCAGTGGCTCCATCCTCGTTGCCAGTGACCAACACTTGCCATCCCAGTCCGCAATCGCTGCGCACGCTCGCAATGTCGCTGCCCCAACCTGATTTGGGCGCAGTCTGGTCGGTGACGCCATCCAGCAAGTGAACCTCACCGTCGACCGTGGAGAAAATCCATAGCTTGTACTTATCCCTTGGCAACGTTGCCGCCGAATAAAACGCTTTCACCGTAGTTTGTTTCTCAATGCCCGGCGAGAGCGCCCCGGTAAAGAAATTTCTTGTAGGAGCGAAGAACGCGCTCAATCCAGACTGATCCGTCCCCAAGGGCCAAGGGTCGTCGCTTTCATAGCAATTCAGTGCCAGAGGGGCCATCGTCGAGCTTCGGCAGAACAACCCAGGCAAATACGCATCGAATAAGTGATCAGTGCGCAAAACCAATCGGCCCCGCAAGTCCCGCGGCCACGGATGCGAGTGCGATACCGGTAGCGACTGTTCTTCCTGCCAGCGACCATCTTGGAATTTAAGTAGCGCGATACTTTCCGCTTCGAGAAGAATCATGTGCTGCGGATTTCCATTCACCAACGCAACGTCCAGGATGCGGTTCTTATCCGTCCACAGAAGCATCTTGCGAACCGTCAGCGCAGTCGCTGGATGCTCCGCGACCGAACCCGACCTGGGCGCGGTAACCATCACGACGGAGGCTTCATTATTTCCCTGATGGATCTCAGCGACCCAAACGTAGTCCTGCAAGTTTTCAGAGAGGGTAAGCTGCACCGCAGCAGCGGCTTGATCTGGATTTACCAACCGCACGCCGAGAGTAGCCAGCTCGGTCGTGAGCCCTCGATGAATCTCTTCAACATCTGGACGGCTGAGCGAAGATTTGTTCGCGACGTCCAGCGCCACCGCTCCCGGGCCCGTAGCCACTGCAATCTTTTTTGCCAGTTGTTCTGCGGGTACGCGCCAGTCACTCGCCAAAATCATCGGCGCATACATCAACATCAGCGCGAAAAACCAGGCAACACGCCGCAATCGTGATGACGAAGAAACCATGTGCAGGATGCGCGCATTATAAACCGCATTGTCATTGACGCTTGGCATGAGGCTCTGTACTGTTTGTAGACACTGATCGTTAGCGATGTAGCGCCGGCTTCTCGCAGGCTGCCGGCGCTACGAAAACTACTTCGGCTGCTCATCCGGTTCTTCCGCCTGACTGGCATGGTTGGCCACGCTCATGCTGCGCAACACGTCATTGGCAAAGAAGAACTTTCCATCAGCCGGTACCATCATGATCTGTAGCTTGTCGGACAGCCGTTCGGCGACAATCTTATTAATCAGCAGCGGGTTCTGCTTCAGGATCGCGCCTTCACCTTGCATCCGCACCGCATCCGCGGCCGCCGTCACGCGGATGCGATCCGCTTCCGCTTCCGCCAGCAACTTGCGCCGCTCCATCTCGGCCTTGCTGTCAATCACCTTGGCCTCCGCTTGCGCTTCAGCATTCTTCACTGTCGTTTCCTTGCGCGCCTCCGCTTCCAGCTTCGATTGCTCGATTTGCTTCTGCTTAAGCGGCAAAGTGTATTGCATGGCGTCAGCCTCGCTCTTCGCTTGCAGCACGCGCACCTGCGCTTCTCCCTCGGCCTGCTTGACCTGCTGAGCTTTTGTGGCCTCCGCTTCAAGCTCAGCGATCCTCACTTGCTTCTGCTGGATGTCGGTCTGCACTGCCATGCGGTCGCTTTCTTGCTCTTTAAGCAACAGACTTTCCAATCCCTTCGCGTACTCGGGCGGCAGTTGGATATCGCGCAGCATCACTTCTTTCACGATGATTCCATCGGCAGCCAATTTCTGCGTGATAACATCCGACGCGCGCTTGCGTACTTCCTCGCGTTTCGCGGCAAACACATCGCGAACCGTGTAGTTGGGTACCAGTTCGCGCCACGCGCTGGCCACTACCGCCGGCACGATCTCTTTTTCTACCGGCTGAGGCAGGTTGCTCTGAATGTAATCCAAGTGCCTGGGATCGAGCCGGTACCGCACCGTAATTGACAGGCCAAGGGTGAGCCCCTCTTTCGCCTGCACATTCAACGGCTCGGACTTTGTGCCTTTACCAGAGCTGGCCGCACCCGCGTCCTCGATGGCGCCAGTGGTAAACAACTGATCCCGGGTGTCGAAGAGCACGATATTCTCTGTGAGCGGCACCACCAAGTGCGCACCCGGATACAGCACTCCCGGCAACGTCCCACTCGTCTGGCTAACCCGAACTGCGGCCATGCCGCTGGGCACAACCACAATTCCCAGCGACAACACAATCGGCCCCCAAGCCAGCAAGGCCAGCGCCAAAGAGATTCGCCAGCGCATCTGCGGAACTGCAGGCAGCGGCCCCGCGGCCCCCGCAGCAAGCGCCTGCCGATATTTCACCTCCAGATAAACGTCGTACGCCAGAATTCCAGCAGCGACCATGATCATTCCGACGCCACCCCACAACAGCAAATACTTAAAGAAGAACATATTCCCTCCTTCCGCGCATCAGCGCTCGTTCCCCGATTTAACCCTCACCGCCTGTTGCGAAAAGAACAGGCCAAAAACTTTTCCAAAGATCCACTCTTCCACCAGGATTGCGACTGCCAGCGAAAAGGCCATCCCAGCAGTCACTGTGACGAATGTCATTAAAGTTTGCATTTGCGTGCTCCCGTCTTGGACTTACGCCAGACGAAATAGCAGTCTGCAGACCAATGCTTATGCTGTTGGTGTGGAAGAACTTCTCGAGGCGGGACTTAGGCGGGAAGTGTCCGATCACTGACAGTGTGTGGGTTTGACCACACTGCTGGGAAGCCGATGAACAGCGGGTATCTTAGGCAATCGCAGGCGAGCTCAGGCGTTACGGAACCACCGGCGTTGCGAACGTGGGAACAGGCCGCGCTTCTTCTACAACCGGCTCGGTCATCTCTCTTACATAAAACGCGACTGCCGTGGCGCGCTGCCAAAAGCGCGTAGCCAGAAGCAGAAGCATCATCGCCTGGCCAATGATGAATGCACCGAGAACACTGCCGGGTGGGACAATCGCATGCCACAAGAAGACGCCAACCACCAAAACAGCGACCGCCACAATTGCAATTACAACGTAGCTGCCCAGCAGTCGGCCGAGGTTGCGCCGCGTCTTGCCGAAGCCAGCCGCAATCGCTTTGCGCACCGCGGGTTGGTCGCGCAGGACCACCTCGGCCTGCGCAAGATCAAACCAAATGCGGACGATCGTCAGCACCAGCAGAATAATTACAATGCCCCCGAACTGCGTAAAGAATGGCAGCCTTTCGTTGGAAGTTTTGTCCGCGGCAGTGACCAGCGCGTTCAGCGCTCCGAATAAAATCCCGGAGATGATGCCAGCGACGATGGTGAAGAACACGAATAAACGCACAAATCGCCAAACATTCCGCCCGCAAGCGCGATAGAACTCATCGCGCGGAAGCCGATGGTCTGAGGCATAGCCCAGCAACACTCCAGGCATGAACACCAGGCTGGCCAAAAAGAATACAAAGGCGAACATCGTCGCAGGCGCGGTTGAACTCGCCAACGCGCCAAATTCCGGACGAGCCAGCACTTCGATGAATACCGCCACGTTGAATCCATGGAGCAGTTTGTCGGCGTACAGGCTATGGTCCAGAACGCTGTGTGCGGCGTTGTTGAAGGCACCTGCTCCGAACCGCGCAAATGCCAGGTTCAGAAGATAAAACCAGACCACGTACCGCTTGTTGCGTCGTACGATGGCAGCACCCGCGGAAACCAGATTCTTATTCTCGTCCATTGATATTCCTCTTACACTAGCCACCAGGCCAGCATTTGCGCGAAAAACTGGCCAACGCACGTCCAGTAGTTTGTCAGCTTGCCTGTCGCCGCGCCGTTCGCTTCCACGGTTCTACTGTTATTAAAGTTGTTGCGATCGAAATAAATCTTATGGTCGGGATCGATCTCTACCGATTCTATTTTTGCTTTCTTTTGATATGCATATCTCACCCAACGGTCTTGCCCGTCCCAATGTTCACGAACCTTGTCACCGTTATCGAATTTGATCTCGACATCTACCGGGGAAATGAAGTCCTCTTTACGGTGAATCCATACGTTGGACACGTATTCCGTCTCGCCTTTTTTCTCTTGCAGGTTCTCCTTATACCAGTCCACCGGCACCGAACTGATCTTCAAAACTTCGTAGTCCAAAACCTGCGTGCCATAGACCGCCTGATTAAAATACCAGCGCAGATCTTTGCCCGAAACTTCTTCAATGGTCTTCAGGAAATCTTCTTTTGTGGGATGCGTGAAGCGGTAGCGCAAGAAATACGTATGCATGGCTTGCCGCATCGTATCTTCGCCGATCACGTTTTCGAGCGTGAGCAAGATCAGAGCCGTTTTACCGTAAGTAATCCCGTCATAAGAATTCGAATCGGCATACTGCCAACCATTTTTCGCGATGGGATCAAGTGCAGCCACACCTTCATAAAAGAGCCGGTCGGCATCAATCTCCCCGGCCGTCGCCCCCCACAGATTAATGTTCGAAGTGGACGGGCCGAAAATGGAATCCATGACTTTTGCTTCCGTGTATTGGTTGATGCCCTCGTCCATCCATGCGTCTTCAAATTCGTTGGTCGCCACCATTCCGTACCAATACTGGTGTCCGAATTCGTGTTCGACGACGGCCTCCGGAATAAGCAGGCCCTTGGGCATGAACCAACCGGTACCGCCAGTAATGAATGTGGGATATTCCATGCCGTACGCCTGCGAACCTGGCTCCGGATCCACGATCGTCAGCGTTTTATAAGGATATGGCCCGTACCAGCGGTCAAAACGTTCCATCGTCTCTTTAGCAATTCGCGCATGGCGTTCCGCTTGATTCCAATGTGCGGGCTGCATCATGATCCGTAATTTCACCGGGCCCATACTGCTTTGAAACGTGTCGTTGTAGATCAAGTAATGAGGACTCGCGGTCCACGCGAAATCATGAATATCGTCGGCGTGATAAACGACGGTCTTCGTGCCATTAGGATTGTTCTCGCTGCCAACTTCGACGCCGCTCGCACCAACCACTTCGTACTGCGGTACTGTCAGCTTCACGTCATAGACGCCAAAGTCCGCGAAGAACTCTGTGTAAGCGTGAAACTGGTGGCAATTCCACGCGTCATGCCACCAAACTCCAACCTTGGGAAACCACTGGCCGCCGAGAACGAAATCGCGATTCCAACCCGTGCGCTCCAGCGTCTCCGGAAATTGATCGTGGAATTTGATTTTGAACTGCACATACCCATCGGGCGGGATGGGCTTGGCCAAATGCACTTGAATCACACTGCGATCGTCTTTGTTGTCGTCATCAGGATGGATGAACTGCAGCTGGTTGGTAAAATCGCCCTGGCCCACGACTTCAAAGCTCCTGATCTCCTCCGCTCCATAGCTCTTGGCATCCCATTTTTCAAAATCCTGCCCGCGAGTCCACTCCCGTTTCCCTTCCCGAACCCAAGTCGATGTCGGTTGGAATGCATTCAAATAAAGATGGAAGGGAAATGTATCGAGGGCCTGCCCGGTGAGATTGTGATAAGTGAGCGTTTCGCTGGCGTCGAGAGAATGGGTCTTGGCGTTGTACTTGGCGTCCATGTCGTAAGCTACAACTCGCTGCGACAGCGGCGTAGCAGAGTTGATCGCCGACGTTGTCGCTGGAATCGCCAGCCCCGTCGCAGCACTAGTCTGCGCGTAAGCAGACACCGCGAGCAAAGCAGCAAGCAGGCAGACGACAACGCTCAAACGTGCGTACATGAATGACATTTCCCTCCGTTCAAGAAACACAAAATGTCCAATAAGCGTGAACCTGAATCATAGCCCAGGAGGCGTCCGTCGTGTTGCAGAAACCAGGTGATCCCAGTCCTGAAATCGTTTACGTCATTCCGCAAAACTCAGTTCCATAAATAACGTGTAGCGCGGGCACTTCTGTCCGCTGCCGTTGACCTGAAAAAATTCGACCCGTATCCGAGAAACTCTGGTTAAATATGAACTTCAACTGGAGCGGCACGAACCTGAATGCCCGCGTTGGCCACTCAAGTGGAATCCTCGATAATGGGCTCGACAGAAAGGTGGATCATGAAGGATCTATCAAAGGTTTCCCGACGTGAGTTCGTGACCCTGGCCGCCGCTGGATTGACTCTGGCCAGTCCTGTGGGGTTGCTTGCCTTGGACCAAAAGGAAGCGGCGGGTAAGCCTCGCACACAAGTAAGCGCTGACAAGGCCTTGCAGGAACTCCTCCTCGGAAATGCGCGTTTCATGAAAGGCCAACCCGAAAGTCCGCGCCGCCGGCCTGAAGATTTCAGCGGACTCGCAGATGCCCAGTATCCCGAAGCTGTCATCGTCAGCTGTGCGGATTCCCGGGTGGCTCCCGAGATATTGTTCGACGTGGGTCTGGGCGACGTCTTTGTCGTGCGTATTGCCGGCAATGTGATCAGCAACGCGGGCCCGACCGTCAAGGGGAGCATTGAGTATGCGATCGCCGAACTCCATGTGCCCCTGATTGTAGTTCTGGGTCACAGCGGCTGTGGCGCGGTCAAGGCTGCCATGCAGCACATTGATGCCAAGGATTCGCTCCCCGGAGCCATCAACGACCTGGTGGAACTCATCAAGCCCGCCGTCACTCAGAGTAAGGGAGAACCCGGCAACGCCCTGGAAAACGCGATTCGAAAAAATGTGGAGATCGGGGTCGAGCGGCTCAAGGAACTTCAGCCGATCGTGGCGCCGAAAGTCAAAGATGGCACGGTGAAGGTGGTGGGCGCGGTATACGATTTGCGCACGGGGACGGTGACCTTGGTGGAGAATGGAAAATCTTGAATGCGCCTCGCAAGCGGTAAAAGTCACTGCTGCCGGAACTCCTTATGGCCATGACCGTAATCGAACACGTGCTTTCGCGCCTGCATTCCATCGGGGTTACTGACGTCTTCGGAGTTCCCGGGGACTTTGCCTTTCCTGTCAACGACGCTATCTGCGAGCATCCGCAGATGCGTTGGATCGGCTGCTGCAACGAGCTCAACGCCGCCTATGCCGCCGACGGCTATGCTCGCATCAAGGGCGTCGGCGCGATTTGCACGACCTACGGAGTCGGCGAACTCAGCGCTATCAACGGCATCGCTGGAGCTTACGCCGAGCACCTTCCCCTGTTCCATCTCGTCGGCACGCCGAACATGGCGGCGCAAGCCGGACGGGCCCTGATGCACCACACTCTCGGCAACGGCGAATACAACCTCTTTCAGCGCATGGCCGAACCTGTAGTCTGCGCGCAAGCCGCGATGACGCCGCAGAACGCCGCCTTCGAAACCGAGCGCCTGATTGCCGAGGCGCTCTATCACCGCCGTCCGGTGTACATGGCGTTCCCCGCGGATTACGCGAACCAGCCTGTGCTCAGTGCGGCGCAGCCCGTGCCCGCGCCTAGCAGCGATCCCGCTTTCCTCAAGGCTGCAGCCGACGCTATCGTCGCAGCTCTGGCCAAGGCGCGCACAGCTTGCTTCCTGCCCGGCATCCTGATCGCGCGAACTCAGTTGCAAGCCGCCATGCAGGCCGTGATCGATGCCTCCGGCTTGCCCTTCGCCACAATGTTCATGGGCAAGTCCGTGCTTGAGGAGCAGCAGCCAAACTATATCGGGATGTACGACGGAAAGCTGATGAATGAAGACGTCCGCAACTTCGTCGAAAGTTGCGATCAAGTCCTCGAAGTCGGCACCATGCTCACGGACTTCAACAGCGGAGCCTTCACCGCCCGCCTGGATCCTGCGAAGACTGTCAACATCGGGCATCATCGCACCTGCATCGGCGGCAAGACTTATCCCAGCGTGGAGATGAGTGATCTTCTCGCGGAGCTGGCGCAGCGCCTGCCCAAACGTCAAGATTGGAAAAAGGTGCAGGCTACGTCGCTCGGCCCAGCGGTCGGGGCCGGCGCCGATCCGATCACTGCTGCCTCGCTCTATCCGCGCTGGGCCAATTTCCTCCGGCCCAACGACATTCTCATCGCCGAGACCGGCACCGCTTCCATGGGTCTGGGCTTCGCCCTCATGCCGAAAGGCGCATCCTTCCACAATCAAACCCTCTGGGGCTCGATCGGGTGGGCCACCCCAGCCGCCTTCGGAGCCGCGATTGCCGCCCCCGACCGCCGAGTGGTGTTAGTCACGGGCGACGGCGCCCACCAATTCACCGCGCAAGAGGTCAGCCAGTTCGGCCGCCTCGGACTGCGCCCCGTCATCTTTGTGCTGAATAATTCGGGCTATCTGATAGAACGCCTGCTCTGCAAGAATCCCGCCATCGCGTACAACGATATCGCTTCGTGGCGATACAGCGAATTACCTCGGGCTCTGGGCTGTGAAGCATGGTTGACAGCCCGCGTCACTACGTGTGGAGAACTTGACCTGGCGCTGGAAAAAGCTGCGCAAGGCGCGACGGGCGCTTATATCGAAGTCGTCACCGACGCCTACGCCGCTTCACCGCTCGCAATGAAACTACACGAGAGCTTCCGCGCCCTCTACAAGTCCTGACCGATGCGGAAAGCATCGCACCGGGGTGGGGCACCCCGAATTCTCTTACGGCGCCACTTTCTCGCGGAAGATTCTCGTCTTCCACAGGTAGCAATTGCTGGTGGGCACGGTGCAGTTGGTCACCCCCGATTGGTTGCCCTTGAAATACTCGCCCACTCCATAGAACTCCAGGCCGTTGGTCGAGTCCAGAACCGTGGCCGCGTATTCACCCCAGTGGTAGGTGTTCTGCTCATCCCCTGTGCCCTGGATGATCAAAGAGTTGACGCTAAAACTCGATCCCCCCCAAGGCAAAGCCGCGAAATAAATGGATGGGTGGTATTGGGTCGTGCAGATATGGCAGTGCTTGCCCGACGAGGTATAGGTGAAGGCCAGGTTGCCATCTTTGTCCAGAGCAGTGCTGGGCATGAAGTAAAATGACTTCTCGCTCGAGTCTTCCAAGTCGGGAGGACCAGAACTGCCGCCGCTGTTCACCAGCACGGAAGCTTTTCCGTTCGATACCTTCAGAATATAGTAGCGAATGCCGGTGCGCTGATCGCTCGTGCCTTCCATCACCACGTGCGACGCGGTCAAATACTCTCCGCTCACGGTTTTCGACAGCAGATGGTTATAGGGCAGCCGGTTCGCCATTCGATCGCCCAACGAGTCCACGCACGGGGTGTTGAACCAGAAGCACGAAGGCTGCCCGTAGCCGCCAATGTCCTTGAGATTTGTGCTGGGCACCGGAACGCAAATCGTGTTGGTTTCTCTGCCCGCACCGGAAGTGTCGTAGCATCCCGGCGTGTACGGGTTGACGGTAACAAACGTCGGCCCCGTGAATCCGCTCGTCCCCCAAGTGAACAAGGCCAGCTGGTTCGAGGCGCAGGGCGTGGATTGGCTGGTACACGCTGCCTGGCCGTTCCCGCTCTGCTGCGCATTGCTGGGGTTGACAATCGACAAGAAAAACTCAGGCTCGCTGCTCGGAGGGCTATTTGCGCTGTCGATGTCGGCGACATCCAGCGAGTGGATCAGGCTCGGCGACTGCGACGTCGGAATCATATAGGTGTAGCAGGTCATCGGCTGCGAAGTCTTGCCTTGCACAATATCCGCCCGGTCTAACTGGCAGGCTTCCACCCCGTCCGGGAGAGACGCATTACTTTGATCAAGCAGATCGACAGCGACGTAAAACCCGTTCGACCAAGTGCCAATGCGCGGCCAGTCGGGATAGTAGTAGTAGACGCTTCCTGTGGTGCAGTTATCGGAACTCGGCACGCACGGAAGCACGGTGTCCAGAATGTATTCGTAGGCATACCAATGAGTGCCGGGATTCGATAGATCGCTAGTCGAGCTCGCCGCGATGCACCACGCGTAGTGGCTGACCCCGCCGGCCATTAATTTAAACGTGACCCGTCGGCTGATGATAAACACCTTGTCCAGACGATCAAAGATCACTTGGACATTCCCCGAGGGCGCGTAGCACGCCGGTTGCGACGGCTTGTTCCACAGAGTAAGAACGCTTTGCGGCACCGCCGTCGTTCCGCCGCTGGTGGTGAAGATCGGCTGTCCGGTGACTTTGTCAAAGGCCTGCACGTACTGGGTGTCCACCCACTCGAGAATCTGCGCATTCTGGCCGCTCACGGTGGGACCCACGGCAATATTCGCATCCAGATTGTAGGCTTGGTCGAAGAACTGATATTCCGAACCTATATTCTGTTGCGCATCAATGCCTTCAATCTCGTTCTTCTTATAGGCAATCGTCGCGCAGCTTGGCGCCGTACACACGACAAAAGGATTTACCGTGCTGTTTACTGCCACTTGGGCGGCCGTGAAAGGTCCAGCGATCGTGCCCGTCTGGCAGTCTCCTCCCGACTGGCAAGTCTGCCCGACCGAGGACACAGCCGCGAGCAACAAAACCGCCAGGGTACAGATTTTTGCACTCATAAATATTTCCCTACTCTCATTCTGAAGCGATTGGTTGACGGGGGAAGGGATCGGGCCCCAGGAGAAGCGCCAATTCTCCCTGCTAAATCGAGCGTGGGATCCGAGAAATACACTACCAACTCGAAGTGGCGAAACCCAACTTTAAGGGCTGGGCAGACGGTCGAGCCTAGGCAGTATACCCCAACCAGAGCCCAGGGGTCGAGGCCAAATATTCATGGGCTCACAAGAAGCCGTTCACCACCGGCCGACGGGCCGTCCCAGAGGCCGCTCCCGGCCATCACGTTGTCTTCTTAAGGATTAGTCTGGCGCGCAGATGGCGCTCTCTCAGGACGACGAACTCGGTCCGTGTGAAACTGTTGTGCCACTGGTAAAAGCGGCACGGGGGCGCGCGATGCGCCCCCACCACCCACGGAAAGCGACGACTTCGGTTAGCCGATCGAAACAACCGCATCAGCGCGAGTCGACAGCTTTCTTTGTCACCGAGCTCCGGCAAGATCGTAGCGATCAAGGTTCATGACCTTGTTCCACGCAGCCGCGAAGTCCTTCACAAACGCTTCCCTCGAGTCGTCACTCGCATAGACTTCCGCGAGTGCTCGGAGTTGGGAGTTCGAACCGAAGACAAGATCGGCGCGCGTAGCGGTCCATTTCACTTTGCCGGTCGCCCGATCGCGCCCCTCATACACCCCTTCGGATGTAGACGAAGGCTCCCACTTCGTATTCATGTCGAGCAGGTTGACGAAGAAATCATTCGTCAGCGTCTGGGGCCGGTTGGTGAAGACTCCGTGTTTGGCCTGCCCGAAGTTCGCATTCAGGGCGCGCAGGCCACCGATGAGAACTGTCATCTCGGGGGCAGTCAGTGTCAGCAACTGCGCTCGATCCACCAACAACTCCTCAGCCGAGAAGACCTGTCCGCTGCGGAGATAGTTGCGGAACCCGTCCGCGACCGGCTCCATCACGGCGAATGAGTGCACGTCGGTCTGGTCCTGCGAAGCGTCCGTGCGTCCCGGTGTGAACGGAATTTTCACGTCGTGCCCGGCCTTCTTTGCAGCTTCCTTGACGGCTGCGCAGCCGCCAAGGACGATCAGGTCAGCCAGCGAGACCTTCTTCCCTTTGTTCCCGTTGGACTGCGAGCCGTTGAACTCCCTTTGGATCGCTTCCAACTTCTGCAAGACCTTCGCCAGTTCGGCCGGCTGGTTCACTTCCCAATCCTTTTGCGGCGCAAGGCGAATGCGCGCCCCATTCGCCCCACCGCGTTTGTCGGATCCGCGGAACGACGCAGCCGATGCCCACGCAGTCGTTACCAGTTGTGAGATCGAGAGTCCAGATGCGAGGATCTTCGCCTTCAGCGCAGCAACGTCCTGCTCATCGATCACTTTGTGATCCACGGCGGGAACAGGGTCTTGCCAGATCTGAGGCTCCTTCGGAACGAGTGAGCCAAGATACCGCGGGATCGGCCCCATGTCGCGGTGCGTCAGCTTGAACCACGCCCGCGCAAACGCGTCGGCGAACTGATCCGGATGCTCGTAGAAGCGTCGTGAAATCTTTTCGTAAGCCGGGTCGAGCCGTAAGGCCAGGTCCGTAGTCAGCATCGATGGCGCATGACGCTTCGACGGATCGTGCGCGTCCGGCACCGTACCGTTGCCTGCGCCATTCTTTGGTGTCCACTGATGGGCACCGGCCGGACTCTTCGTCAGTTCCCATTCGTACTTGAACAAGTTGGTGAAGAAGTTGTTGCTCCACTTGGTAGGCGTCGTGGTCCAAATGACTTCCAGGCCGCTGCCGATAGTGTCACCACTATGACCTTTGCCCAGTTTATTCTTCCATCCGAAGCCCTGATCCTCAATGTCGGCACCTTCTGGTTCGTTGCCCACATATTGAGCAGGGACGCCAGCGCCGTGGGTTTTGCCGAAGGTGTGTCCACCGGCAATGAGTGCAACGGTTTCTTCGTCGTTCATCGCCATGCGGGCGAAAGTCTCCCGGATATCGCGCGCCGCAGCGATGGGATCCGGCTTTCCATTTGGCCCTTCCGGGTTCACATAAATCAGACCCATTTGCACGGCACCGAGCGGATTCTGCAGATCACGCTCGCCACTATAGCGCTCGTCCGCCAGCCACGTGCCCTCAGGTCCCCAGTTCAGCTCTTCGGGCTCCCACACGTCCGCACGGCCACCGCCAAAACCGAACGTCTTGAAGCCCATCGACTCGAGTGCGACATTGCCTGCGAGAATCATGAGGTCGGCCCAGGAGATTTTCCGGCCATACTTCTGCTTGATCGGCCAGAGCAACCGGCGTGCCTTGTCGAGGTTCACGTTGTCAGGCCAGCTATTGAGTGGCGCGAAGCGCTGCTGACCCGATCCCGCCCCACCGCGGCCGTCGCCGATGCGGTACGTGCCCGCGCTGTGCCACGCCATTCGAATGAAGAGCGGCCCATAATGCCCGAAGTCGGCCGGCCACCACGCCTGCGAATCCGTCATCAAGGCATGCAGATCTTTGACCACGGCATTCAGGTCGAGCGTCTTGAACTCTTCCGCGTAATTGAACTCCTTGCCCATCGGATCGGACTTTGGCGAATGCTGGTGCAGGATGTTCACGTTCACCTGATTCGGCCACCAATCAACATTCGCGCGAGATTTGCGAGCGCCGTGCGCTACCGGGCACTTCGCTTCGGCTAAGGTGCTTTTGTCTTTAGTTTCGGGGGAAACACTACCCGATGAAGTTGCGAGTGTATTTTCCATATGTTTTCCTCCTTCTAATAATCGACTAGGAATTGCGTAAAAACTACCTTTTGGCGCTGCAGCGCCGGCAGAGGCCAAAGACCTCGACCAACGGCTGCGTCAGATCAAAGCCATCCGGCAGTTGCCGGGACAGCTGTTTGAAATCGATAAACTCGCCTTCGATGTCCTGCACCGATTTGCAACTGGAGCAGACCAGGTGGTGATGCGGTTCGAGATTGCCGTCCACGCGCAACGTGGCTGCATGAGGACTGACCTCTCGTAGCATTCCACACTCGATGAAAAGCCGCAGATTGTTGTAGACGGTGGCGAGAGAAATGGATGGAATGCGACGCCGCACCGCGGCGTAAATGTCTTCCGGGGAATAGTGTCCGTGGGAAGCAATGACCGCCTCATAGACCACCTGACGCTGGTGCGTGACCGCCAAACCGTGCTTCGCCGCCAGCTCACGGAATTGTTCATGAGTGAAGCGCATGATTATCGGATGAGAATCATTATAAAACAACCGGGAGCGCTGTCAACCGACATTATTCGCCCCATTCTCAACACAGTCCCAACGACCCCGAGGTCGCGAACACTCTGGCCAAGGGGACCGGTTGTACCGCAAAACACCCTTGCACAGTCGGTCCGAAGGGTTAGGAGAACCATGGGCTCGTCCGTTGAAGGTTTGTCTCGACAGGCGCAACCGTAACCTGCATACTAATTGGTATGTTAGCAGTTAAACGGAAACCGAGACCCAACCTGCGGACGCCTCGCGATCCAGAGCGCACACGAGTACGTTTGCTGCAGGCCGCTTTCCAGGAGATGTACCGCTCGGGATTTCGGAGCGCTGACCTGGATGCCATTCTGGCCGCAGCGGGCGTCACCAAGGGCGCGCTGTACTACCACTTTGACAACAAAGAAGCCCTCGGGTATGCAGTGCTCGACGAGGTCATGGCGAGTGACCTTCACCGGAAGTGGGTGCAGCCTTTACGGAACACCAAGGACCCCATCGACGCTCTGGTCCGCATTGTTCAGTCTGAATCGCTGAAGAGAGAAGACGTTCGCCGTGGCTGCCCCTTGCTTAACTTGTCTCAAGAGATGTCAGGTCTTGATGAGGGATTCCGCCGACGGACGGCAAGACTTTTTAAGAACTGGCACGACGCCATCGCAAAGGCGCTGCGTGAAGGACAGAAACGCGGGCTAGTGCGGAATGATATAAACGCGAATGAAACAGCTACGTTCCTGATCGCGGCGTACGAGGGTTACGTCGTTTTAACGAAGAATTCGCAGGATCCCCGGACAATGCAATCCGGCCAGAGAAGGGTGAGCGGCCACCTCGAGTCGCTACGCCCGGCACGCGACCGGACGCGAGTGTCAGGCCGAGACTAGGCCGCCGTCTTTTTGAGGGTCGTAACGTACTTAGCGACCGCCTCCTCAGGACCGGAAGGGCAGTGTGCGGTCACGCGGCTTCGCGTGAGCGACGGATGGTTCGTTCGCCCTAACGTGTGTGTTTTTGCACAACGCAAACGTACATACCGGTCGGTATTCTAAGGCAACTATCAACGATGACTGCCGCATCACAGGTTTAAAGGCCGCAGTGTATTTAGAATCCGCGTCGAAGGGAATATCGATGAACCGAACGGTAATTAAGACAATCGCATTGGGTGCCTTCATGCTGGGTGCTTGGCCAGCGCTGGCACAGGACGCCAAAGTGCCGTATCCGAGCATGGCCCCGCTCGACCAGTACTTAATGACGGATCGAAATGTCGAGATTGCTCTGGCGCGGACGGCGGCCCCGCCGTCGATTTCCCGCGATGCGAAAGTCATGGTCCTCGGAAGCCATGGCTATGAAACAGCGGTTGAAGGCAAGAACGGCTTTGTCTGCATGGTAGAACGCGCGTGGATGAATCCGTTCGACAGTCCCGAGTTTTGGAACCCTAAGAATCGCAGCCCGATTTGTCTCAATCCGCCCGCCGCTCGGACGGTGCTGCCGATCACTTTGATGAGAACCAAACTGGTATTGGCTGGAAAACCGAAAGATGAGGTCAAGGAGAGTGTCAAGGCCGCGATTGAAAAAAAAGAATTGCCGGCTCTCGAACCTGGCGCGATGAGCTACATGATGTCTAAGGATGCATACCTAACTGATAAGGGTGGGCACAACATGGCCCATCTTATGTTCTACATGCCGCTCGGTACGGTATGGGGCGCAAATGTGGTGAACTCCTCAAATGAACTGTCGGAACCGTTTCCGGGATCTCCGCTCTTACTGGCTCCATCGTACCAGGGCAACCCGGAACCGATCGATATGTTCCTGATGGGCACAGGCGTGTGGTCAGATGGAACGCCGGCTCCAATGTAGGACGCCGCATGGGAAGAAATCCGGGATGTTGTGCTCGAGTTTTTTCTGATCAGTTCGGTCAAGACTGGAGTGCGAGAGCTGATGAAAACTAAGTTCAAGAGAGCGGAAAGAACACTCTCGCAGTGCAGGAGGCATCTGCTTGCCTCGTTGCTATTGCTCCCGTCAATTGCACTTGGACAAGCGCAAGTGCTGGCAAAGCCGGGTTCTGCCACAATCCGGCCGTTCAGAATTCATGTTCCCGACCGTGTTCTCGTTGATCTTCGGCACCGCTTGGCAGAAACCAAATGGCCCGATCAACTTCCGGGCACGACCTGGGAGTACGGCGCCGACATCAAGAAGGTACGAGCGCTGGCAGATTATTGGGAGAACCACTACGACTGGCCTACACAAGAAGCGAAGATCAACCGCTTTGACCAGGTCACCACGGAAATTGATGGACAGCAGATTTATTTTATCGATCAGCGCTCGCCCCGTCCCGACGCAATACCGCTTCTGTTGATTCACGGCTGGCCCGGTTCGATTGTGGAATTTCTCGCACTCATCGAGCCGCTTACCAATCCCACGGACAGCCATAGTCCGGCATTTCACGTCGTCATTCCTTCGCTTCCTGGCTTTGGATTCTCCGGACCCACCAATACTCGGGGCTGGGGCCCACAGCGTATGGCGAGGGCCCTGGTCGTTCTGATGGATCGTTTAGGCTATTCCCGGTATGGCATCCAGGGTGGAGACTGGGGCTCGTTAATAGCTCGCGACATGGCTTACCAAGCGCCCGAGCACGTCATCGGGCTTCATTTGAACCTTATTACCGTGGACCCACCGAACCCGGAAGCAGTCGCGCAAATGAGCGATGCGGAGCGGAAACGGTTTTCTTTCTTTGACCGACCTGAGAGCAGCTTCTTTTTCCTCCAGGCCAGTGAACCGCAGACTCTTGCCTATGCCCTGACTGACTCTCCGGTTGGGTGGCTGGCCTGGATGATAGGAAAATTTCAACTGCTTACGGACAACAACGGCGATTTTCTTACGGCTGTGGACCGCGACACATTTCTGACCAATGTCACGCTCTATTGGGTGACCGGTACGGTGGGCTCCGCCATGCGAATCTATCGTGAGAACCGGCTCACCGCAGAGGAAATTGCGCCAACGCCGCGCCTGGAGACTCCTGTAGCGTACGCGGATTTTCCGAGGGAGGTAGCTGTCCCTCCGTTTCGCTGGATTACTCAAACATACAACGTAGTACAAAAAACTGAAATGCCGAAGGGCGGGCACTTCGCCGCTCTGGAACAACCCGATCTCCTGCTTGACGATATACGGAAGTTCTTTGCAAAGGTTGGTCAGAAACAGGCCGAAATTGGGCCTCGATACGAAATGGAACGGCGGTCCCAGTGAGGTGGGGACACACTGCAATGCGAGACAATCGGTCGATGTTTTTCAAGCGTGAGGTGTCTCTCTTGAGGAAACCATGCGTGTGTTGATCGTGGATGATGAGCCCCTGTCTCAAATGGCTTTGGCAAATGTCCTGTCGGCAAGAAGTGACGTGGAGCATTTCGATTCGGCCAACGATGCCATCGAAGCGCTCGAGAAACTGGCGACGGACTATTACGATGTTTTGCTTCTCGACATCAATATGCTGGGACTGTCGGGCACAGAACTGATAGATCAGCTTGGGAAACGACACTTTCCGTTGCCTTCCATCGTGTTTGTAACCGGACACGTTGAACACGCGATTGCAGCCTTCGAGAAGCACACCGTAGACTACGTGCTAAAGCCTTTCTCGAACGAAAGCATCGGCGAAGCCTTGGATCGGGCCTCTCGGAGAGCAAAGGGCGAGCGCGCCGCGAAATTGATCGAAGCTCTGCCGCAGCTGCAGAAGCTATCTCGTCCGCAGTATCCCAGGATCGCAATCAAAATCAAAGGAAGGATTCTCTTCATCAATCCTGTAGATGTGGTCGCAGTTCAAGCTGAGGGCAATTACGTGTTGCTGCGGCGGGAATCGGACTCCTACCTGCTGCGCGAGTCAATCTCGGTGGTGGCAGAAAAGCTCAAGCCGTACGGATTCATTCGGATCAATCGATCTGCGCTCGTGAATACTTCATTTGTGATAGAGATCAAGCCATACTCGACCGGAAAGTATGGTCTCCGCCTTGAAGGTGGGAAGGAATACGCAGTGGCCCGCGGTTACAAGAAGAATCTCAAATCCCTCACAGAATTCCAGATCGGCAACGTACTTTGCTAGCGGAATAGTCTGCTCTTACACCTCCGTTCCTCCCGTCATCACGGCCATGAAATCCGAATTCCATGACTCCATCGGACGCCTATAACGCTCCAGTTAATCCAAGTGCGAATTCAAACGAAAGTCCAGAAGTGACATCAAGAAGGCAAAGAAAGGCAGTCTCCTTCGAGACCGCCGTAATTAACCGTTAACCTGGTTTAGAAATTGAACTTCCCCGGGGTCTCGATTTGACTAGGTTTCACGGCAGCGCGATCGTTAAGAGGCACCATCGTTGTACCGAAAGGGCGCTGCTACCGCGTCACAACCCGCTGCTTACCGCTGAGGGAAAGGTGTCCTTCCCCCCGAAGTAGCACTCAATGGACTCAATCTTCCCGTCTCTGAGCAGGAAATACTCGACGTTCCGGAACGATTTACCGTTCTTCGTGCGGCAAAGATACTTCGCAAACGCCCAGTTGCCACTTCCAATCACCCGCTCCAGATCGAAGCGATCGATAAAATTGATCTGTGTGTCCCAGCAATTCGTTTTGAAAGCGCTCTTGCTGATGTGGTCGTCGCCAGCCGCGCTCGAGAAAGTAAAGTTGTCGGCCAGCAGGGCGCTAAATGGCGCCCAGTCCTTCTTCTCCTCCACCCACGTCTTGTACCACTTCCGGATGATTTCTTCGTTGGTCGTGCTCCGCCCCGTTCCTGCGCGCGCGCTGGCCGTTACCAAGAGCCCCGCCGCTCCAGCCAGTGCGCAAGCTCCCGCTTCGAGCGCCTTCCGTCGTGATACCTCGATCCCTGCCATGTCCATCCTCCTCTTCCAGTTTCTCGGGTCAGTGGCCTCTGCGGCCGTCCTGAGTGCCATATCATATTTCGGTCTAGGTAATCGGTTTAGAAATCGAACCCGAGCGCGATTCGTCCGTTTAGAAGTCCACCCGCAACCAGAACTTCCAACTCGCTGAAACTTGCGAACCTCACTCGTTCACCGTGACATGCCCTTTCGAGCCCGGGCGGCCTCTTGCGAAGCCGCCCTGGCTTGGGAGCATTAGTTAGAAGTTAAACTTTGCACTCAACTGGATCAAGCGCGGGGCAGCGTCGCCGCCGAGGAATGATCCCAGAATGCTAGTTGGAGTATTGACCATCCTCAGGATCTGGCCGAACTGGCCCGAGCCGTTGGAAATGTCGCGAACTGGTTGGTCGAAGTTGGGGTGGTTCAGAATGTTAAAGAACTGTACACCGATACCGAGCTTTGCACCTTCCCAGTGCGGGATGCCTGTGTACTTCATCACGGTGAAATCCGTATCGAAGTATCCCGGACCAAAGAACTGGTTACGACCCTGGTTGCCGAAACCAAATATAGGAGCGTTGCTGGTGGCGCCAGATGGCAGGATGACCGGCGAAAAGTCCGCTGCGTTCAAGCACGGAGTTTTCGCGGCACCATTGGTGGCAGAGGCCGCTCCAACGCCGCAGCTTCCTTGAGCCGCGCCATTGTAGCCGGCGAACAGGGTCTGGGTGTTTCCGTAGCCGGATCCCGCCAAAACATTGTTGACCGCCGCACTGTCAGTGACCGTGTAGGGCAGGCCGCTCCGAGAAAACACGGTACCGGAGAGCTGCCAGCCTTGCAGCAGCGGCCTCGGTCCGAAGCGGAAAGGCACTTCGTAGACGTAGCTCAAGCTGAAATACTTCCGAGTATCGTAGTCAGCGTTGCCATACATCCGTCGGATGTTATCGGGTTCGACTGGAAAAGATACGCTGGTGTTAGTGTCTGAGGTGAAGGGAAGGAAGCCGCCGTTGGAGATTTCATCCAGGGCGTGGCTCCAGGTGAAGTTGCCCTGCAACTGCAGGCCGTAGCTGAAGCGATGCTGCACCGATGTGGTCAACCCGTTGTAATTGGAAACTGCGATGGACTGGATCTGATTCACATCATTGAAGCGCGAATCGATCGGTGTCGAGGGAAGTCCAGCGAAGCCGTTCGGGCAGGCGGAGACCGGGCAGTAGCCGTTAACCGCTTGGTTGTTCACGGTTTCATGGTAGCCGTGGTTGCCCACGTAGTTGAGGGTGATCGACGTGTTGGCGCCGATCCCTTGCTGTAACTGAAGGTTCCACTCTGCGTACATCGGGTCTTTAACGGTGTTGACGGTGTTGATATTTGGCAGCGTGCCCGGAGGAAGTTGCGAGACCGTTCCTCCGTTCGCGAATACGCTGGTGAACGCCGCGTTGATCTGGGCAGCCTGGGTGAAAACACTTCCGGGAACATTTGCATTTACGCCCGTCCCTCCACCTGCCAGGGCTCCAGCGGAATTAATTGAGAAACTGTTGTAGTTCGGGGGATTTAAAGCGGCGTTGTCGGCAACTTGCCCGGGGAAGGTATCGGCGAACAACCCGATACCGCCGCGGATCACCGTATTTTTCAATCCGAACGGTGTCCAGGCAATACCGAGGCGTGGCTGCCACATGATTGCGGGATACGAGGTTGCGGCCGCGTGCTGACCAGTTACCAACGCCTGGTTGTAGGGGATGGCGGGGTTGTGGTCCAGCGTGGAAAACTCGGACGCCAAGTGGGCAAAGCAGTCGATTTGGCAGACTGGATTCGAGTTGTGGTCCATGCGCAGAGCCAAGGTCACTTTTAGCCCGGGAGTTGCGCGCCATTCATCCTGTACATACCACCCCAGCCCATAAATTCCGATGGGAACATCCGAAACCGTCGAGAAATTCTGCTGGAGCTGGGTACCCCCAGTACCTCCAGCGTAGAAGGAGCTGATATCGAACGGAATCAGCAGCCCGATAGCACGGTTGTTGAGATCGTGGTCTCCAATATCGTAGCGGTGGAAGTTTTCGCCCAATTTCAGTGTGTGTTTGGTGCCGAGAGTGTACGAGAAGTCATCCACGAACTGATATTGGGTGACGTTGCGACCCTGCGGGAAATCGAAGTTTATACCGCCCAGAGCCGTCCCTTCAAAGCTGTTGGAAAATGTGCCGTCCCCCAGAAACAGGGTCGTTGGATACGCGGCTAGAGAGGCCGGCCGGTCGGTGGTGTTGAAGATCGCGCTGTAATACGTGAACGCTGCGACCAGGTTGTTCACAGCCTTAGTGCCGAAGCTGTGGTTCCAGCTGGCCTGCGACTGATATTCAGGCTGGTCGCTGGTAGTGTTAAATAGCGGGGTGATGGGGTCAGTGTAGGTGGCTTGCAGACCCTTGTCTTCCTGGGCCCGGATAAAGATTTTGTCGGTATTGGTGAGGTTGACATCGACTCGGCCGGCCAGCAGGAACTCGTGGGTTAGAGCACTGTCTGCCGCCTGGAAGCTTTTGGCGCACGGAACTGCGCTGCCAAACAACGGGGCACCGGGGAGCAGTGCAGCAACACCGTTAAGTCCTCCGGCGGCGGGAGTCGAGCAACCACCGAGAGAAGTTCCTCCAAGCGGGATGGGCGTTGAACGGCTCGCGCCGGGCGCATTGTTCCAGAGATTAAACATATTCTGGAAGTACGGAATCTGCGCGGCCTGTCCGATCGCCGCCAAGTTAGCCAGCGTCGAAGTTTGGAATTGCGGGCTGGGGTAGGTCACCGTCTGGGTCACTGGAACCAGCACGCGCAGACCCTCGTAGTTGGCGAAGAAGAAAGCCTTGTCCTTCTTGATCGGTCCACCGAAAGACGCCGCCCACTGATTGGCATTGTCGAACGTTCTCGGCGTTACTGGGGTAGTGTTGTTGTGGAACCAATCATTCGCATTCATGGCCGAGCCGTTCCACCAGTACGCTGCGTTGCCGTGGAATTGGTTCGAGCCTGACTTGGTCACGTAGTTCACAGTCGCGCCGGCAAAGCCGCCGAACTGGCCGGAGTAGCCGTTGCTGGTGACCGAGGCTTCCTGAACCTCGTTGTTGCCGAGCAGCAGGTTGGTCGCGCCCGAGTTGTTCACGTTCAGGAACGGATCGTTATCATACATGCCGTTCATGGTGAACAAATTCGAAGTTGCAGAAATGCCGAAGCTGGAGAAGTTGCCGAAACCGCTCTCGGTGTTCATCACCGAACCGGGCGCGGTCTGGGCGATGAAGCTCAGGTCGTTGCCGGGGTTTGGCAAGCTCTGCACCGCGAGCGTGTTCATCGTAGTGGAGATTTCAGAGCTGTCCGCTTGCAGCAGCGGGGCATCTCCGCTGACCTCGACGGTGGTTCCGGTGGTGCCAAGTTCCATCGTGATATTGGCGATGGCGACCGCACCCACCGCTACTGGTTGCGTCACGGTAGTCGTCTTGAATCCGGGTGCTGTTGCGGAGACTGCGTAATTGCCGGGTGCCAGAAGTGAAAACCGATACGCTCCCTGCGAGTTCGAGGTCGCACTCTGAGTGTATCCCTTATCGATGCTCTTCAAGGTAACTGGGACGTTGGACACTACGGCACCGGAAGGATCGCTAACGGTTCCGCTAATTTCGCCCGTAGTCGACGATTGGGCTAGCAGAAGCTGACTCGCAAGAAGACAGCAAGCCGCAGTCAGAACAAGTACAAAAGTTGAGATGCGTGGACGGTACATTCATCCTCCTCTTAGTTGCGGAACCCGTTTGGAAAGCTGGTTTCGCGCGAACTAGGAGATTGCAAGACGAACGCCAAAGAGTAGTCATCAATCCTTCAAGCAGTTGCAGCAATCATTAGATCAGCGCTTATGAGATTGCGGATGTACTGCGATCATGCTCAGAACACATCTCAGTCGCGTGGCAGCCCTTGTCGGCGGAGGGTCGTCCCGCTAATTAGTCGAGACACAACAAACGGAAGGCGAGATCCGGAAACTCCCACATTCTGGAGATTCCGACGCTCTCCCTGTCACCAGCCGCGAGCGCCAGATGGTTCGGTTGCCCTCACGTGCACACCTTGCAAGATAAACATACATACCGGTCGGTATGATAAGGCAACGATTAACGATGACTACCGCATCATAGGATTGAAGGTCGCAGTTTATTTATTTCCCCGGAACTAGGATCTGCCGCCATGCGTTCCGAGGCAGGCCGTGTTTTCACGGCCTCCCGAGGCCCACGGATAGGCTGAACACGGTGCCGCCGCCGGCGTCACCTCCTGCGCTGGTCGTTCCATAGAAACGGCCGGCGGCTTGCGCCAACGCCGCATGAGGGAAGGAGCCGTCCGTGCAGTTCTTTTGCGAGCAAAAATTGTAAAGTGTGGTCAGCTTTCCGGTAGTCGCGAGTTTGAAGATCACGCCAACATTGTTTGCCCCTCCAAATGTCGTGGTCCCATAGAAGTACCCGTCACTGGCTTGAAGCAACCCGCCATAAGGGGTCGCGCCGTCGGCGCCCTGGAAGCTGTGCGCCGTTTTCAGTTTGCCTTTGGCGGTGATCCTGAATACCGTGCCGTCAGCGTTGGCCCCGCCTCCGGACGTTGTCCCATAGAAGCTCCCGTCCGTGGCCTCAACCAGCCCGGCCAGAGGCGTGATGCCGTCGGTGCAATTGTTGCCTCCCTGGGAGCAAAAGTTGTAAAGCGTCGTCAGCTTCCCGTTGGGTGTGATTCTAAAGACCGTGCCACATCCGATCTTCTCTTGACCTCGTGTCTTGCAGACGTGTGTACCGCCGGCAGACGTCGTCCCGTAGAAGTTCCCGTCCTTGGCTTCTACCAGCACGCCCCATGGGTTGGCTCCGTCCGTGCAGTTTGTCTTGGAGCAGAACTGGTGAAGTGTGGTGATTTTGCCTGCAGGCGTGACCTTGAAGACAGTTCCGCTAATGGTGGCGCCGCTCCCATTTCCTCCGGTTGTGCCGTAGAAATTTCCGTCAGGAGCTCGAACCAGCCCGGCGTAAGGAGTGAATCCATCGCTGCCGTCGAAGCTGTGCAACACGCTCAGCGTTCCCGACGGCGTGAGTTTGAAAACTGAGCCAGCGCTCGCAGCCCCGCCGGACTCCGTGGTTCCATAGAAATTGCGGCTGGGACCTTGTAACAATCCCGCATACGGATTGCTTCCGTCAGCGCAGCCGGTTTGCGAGCAGAAGCTGTAAAGCGTTTTGAACCTGCCCTTCATGTCGATTCTGAAAACTGTGCCTCCGTCATTACTTCCGCCTGTGTAGGTCGTCCCAAAGAAACTCCCATCCGCAGCCTGCAGAAGCCCGGCGTATGGCGTAGAGCCGTCGGCGCAGCCAGCCTCCGAGCAAAAGCTGTAAAGCGTAGTCAATGTTTGCGCCGGTGCGAGAGCTGCCAACCCAAGCATGCCCAAGAATGTCAGCAGGTAGAATCTATTGGCCACATGAACCTCTCTTGATCAACCGAATTTCTGGCGGGAGATAGCCCCCATGTACTGCAGTGGCAGCCATTCTAACCCCGCGCCCAGCAAGGGCTTTCCCTGATGAAGTTATACGGGCGGACAATGGTAAGCAAGTCAATTTACGAAATCAGACCTGAGCGAGCCGCCGGGCCGCGAAGGATCCCGCGCGGACTGCCAGAAATGCACTCGCAACGTCACAATAGGACAAAAATCTTGTCAAGCCCCCTTGAGCCCCAAATTCCCCGCATCCGCCTGATTCCACAACAAAAATAAATCTCCAAACCATGTCATACTTACCCCCTCGAATGTGCTATCCTATATCTATAAGCACAAATAAAGGCGCAGCCAATAGCTGCGCCTTTTTCTTTTCCCTACACCGAAAGGCACCCCCAAATCATGAAACCATCAATGGCCCATCCCCTCCACCACAACCCTAAACGCACCGGAGAAATCTCCGAAGCCGCCTTCTGGCTCAAGGCCAAAACCCTGGGCTTTGACGTCGCCAAGCCCTGGGGAGACAGCGAACGCTACGACTTCATCGTCGGCAACGGCTCCCGCCTGTGGCGCGTACAACTCAAATGCACCGAAGTCCTCCGCGCCCGCGGCTACGACGTCCAACCCATTTACAGCGTCTACGGCAAGGGCAAAGTGACCTACACCGCCGACGACATCGACTTCCTGGTCGCCCACATCCTGCCCGTAGATGTCTGTTACATCCTGCCCATCGCAGCCATCGAGCAATCCACCAGCCTCCGCTTCTATCCCGACATCCCCTGCAAATGCGCCCGCTGGGAACAATACCGCGAAGCCTGGCATTTATTCCTGTAAAACGGACACTCCTGTCCGCCAACCTTCGGATCATGAATGTAGACGCGAAGAAAATGTAGACGCAAGCGTCCCCGCTCGCGCAGACCCTCGAAAAAAATCTGTCATCCCGAGCGAAGTCGAGGGGACCTTGCGTCTCCCAGGATCCGACCCACCGATTCTCACCTGCGCCAACCGATCAGGTGCCCCACCCTTTCCGCGTTCTCTGCGGAAGGGTGGGCCACGACAAAACAATTATTTCTCGAATCGTCATCCTGAGGCCGCGGATTCGCACGTAAGCGCGAATCCCCACCAAGGATCCCTGCACCTGCCGAAGACAGCCCGGTCCACGCCCGTAGGCTCATGCGGCCAACCGTTTATCTGCCGGAACTGGGCGGCTGCACTCAGAACCCAGTCAATGAGAGAAATAGGGGTTTATCGGCAGTTGAGTCGATTGCTGGCGGCTTGGATTACTTCCGGTTGGCCGACGATCCGCTCGGAGCAGTCGCTAAACACTGCGCCGTTACACGCGAGCGTTCCTGACCGGGATTCGAACAATAGCGGAACAAAAACCCTTGAGTCAGCTCACAATTCGTCCTTGCGCCGGGCCTGGAATGTTCATGTGCCGCTTCGCTAAACTTCGTCAGGTGGATTGGCTCCGAGAGGGAGTCCCTTTACCGAGGCCTCGGATCCAGGCGGTTCACGGAACGGTTCCACCGAAATGCGCTCGTAATACACTTCCAGCACGGTCAAGTACGCTGTACCGCCCGGCGCTTGGAGAACTACGCTATCGCCCGCTGCCGACCTCATCAACGCCCGCCCCAGAGGCGACATCCAACTGATGTGGTTGCGGTTGAGATCGACCTCGTCTGTGCCCACGATGCTCACCACTCGCTCCGTTGCCGCGGCATCGGCATAGCGCACAGTCGCTCCGAAGAATGCCCTCCCCGCCGCCTTCCCCGCTCTCGGAGTTCCCGGGTCAACCACTTCCGCAGACTCGATTCGCTTCGTGAGAAAGCGAATCCGTCCATCGATTTGGCGCAGCCGCCGCTTGCCGTACTGATAGTCGGCGTTTTCACTGCGATCGCCGTTGCTCGCAGCCCACGCCACCACCTCCGTCACGGCCGGGCGCTCCCTGGTGAGCAGAAACCGGTGCTCATCTTTGAGGCGCTGTAGGCCGCCTGGCGTTATGTAGTTGTTGCTTGGCGTCGCGGGCTCGTCCCCTTGCGGTTTTCGTGTAAACCCTTTTCGCATATCTTAGACCTTCCAGCGCGGCTCCAGTGGGTGCCACAAAGCTCTCAGGATGTGGATAGTGCGATGCCTGTTCATGCGTGGTCGCCTCGATTCTGCCCTGAAATTGCTCAAGCACTATCCACAAATGAAATTGGCGCAACGCCCCAAGAGAGCTTGCCGACCACACGGGCAGGTGGCCCAGACCTCGGAGTTCGTTTACTCTCGAGGGTGGGCGGGTGGCCCAGACAATCGCGCCGGGTGCCCCACTCTTTCGCGCTCTGCGAAAGGGTGGGCCACGATGATGCACATCCCAGCTGTTTTACCCATCCTTCGAAACCACCCCCGAAGCCTCCGCCTCCGCATACATTGCTTCAATTCGATCCCGATACCGCTCCTCCACCACCCGCCGCCGCAACTTCATACTCGCGGTAAGCGCTCCATTCTCGGGCGAGAATTCTTCTGCGATCAATATCACTTTTTTCAACTGTTCGTAACGTGCCAGATTTCGGTTCAGGTCCGCGATGATTCCTTCATAGAGCGCCATCACCTTGGGATGCGAGATCAGATACTTTCGTGAGGAGAAAGCAATCTGATTGGCTCGCGCCCAATCCTCTAACACCGGAAAATAAGGCGAAATCAGCACGGCCGGGAACTTGTGCTTATCGCCCACGATTACCGCTTCGCCGATCAGAGCGTTGTGCTTGAGTGAGTTCTCGAGCGGTTGCGGGGCGATAAATTTCCCTCCGGACGTTTTGATCAAATCTTTCTTCCGGTCGGTCACCGACAGGAATCCATCGGCGTCGAGTTTGCCAATGTCGCCCGTCTTGAACCAGCCGTCGACCAGCGCCGCTTGCGTTTCTTGTGGCTGGTTCCAATAGCCCTTGAAAACCGAAGGCCCGCGGACCAGAATCTCGCCATCCTCGGCGATACGAACCTCAATATTGGGCAAGGTCTTGCCTACGGTTCCCAACTTATGAGCCTTCGGACTGTTGACTGCGATTACCGGCGAAGTTTCCGTCAGCCCGTAACCCTCGTCGATACGAATGCCAATATCCGCGTACCACTCCGCCAGTTCGCGTCCCAGCGGCGCACCCCCAGAGATAAAAACTCCCGCGCGTCCGCCCATGCCCGCCCGCACCTTCGAATAAACCAGATGGTTGCACAACTTCCACGCCAACGACGCTGGGGTCTGATCGGCGAGAATCTCATCCCGATGCGCCCGCCCGACCGACAACGCCCAGCGATAAATCCATTTCTTGGGAAAACCTTTCGCCTTAATGTCCACCTGCCCGTGAACTTTCTCGTAAACCCGCGGTACCCCAACGAAGATCGTGGGACGAACCTCCAACAGCGCCTGTGGAAGCTGGTCAAGCGCGGAAACATAGGCCAGCGTGACTCCTCGGGAAAGCATGGCGAAATCGACGTGACGCGCCGTCACGTGCGACAAGGGAAGAAAAGAAATACTGATCTCGCCTCCACGAACCTCAAACCCCGAGAGTGAATGGGCAATGTTCGAGGCCATATTGCCGTGAGTAAGCATGGCCCCCTTCGGAGTGCCCGTCGTTCCCGACGTATAAATAATGGTGGCCAGATCATCGGGGCCGACCGCGCGAGCGCCGGAATCAAATTGCGAGTCGCGCTCTTTCGGCCCGTCATGCATCAGGCGCTCCATATGCGCAGCGTGGGCGGTCTCGACCGCATCCATCACGACGATTCTTTCGACGGCGGTTTGGTCTTGAATACTTCGAACCTTTAGGAGCTGCTTTTCGGTGGAGACAAAAACCGCGCGTGCCCCTGAATCACGCAAAATGTAGGCCGTCTGCTCCCCCGTTAAAGTCGTATAGACAGGCACGACCACGGCGCCGATGAGCAGGCAAGCAAAATCCGCGATCGTCCACTCCGGACGGTTTTCGCTCAGAATGGCAATGCGATCGCCCCGCGAGATCCCCAACTCCCGCAGAGCGCGAGCCACACCGACTACGCTCTGATAGAGCTCAAGCGAAGAGATGGAAACCCACTGGATGGCCCGCCGGTGCATGACCACCACGCGATCATCCCGCTCCACCACCGCGAAAAAGATTTCGTTCAGAGTTTGCAGGCTCATGAAATACCGGAGAAAAACTCAGAGGACAGCCGCGGAGCGGCGTAAGAACGCAGCCCACAGCCTAAGCCGTGGGTAGGACATCGGACAAAGCTAAGCCCCGCAGGGGCGAAAGAAAGCATTCCCCGCAAAATTCGATCTCCGAGAGAAATGTACTTCTTTCGCAAGTGCTTAGCAACGCCCCGTCCCACCGGTGTTAACCCCGCATCTGCACCGACAAATACAAGGCCGCGCGCCGGATAAACTTTCTAATTAGGAAGGATGAAAAAACTCCGGAAGACCCCACAAAAATCGTGGACGCATGCGCTCAAAAATTGACGCCACCCACCGCCGTTGTTATCATGAAAACGCGGGGTGGAGCAGTCTGGTAGCTCGTTGGGCTCATAACCCAAAGGTCGGTGGTTCAAATCCACCCCCCGCAACCAACCTGAAGCTCCGCGGGATCCTATCCCCCGCAACCAACCGGAAGCTCCGCGGGATCCTATTTGAAGCTGGATTGTTTGAGGCTCGGTTCGTCTGCTCATGCTTTCGAAGTCTCTGGCGCTGCATCACTCTGAATTACGTCCCGAGGTTTGGCTAGAACCACATCCGCAATTTGCAGAATGTCCGGAATGATCCACCGCGACGCCGACATTTATCGCTGCCAATCATCCGATTCTTGGATCGGTGGAATGGTCCCCAGATCTCCCGTTGACAGGATCAGCACGCCCAAATCGATCGTCACGGGTTGTTGACACCAGACAAGCGTTACAAGTGCAGAAGTTTTCAGGTTGACAGTTGCGACCCTCATAAACTAAAGTTCTCCACGCTCTACTACCGGGCATCGTTCTTGCTCCAACCGGGTCCGATTAGTGCTGAGCTTGCTGGCTTCCAGCTTTGCCTCTATGGCGGAGACTGCGCCAAGTATTCACGTTGTTCAGCATTGGGGAACCTAAGTCGAGTCGATGAGAGCAAGGACAACTCCTTACCTTATATTGTTTGCCTTGGTGGCAGCCGCCGGCCACGCGCAGGAAACTGTTGGCACAAATCCTGCACCCTCATCCGCGAAGTCAATTTCCCAGCCATCGCAAGGAGCTTCCCCTGGAAGTGACCGCGTGATCCTCAAGGTCGGGAACCTTCAGGTTACCGAGGGAGAATTCGAATCCAGGATCAGCGATCTGGAGGGCCAAAGCGGCGACGCCGACAAGGCTGGGACCACTGAGAAAGATCGTCGAAAGCTCGGCGACGATTACGCATCGGTGCTCATGCTTTCTCAGCAGGCGGTTGCAAAACACTTGGACTCCTCGCCCGAAGTCAGCCGCCAGTTGGCCATCGCACGAATGCAGGTACTTTCCGACGCTGAGTTTGCCAACCTGATGCGCCAGGCCCAGCCCACATCTGAAGAAGTCAGCCAATATTACTCTGCCCACCTCTCCGACTACGACGAAGTGCAAATTCGCAGGCTCTTCATTTGGAAGCGGCGAGACAACTCCAAAGATGCAACTGTGTTGAGTTCGCAGGCGGTACGGGCGCGCGCGGATCAGGTTCGTCAGGCATACGCGTCAGGAACGGACGTAAAGAAGCTGTCAGCGGATCTCAGCAAATCCGGCGATGGCATGCTGGATCCCGGGCCTCTCACTTTTACGCGCGGCGAACTGTCGGCGCAGATGGAGAAAGTCGCGTTCTCACTCAAGGAGGGCGAGTGGACCGAGTTTGAAGATACCCCAGCGCGGCTTCTGCTCATTCAGTTGGTGAAGCACGATCGTCAGCAACTCGGGCAGGTGTCTTCCTCTATCGAGAAGGAGTTGCAAGGACAGAAGATGCAGGCGCTGTTGGACGATCTGAAAAAGAAAGCTGGAATCTGGATGGATGAACAGTATTTTGGGACTGCGGTGGCTCCTGTCCCGGGCGCGCAGCGGCGTAATTCCGACCCACCGTCCGAGTTTCAAAAATCAGCAACAAAGGGGGAAAGCAACAATGATGAACAACGGAGGTAGAAGTCTCTGCTATTTTGCGCTTCCAGTGTTGTTACTGGCGGTATGTGTTGTTCAACCGCTGCCAGCCAGCGCTCAAATGACTTCGGTGGGTGTCGACTGCTCGCAGATCAACGTTCCGTCGCTGCTCATGCAAGATAATATGCGCGCGGGCCGAATCCTGATTGAGTGCGGGATCGTACGAGGAGGGTCGCCGTCGTTGGCTGTCGCTGGCAAATCGCCCGTTCCTCCGAACATCCGCGTCAGCAACGGATCGGATTGTAACTCCTCCGAGGACGTGTGCGGGAGCGAAAGCATGGTGGCGGCGAGCACCGCGGATGGCGGCAAAACCATCGTGGTCAACTACAACGCCAACTATGACGCCGCAGCAGATTATTCGGGTACGTCTTACTCGACCGATGGCGGCGTGACTTTCAAAGAGATTCAACCTGCGCCCTTCGGAACCGCCCACGGCTTCAACGCTGGGGATCCGCTCGTGGTTTTCAACTCCAAGTCGGGCGAGTTCTTCGCCGGCGATTTGGTGGGGAGCTGCGGTGGTCAGGGTATTGGCTTGTGGACCTCTAAGAATGGCAAAACCTGGACGGTTGGAGCGTGCGCGCACAATGGCAGTTTCGACGACCGCCCGTCGATGTGGTCGGACAACGAACCCACCAGCGGAACCTATGGCCGCATGTATGTGTCCTACAATGACTACACCACAACCTGCGGCTTGGGTGGATGCCTTTTCGTAACCTACTCGGATGACGGCGCGTCTTGGAGCACCCCGAAGCAACTCAACACCGGCACCTTCTTCCGCAATGTGCAGATTACCGGCTCACCACGCGGGGCCAAGTTGGTTGGCAAGAACAGCACGGTATTCATTGCCAGCATGGATGAGGGTGGCGGGGGGGACGCTACCCGCCAGAACCTTATGTTCCGCTCAACCAACGGCGGGAAAACGTGGACTCAGGTGATTTTGGGTCCGCGATTCAACCCGGTCGGGGATCAGAGCTGCGGCGGATACTTTTATCAGGTCAATCCGATCATCCGGCATATGGGATGGGGAGAACCGGCGGTTGGTCCCGATGGCGTGGTTCACTACGACTACGCTGCGGCAGGGACGAAAGGCGATCACGGGGACATCTTTTACCAGCGTTCAACAGACAACGGCAAGACTTGGTCAAAACCCATCAAGCTCAACACCGACAAGGACGCTCCCAACAAGACGCAGTGGATGCCTTCGCTGTCCGCCACCTCGGATGGCACCGTCACCGCGTCTTGGTACGACCGTCGCAAGGCCACCAGCGCGTGCAACAACGTTGGAGATCCGGGATGTAACTATGAGCGTGTGGGCCGGCAGTCGAAGACCAATGGCGCTTCCTGGCTGGCCGATGTTACCATCAGTACTGGCTTGATCACCCAGCCAACACAGGACGACACCGGCGTTGTCTCCTGCTATGCGGGCGATTACGACTATGACACGGCTCTGAACGCGGCCGATGGGGGCTCGCCCGGGACTGCCTATATCACTTGGACCGACGGCCGACACAAGATTAGCGGCGTACCCGTACAGAGCGTGGACTTCGCCAAGGTCCCCGAGCCGTAAATTCATCGTCGTCCAACCTCGAACGAAGAGGGCAGCAAGTTGGCGCTGCCCTCTCTTTTTTTGGGCGAACTCCAAACGGCGTTTACGAAGCGGCGATGCAAAGGCCGTCAGTAAAATTACTCTGCGAAAGACACATCCTCCGGCGTCAGCCGGGTGAAGGATCTCGCGCGGTGTGCCGCGACTTGGCGGCGCGGGCGCCCAACCGCACTCCTGCCAACCCGCGCCAGATCCTTAGTAGCCTGACGGCCACTCAGGATGACGTCAACTGAAGAAAATGGAGCCACTGAGGATAGGTCAAGTGATGAAGGCTCGTGGTGTGAAAACCGGTGATATAGTTTCATGCTTCGCGATTTTCTGGGAGGCTGGATGCGATTCAGAACAGTTAGGAGTGGCAGAACAACCCTCTGCCTGTGGGCAGTTCTGTGCGGAGGCGTTGTATTTTGCACGCAGACATCCGTGGCTCAAGCGACGCTGGCGATTCGTGGAGGAAAAATTTATCCGATAAGCGGGCCACCGATCGAGCATGGGGTGCTGCTCGTCGCCAACGGGAAAATCGTCGCCGTGGGTGAAGAAGGCAAGATAAAGATTCCTCGTGGGGCCACGGTCGAAGACGCTGCCGGCAAGGTGGTCATACCGGGCATTGTGGACTCGCATTCTCACATCGGAATCATTGCGAATCCATTAGCAGAAGACTCGGGCGATGCCAATGAATCGTCGGGCCCGATTCAGCCTGGGCTGCGAGCGCTCGATGCCATCGATCCCGCCGACCCGAATATCCGCATGGCGACCGCCGGGGGTGTAACCACCGCGAACATTATGCCGGGCAGCGGTAATGTGATGGGAGGGCAGACGGCTTACGTCAAACTGCGCGGGAATACGATTGAGCAGATGCTGATTCCGGGAACGATCGGCGGAATGAAGATGGCGAACGGCGAAAATCCAAAGCATTACGGTGCGAAGGATAAGGCTCCGATGACGCGCATGGAAGAAGCGGCGCTGGCCCGCGGAATTTACGAGAAAGCTCTGCAGTACCGGGCGAAATGGGACGCCTACAACAAAGCCGTTGCCGCCGGTGACAAGACTGCAAAACAGCCAGACCGTGATCTGGATCTCGAACCGGTGGTCGAGGTGCTCGAAGGCAAGCGCGTGGTTCACAACCACACTCACCGCGCCGACGACGTGATGACTGCCTTGCGCTTGTCGGATGAATTCCACTATCGCCTGGTAGTTCAGCACGGCACCGAATCCTGCGAGGTGGCGAACGAACTCGCGAAACGCCACATCCCGGTGAGCTTTACGATCGTGGATTCTCCGGGAGGAAAATTCGAGACGATTAACCTTGATCTTGGCTGTCCGGCCGCGCTGGAACAAGCTGGCGTGAAAGTGGCATTTAACACGGACGATCCCATCACCAGTTCACGGCTCATCATTCGCCAAGCCGCGTTGGCCGTGCGCGGGGGTATGAGCGAAGAAGCGGCGCTGAAGGGGCTGACGATTTATCCCGCGGAGATGCTCGATTTGGGAGATCGCATCGGGACGCTCGATCCCGGGAAAGACGCTGATTTTGTCATATTGAGTGGGCCACCCTTTAGCGTCTACACTCACGTGCTCGAAACCTGGATCGAAGGGCAGAAAGTTTTTGACCGCAGCAATCCGCAAGATCTGCGCTATGCGACCGGCGGATTTGGCGTTGGCGATCGCTTTCCAGCGGCACCACGAGGGGGAAACTGATGCGCGCGCTTCGGTGGTTCACATTGCTCATCTGCGTGGCCTCTTCAACTGTTTTGCTCGCTCAGAATTTCGCGGTGGTTGCTGACCACCTGTACACGATGGCGGATGGAACGCAAGGCGGGCCTGGCATGGTCTTGATCCGCGATGGAAAGATCGAAGCAGTGCGCCCAGGTCCACACCAGCAACCGCCCGATGGATATACGGTGTTGAAAGCCGCTTTCGTCACTCCGGGGTTGATTGATGCTGACACGACCGCCGGAATTTCCGGCGCCTACAATATTCCCGCCGATCAGGATCAGGACGAGGCTACCGATCCCAATACCGCCGATGTGCGCACGCTGGACAGCTTCAATCCTAACGAACGGCTATTGAAGGTGTTGAATCAGTATGGCGTGACCACGGTGCAAACCGCGCCCGGGCCGCGCAATCCCATCGCTGGCCGGGCTGGCATCTTCAAGACTGCCGGAACTGGTTCTATGTCCCCGACAGTGGAGCAACTTGCCCTTCGCGCCGAGTCGGCCATGGTGTTTAACCTTGGGGAAACTCCCAAGGAGACCTACGGGAAAAAGGAAAAGGCGCCGGTCACGCGCATGAAAACAGCGGAGATCATTCGGCATGCGCTCGCGGATGCGAAGGCATACGAAGAGAAATGGGCCAAATGGAAAACAGACGGCAGTGACATTTCCAAGCAGCCATCGCGCGATATGAAGCTCGAGGCACTGGTGCCCGTGGTGGACGGAAAACTGCCCGCGATCTTCAACGCGTATCGCGCCGACGATATCGACACGGCTATTCGCATCGGCAATGAATTTCATCTGCGTTATATGCTGGCGTCGGTAGCTGAGGGCTACTTGATTGCGGATGCGATTCGTCGCGCAGGAGTCCCCTGTCTGGTCGGGCCGGTTATGCAGCGGTTCGACTCCCTGGAGACTGCGAACGCGACGTTTGAAAATGCGGCAATTCTCAAGCGGGCAGGGATTCCGGTTGCACTCATGAGTGGCTACGAAGGCTACGTCCCGAAGAATCGCATCCTGCTGTTCGAAGCTGGCGTTGCTGCCGCCAATGGGCTGGGGACGGAGGGAGCTCTTCGTACGGTGACAGCGGACGCGGCGAAGATTCTCGCCATCGACGATCGCGTCGGTTCGCTCGCACCGGGCAAGGACGCGGACGTCGCGCTCTTCGACGGCGATCCGTTCGAGTACACAAGTCATGTGCTGGCGGTGGTGGTTGGCGGGCAAGTAAGCTACCAACGAAGCAAGTAAAACTTCGCACGAGCCGTGTCGTGGCGCGAATACCAACGCCGCGAAAGCGGGGACTCGAGCCTTGACCGGGGCTCGGCTGCACGCCGCAGCTTACTTCGCTTTAAAGGAGTTATGGCACGGCTGAAGCCGTGCTCTCGCCGTTCATGGCTTCCTAGAAAGCAACTTGAGAACTGCTGCAGCCCGTCACGCTGTCACTCCCAGCTTTGTGCGCATCTCCTTGGCCAGGGCGTCTACGGCCCGCATCTTGGTTTCGGCAAACAGGGGGAGATTGGGCACGTCGAGCGCCATTTCGCAAGAAAGTAACAGCGCGGTGATTGTGTCCTTTAGTTCGCTGCGTAAAGTCTGTTCAGCTTCTCGCCTTGCAAGCTGCAATTCTCGCTTGCGCCGATGCAGCGCCGAACGCAGCTCGCGGGATACCCGCTCGATTCCATGGATAGCGAAGTTTGAATAAACTGGCACAGCAGTGCCCATGTGTTTCAGGATGGTTTCGACGTCGTCCGGCTCTGCGTCCAGCAACAACTGATCGATGACTGCCGCTGAGAATTCGTGCGCCTGCAGTTGCGCCACTGCTTCGCGCAGGCTGGCCGCCACCTCGACGGGCTCAGCCGACGATTCCTGTAGCGCTTTCGCGCAATCCTGAGCTTTTGCCAGAGGCGTAATCAGCAGAATCATATTCTGCTCCAGTGCACGTGAGCAGCCAGAACCTTCCGATTGATAACGAATGGGTTGCGCTATGGGTTCCACCGCTAGCATTCCATTGCGGGAAGGCGAGTCCCCATTTGACCTAAGCCGGTGAACCGTACTCCTTCAGCTTGCGATACAGCGTCGTTTTGCCGATACCCAACAGTCGCGCCGCTAATAGTTTGTCCCCATTGAGCTGAGTGATCGTGTTGAGGATTGTCTTCTTCTCCATTTCCGAGATGGGAACAATCTTCGCCGAACCGTCCCCCTCAACGATTGCACGGCCGCCCTCACCGCGGACGGCGCTGGGTAAGTCCAAAACCTGGATCTCCGGACCGCTGTTCATCGCAAAAGCACGCTGCAGACAATTCTCCAACTCCCGCACATTGCCGGGCCAATCGTAGGCCAGTAGAGCTTTCATGGTGTCGTCGCTGATTGTCCGCTCCTGTCCGAGATCTCGTCCCATCCGTTCCAGGAAATAGCCCGCCAGCACCGGGATGTCCTGCCGCCGTTCGCGCAACGCCGGGATGCGGAGGTTCAGCACATTCAGGCGGAAGTACAGATCGCGCCGGAAGGTTCCCTGAGCCACGGCGGCTTCCAGGTCGCGATTGGTCGCGGCCAGTATTCGCACATTAATGATAGTGCGCTTGGTGCTTCCCACCTGTCGGATTTCCTTCTCTTGGATGGCGCGCAGCAGCTTGGCCTGAAGGTCCACCGGCAGCTCTCCAATCTCGTCAAGGAACACGGTGCCGCCCTCGGCCATGGCTAGCAGTCCTTCCTTGGCCTGCACTGCGCCGGTAAAGGCCCCTTTAACATAGCCGAATAGTTCACTCTCAATCAGCGTGGGAACCAGCGAGCCGCAATCGACGGGGATGAACGGCTTGTCGCGAAAGGGCCCCGAGAAGTGAATGGACCGCGCCACCATTTCCTTCCCGGTTCCACTCTCTCCGAGAATCAACACCGGGTGGTTGCTCAGAGCAGCCTTGGCGATCATCCGGTATAGCTTCTCCATTTCCGGCGCGTGCCCGACAATGGCGCCGAATCCCAGCTTTGCCTTAATTTTCTCCCGCAGCATGCGGTTCTCAGTTTTCAGCTTCAAATGCGCCGCAACCCGCTCCAGCAGAAGCTTCAGTTCGTCGATCGTGAAGGGCTTGGTGACGTAATCATAGGCGCCGTTTTTCATGGCTTGAACGGCTGATTGCACTGTGGCGTAGCCTGTGACCACGACGACTTCGGCATCGGGCCGGCGCTGTTTAATCTTGTGCAACGCCTCTAATCCGCTGGCGCCGGGCAATTTTAGATCGAGCAGGACCACATCGACCGCTTGGGAGTCGAGCAATCGATAGGTGTGTTCGGCGGACTCGGCAACCATAGTATTGAAACCCAGGGAGCGGGCCACTTCGCGGCAGACGTCACGGACTGCACGTTCGTCGTCGACGATTACCAGATTCAGCAAGTTGGCTGGCTCGAGCTGCGGCGGATTAAAGGCATGAGCAACGGCGCTGGTCATACTGATTTTCCTCTTCTTGTCCTAGTTTTTCTCGGTCCTCGGATCTTCTGATTCGGTACCGGGCTGATTTCGTTCGCAACCTCAGGAGCGTTGAACGGCTTAGGTGGCGCTCCGACTCGCGGGAGATGCACGACCACTCGTGTGCCTTTTCCGATTTCACTTTCTACTTCTACGGTTCCTCCTTCGTGAGTCACGATGCGATAAACCGTGGCGAGTCCCAGGCCATTTCCCTGTCCCGGTTTCTTGGTGGTAAAAAAGGGCTCGAACACGCGGGCGCGGGTTGCGGCGTCCATGCCGCAACCGGTGTCACTGACGGCGAGCGCGACCCAGGAGTCGCAGAATTCCTCATGCCCGTTGCGTTCCGGTCTGGTCCCATCGCAATTTCGCGTGTTGAGCGTGATGCGGCCGCCGTCGGGCATGGCATCGCGCGCGTTCAACACCAGGTTCAGGATGATCTGCTGGACCTGGGCTGGATCCATCCTTACGAGGCCCAGATCATCCGCGAGTTCGGCAACCAGTTCGATGTTCTCGCCAATCAGGCGGCTGAGCAGATTGCTGACGTTCGATACGACGTCATTCACGCACAGAAGACAAGGTTCGACTGCCCGCTGCCGTGCCACTGCCATCAACTGTTGGATGAGTCCCGCGCCCTGTTCTCCTGCTTTGCGGATTTCCTCGGCAAAACGCCGCAATCGATGTTTCTTTTCCAACCCGGCCAGAATAAGTTCGCTGCAAAGCACCATCCCGGTTAGCAGATTGTTGAAGTCGTGGGCAACCCCACCCACGAGGCGCCCGATCGCCTCCATCTTGTGCGCGTCCCGCAACTGCTGCTCGGTTTGCGGACGCTCTGTCGATTCTTCAGTCCTCACCTCAAGTTGTGCGATTGCGCTCATGGCAGTCATCTTTCAATTGCAATGTGCAGTTAAGGAGCTACGAATTCCAGCGCTCCCCATTTGGGAAGTCTAGGCGGCCTTAGCTAGAAGCGCTGTGATGGTTGAACAGGAATTTCCGGATTGAAACTGAACCCAAAATGGGAGGAAGGATTTGACGCGAACTCGTAGGCCCATAACGCGCAACCGCACTTCGCAACTGCGTCAGCCTGACAAATGCAAAGGCTGAGCTAGCCGAAAGGTCAAGCGGCGCCCTGTGGAAAACCGCACATCACCTTGCGCGGGACTGATCGAGGTCTCGGTCCCATCAGCGTAATCCTCGCCCGGTTCCGCCGCCAATCTCATATCGTTTGTCATGGCGCTCTTGATGGTCGTCCCTTTGCGTCTCTCGTAGGATCCGCCTTTGGCGAAAATGCTGGATGTCTGCAGGGGAACAGATTTTCCGTTCATGACGATGGAGGCCAGCGTCAGGCGAAGGTAACCTGGATCATTGAGACTTCCGGAAGCCCTTGCTGCCACCACGCTCCCGGTGACCGGCGTTCCTTGCGGAGCGACCGTCCTTCCAGCAATCACCACAGGCTCATCCAGCATTGCTTGGAACAGATCGCCGGGCCGAGAGTCTTTGCTGGACAAGGCCATCGGCAATCGGATCGTGACCTCGGTCCCAGCCGGGATTCCTTCAGCATTGAACCCGGCCGTAGGAGAAATCCCGCCGTTATCGGAGACGCGATCAAAGGGAAGTTGGCCACGATTTGCGGTCCAGCCCGACCCGGGCACAGCAACGCGCGGGGAGCATTCCATTAGCCAGACTAGGCTCAGGATTACCGCCAATCGACTGGCTTTCTGCCATGCATTCATCTAAGCGCATCCTGCCCGTGAATTCCGATCGACGACAAGTCGCAAGGGAGATGCCATCTCGAAGGGTCTATGAATCAATAGGTTATAAACGGTGGTGTTTTGCGAAGATGTAGATTTTGCGCGTGAGTTTAGGGGCCGGGTGTTCCACCGGTTGATAGAAGAGTTGTCTGGTGCTCCTTCCTAACATTCGAACATCCCTGGATCCTGTTGACCATAGTCTTTGACCATGGTACATTTATAACAGGAAGCCTTATGGAAGAAATTGCCATCTCGAAGTTCAAAGCTACGTGTCTGGCCGTCCTCGAAAGAGTGCGTAAGACGGGTAAACCTGTGCTGGTCACACGCTTTGGGCAGCCGGTCGCCCAGCTCGTTCCTCCGCCGGTTCCGCCAAAGCCTGCCAATTGGATTGGATCGTTTGCCGGCAGCGCCAAGATCGTCGGAGACATCGTTTCCCCCGCCACTGACGAGGAAGACTGGGAAGTTCTCCGCTGATGAGGCTGCTGCTCGATACCCACATATGGCTGTGGAGCTTAGTTGAGCGGAATCGTCTTTCGCAGCGGGTGATTAAAGAACTTGGAGATGCAGAAAATGAAGTATGGCTCTCTCCCATCAGCATTTGGGAGCTGGTTGTCCTCTATCATAAGCGGAGAATAACCCTCGACCAGGAGGTCGACGCTTGGATTACCCACAAGCTGAGCGCCGTCCCACTAAGAGAGGCCCCCGTTACCTATGAAGTGGCGCGAGAAACCGGGCGTCTGCGACTTGCTCATCGCGATCCGGCGGATCGCTTTCTCCTTGCCACCGCGAAAGTCTTTGAGCTCACGCTCGTCACCGCCGACGAAAACCTGCTCAAGGCTCGGGATGTTTCCGTCCTCGCCAACCGTTAGCCTACCTCGCAAGTCTGGCGAACCCTCGTCAACAGAGCGGAAGTTGCAAGTTGTTTCACCTTGACGGGAAGCCGCAACCAGATCAAACTTATCGAACCTCAGGTGAGGCGCACGGATGTTTGTGCCCGGACTTCAGTGGCATTTTCTACATAGAGACGCGGATAACAAGAGGAATTATGAACTCGAAAACCGAGACCGTAGCCGCGATTGTGTTGGCGTTCTTCTCTCTGAGCGCCCCAAGTTATCTGTCTGCGCAGAAGGCCGTGCAGAGCCGCATGGAAGTTGTGTACGACAGTTATCACGACACTTCGTTGCCCGCGCGGGAGTATTCCTTGGAAGTTCCGCAGGGGCGGGCTCCGCGTGAGGTTGAGCACCCGCGGCCTCGCCGAATTCTCTCCGGTGCCGCAGTGCCGGTCGCAGACTTGGCGGAGCAGAGCTATGTCGCGCCACCGGTTTCGGCCATCATTGGGTTCAACTTCGAGGGGATTCCGAATTCGGCGAATGGCAAGGCTTTGGAAGGAATTCCTTCCGATGACAATCTCGCGGTCGGGGCCACTCAAGTGGTCGAAACCATTAATACGGCGTGGCAGGTTTACGACAAGGCGACGGGAAAGTCGGTGTTCGGGCCGCAGCAGATCAGCGCTCTGTTCACTGGTGTCCCGGGATTGTGCGGACAGGGGCAGACCTTTTTCTGGACTGACCCCGTGGTGCTCTACGATCAGATGGCGAATCGCTGGATCATCAGCCAGATTGCGGCCGACAGCAGCTTCGAGACCGGGAACGAATGCATTGCAGTCTCTGAGAGTTCGGACGCAGCCGGCAAGTACCATCGCTACATTTTTAAGTTCGGAAGTAACGTTTTGAATGACTATGACAAGCTCAGCGTGTGGCCGGACGCGTACTATGCCAACTACAATCTGTTCGGTCCGAATTCATTCATCGCTGACGATGCTTGCGCCTACGATCGCGCTGCCATGCTGACCGGCGCGACGGCAAAAGCAGTCTGCTTCAAGAGTCCGAATGAGTTTTCTTTTCTACCGTCGAACGCAGACGGCGCTACGCCTCCTCCAACGGGCGAGCCCAGTTTTTTTGTCGACCTCTTCAGTTCGACCTCTCTGCACCTGTACCGATTTCATGTGGATTTCGCGAATCCAGCCAAGTCGAAGTTCACGGGGCCAATCACGATTCCGGTGAAAGCTTACAGCATGGCGTGTGGAGGCGGAGTCTGCATTCCGCAGCCGGGCACAAAGCAGCAACTTGATTCGCTGGGTGATCGGCTGATGTTCCGCTTGGCTTATCGGAACTTTGGCGATCACGAATCGCTGGTGGTGAGCCATTCGGTGGTGACGAGCAAGGCGGCCTCCGGCGAACGCTGGTATGAAATCCGCGATCCCAATGGCACTCCCAAGGTCTATCAACAGGGCACGTTCACCCATGACGGCAATTCGCTTTGGATGGGAAGCATCGACATGGATAAAGAAGGCGACATCGCGTTTGGCTACAGCGAATCGAACGCCAGCACGCTGCATCCTTCGCTGGCTTTCACCGGACGAGTGCCTACCGATCCCCTGAACACGATGGAGAGCCCGGCTACGATCTTCATTGCGAAAGGGTCTGCGACCGATGCGAATCGATGGGGAGACTACAGCAGCATGGTCGTCGATCCCTCGGATGAATGCACCTTCTGGTATGTAAACCAGTACATTCCAAAAACTGCTCCTAACAACTCCATCACCTTGCGCACTCGGGTGGCATCACTCAAGTTTCCTACCTGCCAGTAAAAGCAAACCGAGGAGCGGGTGATGCCGCTCCTCGGTGGTTTATCGGGTGAGTGGTCGGTTGACTAGTTGGTGCGTCGAGTTGCCGCGCCGTTAGATGCGCTGTGGTCTTCGTTCTCTGGCTGCATCACGACACCGTCAAACGGGGTGGCTGCCATCAAGCGGCCTCGTACCACGCTGATGTTGCGCAAGGGGAAGCCAGTGTCAGGACCACGGGTCCAGGTGTGGCCGTTATCCTGACTCTCAAAGACCACGCCGGTTTCCGTGCTGGTCGCCAGCAGGCGCTTGTTATTCTGGTCGTAGCTGATAGAGCTGATGTTCTTGTCAGGGAGACCATTCTGCATGTGCTCCCATCCAGCTCCGCCGTTCGGGCTGCGGAAAGCGCCTTCACGCGAAGCGAACATAATCTGCCCATCCGAAATGGTGACGCCACGAATGCTGCTGATGGAAACAGACAAGCTGGAGTCTTGCCAAGTCGAACCGTTGTCCTTCGAAACCAGGACATCGCTGCGAGTGGCGAGGGCGATCAGATTGCCATCGGATCGAACCGAGACGAAATCCTGTTTGCCCATGACCGCGCCGCCGGTCCAGCTCTTACCCTGGTTGGAACTGGTGAACAGTCCCGCGGCGGTTGCGGCCATCCAGGTGGTGGGCGTGATCTCGACATCGTTCACGCGTGCGGTCAGGATCGAGTGAACTTCGGTCTTGCTTTTTGCGGTGCGCGAGGAAGCCCGCTCGACGATGTCGTTGATCGGACTCCACTCGGTAGCATGGTGGGCCAGGATGAACATGCCGCGATTCGTGCCTGCCACAAGCTCGCCATTGCTGCTCTGCTTGAGGGTAAAGACATCGCGTCCATCGAGGCCTTTGCTGTTCTGAATCCAGTGCTGTCCGGCATCGTGCGAAACGAATACCCCGCCTAACTCGCGGTCGTTGACCACACCCACGTACATGGTATTGGGATCGGTCTTATCCGCGAGGATGGAAGTCACGTAGCGGTGCGTGTAGCCGTGATTGGTGGTAAGGAAGGTGTGTGCACCGTCGTCGCTAGCTAGCACGCCAGCGCGATCGGTAGCCAGCATAACCCGCATCGAGTTGCGTGGATCGACCATCACGTCGTTAACCACGACGTCAGAATCGGTCACGCGGCTCCAGGTTTTGCCGGCGTCGATTGTTTTCCAGAGACCTTCCGTGGTTCCGGCGTAAACAATCGCGGGATTGCTGGGATCCTGTTTCAACACGCGTGTGCGCCGCGCGGAAAACGGGATACCTTGAATCTTCTGGAAGGATTCGCCTGCGCTCTGGCTCTTGTAAATGCCGGAGCAGGCGCTCGCGAATACGACCGAAGGATTCGTCGAATCGACGATGATTGAGAAAACGTCAGAGTCTTCGATCATGCCTTTGCTGATGTGGCGCCAGTTGGCGCCGCCATCGTCGGTCTTCCACGCCAGATGCCAAGTGCCGGCATAGACCACGTTCGGATTCTTGGGATCGATGGCGATGGATTCAATGCTGTGGATGTCCGAATTACCGGCGGAAATCTTCTGCCAGCTCTTGCCGCCATCGCTACTGCGGAACACGCCATCGACTGCGCCGGCAACCAGAGTTTTTGAGTCGGAAGCAGAAATGGCCAAAGCGCGGATCGACTTGCCGTGCATGGCGGACATGGTTTCCCAAGTTTTGCCGGCATCTTCGGAATAGAACACGTCGCCGGCCTGCTGAGTTTCTACGCTCCAGGCTGCGGCATACATTTTGTTCGGGCTCTGGGGATCGATGGCGAGGTGGTCGATGACGTAGTCATCGCCGCTGCCCAAGTGGGCAAATCTTGCCCAGGTCTTGCCGCCGTCGGTCGAAGAGAACAGAGTTCCCGTGCTGGTTCCCAGGAAAATGTGATCCGGATTCTGTGGATCGTAGGCCAGGCTGCGAACGTCACCCCCGTCTGGTCCTAACGCAGTCCACTGTCCGGCCCATGCAGCGCTGGCACAACACAGCGCAAGTAGAACAAATAGCAGCGCTTTGCTGCTGAGAAACTGCTTTGATGCGGAAATCATATAGCGGTTCGCCCCCAACGGAAGAAAGTCCGTTCGGGCCAAGATTGACAGGGGAAGGCAAGGCGGGCAAGTTACCGAAGGAGAAGGAACAGTTGGGTTTAGGCGTGGACCCAAGGTTCGGGCAGGGGATGGCTGTAAAGACGTAGCAAACTACGTCTCTACAGCGGAAGATGAGCACTGTAGAGGCGTTGCTTCCAAGGTCTCCGTTTTGGACTTTTTTGTCGGCCAGTGGCACCGGGGCATATGCAAGAAAAGGCCGGTCGAGCTTGCGCTCGACCGGCCTTGTTCGACGAGTATTGTTCGATGGGCTTAGCCCTAGCTCGGCTTATTGCTGAGCCGCGGGCTTTGCCTTCTTTTTGGGCGCTGCGCGGGGATGGTCCGGAACCGCTTTCACGACCGATTCATCCACGGGTTGGGTGCCAGCTTCGGAGAACGTAGCTCCAGCAGGCACGATCCAGTATTCCGCACTCATCGTGCCGGCACTGCCGGTGCGGCACTCGATGCGGTTGGGATCGATTCCCAGCTTGGCTTCGCCGCTGGTGAGATAGGCCTTCGAATTGACGGCACGTTCCGCCGCCAGGTTCGGACGCTTCTCGGTGGGTTCGGCATTGCCGACGATGACCAATTTGTTGTCTGCATTCTGCTGCAGGTTCTTGGCCACGTCGTCCAGTTTGCCCTTGCACTCGTTGTCCACGCGCCATGGCTTCTTGATCTTGGCCATGTTCGCGAAGTCGCAATCCGTCAGCTTGCTGGCTTGCGGCGGCGGCGGTGGCGGATTTTCAACCGTCACCTGCGTGGAGGCTGGCGTGCTCAGGCCGCGCGAATCGGTACAGGTCGCGCTCACTGTGACCGGACCAGGAGACGCGCCGGTTGTGTTAAGGGTTCCGGTGCTGCCAGAGCCCGAGACGGTACCGCTGGTAGCGGTCCAGTTGCCTACTGTGACCGGAACGCTATCCGGACTGGTGCAGGTGCAGGTGATGGTCGAGCTTCCACCCGCTTGCAAGGAGCTCGGGCTCGCCGAGCAAGACATGGTCGGCGGATTCTTCGGCGGTTCCTTCACCGTGTAGTTCGCGGTGCAGGTGGCTTGCCCGCCATTCTTCACTTTGGGATCCGTGACCGTAGCCGTTACGGCATAGGTGCCGCCGGCAACTCCCGTGGTATCGATGCTGGCGGTATTGTCCTTGCCGGTAACTTTTCCGCCCGTACCGCTCCAAGCGTAGTTCAGAGTGTGCTTGGGATTGAAGTTGCCGGTCGTCGCGTTGGCTGTGATCGGCTCGCCCTGCATGACTTCGCCGGGCTGCACCGAGCAGCTTGCGCTCGGCGTTACTGCCGCAGGATAGCCAAAGTTAAAGACGAGGCCGGTGCGCAAACGTATCCCCTCGAGCGAAACTCGCCGGAGATCTGGGAATGACGAAGACACCACCGAGGAATAGTTTTGCCGGGCCCATACGTAATCTGCTTCGAAGAGCCGCAGATAGAACAGATGCGTTATTTTCAGATCCATTCCGCCGCCGAGAATCGCTCCAATGCCATTCCCATTGGGCAGGCCGTTTACGCCGAGCCGGTTGTAGCTCAACAGGGTATGCAAAAAGTAGTTGGCGTCCTCCGTCCGGTAAGTCGCCTTGGGGCCGACGGAAACCGTGGTCTCGTAGTCATCCCAGTTATGTCCGAAGTCGCCTTCCAGACCGAAATGCTTTTGGAAGTTGTAAGTGTAGGCGGCGCCAAAGCCCGCGGGCATATCTGGAAGCTTCATGCCTGTTGGTGCGTTGAAGTTGCCGAACGGCGTTGGAACTGTACCGCCGGGATGCAGCCACTGGTAGCCGACGAAGATTTCGTCCTTCGGGGTCTCCACGTCCTGCGCCAGGGTGACGGCCGAGAGCAGAACCACAGTTAACATCAGCAATAAACTACAACACAGTACACGCATACTTCTTAACCTGGGATGAAACAACATATCGTCCTCCGAAACTTATTTAATCAGCTTTGTATATCCATGCACGTACAAGATTGGGAATCCACTGCATGGGAAACCATTAGAACCGTCGCTACTTCTCAAAGTCTTGTAGACAATTCCAAAGAAGTGCAGGCTTTCATATTTATACCAAGAATTTCAGAGCCAACATTCTACTTGAAGGGGATTCGTCGCGTCTAGCGGCTAAGTGATAAGCACTGTCTTGATTTGAGACGTAAGGGTTTGCAAGGCGGGCTTAGCTATAAGGTCGTGCCCAAGCTAAATCGGCACGGGCGTACTGTCTACGATCTCTCGGATGACCTGTTCGGCCTGCTCCGACTTCTTCAGAGTGGAAGAGTAAAGTCCGTTAACCACGACCCGATGGGCAAAGACGGGCACGACGAGCGGCTTGATATCTTCGGGCGTGCAGAAAGTGCGGCCGTCGAGGAAGGCCATGGCTTGGGCGGCGCGATAGAGCATCTGCGAACCGCGGGGAGAAACTCCCAGCGAGAACTGTTCGGACTCCCGCGTTTTTCTGACGATGCTGAGGGCATAGCTGACCAGCGATTCATCCACGCGGACTTGCGTAACTGCATGTTGCATTTCGAGCACGTCGGCTGAAGTGAGCACGGGCTTCATGTTTTCCAATTGCGTCGTCCCGGCTTCGGAACGTAATATCTCGCGCTCGGCGCCGGCGTCGGGGTAGCCCATCCTTACGCGCATCAGGAAACGATCGAGCTGAGATTCCGGCAAAGGATAAGTTCCGTGATGTTCAACCGGATTCTGCGTGGCAATGACCAGGAAGGGCTGCGGCAGAGGATACGAGTGCGCGTCCACCGTGACTTGGCTTTCGTTCATGGCTTCGAGCAGCGCGGATTGGGTCTTGGGCGTGGTGCGATTGATTTCATCGGCCAACAGCACGTTGGTGAAGACTGGACCGCGTTTGAATTCGAATTGCTGTTCGACGGCGGAGTAAATCGAAATCCCCAGGACGTCCGAAGGGAGCATGTCGCTGGTGAACTGCACTCGTTGAAAAGTGCAATCGAGAGCCCGCGCGAGAGCCTGTCCCAGAGTAGTTTTGCCGACGCCGGGAACGCCCTCGATCAAAAGGTGCCCGCGAGCAATCAGGGATACGACGGCCAGACGGAGAATGTCGTCCTTGCCACGGATCACTTTGCGGAGGGCGTTTTCCAGTTGCGCCGCACGATGCGAAACGGCACTGGCGGTGTCAGGAGACATTACTTGGATTCTACTATGCGCCTGGATGGATTCAGAGTTACGGAGGTTACGGCGATTAGCTTTCAGCTCTCAGCCTTCAGCTATCAGCTAAACACTTTCACGCGCTTGCTTTCGATTCGTAGCTGAGAGCTGACAGCTGATAGCTTCTACTGCATGAATTCCGCCGGTCGGCCAGTTAACCGCTCGATCCGCTTCGCGATTGGGGGATGGGTTGAAAACAAGTTGCCGAAGTTCGCCCCGAGAAATGGCTGAATAATAAATAAGTGTGCGGTCGAGGGCGTGGCTTGCATGGGCAGGCGGCGAGAGTAGGCGTCGAGTTTCCCCAACGCGCTGGCTAGAGCATACGGATTGCCGGTAAAGTGTGCGCCCGTGGCATCGGCCTGGTATTCGCGTGAGCGCGACACGGCAAGCTGTATTAATGACGCGGCGATCGGCGCCAGGATCAGCATGAGCAGCGCGCCGATTCCACCACCCCGATTCTCATCGCGATCGCCACCCATGCCTCCGAAAATCATCGCGAAACGCCCCATGCTGGCCAGCATGGTAACGGCCCCAGCGACCGTTGCCGCCACGGAACTAATAAGGATGTCGCGGTTATTCACGTGGCCCAGTTCGTGGGCCAGAACGCCTTCCAATTCTTCGTCGGTGAGCAGGTTGAGAATGCCCTGGGTGACGGCTACGGAAGCATGTTGGGGATTGCGCCCGGTGGCGAAGGCATTCGGGGACTCGTTGGGAATCACATAGATTTTGGGCATGGGGATGCCGATTTTCTGCGTGAGGCGCTCGACGGCGGCGTAGGCGCGCGGCAATTCCTCGCGTGTAACCGGCTGAGCGCGATACATCGCCAGCGCGATTTTGTCCGAGTAAAAATACGAAATGAAGTTCATTACGGCTGCGAACGCCAGCGCTAACAGCATGCCGTTCTGTCCGCCAAATGCGCGGCCGATGAACATGAGCAGCAGCGTAAGCAGCGTTAGCAAGAAAGCAGTTTTGAATGTGTTTCCCATAGAAGTCTCAACTATTAGATGGTATGCCGACGCGGGAGATTCAACCCGACATACTGGGGCGAGAGTTGGGCGAAGTCGCCCTTTTTCATGGCACGCGACCAGCACTGCCACTCCAAATTCGCCCTGAGTGCCTAAAGCTCTCCATTCGCATGCCGATGTACAGCTTACCGGAAGCCTACTGGGTGCAATGCGCACGTTTCTAATTGTTTCAGATAAACGCCAGCGCGCCGCAGGCAGTCGAAGGCAGAAGGACGGGCAATGAAATCATCACGACTTGGCGCGACTAGAATCGACAGGATCCGGGTGTTGGGGTTGTCAGGGGTTGTTGTTGGTTGCGTTGCGATCAGCATCGGGTTACTTCATTCCTGGAATCTTGGCGAGACCTCATCGACGGAAAACGCGGCTTCGGTCATCGTGCAGTCGAACGAACCCATCCAGCCGATCGAACCGCTGCCCGGTCTGGACCCGAGGAAAATCGAACTGGGGCGAAAGCTGTTTCACGATCCGCAACTTTCCCACAACGACCAACTCTCCTGCGCGCATTGCCACAATCTTAAGACCGGAGGGACCGACCGCAAGGCGCGGTCGACCGGCATCAACGGCGCAGTCGGTGTGATCAACGCTCCTACAGTTCTTAACAGCGGTTTCAACTTCAGTCAATTTTGGGATGGGCGGGCGGCGACTTTAGAAACACAGATCGATGGCCCACTTCAGTCAGAAATAGAAATGGGGTCGACGTGGCCGGAAGTGATCGGCAAGTTAAAGCGCGATCAGGAATATGTGCAAGCTTTTAAACAAATCTATGGCGATGAGATCCGGAACGACCACGTGCGAGACGCCATCGCTGAGTTTGAGAGGTCTTTATCCACACCTAACTCTCCTTTCGACCGATATCTCCGTCACGAGCCCGGGGCCCTGACCAGCCGGGAGCAGGAGGGTTACAAACTTTTCAAGTCGTTCGGCTGTGCGAGTTGCCATCAGGGCGTGAGTGTCGGCGGAAACATGTATCAGAAGCTGGGAGTGATGGCGCCATACTTCGCCGATCGAGGCAACATCACGAAAGCCGACCTGGGGCGTTTCAATGTAACCGGCGATCAACGAGACATGTATATGTTCAAAGTTCCCAGCTTGCGGAACGTCGAACTGACTGCACCTTACTTCCACGACGGGAGCGCAGCGACGCTGGCGGATGCGGTTCGTCTGATGGCCAAGTATCAGCTTGGGCGCCACCTCACGGATCAGGAAGTCGAATTGATCGTGGAGTTCCTCAAGACCTTGACGGGTGAGTTGAATGGGAAGCCGCTATGAATGCGATCGCGATCAGAAACATCGCGATCGGAGCGGGATCTGCTTTGTTGTTGACATTCTTGTTTGTGCAGCAGCGGCCCGTGGATCCGCGGCAGCATCACCGGTTCATGAATGATTTGAACCTGATGAAACAGTTGGACACGGAAATCAATCGTGATCTGCTCGAGTCCCGATTTGAGCTGCTCGCGTCCTACGACCCCTTTGTACAAAAGCTCGACGCAATGCAGCAGGTCGAGGCCGATCTGCAACGTATTCCTCCATTTGTTCCCCGGGACGAACGAAAACAAATCCTGCACCTTCTAAAACAGGAATCAGAACTTCAATCTCAGAAAGTGCGGCTGGTTGAAACTTTCAAATCCGAGAACGCGATTCTTAAGAACTCGCTACGCTATTTTCCGACATTGATCGCAGAAGCTTCGCCTATAGTGGCCACTGGTAAAGACCGGCAACTGCAGGGGCATTTGACAAATCTTTTGCGGGACATTCTGCTTTACGATCTCACCCCTCACTCCGATCTGGGCACCCAGGTGAACGCGGAGATTGTTCTGCTCACTAAAGATGCGGCTCGACATCCGGAAGTGAAGGACATTCTGAACGGCGCGGCGGCGCACGCGAGCACCATCACAAGTATCAAGCCCCAGGTCGAAGCGGCCACTGAAGAATTGAACTCACTTCCGACCGGACGCGGCATCGATGCCGTTTTGCTGTCCTATCTCCGCGACTACCAGCACGCGCAGAACCTGAGCGATGTTTACCGGTTTTTCCTCTATCTCTGCTCGGTGACGCTACTCGGCTACGGTGCCAACCGAACGATGCACCTGGTGAAGTCCCGAGTGGCAGTCGAGGAAGCCAAAGCGGCAACCCAGGCCAAGAGCCAGTTCCTGGCGAACATGAGCCACGAAATTCGGACTCCGATGAACGGAATCATCGGGATGACCGAACTCGCTCTCGAAACTGAACTCAATCCCGAGCAGCGCGAATATCTGGGGATGGTCAAAAGTTCCGCTGACTCTCTGCTTTCTTTGATCAATGACATTCTGGATTTCTCCAAGATCGAGGCTGGGAAGCTTGACATGGAGAACATCGAATTCAATTTGCGCCATAACCTGGACGACGCCATGAGAACGGTTAGTATTCGCGCCCATCAGAAAGGGTTGGAGCTGGTGTATGACATTCTTCCCGACGTGCCGGAGGCTTTGCTGGGAGATCCGACTCGCTTGCGGCAGATCGTGCTGAATCTGGTGGGCAACGCGGTGAAGTTTACGGCGGAAGGTGAAGTTGTGCTCCGCGTCGAGAGACTGGAAGAGACTGAAACGGAAGTCACACTGCATTTCTCCGTCATCGACACAGGGGTGGGAGTTCCGCTGGAGAAACACAAATCCATCTTCGAAGGTTTCTCGCAAGCCGATAGTTCGACGGCCCGTAAATTCGGAGGGACGGGGCTCGGTCTTACCATCTCTTCCCGCCTGGTCGAAGCCATGGGCGGCAGCATTTGGGTGGAGAGCCAAGCTGGTTCTGGAAGCACTTTCCATTTCAACGCCCGCTTCGGTTTGCAAAACAATCCACGCCCGCTGGAAAAGGTTGATCTGGCCGAGTTGGCTGGCCTTACGGTGTTGATTGTCGATGGCAACGCCACTAGTCGCCAGCTCTTGCAAGAGATGCTCGTGAGTTGGGGGATGAATCCCACGCTGGCTGCACGTGGACCGGAGGAGTTGGCCTTGCTGGAAAGGGCGAAAACGCTGAAAGCTCCGTTTCCTCTTGTGCTGCTCGATGCCCATGTACCCGAAATGAATGGGTATGCGATCGCGGACCGAATCAAGAACGATCCGAAGTTCAAAGAATCTGAAGTGGTGATGCTTACTTCGGTCGGATTGCGCGGCGACGCCGCGAAATGCCGGGAGATTGGCATCAGCGCGTACCTGACCAAGCCCATAAAGCGGTCGGATCTTCTGGACGTCATAAACCTAATGATGGGGTCGCGAGAGGTTCGGCATGAAAACCAACCTCTGCTGACCACGCACTCCATACGCGAGAGTCGCGACGCATTAAACATCCTGGTGGCGGACGATAATCCGGTGAATCAGACCCTGGCTCGGCGTCTGCTGGAAAAAAGAGGGCACACCGTGGTTTTGGCGGAAACCGGCAGGGCAGTTCTGACGGCCATTGAAGAGCGAACATTCGATCTCGTCTTGATGGACGTTCAAATGCCGGAGATGGATGGTCTCGAAGCTACCGCAGCCATTCGCAAGAGGGAAAAGAGCAGTGGTAAGCATCTCCCGATCATCGCCATGACTGCCAACGCGATGATCGGCGACAAAGAACACTGCTTGAGAGCGGGTATGGACGGTTACGTTGCCAAGCCGCTTTCGGTCAAGGACCTTTTCGAAGCTATCGAAGCCCTCCTGGCACGGCCGGCGGGTTCGACAGACCGCAAGGCTCTGAGCGCCCACAGCAGCCAATAAATGCTTGCTAGCTGACTTTGACTGCGCCTCGCTTCACCGCTCGCTCTAGGGTTTGGTCCAGCGCGGCTTTTGCCTTTTCGTATTCCTGTTGCGAGATTCGGCCCTGCTTGTGTTCGACTTCGAGTTGGAAGATCTCTTCCTTCAGGGCTTCAAGCAATAGCGCGGAGCGGTCTGCGGGCTTGGGTTTTAGCGCGGGGGGAATGCCTAGTTCGGCGTCCGTCGGTCCGAAATCGGGGATGGTAGCGGCTTTCGAGCGCGTGGCAATATAGATCGCGCCCGCGGCTAACACGATCCCGAAGCCTCCGAGAATGTACCAGCGATATTTTTCGAGCGGATCGGGAGCGTCGATGGGTGGGCCGAGTCCGCCGCCGGGGCGGGAGTCGCGTCCGGCGACCGCGCCGCTCGCCTGAGCGCCGCTAGTTTGAGCTCCGCCGACTGGGTTGCCAGCGCCCTTGGTTTCCTCGGGCTCATCAGACATTATCCCAGTGCCAGAGATCTTGAAAGCAAGAGGCTGACCGGCCGTGGTGTTGGAAGCGACTTGCACGACCGCGTCCGATTGCCGCGGGTCTTGCATGGATTGGAAGGTTGCGCCCGGCGAAGGGGCGAATTGCATGGTCTTGGGCAGCACAACTACAAAGTGCTGAGCCCCGTACAGAGTCTTGGGATCGAAGCTGGCTTCTCCGCTGTACGGCATGTGATAGCTAACCTGGAACTGAGTTTCTCCCGGCCGCAAGGGGAAGACGAAAGCGTAGCGATTCTTTTGTTTCTGCGGCACCGGAGCTGAGTTGATGGGTTGTCCTCCGGCGGTCATCGCCATGCTTTGGTCGACCTGAGCACCATCGGGCAGATAAAACTCGAAGCTCTGATCGCTCATCTGCGTACGCGGCGGGTCCGAAGTATTATTCACCGCGAAAAGGCGAATGCCTTGCAGCTCGCTGCCCTGCGCCTGAAAACGCATCACGTCGGCGGTCACGCTGATGCCTTCGACTTTTTTCGAGACATCGTAAACTTCGACCTCAACCGAAGTCGTTCCAGGAGGAGCCATGCGGTGATAGGTCACGCCCTGGTGAATGACGCGCACTAGGTGGGGGCTGTTAGCATCGTCGAGCTTGACGCTGAAGTTGCCCTTGGCATCAGTTTGGGTGCGGCCGGATTCTTCCATCCCCTGGCCCAGACTAAGGAGCACGACGTCATCGCCGGCCGCGGGTTTCTTGATGGTGCCGTTTGTTACCTTGCCGGTTAGAGTTTGGGCGGAGGCGGAAGCGATAAGAAGCGTACAAAGCAGCAGCGTATTTAGCAGAACGTTGGAAAGTCCCCACTTCTCGCAAAGTACGCGAGAAATGGGGCACCCGGTTTCTTGCTTGCCAAGTCTCAAACTCTGGCTCCTTTGCGGGGGCGGAGTGACGCATCGGCTGCGACTTCCTCCAGTCGAGCAATTTCAGCCAACACCGCGGCTGCTTCTTCTTCGAGAGAGGTCTTCATAGTTTGATAGTCAGAGTCGGGGAACTTGCCGGCTTTGAATTCGAAATTAAGGTCGCGAAGGTTTTCGTAGATCGCTTCCTTGCGTTCGCGCAAGTAGATGACGCGCGTTTTTTCCGGTCCCATGTACAGCTTGCCGGGCAGGTAAAAGACGTAAACCAGCGCGCCGATCGTGATCAGGATGCAAGTCAGAAGTTCGATGCTCATATCGCTGTGTCCTTCCGGGCTTGATCGCGGAAACGCTCAAGTTCTGCGCCATGAACTGCGGCAACGGCGCCTACGGGCAGTACCAGCGGACGCGATCTCCAAGCGCGCACGATCAGCGTGACCATCGCCAATCCGAGCACCAAGACGAGATAGGGCATGATCCAGGCCACGCGGTTGAAGCCAGTCTTGGTCGGCGCGGCCATCACGGTTGTTCCATATTTCTGGACGAATCCTTGCAGAGTCAGGTCGTCGTTGTCGCCGCGGTCCACGGCGGCTACGAGTTCGGCGCGCATCCGATCGGAGTAGGCACAACCGACGTGATTGCATTCGAGCAGGATCTGGTTGCATCCGCAGACACACATCATGCGATGGCCGAGATCGTTGACGCGCGCGGACTCGTCGCCGGCTCCGAGCAGGGTGAACACAGCCAGTGCCAGCAACAATAAGTAAACGTGGCGTCTCAAGAAAAACGCTGTCATCCTGAGCGGAGGCGTCGTTCGCGAAGCGAACGTCGCCGCAATCGAAGGACCCCGGCGGCGGGGGTACAACCAAAAATGCATCAGGGAATTCTGCCAACGCAGTCCTGTGGACGTTCTGGCCGAAATGCCTTTCCGATTTGTCGTGGCGCAATCCGCCGCAAGGTCCTTCGATTCCGCAGATTCTCCGCTTTGCGGAGAATCTGCTCCGCTCAGGATGACAGGTCTTGCGGGTGTCAAGTGCGAAGAATCGGCCGCGGTCAGGATGACCGGTCTTTCGGATGTCAAATGCGGAATGGGCATCAGTCGCCTGCTCCCACGGGTTCAGCGCGCATTCGAGCGGGGGCTGGAACTCGCACCGGCACCGCGTTGGGGATCAGCGCTACTACCGTGCCCGCAATAATGATCCAGACGCCGATCCAAATCCACATGACCAGAGGGTTCAAATGCACCTTAATGATTGGCTTTCCCGTCTCCGGATTCTGGCCTTCATAAACTACGTACAGATCTTCCTGCGGCGTCGAGCGGTTGGCGACCATCGTCGAAGTCTGCTGGCTCGCTTTGTAGAAACGGCGCTCGGGGTTGAGCGTCGCAATTTGCTTTCCGCCTTTGAAAACGTTCATGACCGACCACTCGCTGCCATAATTCGGATTGTCATCCTGAGTGTAAGACTGGCAGACGAGCGTGTAAGCGCCGATTGTCATCTTGTCGCCGAAGCCCATCTCCTGCTCTTTGTCCTGATTGAAGACGGAGCCGGCGAACCCGATCATGATGACGATCACGCCGAAGTGAACGATGTATCCGCCGTAGCGGCGGGTGTTGCGATGTGCGAGTTGCACCATCGAGGCGAAAAGATTCTGGCCGGTGTGCCGGCCGATGACGCGCCCTCCGCGAACAAACTCGGAGATGACCGTCAAGGCCACCAGTGCGGAGAGCATGATGGTCATCAGCGAGTAGAAGTAGGAAGCGTCCGTCCATGGCTTCATGCCGAGCGCGATCAGCAGAATGCCCGTTGCGAGGGCGCCGATGGCCGGCCACAAGAAATTTCGTTTCAGGCTTTCTACCGATGTCCTACGCCACGCCAGCAGCGGGCCGACTGCGGTCAGCAGCAGAAGCAGCAAAGCCACCGGAATGTTTACGCGATTGAAAAACGGAGGTCCGACCGTAACCTTGGTTCCCTGAACCCACTCTGAGAGCACCGGGAAGAGGGTTCCCCAAAGAACCGTAAAGCACGCGACCAGCAATAACAGGTTATTGAACAGGAAACTGGATTCGCGCGAGATCAGCGATTCCAATTTGTGCTCGGTGCGCAGGTGTGAGCGGTTCTTTATATAAAAGAAGAGGCAGGTCGCGAAAATAATCGCGAGAAACGCAACGAACCAATCTCCAATCGAAGATTGCGCGAAAGCATGCACCGAACTGACGACACCGCTGCGGGTCAGGAAAGTGCCGAAGATCGAGAGCATGAAGGTGGAGAAAATCAGCCACATGTTCCAGGTCTTCAACATGCCACGTTTTTCCTGCATCATGACACTGTGCAGGAAGGCAGTGCCAGTAAGCCACGGCATGAGCGAGGCGTTCTCGACTGGATCCCAGCCCCAATAGCCGCCCCATCCCAGCACCGAGTAGGCCCAGTGCGCGCCAAGAAAGACTCCGCAGGTGAGAAATCCCCAGGTCACCATGGTCCAGCGGCGGGTGATCTGAATCCACTTCTCGCCCGGATAGCGCATGATCAACGCGGCCAGTGCGAAGGCGAAGGGCACGGTGAACCCGACATAACCCAAATACAACATCGGCGGATGGATGACCATTTCCGGGTACTGCAGCAACGGGTTGAGTCCGTTGCCATCGGCGGGCAATGCGCCTTGCATCACGCCGAAAGGGTTGGCGGCGAAGTTCAGCAGCAATAAGAAGAAGACTTGAACGGCGGCGATGATGACTGAGGCGTGGGCGAACAGGCGGACATCTGTCTTGTAGCGCAGTCTGAGGACGAGCCCATACGCCGAGAGCAGGAGCGCCCAGAACAGCAGCGATCCTTCTTGTCCTGACCAAAGCGTGGCGAACTTATAAGGAGCGGGTAGATCGCGGTTGCTGTGATGAAAAATATAAGCGATGGAAAAATCGTTTTGAAAAGCTGCCACCACCAGCACCACAGCCGCAAGGAAGACTATTGCGAAGCTGGCAATACCGGCGCGGCGCGCGGTTTCACCCAGCCGTCCAGATCCAGGCCCCTTGATGACTAGCGCCAGCAGACCCGCCAGGAAAGAGTAGGTGCACAGAGCCAGCGCGAGAAGAAGCGCAAAACTGCCTATTTGCGACATGGGGGGAACCTGGGTTGTATTTTTTCAGAAACCATCCACAGAAGCAACCACGAAGCCGGGACGAGCGGAGTTTCCATCGGCCTTTCGGGCACAATCCTAGGCTCGCGAAGCTTTGGCTCCGCCGCCCGGACGAAGACGTCCGGGCCTACGTGTGCATGGTGAGAAACTTGAGTAGTGCTGGCGAAGCTCTCGCGACTATGCGCTCTGTTGATGGCTCTTGCTGGCGAGAATTTCGCGCTCGGCGTTGAGCCAATCATCGTTCTCGTTGCCAGGAGTGCTTCCTCGCTCAAGGTACAGATGGTACGCGCGCTCGCGGATTTTCGCTTCCAAATCGGCTGAGGAGCCGTTCGTTGGTGAGGCCTTGCGAACCAGAGTTACAGAGCCAGCTTCGGGCATGGTGATGACTTGATTGTTGGTTGCCTTCGTGGTGCGGGGAGATTTTGCTTTAGCCATGGTCGTACTCCTTTGGGACTGCTAAGTCCATGAATTAGAACAGCTTTATGATCGAGCGCATTGACTGCGCACCTGCTATGCCCCACAAATAGTGAGTATGTAGTAATGATAAACCGAGAGACTGTGGATTTGGAAGAAAGGTAGAAAGAATTAATCTCTGTGAAACATTGATTTTATGGATACGGTTAGTAGAAGTCGTGCGAGCTGGTTTCGGCGCGGGTAACGGAAAGCGGTAAAACGCGCTCAGCTTTCACCGAAATGACGTTGTCTTGATTCTGCAGGATTCCTTCCACCATGAGGAATTGCGCGGAACTTAGCAGCAGCCGGTTTTTCTGAAACAGATCGGGGGTGACGATCGCATTGGCCACGCCGGTTTCGTCCTCGATACTGAGAAAAACGAAACCTTTGGCGGTGCCCGGACGCTGGCGGCAAATAACGCATCCTCCAATGCGCAAATATTGTCCGTCGGGAATGCGGCTGAGGTCACTGGCTTTGTGGATGCCCATCGCATTCATTCGCCGGCGGTGATAGGCCATGGGATGAGGGCCAACAGTCATGCCGGTGCCGCGGAAGTCAGCCACCAGGCGTTCTTCTTGATTCATGGGATGCAACGGGGAGTTGGCGTCGGGTTCGGATAGTTCATCGAGCAATGGACCAGAATGGCGGACCGCGCGCGCGACTTGCCAGAGGGCGTCGCGGCGGTGAAGTTTTGCAGAGACGTAGCTAGCTACGTCTCTGCAGTTGATTTCATTCAGCGCTCCAATTTCCGCCAGTGTGTTTAATTCATCTTTGCGCAACTCAGGCACACGTTGGACGAGATCGCGAATAGAAGTGAATGGAGCGAGGTTACGCTGACGAACCAGAGCCTGCGCAGCTTCTTCGCGCAATCCGCGAGCGTAGCGGAGGCCTAGGCGTAGGGCGGTTGAACTGACTGATTGCTGAGTGCCGACTGTTGACTGCTCCAACGTGCATTGCCATTCGGACTTCATCACATCAATCGGCAACACTTTCAGCCCGTGCCGGTGCGCATCTTTCACAATCGTTGCTGGACGATAAAATCCCATCGGCTGGTTGTTGAGCAGGGCGGCGGTGAAGGCGGCGAGATAATGGCATTTCAGAAATGCGCTAGCGTACGCGATGAGCGCGAAGCTGGCGGCGTGCGATTCAGGGAATCCGTACAGAGCGAATGAAGTGATGGAAAGAATAATCTGCTCTTGCGCTTCACGCGGAATGTCGTTGCGTTCCATGCCGCTGCGAAGCCGGGCCTCGATATCTTTCATTCGAGCTTGTGAGCGCTTGAATCCCATGGCGCGACGCAGTTCTTCAGCTTCGCCTCCGGTGAAATTAGCGGCAACCATTGCAATGCGTAGCAATTGCTCCTGAAACAGAGGCACGCCCAGCGTGCGAGCTAGCACGGGTTCGAGTGAAGGATGTAAATGGTTGACAAGTTCACGTCCCATGCGGCGCCGCAAATAAGGATTCACCATCTGCCCGACGATTGGCCCTGGACGAATAATGGCGACTTGCACCACGATGTCGTAAAAACATTTTGGCTGCAGGCGCGGCAGGCACGACATCTGCGCCCGGCTCTCGATTTGAAACATGCCAATGGTGTCGGCCTTCTGCAGGGTGGAATAGACCGTAGGATCGTTGGGCGGCAGGTGCGCGAGATCGACTTCTTCGCCGTGATGGTTACGAATGAGTTGCAGGGAATCTTCGAGCACGGCCATCATCCCTAAGCCGAGCAGGTCCACCTTGATGATGCCTAGGTCGGCGCAGTCTTCTTTGTCCCATTGCACGACGACGCGGCCCGGCATCGATGCAGGTTCGAGAGGCACGACGGAATCGAGTTGCCCCTGACAAATCACCATGCCTCCGGAATGCTGGCCAAGGTGGCGCGGCAAATCCTGTACCGCGACACACAGCTCGAAATATTTACGCAGTCGGGGATGATTTAAATCCAATCCCGCATCGCGGAAGCGATGATCGAATGTGTCGTTAGCGTCGCGATATTCCCAGGTGGAAACCGCGGCTGATACTTTGTCAAGGGTCTCGGGATCGAAACCCAGAGCCTTGCCCATTTCACGCGAAGCCATACGGCTGCGATAGGTGATGACATTGGCGGTCATGGCAGCGCCGCGTTCGCCATAGCGTTTGTATAAATACTGAATCACGCGCTCGCGCTGATCGCCGCTGGGAAGATCGAGGTCAATATCTGGCCATTCGCCGCGTTCTTCAGAAAGAAAGCGCTCGAAAAGCAATTCCATGCTGACCGCATCGACCGCAGTGATGCCGAGCGAATAGCAGACCGCGCTGTTGGCAGCGGAGCCGCGTCCTTGCACCAGAATATTTTCTTGGCGGCAGAAGCGAACCAGATCCCAGACAATCAGAAAGTAACCGGCGAGTTCGAGCTTCTCGATCAATTTTAATTCGCGCTCAATCTGACAGCGGGCGCGATTCTGCAATTCTGATGAAGCGCGGCCATAGCGCTGCTGAAATCCTTCCCCGGTACGCTCCCGCAGGAATGACATCATGGTTTCGCCTTCGGGCACGGGATATTTGGGGAATTCGTATCCCAGATCTTTGAAAGTGAACGTGAGCCGGGAAGATAGTTCTACCGTGTTCGCAATCGCCTCAGGCAAATCGGCGAAGAGCGCTTGCATCTCTTGCGGCGATTTCAGATGGCGCTCGGAATTGCGAGCCAACAGACGTCCCGCGGTAGCCAGCGTGCGATGGTGACGAATGGCGGTGAATACGTCGCAAAGTTCGCGCTCCCGAGTTGTGGCATAACAGATGCCATTGGTCGCGAGTAAGGGAAGCTGGAGCGAGCGGGTAATTTCAATGGCGGCGTGATTGCGAGCTTCCTGCTCCCGATGGAAGTGCCGCTGTAATTCTACGTAGACATTGTCTCGGCCAAAAATGCCGATCAGCCGCTCGACACAGCCGCGAGCTTCTTCCATGCCGCCGTGAGCCAGGGCGAAAGCCAGTGGACCGTCGTGGTCGCCGGTAAGGCAGATGAGTCCAGCGGCATGTTCTCGCAATTCTTCTTCTCGCACCACGCCTTCGCCTTTCGCCGAGCGCAGCTTCATTTTCGTGATCAGGTGGCAGAGGTTTTGATATCCGAGGCGGGAAGAGACAAGCAGGGGAAGGCGGAACTTACCACAGAGACACAGAGACACGGAGGAGCCTGACTTGTGATTTGCAACCTGCTCTGTTTTGGAGCCTGCTCTGAGCGAAGTCGAAGGTTGTCTCTGTGGTGAAAAGGTTTCGCATGTAACTTCTGCTCCGATGTGCGCTTTAATTTTTGCTTTCTTCGCTGCCATGTGGAAACGCGGAGAGCCGTAGACGCCATCGCGGTCGAGCAGCGCCATCGCAGGCATGTTCAAGTTGGCGCAGGCCGCCACTAAGTTCTCGGGTAGGGAAGCACCTTCGAGAAAGCTGAAAGCGGAGCGAGAGTGAAGCTCGATGTACATACGAAGAAACACTCAGCACTCAGTCAAAAGCAGTGCAGAAATTCCTAATGCTGAATGCTGAGTGCGAACTGCTTAGTCGTATGTTCCCTCCACGAACCATCTTCCTTCGAGCCGATCGCGGACCAGCCGATATAAAGCGATGCCAGTTTCTCCCTGCACAGCGATGTCCCATTCGTCGCGCGCCCATCCCTCTTGTTCCCACCAGTCTCCGGAGGAGCGCCATGGCCCCGCAGCCCAAAGAACTTCTCCATGTATTTCTTTATTCTTGGGGCAAGTGATGCACGCAGGCTTGCCGTCCTGCATGGTCACCAGAACGTTGACTGGCGGACGAAAGATGCGCAGCGCGGTCACCAGATCGTCGGAACTGTCGCCGCTGAATCCACCACGAAGGCAAGGAGGCACGGAGAAATTCAATGAAGGCATCGGACCGTTCTTCTCCGTGTCGGAGCCTGCCCTGCGCGTAGCCGAAGGGTGTCTCTGTGGTGAGAACGGTTCGGGTACGAAGCGCTGCATTCGAAATCCCTCGGGCCGATGCGTGTCCAGCAATTCCAACGATCCCACTTTGTCGTCCCCGACGATGCCCGCAATCCTGGCCAGCGTAAGCTCAAGTTTTTCCGGTTCAGGCGCTGGCGGAAGAAAGAGTCCATTCTGTGCCGCCCGCGGCCGTACCGGTTCTGCCGCTAAACAAATTTTGACGATGGGAGCGCCGGGAGGATGCGCCTTCAAATCCAGTTGCAACAGCTTGAGAAAAGTTCTGGAGTCAAGCAACGGAACGGGAAGCCGGAGAATGCGCTGAAATAGCCGAGCTTGCGCCCGTCCGGGACGGGCGAGGACGCTCGTCGCCCCAGTGTTTGTCGAGAGATCTTCCGCCTGCCACCCGTTCTCCAGCTCCAAACATAACCGCAATTCTTGAGTCGCTAACGCACGCGCTTCCAGGCGCACACACAGTTGCTCCAATAATCTTCCCAGCAGAAATGCCAAAGGCTCCAGCAGTACCAGAGGGTAATCCAATTCAATCACTTCCTCGAAAACCAGCGGCGGCTCAACCGGAACCAATGTGCGTAAAGTGGCCCCGCGTGCCAGTGCTTGTAAATGGATTCCCGCCTGTCCCAAGCGCTCACTCAGCGCGACCTCGGGCAACGCCGCCAGATCGCGCAGCTTGCGAATTCCCCACCTGCTGAAAGTCTCCAAAAGCTGCGCGAATTCCTGAGTCGAGTTCCCAAACAACACTTCCACCGGCAAACTGCCCAATATTTCAGCTTCTTTCCCTTCCGGAATCACGGTCACGCCAGAAAATCCTCGAGCCGCCAGTGCGGCCGTATCCGGATTGCCCGCCACGGCCACGCTGGTTCCGAGTCCAAGGTCGGAAGCGCGGAGCGATAAAGCACGCACAATTTTGGGCAGAGGGCCAAAAAGCGGCTGCAGTCCGGCAAGATCCAACACGATTGTGTCGCAGCCCACGGCTTCCACGCGTGGCGAAAACGACTGCGCGCAATCCAGCAGAGCGGCGTGGGCCGCGGCTTCTTGTGGCAGGGAGCGGGCCCGCAACACCACACCGGTGCAAGCTTCGAGTTGCAGCTTGGACATTCCCAGATCCACTCCGTTGTGGCGCGCGTTTTCATTCACCGCGAAAACTTTTTGCAGCGGAGCTTTGCCTTCGAGCACGGCCAGAGACTGCGAGCGCAACTCTGGCTCGGCGCGCAACAGCGCTTCCACGGGAAAATCAGGAACGAAGATGCAGGCAAAAGGCATAGTGAAAAAGCTTTCAGCTATCAGCTCTCAGCTCTCAGCTCTCAGCTTGAAACTCTCAGGCGCACAACATTCATCCCGCGCGCACTTTGGTTGTGAACGCAGCCGTGACCGATCCAGCCGGTTTGCGTTCCAGCCGGGATCGCAAGAGCTCTCCTTGTATTTGAAGTCCATCCAGAAGCTGTGCGTGAGCAGGAGAAGTTTCGACTGAGAGCGGACAGCTGAGAGCTGAAAGCTTCTTCCCTGAAACTTTCAGCAGCAACCAGGCACAGGTCCGCGCACACGGTACCTGGCTAATGACGAATAACACCGTGGCCGTGTGCTCTACTGCGCGTTGAAAACGAAACCACGAGGTCAACGGAATACGGTGTGCCATCTTCAAAGGAGTATCACCAAGATCGATAATCACCAGCCCAAAGCCGCCACTTTGCAAAAGCAAGTCGGTGACCCGCAACGCCTGCTCAACTGGCTTTTCGATCTTTTCATTATTTTTCTCTGTGGTTCTGCGTCTCTGTGGTGAACCTGATTTTTGCAAACGCATCCCACACCGCACCCAAAGCAGTTTTTCAAAATTCACTCCCGCCGCCGCAGCCGAGTGGGGATTGAAAGCATCGCTGATGTCCACCAGAGCACACACTTCATGACGTTGGGTCGCCGCCGCCAAGGCGGCTAACAATACACTGGTGCGGCCGGACGAGGCTGGTCCGCAAATCTCGGTCAGGCATCCACGAGGAAGTCCGCCGGTAAGCGCATCGATCTCACGGATGCCGCTCGAAACCATCAGCGGGGTAGGCCGCACTTCCAATCGCGACGCAGCAGTCACCCCGGCAAGCTTGGGCATCGCCGACAAACGTTGGAAAACCAGCGTGGACCAATCCGCGGCAGCAATGGCAACAGGGCGGCCCGGAGCCGCACTAGAAACAAGCGGTACAGAAGACATGGAAAACCTCAGGATTTCAGGGAACGTCAGGGCCGCGACCGGGCTCTGGGCGGATAATTAATATTCGCCCTTTGTTCGCTATTGGATTGTTCTACTGCCAGCGGAGGTTGTCAAGCATTTAAAAATTAATTGCCACACAGAATGCATAGCAGAGGTGGCGAAAAAAAGCTTCCAAGAGGAAGGACAAGAGCCTCATCCTGTTACGGCGCTTCAAGCGAATGCTGAAGCTGGGGGAGCGATGCTCCGGCCCGCGCTTTGTTATAATTAGCGTCTGCTCAATGGCGCTATCGTCTAGGGGTTAGGACGGAAGATTCTCAATCTTCAAACCCGGGTTCGATTCCCGGTAGCGCTACCAAATCTCTCCTGCTATCTCGTGTTATTCTCTGCACTTGCTGGCTGTCTTTCACTGATACAGTGCATGCTGTCATCAAATGCACATCATCGTTTCTGGATCGCTTGTATTCCAGTCCCAGAATCCAGTGGAGGCTTTCGAGTGGTCGCACTCACTCTAGCTCGGAATTCCCGATGGTTGTGATCCTGGCCGGACTTCCAGGTACGGGCAAGAGCACGATCGCGCGTGCGCTTGCCCAGCGGCTTCCGGGCGTAGTCCTCGATAAAGACATCATTCGAGCGGCGCTCTTCACGCCGGCACAAGTCGAATATTCACGGGTGCAAGATGATTTCTGTCAGGACATCATGTTGCAGACGGCGGCGTATCTGCTTGGAAGGAATTCGTCGTCGTATGTTCTTTTGGATGGCCGGACATTTTCGCGGCGCTACCAGCGTGAGCAGGTGTTCCAGTTCTGTTCGCAATTGGCGACCGGGTGGGCCATCTTGGAATGCGTCTGCTCGGAACAAACCGCGCTGTCACGCTTAGAAAAGGCGGCAGCGGACCGGACCCATCCTGCCACGAATCGGACGCCAGAGCTATATCACCAAATCCGAAAGGCGTGGGAGCCGATCACCGACCCCAAACTCGTCATCGACACCGATGCCAGCTTGGACGCATGCGCCGAGCAAGCCACGCAGTACCTCGTAAAGAGGAACGAACAACAGCAAGCATTCGGCGACAAATAGTTCATAGCGCTTCACTTCATGGTCGCGAAGCTGTCACTTTTGCCAGTTGATACGGCGAGTGAATTCTCCTAGTATGTTCTCGCGCCATACTTGAGACTGCCTCGTAAAAATTGGAGGAGACAAAATGCGGAAGAGTATCAATCCTATTCTGGTTATTCTCTGGGTGCTGTTTGCGTGCAGCCTATTGACCGTCGCTCAGGTGTCCCAACCTCCCAGCTCGCAGAGTCCTTCGGTAGCCGGCGCACCATCGAATAACATTTCGGACAAAGACATCGAGATGCTACGGGCGGACTTGCGCGCCCAACGGAAGCAGATCATGGCACAAAACATGACTCTCACTGCCGACGAGGCCACCAAGTTTTGGCCTATCTATGACCAGTATAGACAGGCAGCGATCAAAGCCAATGACGAACGCTGGGCGGTGCTCAAGGACTATGCAGCCAACTACGACACCATGACCGACGCGCAGGCGGAAGACTACATCAAGAGAGCGAACGCGGTTGACGAGCAACTCCTGGCATTGCGTATGAGGTACGTTCCGATGTTTGAGAAGGTTATTTCCGCCAAGAAGACTGCGTTGTGCTACCAGATCGATCGCCGCATCGACCTCCTGATCAATTTGCAGTTGTCCTCAGTGATTCCGATGGTAGATACCAGCAGCAAGTAAGTCGACGTCTAATGGCTTGCTTAACTGATCCCAGCTCTCGCGTGGGATAGTTCCAAGGGTGTCCTGCCATTTCTACAACCCCGCTGAAACCAGACTATTACGGCCTGATCTCGAAGACTAGCCCGCAGCCGTTGCTGCCGAGGACGTGACAAGACAGATTGCCGCCCATGTTCGTCCCGCCATACAGATTTCCTCCAGGGCCGAAGATCACGCTGCCAAGAAAGGGTCCCTCTCCATCGGTGCCGTTAAAGGAATGCAGAACTGTCGCCGTCCACTTGTTATTTGCTCCCGGTGACAGCTTGAAAACGGTGCCGCAGCCGCAAGACTTCGAGTTGCCGCCCTGGAACGTTGTGCCATATAAGTTGCCGGTCGCGTCGAAGACTGGGGCTGCATCGGGATTCGCCCCGTCCTCGACGTTAAAGCTATGCAGAATCGTCTCGGTCCACTCGCCATCCGTCCGTGGCGACAGCTTATAGATCACTCCCCAGCTATAGGCGCCGCCGCCTGCTGTCGCCCCGTACAAACTCCCTTGGCCATCGACAGACACGCCAGCGTAGGCCTGAGCTCCGTCCTTGCCATTGAAGGTATGCAGAACAGTGTGAATCCATTTCCCGGTCGCGCCTGGTTTGAGCCTGAAGACAGTGCTCACGCCATTGGCGGTAGAAAAAGTGGTGCCGTATAAATTGCCAGACGCGTCGAAAGTCACGCCGGCATAAGGGTTGGCGCCGTCGCTTCCATTAAAGCTATGCAGCACCGTCTCCGTCCATTTGCCATTCTGTCCGGGTGAAAGCTTGAATACGGTGCCCATTCCTGCGTTGCCGCCCGCCAACGTGGTGCCGTACAAATTCCCCGCTGCGTCGAAGATCGGGCCAGCGTAGGGCGCAGCCCCGTCTTTGCCATCAAATTCATGCAGAATCTTCTCGGTCCATTTGCCCTTCGCGCCGGGTGAGAGCTCGAAGACCACGCCGCAGTTCGAGTCGCACGGGCCGCCAGCGCTTCCACCGAGCCAGGTGGTGCCGTACAAATTCCCCACCGCGTCAGAAATCAAACCGGCAAAGGGATTGGCTCCGTCCTTGCCGGTAAAACGATGCAGCACGGTCCTAGTCCATTTTCCACTCGCCGTGGGTGACAGTTCGAAAACGGTCCCGCACTCGCACCGATCGTCTCCACCGTCTAACGTAGTGCCGTACAAGTTGCCTGCCTTGTCGAAGATTAAGCTGCCGACAGGGTGAACACCGTCTCGACCGTTGAAGGCATGAAGCACCTGTTCCTGACCCATCGCGTTGACGCTTGCCGCAATGAGAAATCCGAGAACGACCGCCAAGGCTATATCTAACCTCATAGGGCCCTTTCTGCTCAGAATTGACAGGCCTTCGTCACACATCCTGCGTCCAAACGATGGCAAGTATACAACGACGGACTGACGTGGCTATCCCTGTTTTTCTAGCCACACAACTCAGTAGTTGTATCGGATTGGGCGTTAAAAAAAACATAGGGTTGTCGCGTAATCGAGTGAGAAGCATCGGTCTGACTTGACTGGAGGCCGCGATCCAGATCGGGCGAAACCGTGCGGAAAATTAGCCATCTGGACGGTAACCTAGGTAACTTTCGGGGGCCGAAACTGCGTGATACGCTCGTCGGATAAGAAGCAAGAAATCAATGGTTTCTGGGGGACGAATGCTTCGCCGCTGGTGTCTCTGCCTGCTGGTGTTCTCGATTTTTGCTGTGTGCGATCGGACCGCGTCGGCTGAGTCCAATGCGGTCCAGCCCAAACAAAAGAATGCGTCCGCTAAACTGCCGGTCACCACTTCCTCAGCGCAGGCACGCAACAGTTTCGAAACGGCGATGCGGGAATTCGAGCAGTACCGCATTCCAGAAACGTTGCAGGACTTGCGGGCGGCAACCAAAGCAGATCCCAATTTCGCGCAGGCATTGATTCTGACTTCCCGCATGAGCGGGGATCCGGCGGAGCAGGCGGCTACGCTCAAACGAGCTAAGTTTTTGGCGGTCAAGGTGAGTCCGAGCGAGCAATTGTTGATCCGCTGGCTAGCGAGTGCGGAGGAGAACAATTGTCTGCCCGCGATTGCGGCCATGAATGATTTGCTGGCGAAGTATCCGCGCGATCAGCGCCTGGCATACCTTGCCGGCGACTGGCTGATGCAACAGCAACGATACGAACAGGCGATCACGGTGCTCGAACGTGCGCTGGCGGTAAACCCGAATTATGCTGCCGCGCTGAATGACGTGGCCTACGGATACGCGGACACGGGAAACTTCGATAAGGCTTTCGCCGCCATGGACCGCTATGTGGCGCTCGAACCCGACCAACCAAACCCGCACGATTCCTACGGAGAGATTCTGCGCATGGCGGGCAAACTCGATGCCGCGCTCGAGCAGTATCGCTTGAGCATCCGAATCGATCCGAATTTTGGTTCGGAAGTCGGCGTGGCCGATACTTATGCGCTCATGGGGAAGGAGCTGGAAGCTCGCGAGGAGTATGACCGGGCCATCGTTTTCGCTCCCAGCAATGCGGACAAAGTGCAGCGTGAACTGCAATCGGCCGTGACTTGGATTCGCGAAAACAATCGAAAGCTGGCAGAGAGAGCGCTGAACGATGTCGCCAGACATGCTCATTCGGCGGGACTGGCGCGGCTCGAAGCCGAGTCTCATCGGATTCTGGGTATGTACGAGCCTGATCCAAAGACGGCGATGAAGCAGTTGCAGGCTGCGCAGGATGTGCTGGGTGAAGAGCATGAGATTTCCGCCAGTGACCGGGACGAGGAGCTGGCGCGAATTCTGCGGGTCCGGGCCGCGCGTTTGGCTGAAGGGCAAGACATGGAGGCGGCTTCGAAAGCTGTCACGCAACTCGAAACCATGGCGGGCACCAGCCGCAGCCAGGTGATCCAGCTTTGTTATCACGGGGCAGCCGGAGCGGTTCTGGTCGCCCAGGGAAAGTTCGCGGAAGCAATTCCGCACTTAGAAGAAGGTACGAGCGATCCGGAATCCATGCGGCTTTTGTGGCGAGCTTATACCAGCACGGGAGCGGCTTCCGAGGCCCAGGCGATTGCCTCGAAGCTGGCGTCCCTGAATCTGCCCACTGTCGAGCAAGCGCTGGTGGTGCCACAATTCCGGGTGAGCCTGATCAGCCGAGCGGAGCAACCGTAGGGCGACGACACTCTCCGCCATGCCACGCATCCCGATCTTCAGCTTCGGACACGCAGAGCAGGAAGCGGCACTTCCTCGTCTGACCGGCTACACGCCTTCGCTCTCACTCGAAGGCCTCCAACTTGGCGTCGACAACCTCCGGCACGATGTTCATCTAAGTCCCAAGTTTGTAGTGCAGACGCGTTCGCAGATTTCACGGCTGATCGTGCGTCATGGCGATGTCGAGGGATTGCTGGCGGCGGAAGCGCCGCAGCCGCGGCAAGGCGGACACTTCATCGGATCGAATGCCGGGCCGAAGAGCAATGCTAAGCCTGGGGATCTCACCAATGCTTCTGAATTGAAGCCTCTGCTGGCGGAAGTGCATTCGGCCGCGCTGAATCGCGCCAAGGCGGAAGGAAATCCGTCACTGGATGTGCTGGCGCGGGTTGCAATCATCAAGTTTCTGCGCATCGAATTAGGACTGCAGTTTGCCCAGATTCTGGAGCGCTGCCGCATGACACTGAAGAGCTACGAAGGCGTCCGAGCGCAGAAGGCGTTGGAATATCGCGAGCGCGTGGCGGCCTTTCAGGTAGCGAAAAAAGTCATCCTGCGCAAGACCGGGCAAGAATTGTTTCGCACCCTGCGCGAGATCGAGAAGGAAACTCTGGCGCGCACGCGGCGGTCGTTGTTTGGAAGCAGTCACGACGAGCAATACAAGCTGTTCCTCAATCCGCTGATCTTCACCGCAGATGGTTGCGACGCCTATGTCAACGCCGAGCAATATGTGATGCTGGGCAATTTCGATCGCGATCCCGACCGCTTCCCGAACGTTCGCCGAATTGCTTATGAATTTCTGCAGTCGCTGAATCTGGGGCTCGAAGCCGATCCCGAGCGCGCCATCAATGCCTGGCTCAACGTGCCGGAGAACGCCCAAGAGCTAGTTGGCTCTGGAACTCCGGATGACTCCACGCCTGAAGAGCGAGCTCAAAAGACGCGGTTGGCTGCGTGGTTGGGTCTGCTCGATCGCGAGAAGCTGATGGAGTACGTAGTGGCTTCTTATGAAACGGTGCCGCTGTTGGCTGAGTACTCGCCTCGCATCAACGCGCAGCAATTGAAGAATGCGTTGATCTCCCGCGAAGAGCGAACGCGTGTGGAAAAATTGATCATGGAGCAGGGCAAAGTTTCGCGCGACAGCTTGCAAGCCGCAGTGCAGCGAGTGGCGAATTGCAAGGGAACGGACCGAGGAAAGATTGCGGCCAGGTTCCTGCACGATTTCATGCGCTACCACCGCGATCTGCGGAACCTGGAAACGCTGCGGTCGGCGATGGACAACGTTAATCTCATCACCAACGACAAAATGCGGCAGCTCTCTTCCATGAATGGCACGCTGTACGAGTTTCTGCTACCCGAAGAACAGAAACCGTCGGAAGAGAAGGTGCTGCGCCACGTGATTATAAAGGCCGATGTCCGCGACTCGTCCCGGCTCACGCGATCGCTGCTCGAACGCGGCATGAATCCGGCTTCTTACTTCAGTCTTAATTTCTATGATCCGGTCAACAAGCTGCTGTCGAAATATGGAGCCAGCAAAGTTTTTCTCGAAGGCGATGCGATCATTCTGGCCATCCTCGAACGCGAGGGCGAGCCAGGACTCGCGGTTGGCCGTGCCTCGGTGCTGGCGCGCGAGATCATTGAGATCGTTCGCGGTTACAACCAACTGCTCGAACGCGCCGGACTTCCGGGCATCGAACTGGGCGTGGGCATTTCCTATCAGGACTCGGCGCCAATGTACTTGATGGATGGCGAGCAGCGGATCATGATCTCGGATGCGCTGAACGAAAGTGACCGTCTTTCCTCGTGCAGCAAGCGGGTACGAAAATCGATGAAGACGATGGAGACTCCTTTCAACGTCTACGCGTTTCAGACGGTGCCTGACGCCGACGTCGAAGACAGTCCCGACGACTTCATTCTGAAATACAATTTGAACGGGATCCGTATCAGCGAGGCCGCGTTCCAGAGGCTGAAGCAGGAAATTTCGCTCGAACTTTCTCCGCTGGATTTGCCCAAGGCGTGGGAGGGTGAAGAGTTTCATTTGTGGAGCGGGCTGGTGCCGGTCGGCAACGACATTTTCCGCAAGATCGTGGTGCGCGGAAGCCGCATGCCCCAGATCGATCCTCACAATTTCTCGGTCCAGCTCTGGACCGAGCGCTGGTACTACGAAGTCTGCTCCAACCCGGCGATCGACGCTAAACTCGAAGGCAAAGCGACAGCAGGGAAGTAAGCTCGATCGGAACGCCGCACGCAGACGGATTCCTACCCAACCGGCTCACGATTCGCGCCTGAAACATTCCCAGATTGGGATGACGGCTGTTTTTTCACCGGTACCCCCCTCCCCCCTTTTCGTGTGCAAAATCTAGAAAACAAAAGATCTAGCCTTGCGACCATGTGCCAAGTCTTTGAGTTTGCAGGACTTACACGCAAAATCTAGAGAACATGGGAGTTACTGCCGGGCGCGCAGGTCTTAGCGCGCCGTTTTGGGAACGAGGGGGCTACACATTTGGCTGCCGTCCGAAGCCACGATCCGTCGCCTGCGGTCAGATTGTCAAAGATCAACGATTATCTTGTAGATAATCTACGTTTTAGTAGGTTATCGGATGTAAATCATGTAGTCAACAATAAATCGCGCGGAGATTTACGGATTGACAGGGTCGCGTTAAATCTCCACCGTGCCTTCGAGGTAGAAAACGCAAGAGCCTTTCAGTTCGACGCGGTCGCCAATCAGCCGGCAGACAATCTCTCCGCCGCGGCGTGAGGCTTGGAATGCACAAAACTCAGTTTTGCCCAGTCGCTTGGCCCAATAAGGCGCCAGCATGCAGTGCGCCGCGCCGGTCACGGGATCTTCTGGGACGCCCTTGGCCGGGGCGAAGTAGCGGCTGATGAAGTCATAGGTTCCGTCTCCTAGCGTGGTCACGATTACGCCGGGCCGGTCCATGCGGGCGAGCGCGGTCATATCGGGAGCAAGCTTGCGCAACGCCTGCACGCTGTCGAGCAGAGCCAGGTAGTTGAACGCGTTCACGAAAACTTCAATCGGAATGACTCCCAAAGCTTCTGCCAGCCCTGACGGAGTCGAGACTAGTTCGGACGGGCGGGCCGGAAAGTTCATGACGTAAGCCGCATCCGACCGATTCACCGTCAAAGGGCCGCTCGCGGAGTGGAATACCACGCTGCTGCGCGCAGGCTCCAGTCGCTCCATGACCACGGCTGCGCTGGCCAGCGTGGCGTGGCCGCAAAGCGGCACCTCGAGGTTGGGCGTGAACCAACGCACGCGATAGTCGCCACCTTCCGGCACTAGAAAAGCCGTCTCGGACAGATTGTTCTCAGCGGCAATCGCCTGCAACACGGCGTCGGCCGGAAAGCCGTCCATCGGCATCACGGCGGCGGGATTCCCCGCGAAGCAACGAGTAGTGAAAGCGTCAATCTGGAATATCGGCGTACGCATAGAGCAATGTCCTTTTACCTGTAGAGGATGTCAGCATCGATTGCGATGCAAATTTGCCTGGAGGGAAAATAAGTCTAGTGTCATGCGGGCGCCCTCGCCGGCATTGTTGCGATCCCGGCGCAGCCCGGTGCCGACTCGGGCATGCTGTTACGTGAAAAATGATCTCAGGATCCGAGTGGAACCGCCGGACGCAGGGTTAAGGAAGCGAGACGAGGTAGACAACGATGCGACGGATGCTTCCCATTTTATGTGGCTTGGCCATGATCGCAGTTTCACAGGCACAGAGTAGCTTTGAAGCGGAAGGTCAGCCAGCCTCGGAGACTCCGACGATTACAGGCAAACTCGAAGGCTCCCGCGTGGCGGTTTTTAGGACGCCGAAGGACTCCTGCAACCAAAACGACATTCCGGACGCAATGGCCCGGGCATTTCGCGATTCCACCGGCACGGTCCACTTCGCGTCCGCGAGTTCCGAGCTGTTCCTAAGCCTCGGTCCTACGCTTGAGACAGTCAAGCACAGCTGCGACGCGGCGTTCCAGTCCGCGAATGATCCCAATCCGGCAGATTTCAACGATCAGGCGTGGCTCGATTCTTTCTACACTTTGGACGGCAAAACTATCGCCGCTTTGTCCCACACGGAATATCACGGTTGGGCGCATCCCGGTGAGTGTTTTACGCCGAACTACGGCGATTGCGAGTATGACTCCGACACCTACCATGTTTCGCGGGATGGTGGCTATCACTTCGAATCGTTCAAGGCGCCGGCAAACTTTCTAGCCGGAATTCCCTATAAATATGAGATGGACGGCGGACCCATGGGTTACAGCGTGGACACCAACGTCGTGAACTTCAACGGCTGGTATTACGCGGTAGCGACGGATTGGACCTGGCCTCCGAACTGCTCCGGGGACAAAGGGCCGCACCGTTGTATAGTGCCCACTGGCGGCGCACCCATTCGCACCAAGGATGTTTTTGATCCTGCTTCGTGGCGCGGCTGGAACGGCAAGGATTTCTCACTGACATTCGTCGATCCCTATCTGGGTCTGGTTTCGCATCCGAAGGAGCACATCTACACGCCGGTTCCGTACATGTTTGCCGTGGGTGGGATCAATGTTTACCAGTCCGCAAATATAGTTGTTGCCACGCTGTGGGATTACTGGGACAACGAGCTGGGCCCTCCGGGCTTGTACCTGACAACGTCGACCGATCTGGTCAACTGGACGAAGCCCACGTTGGTAGTGACCGCGAAGGAGCTCAGCAAGAATGATCCCAAGGGGAGCTTCCTGTACGCTTACTTCTCCTTGATCGATCCGAACGCACCGGACTTGAACTTCTCGATTATCGGCAACGATCCCTATGTGTATTATGTGCGCCTGAATAACAACAATACGTCGGAGCGTGTGCTGTTCCGGCAAAAAGTGAAATTGACGCTGAATCAGTGAGTGGCTCTCAAAGTCGTCCTAGTCATGGAGCCGGGTGACGCTCGATTATTCAGCCCCCGCTACCGCTTCAGCGCCGCGCTCTTCGTGTTCCCACCGCACGAGGCTGGGGTGTCGCTGCACTTGCGGAATGCGGGGACGACTAACGCTTGCTCGAGCGTGGGATCGTTCAGGTTGGTCAGGGTGTCGTTGGTGCGCTTGGCTCCGGCGCTGTATCCAATTTTCTGATACGCGGCGGCTAGCAGCTTTAGCGAAAACGGATTGTTGTTATCTTCTTCCAGATGCGAGATGGCTTCATCGTACTTATGCTCGGAGAACAAAACTTCGCCGGCTGCTCCGTGGTAGGCAAGCTCGCTCAGTTTGTCGTTGCAGCTTTCTGCCATCGCGGCCAGCCGCTCCAGGTTTGAGTTCGCCATTTGCTTGTTGCCCATCTTCAGAGCGACTTCGACGCGCGCCCGAAGAATCTGTGCCAGTTCCTGCGAAATTGCAGTCTTCAAGGAATTCTTGCCTTCTTGTGTTGCCGCTTCGGCTTTGCCTAAGTAGACGAGCGCCTGCTTCGGATTTTGCTCGAACATAGCCATCTGCCGGTAAGTATCGGCCTCGGCTTGGCTGTTCTGCTTGGTGTGCGCGTAATCCGCAATTGTCTGGAAGGCGTGTTCGGCGCCATCGTAGTCACCTTCGCGAACGTAGGTGGTCGCTTCCCGTGTCTTCCAGAGGATTTGTTGTAGCTCAGGCAAAGTGAATTTCTGGAATCCGACTTCGTATTCCTTGCGAGCTTGAACCTGATTACCCATGAGCGAGTAAGTATCGGCGATGCCAAATTGCGAAGAATAGAATTCGGGATTGATGACGAGCGACGCCCGATAATGTTCAATGGACTGATTGAAGCGACCCGCCAAGCGCAGAATCTCAGCGTAAGAATCTTGCGGATTCGAATCATTGGGCAGCAAGGCAACGTACTTATCCATCATCGCGAAGGCCTTGTCGAATTGCCGCATCGCGGCATAGTTGTAGCCCATGTTGTTGATCAGACCGGGAGAATCTGTGATCCCGGATCGCTCGTAGATGGCACTTGCTCGCTCGAACTGGGACTGATTGAAAAGCCACCACGTGGTCATCCAAACCACCCACTTGTCGTGCGGGTATTGATTGAGCACGTCGTTCATTTTGGGGATCGCGGAGATCAGTTTGTGGTCGGCGGCGTCCTGATACCACTCGATTACCAGTTGCTCGGAATTGGTGGCGTGATTTCTGGTGGCGAATGCCTTCTCCTGTTCGCCCACCTGCTCGGCAGAGTCGAGGCTGATCTGCGCCAGGAACTCGTGGCCCATGGCAAAGTCGGGATCGACCCGAACCGCTTTGCGCAGAATGTCGATTGCCTGCGCCTGTTCCACCTGGTCGAGGTAGAGGTCCAAGGCTTGTTGGACAAGACGGAGCGCCTCGGGAGACTTGGTGGTCAGGGGGAATACGGCGGTGGGCGCGTTAGTCGACGCGGACGCTGTTTCTTCCGCCACGCCGACGGCGGAGGACAGCAGGCTCGTACAGATGACTACTACCAAGATCGTAATTTCGCAGATCGATGCCTTGCGAATCATAGTTAGATTCCCCCCCGGCTAATTTCCCCTCAAAAAGTAGCCCTGCTCGACCGGCAGCTTGCCGTCGATTTTCACCACATTCACGTCCTGAGTGAGCGAATACAAGTCCACAACGCCGATGGCTCCCGGCGAGGTCGATACAAAGCGCAGGACGGCATCGTCGGTATCGGCGACCATGATTGCCTCGCGATGAGCCAGAACGAACGCATGCGCCTGCTCGGGAGTCATGTTCAGCAGTTTGCGGAGAACCAGTTGCATGTCCGCGGAAGAAGGATCGCGCATGACGACCGTGATGGTTTTTCCATCCGGCCAATTCTGTTTATGGGCAGTGAAGATTTTCACCAGCTCGGCGGCGGTAAGGTTCGAGGTGGAGTTCGCCTTGTCGGCAACGATCGCAAATTGCTTGGCCTGAACGGCGCAGGGCAGGATCGCGGCCCACATACACAGCACTAGGACTCGTCGCCGGTTTATCACAATGGCGTGATTCTAGCCCGCGTCCAGTTACCGCGATAGGTAACGGAGGTAATAGACTTGGGCTCTTTTTGGAGATGAACTATTTTGGGACGCGACTTACTGTCCGGCGCGTAGCGGCGAAATCAGCAAGCGGGTGGTCGACTTCTTCTTGGTATCCGATTTGTCAGGTTGATAGACCAGGTCGAGCGAACCCTCGGCCGTCGGAGAAGCTTCCGCCAGCGTGGCTGCAAGGCTGCGGAACGAGCGTCCGACGTCTGCGCTCTCGTGGAGCGCCACGGGCGCACCCTTATCGATGGCGGGTGCGATGGCTTGATGGTTGTTGGGGATTTTCCAAAGCAGCTTGCAGCCGGTCGCGGCCTCGACGTCTTCGTCCCCAAAGCCAGGGATTTTCTTGTACCGGTTCAGCACCAGACGGACCCGGTCGCGGCCTCCGCCTTCTTCGAGGAAAGACCGCAGGCGGCCCGCGCTCCAGAGGGAAACCACATCGGACTGTGCTACTAACAGCACGGCATTGGACAAATCACAAAGCAGCCGCGCCGTCTGATCCGTGCGGTTGGAACAGTCGACCACAACGTAGCGAAACTGCGAGACCAGCAGATCGAAGAGGCGAGCCAGTTCGGCTGCAGTCGGTGTCGAATGCTGAGGCTCCTGCGGACCCGCCAGCAGTTGCAGGCCATTCTTGCAAGTGGTCATCAGGCCTTGCAGCAACGAAGTATCCATGCGATGCAGGTTCTGCAGAGCATCGGTGAGACCAAACGTGGGCCGGGCGTTGAGATGAAGTGCGGCATGCCCTAAAAGCGCGAAGTCGACCAGCAGAACTCCGCCGTGCAATTCCTGAAGGGCTACAGCGGTATTCACCGCGACCGTCGTGGCCCCCGCTCCGCCCTTGGCATTGGCGACAACGAACACCCGAGCGCGCCCTGAGGAAGTTCGCGTGCGCCCGCGCGAAGCGGCGAAGCGAGTGAAAGCATCGACCATGCTTTCCGGAGTCGCGTTGCGCTCCATATACTCGCGAGCCCCGGCGCGCATGGCAGAAACGATGGTGCCGGGATCGGTCATTGGCCCGACGGCGAAGATGACGATATCGCTGGTGTTGGAGTGGATCAACTCGATCGCGTGCATGGCGCGTTCGACATTCTGGGGATCGATATCGACTAAAACGACATCGGCGCGAACGTCCTGAATCTGGCGCAGAATCGCGTCGGTCGGGCTGGCAGGAAACCCAACATGGCCAAAGACATTGCGGCCCATCTGGGTGCTCTCCAGCCGTTGCTGGAGGACCGTGAGCCGTTCTTTGTCCTCGGTAAGGAGGGTGACCGCTATGCCATGCATGGCTGGAACCTCAATTATGTACCCGGCAAGGGCATGTTATGAAGAGATCAGAAGTCCGCCAAGTGACTATCGTAACGGAAGCTTGCACAGAAGTTCCCCTTCAACATGCCACGCCGATTTCCCCAAGAACTTTAAGGACGACACAGCGGTGGACATACCGCAGAGTGAGGGACTGTCCCTGGGAACATTCTACGCAAAAGTGGGCCGATTGCAAATCAAGCTGGAAGCCCGGTGTGGGGCGGACACTCCTGTTCGCCGCCTCTTACGTTGGCCACTGTTCCGATGTCACACATTTGTCGGTCAACACGCGGATAAGAGTGTCAGCCCTACACAAGTAAAGTCAGGATTGCAAAGAACTCCGCGTCGGACTCCCGTCCTTTCGCGTGCTGGTTTCATCTTCATGATGGTGTTCATGCAGAGCCGACAATCGGGCGAAGTCGGATGATCCGCCATCGGTTTCGGGCAGGAACTCGTGGCCCGCTAACTGAACCGCGACCACCGATCGATTGCCCACTGCGGACGAGAGCACACGCAAGACCTTGCCACGGCAGCGCACGCGCATGTTCTCAGCCAGAGTAATTTCCGACGGCATGACCAGCGTGAGTTCAATGGCGTCCGCTTCCGACAGTGGCAAGTCGGTGTGAAAGAGTGCACCCCGCGCGCATAAATTCTGCGTGAAGCCAGATCCCTCACGATCACTGCCAGCGAGACGTACGGAAACCGGAAGGTGAACATCAAAGCGTTGTGCGGCCCGGCGTTCGAGTTGAACCTGCTCGCTGCTCATGGCTTCTCCACAAACCCGAACCAGCGGCTTGCCTCTATACTAGAGGGACGACTCTGGTTGTGGGCGCTCCGACTTTAGCGCGTCTCGCGGCGTCTGGGAAGTCCCAAATTGGGAAGGCAACGAATCGCGAAGCAGAGCCGGAGTCAAGACCTCCGGATTGAATCGAGACATGGAGTGCCCTCATCCTAAGAATGAGTTGAAAGATTCAGCTTGAGCAATCCACCCACCCAAGCAAGTTCTGAGCAGGCACTTACCAGTTCCTCGGCCCGAGGAATCAGCCTGTCCGTGACTCTGCGCGCACTGCGCCATCGCAACTTCCAGCTTTTCTTCAGCGGACAACTCATTTCGCTGATTGGGACCTGGATGCAAAGCATGGCCCAGGCGTGGCTGGTCTATCGAATCACAGGATCGTCCCTGCTGCTCGGTTCCGTGGGATTCGCCAGCCAGTTTCCCGTATTTCTGGTTGCCCCGTTGGGCGGCATCGTGGCCGATCGCCACAACCGCCAGCGCGTGGTCATTGCAACCCAAATCGCGTCGATGATTTTGGCGTTGATCCTTGCACTCTTGACCCTGACTGGAAGAGTGCAGATATGGCACATCTTTGTACTGGCCGCGCTCTTGGGGGTGGTGAACGCCTTCGACATTCCCGGCCGCCAGGCTTTCCTGGTCGACATGGTAGGCAAGGAAGATCTGATGAACGCGATTGCCTTGAACTCGTCCATGTTCAACGGCGCGCGCATTATCGGGCCGGCGATTGCTGGAATCCTGGTGGCGAAGCTTGGAGAAGGCTGGTGTTTCTTCGCCAACGGCGTGAGCTACATCGCGGTCATTATCGGGTTGCTGATGATGCGAGTGCAGCGTCCGGCTCGCCGCGCGCCTGCGGCTTCGCCTTGGGCGCATATCATCGAAGGCTTCCGTTTCGTCCAGCAAACCGCGCCGATCCGCGCCATCCTATTCTTGCTGGGATTGGTGAGCCTGGTGGCGATGCCCTACACGATTCTCATGCCAATTTTCGCGGATCAAATTCTACACGGCGGAGCTCAGGGCCTGGGAATTCTGATGGGCGCGACCGGCATTGGCGCTTTGCTGGGCGCGCTCACCCTGGCCTCGCGCAGCGGCGTGCACGGACTGGGACGATGGGTAGCGTTCTCGTGTGCAGGCTTCGGAGTCAGCCTGATTTTGTTTTCGTTGTCGCGGAATTTCTGGCTTTCAGTTGTTTTTCTGCTTCCCGTGGGCTTTGGCATGATGTTGCAGATGTCGGCGTCGAACACGCTGATCCAGGCCATGGTGCCGGATCATCTGCGTGGTCGGGTGATGGCGGTGTACTCCATGATGTTTATGGGCATGGCCCCGTTTGGAGCGTTTCTCGGAGGAGCGTTGGCGCATAAATTGGGTGCGCCGCTTACAGTTTCGATGGGAGCTGTCGCGTGCATCGGAGGCGCGGCCTTGTTTGGACTGCAACTGCCTAAGATCAGAGTCGAAGCGCGCCAGTTAATCATTGCCCAAGGCATGGTCGCAGGCGACCCGCCCGAGGAGATGACATCCAGAATTGTGGAAGATTAGAAGCCCAAGCGAAACTGGCGTCTACTCGCAAGGCTAGTGATGGTTCTTTTGTTTCTTGAGTTTCACGCTGACGGCTACCTTGATCACTGCGCCATCCACGGGATCAATCTCGAACACTGCCTTGCTGGTGTAACGGGGGTTTTCGAGCCGGTACTTGAAAACGCTGTACCACTGAACAATGTCGGTGTCATAGGGCGCGCCATACTTGGCTTGCACGTCCGCAGCGGTGTAGCTGCGGCCAGCGAGAGAAAGCGTGATGTAAGTTTCCGGGTTCTTCTCGCTCTTGACCGCGGCAATTTCGGAGAAAGGAAACGGCTGGCGCGTCAGTTGGTAGTCCACGAATGCAGCCTTATGTCGATGGACCATCCCTTCCTGAACGATCTCGTCGATCCGTTTGCTCACTTCCTTGTCCAGCGTAGAGCTGTCGCCGGTTGCGGCACAGGCATTCTTGTGCGGACTGCACTCGCTTCGAACTTCGTTTGCGACGTAGGCGCGAAGGACCTTGGAATTTTCCAACACTGCCTGGATGCCTTGCTCTCCGGGCAGAGCGGCCGCATCGAAAAGATAGGGAACCACCTCGCGCCAGTCGAAATCGTCGGCGGAGAACGCAGCTGGAGCGACGGGGGTGGGGGGATGGTTGGCGACGGCTGCCCTCGACGACGGAGCGAAAACGGAGAGCAACAACGCCAGCGTTAGCAAGAGCCTCGCCGGGGCTATTATTGTGGGCAAGGCGAGATCATAGCGGATGGAAGGAGAAAGAGCTAGGCTCGGCGTCTGCCTTTGCACCCGCGATTAGACTCATCGGTTCTGTTGTTGGCGTTAATCGCGATTTTTCGCCAACTGACTATCAGTGGACGGCTCAGATTGCTTCCGGTTTGCCAGCTAGCCAAGACTCACTGAACCTCTGGCAGCGGCAAATGTCGGGGCAATAACGGAATCGACTCCAGAATCCACTGCGGGCTCCTTGATCTTCCATCCCCTGATCAAAAGCCAAAACATGAAGACCAGCTCCCCGAAGAACGTGATCGATACGAATCCAAGGCGAGCGTTCGGGAAAAGGTATGGACTCAGGCTATTGGTCATCCAACCTAATCCATCGATCACCAGCAACGCCCCGATGATCCTGGGAATGTAGCTCGACCGGCAAATCAAGTACCCTAACAGGACAAGATGGATCCCGAAAAGCACCAGCCCCATGGACCAGTCGTATCGAAACGAATTGAGCAGAAGCAGTGCCTGGGCATGCATTTGAGCGGTCCCGAAGGCCGTCAGGTACTCCGGCGTGTGCAAAAGCCGAAAAGCGGTCACTAAGTTCATCGTGCCGAAGACAGCGACCGCTGCATATACCAACTGGAACCATGCGGCGAGCAGTGACAAGGATCTGTTTACCGGCGCAAGCAGCACATAGAGCGCCCAGGCGAGCACCACGTCACCGATAAAGCTGATCAAGTAGCAGAAGACTGCGGCGAGAAAAAGCCCTCCATGCACCGAGATGTTCTGAGAGGTCTGTTCGATGTTGCCCGGAATGACTAGCTTCGGAAAGACATACTCAGCATAGGTGACAGGATTGAGCAGGTAAGTGAAGCCGACGACTAGGGCTGCCTGACGAAGCGTCATTCCCTCATCGCAGCCTGATGGGCGCACCGAGCTCATGGAGACCTCTTCTTACCAGCTGTCCGCGCCCGGTCTGAACCTGAACGCTGCTCTTGCCGTAGCCTTATGCGTAAGCTAGCAGGTTTCCAAGTTACGAGCTGTGCACTATTGCTCAGTCTGACAGGGCTTCGCAGGATTGTAAGGGCACGCATGGTGGCTTCACCTTCTGGTATTTGGCTATGGGGCACTTTCGCCTTTGTACACTTGCGGAACGTGTTCGTTACCTCCTGATCGGGTTACGGTCAAACAAGGAAGTTAGCTGTTGCAATCAAATTACACTCATCTTTTCCAGTGAAGTGCGCCGGGGATGGAATTCCATTCGCATAGAGTGCTCGGTGTCGACGCGGACGGGTGCAGAGATCCTTCGTTGGCAGGCCTTCGCTTTGCGAAGGTCTGCACTTCCTCAGGATGACAGCTGCGGATGGGGTCACTAGGAGCACACGAGCGCGGATGTCGCGACTACATTAGTGGCTTGGGTCTTTGTCGATCTTGCTGGCTACTTTTACGCCGCTCAGGCCGCTGACGTACTTGGCGATGCCGCGATACAGAGATTCGGCGATCTTCTGGCGGTAATCGGAGGTTCCCAGGCGACGTTCGTCGCCGGGATTGCTGACGAAGGAAATTTCCGCCAGAATCGAGGGCATATTGGCGCCGATGAGTACGATGAACGGAGCTTTCTTTACTCCGCGGTCGCGCTCGCCGGGATTCTTTGTGGCCAGACCGCTGTGAAGAGAGTTCTGCACGTCCGCCGCGAACTCCTGCGATTCGTCGATCTTCTCTTTCAGCGCGATCTTTTTTACCAGGTCCTGCAGTTCGTGAATTGATTTTTCCGAGACAGCGTTTTCGCGGGCGGCGACTTCGAGCGCGTCGGGCGACGAGGTAAAGTTCAAGTAGTAGGTTTCGACTCCGCGCGCGTCCGGATCGTGGCTCGAGTTGGCGTGGACAGAAACAAAAAGGTCGGCGCCTTCTTCGTTCGCGATCGCGGTCCGCGTCTCGAGGGGAATGAAAGTGTCGTCTTTGCGAGTGTAGATGACTTCCGCGCCGAGGCGGGTTTGCAGGAGCTTGCCCAGGCGGCGGCTTACGTCGAGGACCAGGTCTTTTTCTTCGAGACCATTGGGGCCGATTGTGCCGGTATCGTGGCCTCCGTGGCCGGGATCGATTACGATTTTGCCGATTTTCAGCCCGAGTGCGCGGGTTAGCGAACGCTCGCCGCTGGCGGTTGGCTGGGCTTCGCGCATGTCGGGATCGGCGCTTTGCGTCTTGCGCTTTCTTTTGGAAGTGTTGGTCTTGGTTTCAGCAGCGCTAGTTGGTCTTGCGGCGACCGGATTGGGTTTTTCGTCGTCGAGCGTTCCGAAATCGAGCGCTGGGTGATCGAGCTTGGCAACGACGTTCTTGTCGTTATTGTTATTTGTTGCCGCGTTCTTATCTTTTATCGGGACATCTTTTTCGGTCAGATTTCTGAGCGTGGGCTCATTATCGTCAACATCGACGATGGTCTTTTTCACGCCGTTGCTGATCACTACGGTGTTGCGGCGCACCGGTTTCTCCACCGCTACCTTGCTTGGAGATTCCTCCGCGTGGCTAAGCGAATTGGGCGCGACGTCGTTGGCGTCGTCTTCCTCTGTCTCTGCGATCGAGGCTGCCTGCTTCACGACCGGCATTGCAGTTGGCTGAGGGGTGTGGATGTCGTTGCCTCGGTCATCCGCGGTATGAATCCCCGGATTGCGAATATCGATAATCAGTCGCGGGGGATTCGAGACTAGCGAAGCCTGAAACTCGGAAAGTTCATCGAGATCGAGCACGACGCGGGTGCGTCCCGCCGCGAACTGCGCCATGCGGATATCTTTGAGCAGGCCGTCGCTTACGTCGAAGGTCCTGGCTAGTTTGGGATCAAGCTTGGTGTTGAGCAGGTCGAAGAAAACGCGCTCGGGATTGTCGATTCGTTGCGACTGATACCTGACTCCCTGCTCAAGGTCGATCGCCACTCGAGTGTAGTCGGGCGTGGACCAGTGCCGGATTCCGAGGACCCGGGCTGGCTTTCCGTCGGCGCTCTCGGCGGGCAGATCGGTCTCCTTGATGGAATCTTTCACTGTGTCCGGGGCGTGGTCGGAATCGGAGGTTAACTGAAGTGCCTTGGCGTCCTGGGTCCTTGGCTCACTCGCCCGCTTCGATTTCAGACTGGCCTGCCGCTGCGCCGGTTCGGCCAGCGCAAGGCGCGCTGCCTCAGCGAACTGGTTACGCGGATAGCGGTGCAGGAATTCCTCGAAGGTGGCGTCGGCTCGAGGTTTATCGTGCAGGTCGTCTTTGTAAATCTCTCCAATGCGGAAGAGCGCGTCGAAGCGGAACTTGCTGCCGGGATATTCGCGGCGCAGGAATTCGTATTGCTGGATAGCCGAGCGCAAAATGTCAGGATCGTTGAAACGGCGCCCCATTTCCTCGGTCATCTGGGCGGCCGCGACCACGCTGGGATCGGCCCGGCCCGAACTCGGCGCTCCGAGGTAAACGCGGCGGTAGGCGTTGATCACGCGTTCATAGTCGTGACGGGTACGATCCTCGAGCGGGCGCCCCTCCAGGGTCTCCTGCATTTGTTCGGCAGCGGCAAATTGCGAGTCGGCCCAGCTTCCGGATTTGTGGACGCGGGCATGGGCCATCGCAGGAAGCATCAGCGCGAACACAGCCGCACTCCAGCGCAACGCGCGTTGAATTCGAAGGGTCTTCAATTGAACTGCCCGTAATCGCTGTACTTTGAAGCCTGAGAGAACTCTTGCCTCAGGGGCTAAAGCCCGCGTCTTTGTTGGCTCAACCCGCTGGTGCTAGGATGCATTGTCACTTACTCGGTGTTGCTGATGTGCAGCACGCCTTTGGCATCGCGCTCCACATGAATCGGATCGTGCATGGGGCTTTCCAGGAAATGAGAGCCCGGATCCGATCCTCCGTAGTACAGCTGCGTGATGCGCTTCACATAGTTGCGTGTTTCGGCAAAATGGGGGACGCCGGCGCTGCGTGCTACGGCTCCTTGGCCCGCGTTGTAGGCGGCCAGGGTCAGCTTCACGTCGCCTCCGTAGTTCTCCATAAGCTGCTTAAGATGACGAACCCCGGCGTCCACATTTTGTTGCGGATCAAAGGGATTTGCCACATTTAGCTGCCGTGCGGTCTGCGGCATCAGTTGCATCAGCCCCATTGCGCCCTTGCGGGAGACGGCGTTGGGATTGAAGTTCGACTCCACCTTGATGACGGCGCGCACCAGGTTGGGGTCGACGTTATGTCGCGAGGCCGCCTGGTCGATGGCGGCGTCAATTTCCTGCGGAGAGAACGACCTTCCGCGAACAAAGTTCGGCAGAGGCGCGCTCCCACCAGGTTGCTCGCCGAGATAATGGTTGACCTCCGCCGCTGCCGAGCGGGCTGCCCGGATGTTGGCGGAAGGAACCGGTTTCCAGCGGTGCTCCGCGGTGCTCCAGAATGCCAGCGAACTGCGCTGGGCCGGAGCTTCAGTGCGCTTGCTCGTGGCCACCGGAAAGGATTCGTTGACATAGACTTTGCGGCCGTTGTCGTCAGTACTGGTGATGACTGCGGCGGCACCGGCCTCTGCCTGCAGGTATGGCATAGTGAACGAAAGGAAGGTCGCGATTACGGGACTAGCCATCAGGGCGAGTTGCAGGCGTTTTCGCATAGCCGGGTACTGAATCACCACGCAAGATGGTCAAGGGACCATCCGCGTGAAGAAGCTCGACGCGGACAAAAAGATCCGCGACTACCCACCCGGAACCTGACGGAGAATCCTAAAACCAGAGTGGATCAATTATAGGTGGGTGGAGGGTGGGCGGCAACTTACCAAAGGAGCATCGAACCACGATGGTAATCTAGATAAGCAGTTGAAAACATTAATGTTGTTTGGAGGTAACCTAATGATGGAGGACGGGCGTCCTCGCCCGCCTGGCGGATGGCTCGCTTTTCCATGCGCACCTTACATTTGGACGGACGGGAACGCCCGTCCTCCACAAACTTTCTTGGGTGTAGTAGGCTGCCTGTGATTCCTCATGAGCGAGCGACTCGAAACGCCCGAACTGGAAACTCCCGCACGCCAGACGCCGGACGCGCTGATGCTGTTCGGCTTCTGGTATCGCGCCCTGCCCAGCGAACAAGTCTCCCGCAACCGCCTACATAAGGCTATGCTGCTCGAGACCCCTCTGGTTATCGGCCGCGATCGGAAAGGAAAGGCTTTCGCTTTGCGTGACGCCTGTCCGCACCGCGGGATGCCGCTTTCTTGCGGGCAGTTTGACGGTCAGAGTTTGGAGTGCAGCTACCACGGCTGGAAATTCGATGCTCACTCCGGCCAATGCCAGCTCATTCCTTCGCTGACTTCCGATCAAGATCTGAAGGTGGATCGTATCTATGCTGGGAGTTATCCCTGCGCCGAGCACGACGACTACATTTGGGTCCTCGTTCCCGAGCCGCCCCCGCCGGGAGCCGGTTTCACTAAAGCGGCCGAGCCATCTTTTCCTGCGCCCCGCGTCCCCATTTTCGAGGGAAAGTACAAAATCGCGTATTTGACTGCTGACCTTCCGTGCAACGTGGACCATGGCATTATTGGGCTCATGGACCCGGCGCATGGGCCGTTTGTGCATCAGGCTTGGTGGTGGCGCAGCCGCCACAGCATTCACGAGAAGCAGAAGAATTTCGAGCCGATCCCCATGGGCTTTCGCATGAGCGCGCACACGCCCAGCTCAAACAGCGCGCCTTACAAACTGTTGCGGCTCTATGCCGATGCGGATTCGATCACGACCACCATTGATTTTGTTCTGCCCAACTTGCGCCTCGAAACCATCCGCGCGGGGAAATATTGGTTCTCCAGCCTGACCACGGTAACGCCGATTACTCGCAGCCATTGCCGCATTGACGTGGTGGCGTGCTGGAATATCTTTCGCTGGGTACCGTTTGGGCCTGCGTTGCTGAGGTTTGTGTTTGCGAAGTTCGTCGAACAAGACCGGCAGACGATGGAGAATCAGGCGGAAGGATTGAAGCACAATCCGCATCTCATGCTGATCGATGACGCGGATCGTCCAGCGAAATGGTATTTCCAGTTGAAGGCCGCATGTTTGGAGTCACGACGCACGGGCTCAGAAATGCGTCATCCCATGAACGGGCCGGTTACGTTGAAGTGGAGAAGCTGAGCCGGAATGGGAGTGCGGATCACTCATCTTTCACCAGCCAGTCCATGGCCTCCTCGCGCGTCTTGAAGGTCGGCAGGTCGCGCTGAGAAAAGTTCTTTATGTGTTCGTAAAACACGCGGGGCAGATTCTCGGTTCCCACCCACGCCGACTTCTTGATGTGAGGCCGGTCGAAAACCGCGCTCTCTTTCGGCGCAGTAATGGCCTCGCGATCGAACTCCGCCCCGGTGAAATCGGCGAGAAGCAGCACGGAGTCGCGTGGCTCGGGCATCACAAAGCGAGGAACCAGACGGGAAATCTTCAGTACCTCAGCAGCCGAGCAGTGAGATATGTCGACCAGCAGGATCGCCTTGCCCTGGTGCGTGATGATTCGTATGCGGTCTTCCATAGGGGACTCTGAGATGCGGTCGCCCGTGGGGCACAGAGTTGAGAAGCCCTCAAGTCAACAGCGACCCGACTACGTTATAAGCTTCGGCGAGGGCTGCGTCCAGTGCGGCGGGATCTTTGCCGCCGGCCTCGGCTAGATCGGGGCGACCGCCGCCTTTGCCCCCGATCCTCTCCGCAACTTTGCCAATCACTTTGCCGGCCTGGATTTTCTGCGTGAGGTCTTTGGTCACGCCGACAATCAGCGAGACATTGCCGTTATTGGCTGAGCCCAGCACTACGACACCCGAGCCGAGTTTGTCGCGGAGTTGATCGACCAGCGTGCGCATCTGGGCGCGTTCGAGATTGTCCACGCGGTGGGCGAGCACTTTGACGCCGCGGATGTCTTTGATCTTGTCGGTGACTGAGGCGACTGTCGAGGACGCCGACTTCATACGGACCTGATCGAGTTCGCGCTGCAGGCGCTTGATCTCGGAGTCTTTTTTGTCGAGTTCGAGTTTAAGAGCTTCGGCGGGCGAAGCGAAGTCCTCCTCAACTGTGGGTGCCCCATCCTTTCGCGCTCTTTGCGAAAGAGTGGGACCAACGAAGCTCGCGACTACGCTTTCCAATTTGTGATCTTTCTGGAAGTGGTGCAGCGAGCCTTCACCGGTGACGGCTTCGATGCGGCGCACTCCGGACGACACGCTGCCTTCTTTCAAAACCTTGATCAGGCCGATTTCTCCAGTCGCTTTGGTGTGCGTGCCGCCGCAGAGTTCGGTGGAAAAGTCTCCGATTTTGATGACACGGACCCGGTCGCCGTATTTTTCGCCGAACAAGGCCATCGCTTTGTATTCGTTGATGGCAACGTCGATGGGCACGTTTTCGATGACTTCGATCTTTTCGTTGCGCAGGACTTCTTTGTTGATCAAGTCTTCGATGTCTTGCAGTTCTTCGTCGGCGACGCCGGTGAAGTGCGAGAAGTCGAAACGAAGATGATCGGGCGCAACCAGCGATCCAGCTTGCTTCACGTGTTTGCCTAGCACTTCGCGCAGTCCGGCTTGCAGCAGATGCGTGGCCGTGTGGTTGCGCATAGTCGATTGGCGGACATCGGCGTTGACGACGGCATCGACCTTGTCGCCGATATGGATTGGCTGTTTGGCGATGACTTGGTGCGCGCGCACACCTTGGATCGGGGAGTAGCAGCCTTTTACATCGGCGACGACGGTGTTGTGATCGTCAGAGAAGAGCCATCCACGGTCGCCGACTTGTCCGCCGGATTCGGCGTAAAACGGTGTGTGATCGAGAATGATTTCGCCTTCGTCTCCCGGGTTGAGTTGCTGTGTGCCCTGACCGTTGCGGATGATGGCAAGGACTTCGCAGTTGTCGGAACGGGATTGGCGGTAGCCTTCGAACCCTGACTTCGGAAGATGCTGGTAGGCGGGATTGGCGGTCTGCTTGGCCGCGCCTCTCCAGGAGGCCCGGGCGCGATCGCGCTGCTCAGCCATGGCGCGGTCGAAGCCGTCCTGGTCGAATTCGATTCCCTGGTCGCGAGCCGCGTCCTGCATGAAATCGAGGGGCATGCCGAATGTGTCGTAAAGTTTGAAAGCCTCCGGCCCTGAAAGTCGGCTCTCGCCAATCAGAGCCTCCAACTTTTCGAGGCCAACGTTCATGGTGTGACCGAAGCGGGTTTCTTCAACGAAGACGGTCTTCGAGACACGCTCACAGGTTTCCTTCAGCTCGGGATACGCGTCCTGCATCAAATCGCGTACGGCAAAGACCATCTCATTGAGGAAAGGTTTCGTTTGTCCAAGAAGCCGGCCGTGCGTCAGGGCACGACGAATGATCTTTCGCAGTACGTAGCCGCGGCCTTCGTTCGAGGGTAATACTCCGTCTGAGATCAAGAATGTTGCTGCGCGTGAATGATCGGCAATCACTCTCAGCGAGGCTGCGGATTTATGGCCTGCTGCTTCTGCCGAGGTTTGCTCGGCTGGACGGACGGGGGCGTCCGTCCCCACGTGAGTGTTGGTGGTGCCTGTAAGTTCTGCTGCGCGCTTGATTAGCGGCGTGAACAAATCTGTGTCGTAGTTAGAGATCACGCCTTGCAGGACCGCCGTTACCCGCTCCAATCCCATGCCTGTATCAATCGAGGGCTTGGGCAGTGGATTCAACTTGCCATTCGCGTCGCGGTCGAATTGCATGAAGACCAGGTTCCAGATTTCGACGTAGCGGCCGCAGTCGCAAGGAAAGCGGCAATCGGCGTGTCCTTTTTCCGATGCGGCTGGACCCATGTCGTAGTGGATTTCGCTGCAGGGGCCGCAGGGGCCGGTGTCGCCCATCTGCCAGAAATTGTCTTTGGCGTCGCCTTCAAAGATTCGATTTTTCGGGACGCCTTGCTCGAGCCATGCGTCTTCGGCTTCGCCGTCCCGCGGAACGATTCCACTTCCAAACTCAGCTCCTTCGAAAATCGTCACGTATAGCTTTTCTTTGTCGATCCCGAACCAGCCTTTCGAAGTGATGAGCTCCCAGGCGTAGGCGATGGCGTCTTTTTTGAAATAGTCGCCGAAAGAAAAATTGCCCAGCATCTCGAAAAAGGTGTGATGGCGGTTGGTGAAGCCGACGTTTTCGAGATCGTTATGTTTGCCGCCGGCGCGCACGCATTTTTGCGACGTGGTGGCGCGTTTATAGTCGCGAGTTTCGAGGCCGAGGAAGACGTCCTTGAACTGGTTCATGCCCGCGTTGGTGAAGAGCAGCGTGGGATCGTTGGCGGGAACGAGCGAGGAGGAATGCACCTCTTTGTGCCCGCGCTGGGCGAAATAATCCAGGAATTTGCGCCGAATTTGGGAGCCAGTCAGCATCAAAAATCAATTCTAAATTAAAAACGCAGAGGCCACAGAGGTCTCGCAGTTAGATCCTGCAAAGCAGGACTCTGCGGCCTCGGCGTACTCTGCGGTTCGTGTTTCTTCCGAAACTTTTTACTTTACGGCGTCTGCGGTTTTGTCGGCGGCTTTTTCTGTCCCCTTGGCGGTATCTTTCGCGCCCGTCTTCACGGCGTGCCCCGTCTTCTTGGCCGCAGTCTTAGTCGCGTGCCCGGTTTTATCGGCCGCCTTTTCCGTTCCTTTCGCCGTGTCTTTGGCGGCGACCTTGGTGTCGTGACCTACGTCTTTCGCTCCCTTATCGACGTCGTGTGCGACGTCCTGCGCGAACACGAACGATGCCGAACACAACACCCCTGCAGCAAGAATTGCTGCCAATTTGGATTTCATATGGCCTCCGTCTAGTTTGATGGAAATGGTTTGGGAAGTATAGCATTCGGCCGCAAAATGCAACAGCGAACCGCGATGCTCACCGCCCCATCATTCAACTTCGCTTTCGAGCGCGCTCAACGTCTCATCATCAACCTCCCATTTCTTAAGGATGGCGAAGATCGTCTTCGATGCGAATCCGGCGCGCATGAGCTGACGGAAGATTCGCGCTGTCTGCTTCTGATCTTTCGGTTTCAACAAGCGCTTGCGCTTCAGATATTGGCGCGCCTGTTTCTCGTCACTGACTTCTTCGTAGACTGCGTCGACTGCCTTGTCGATGACTTCACCGTGGACTCCTTTCGCTTTCAGATCTGTGATCACGCGACGCCGCCCAAATTTTTCATTGTCACGGCGAAAGGAGGAATACGCAGCCGCGTACTGGGCGTCGTTGAGATAGCCGCGATCCTTGAGGCGGCGGATGACGAGCTCGACCAGCGTTTGTCCATATTCTGTATCGGCTTCCACTCGGGGCCGCAGAAGACGCTTCAGTTCCGCCACCGAACGCATGCGGCGGCCAAGTGCTCCGACCGCATACTCGTAGAGCTCGTTTTCCGAGTCGGTTTTTCTCGGGCGGGCAAAGGCCATGACTAGTAACAAGTTACCGCGCCGGGGGCTCCTCCTGCGAGAAAAGTTTGCGTTACAACTTTTTACCTTGATCGTGGTGACATCGGGAACTTCTTGCCGTCTATTTGCGTAGATAGTTAATGAACGAGGATGCCAGTTATGCTTACCATCGATGTAGAAAAAACGGGCGATGTAGCGGTTGTGAGATGCGTTGGACGGATCGTTCGCGGCGCTGAGGTGTGCACGCTTCGGAACGCGGTGTTAGCAGAGAAGAACACTCGCATTGTGGTGATTGATTTGTCCGAGGTCGAAGCGCTGGATGCGGGCGGGCTGACAGCGTTGCTGTCTTTGCAGGAGTGGGCGTGGGGCAGCAATGTTCAACTAAAGCTGGTGAATCCGTCTCACTTTGTCTGCGAGGTGCTGACGCGCACCGGGTTGAATCGTGTGTTTGAGATTTCAAAGTTCGAGCATGCGCTGTTTGTTCTCGGCGCGCCGGATTGCCGTCACTTGAAGTACGCGGCTGCCTGCTAGCTGCCACTGATCTTCACTGGGCCGGAAACTTTCCGTCGGTTCGGCTGTTAATTTGACAGTCGAAGGCAAGTTCCGGCCCCCTCCGAAATAAGAAAGGGCGCGCTTCGGCGCGCCCTTAAGTGTTTCAGGAGGATAGATCAGCGGCCACCGAAGCCGGTCTGTTGCATTGCGTTCTTGGAGATGTCGCTGCTGGAAGAGATGCCCTGCATACGCAGCTTGAAGTCGTCTGCGTTGGAGGCGCTCTCCAGTGCGGTTTCGTAATTGATCAGCCCCGCCTGGAACAGGTCCCACAGGGATTGATCGAAAGTTTGCATGCCATACTGCGAAGTTCCGGCGGAAATGGCGTCGCGAACCGCGCGGGTTTTTTCCGGCACCAGAATGCATTCCCGGATGTAAGCCGTATTGATCATGACCTCGACGGCGGGCACGCGGCCATCGCCGTCGCACCGTCGAACCAGCCGTTGGCTGATGACCGCTCGCAACACAGCCGCAAGCTGCAATCGAATCTGCTTCTGTTCCGGTGGCGGGAACACCGCAATAATACGGTTGATAGTCTCGACGGCGTCGAGCGTATGCAGAGTTGAGAAAACCATGTGGCCGGTTTCAGCGGCGTGCAGCGCGGTGCCGATGGTTTCAACGTCGCGCATTTCGCCGACCAGAATAACGTCGGGATCCTGACGTAGGGACGCACGCAGCGCGGAGGAAAACGTGGGCGTATCGACCTCGATCTCGCGCTGGTTCACGTAGCCTTTTTTATCGCGATGCAGAAATTCGATAGGGTCTTCGATCGTGATAATGTGTTCAGCCCGGGTGGAGTTGATGCGGTCCACCATGGCGGCTAGAGTCGTGGACTTACCGGAACCCGTGACCCCTGTGACTAGGATCAAACCGCGCGGCATGTCGCAGACCTGTTCCACAATCTTGGGCAAATAGAGTTCGTCGAGCGCGCGGATTTTGGTGGGAATCACGCGTAGGACTAAGCCCACGTTGCCGCGCTGCTGGAAAACGTTCACACGAAAGCGGCCCAGCCCAGCTACGCCGTAGGCCATATCGATTTCGGTGCTCTCCTTGAACTTCTGCTTTTGCCTCGCCGACATCATGCTGAAAGCCATGGTCAGCATATCTTCCGCGCTGATGCGAGGCTGATCGGTCAGTGGGGTGAGTTCGCCATCAATGCGCAGGTGAGGATAATTGCCGACCTTGAGGTGCAAGTCGGAGGCGCGCCGCTCCATGGCGATACGAAGTAGATCATCAATATTCATTTGGATAAGTCCCCAGGGATCAGTTCGTATGATGAACCGAAACTGCGTTTAGCCCAAGATGACCTAAGTAATGGAGGGATGTGCGTTTGGACAGTGGCTATGCGGGCGACGAAGCACACGCGAGCTTGTGGAGAAGCGAGACAAGCAGGCCGCTGTTCGCAGGCAAGAAAGTCGAGAAGCTGGATGGAGCCAGGGCAAACAAAACAAAGAAAACCAGTGGTCAGTTGCCGGCTCTCGGTTCTCGGTTGGCTTCTCCACAGGTCCTTAAATCGTGGAGTTGAGGTAAGTTGACTTAGTCCACAGACTTAGTCTATCTTAGCAAACCATGGAAGTGAATATTCACGAGGCCAAAACCCATCTCTCCCGGCTCCTGCAACGAGTAGCGGCAGGAGAAGAGGTCATCATCGCGCGTGCGGGCGTGCCAGTGGCCAAGCTGATAGCGGCAGGCCCGCAAAGCAAGTCGCGCCCTATGGGGATGGATCAGGGCAAGATCTGGATCGCGGAAGATTTCGATGCTCCCGACAAAGCACTGGAAGCCCTGTTCTATGACGCGCCGCTGATGAGCGCTCCTGCTCGCAAGACAAAAAAGAAGGCGAGGAAGAAGAAGCGGTGACGTACCTGCTCGACACCGGTGTCTGGCTCTGGAGCGTTGGCGAGCCGTCGCGAATCTCGCGCAAAGCGCGCGATGTAATGGCCGACGTCAGTCACGATGTGTTTCTGTCCGCAGTCACTTCGTGGGAAGTTGCAATCAAGGCAGCATCGGGCAAGCTGCAGCTTCCGGAGCCGCCGGACTTGTATGTTCCACGGCGTATGGCAGCTCAGGGGCTCCGTCCGCTAGCCGTGTCTCACGAGCACGCCTTGGCGGTATTCGCGTTGCCTGCTCATCATCGTGATCCGTTTGACCGCCTGCTGATCGCGCAAGCCAAGGTAGAAGACATGACCGTCATTAGCGCCGACCGAATGTTCGACCGATATCCGGTGCAACTACTCTGGGCTGGACAATGAAAAAAGCCGCCTCTTAGGCGGCTTTCCAGTCTCTCTGAAAAGCAATCAAGCGGCGTTGCTTTCCGCCGGAGTTCCCTGCCACGGCTCGTCGTGGCTGCCTCCGTAAATCGATGGGCATTTGGATCCCATGGGACGCAGATAGGTGGCAAGCTGGCCTCGGTGATGGATGCTGTGATTGTTGACGAAGGCCAAGTAGAAGACGACCGGCAGAGTAAAAGCGCCGTAGAAGTCCACTGGAGTAAGCAGCTCTTCCGGCGACATTGCGCGTACCCGCTCAATCGCCCGCAGATAGTTTGTCTCGTACCAGGAAACCAGTTCAGCGATAGTCTTGGGTTCGTCTTTGAAGCGTGTCTCCATGGCGAACTTGCGATCGGCCGTCTCATCGAGCATCTGCACGTCCGCGGATGCCAGGTGCCACGCCAGTTCCCAAGCCGTTCGGCTGTTGGGATCATGCTTGTAATCACGCCTTGCGTCGGGGATTGCGGCTAGGACTTTCTTCGTGGCGTTCAGTTCGTTTGTGAGGCCCATGAGCATTACTTCGCGATAGGCCATGGCGAATTCCGGAGTGGGACCTTGCTGGGGTGTTGCCATTTTCTCCTCCTCGGCTTCTGTGAGTTGTGCTTTCTGTCGTTAAGAAGGGGCGCTGAATGCGCCCCCGGGCTGTCAAATTTAGAATCTTCTCTACACACTGACCGGTTGTTTGCTGCCCACCGGCACCGGCGTCAGCCAACCGAACCGATCGGCCTTTTCACCATGCACAATGCCATAAAACTCCTTCTGAATGGCTTTGGTCACGCCCCCGGTCACGCCTTTACCAACGCTAATCTTATCGACTGACCGAATCGGCGTAATCTCGGCCGCGGTTCCCGTCAGGAAGGCTTCTTCCGCAATGTAAAGCAGTTCGCGTGGGATGCCTTGTTCAGCGACGGGAATTCCCAAGCCGCGAGCGATCTGCAGGACCGAGTCACGCGTTATTCCGGGCAGCACAGAGTTGCCCAGCGGTGCGGTCTGCAGCGTACCATTGCGCACGATAAAAACATTCTCGCCCGAGCCCTCGCTAACGTATCCGTTGGCATCGAGCGCAATGCCCTCGACGTAGCCGTTGATGATGGCTTCCATCTTGATCAGCTGCGAGTTCATGTAATTCGCGCCGGACTTGGCCATGGCGGGCAGCGTATTGGGCGCAATGCGCGTCCACGATGAGACGCAGACGTCCACTCCCTGCTCCGCGTCGCTGCCCAAATATTTTCCCCAGGGATAATTGCAGATGTAGACTTCAGTGGGAGAATTAAACGGATTGACCCCAGCTTCGCCGTAACCGCGCAGAATGATCGGGCGCATGTAGCACGGCCACACGCCATTGTTCTTCACCAGTTCGAGCATCCCGGAAATCAGTTCTTCGCGGGTGAAGTCCACGTCGATGCGATAAATCTTGGCCGAATCCAGCAGCCTTTGTGTGTGTTCCTGGGCGCGAAAAATCGCGGGACCGCTGGGAGGAGCGTAGCATCGGATGCCCTCAAATACCGACGAGCCGTAGTTGACCACGTGCGACATTACATGGATTTGCGCATCATCCCAGGGAATGAGTTTGCCGTTATGCCAGATTTTCTCCGTCTTCTGAATCGCCATGAGCACTCCTAAAGATTTGATTCACGCGTACAGCCGGGAGTTCCGTCGGTTAGATGCCAAAATTCCTCCCGTGGGCGGACCCGCCTGTTGGCACCCATAACAGGCGGCACGTAAACGAGGGAGCACGTAGACATCCAATTTCTAAGGCCATCAGATTATAACCGAGGTGAGGCAGGAACACAGGAAGGTTTTCTGATCCGTCAGAACGGTTGCAGACACGTAGAACGGATAAGTTAGTTGAATAAGTACGGCGCGTCAGTCGTAACCTGGTAACAGTGACCAAGTGAAAGACCCAAGTCAAGAACGAAGGCCTACCCGGATTAATATGGGTCGCAGCCGATCACTCCAACCTCGGCAGAGCGCAAGCTTTTGCACGTTGACTGGCACGCAACTCCTATGCATAATGGCGCTCCTCGGAGGTTTCCATGAAGTACTCCCCTCGGTTTCGCAGCGCTTCTTCTCTTTCCAAGTCAATTCAACAACAACTGAATGGATACGCTCTGGCTGCAGGCGCGGCCGGAGTCGCGATGTTGGCTCTGGCGCAGCCTGGCGAAGCCAAAATTGTCTATACGCCCACGCACCAAAAGCTGCCTCTGGATAAGGATTTTTTCCTCGATCTCAACCATGACCGTACGAATGACTTTCGATTCCACATCACATTATCGGGAGAAGTTTGTTCTGCCCCACACGCGGCCACCTGCTCGAGTTGGGATGCGGCGATTTTCTTTGCCTATCCGCAGGTTAAGGGAAACGGCGTTGTCGGAAAACCAGCCTTCGCTTCTGCGCTGCGCGCTGGTGCCGCTATTGGACCCAAGGCAGCTTTCAACACCAGCCGCGGAATCATGGGGGGAGTTCAATTCCGCAACCAGGAACTAAGCTATTCAGGCGCCTGGGCGGACGCGGGCAAGCCGGTCCAGGATCGCTATCTGGGAGTGAAGTTCGTTGTCGAGGGAAAAGTTCACTATGGCTGGGCCCGTTTCAACGTCAGAATCTATCGTAATCCGAAATCAACCGTCACCGCAGTTTTGACCGGCTACGCTTACGAGACGATCCCGAATAAATCCATCATCGCGGGTCGGACGAAGGGGACCGATGAGGTCAGCAAAGTCGAAGCGCCGATGCCCGCGGTGGTTCGCGCATCCGCTCCGCGACCGGCGAGTCTGGGGATGTTGGCGATGGGAGCGCCGGGGCTCTCGATCTGGCGCCGGGAGGAGGCAGCAGGGAGCGGGCAATGGGCCCGGCCCGAGCCTCAAGTTAGATAGCCGTACTCGACACCCGGATTCCGCTATTTGTCTATCGCTGCTTTGTCGGTTGGCCGCGTCAGATCGGCTTGCACAACTCTGGGCAATTCGTCTCCGCGGAAATACTGACCCTTGGCGGCCCGCATCTCGGGCATGGCGGCGTAGGGCTTGCTGTAGTCGTTGGCGGCATTCCAGAATAGAAAGCCGATTCCACCGGTGTCTTTTGCCGTCTTGACCTGGACTTCGATGTACTGCGGAGAGTAAGTCTTGGTGCGCCAGCGGAAGGCCTGCAGCCACGGACGGATCACGACGTCACTGCCCTTAGTGATGAGTTCGAAGCGCTTCATGGATTCGCCGATAAAATGCTCGGGCGCGTCACCCGGATGCGCGATTCCATCCATACCGAAGAAGTGCGAAGGGTAGATCATCGGCGAAAGCACATCGCAATACTTTGCCATTTGGACGATATCTTGCCCGGTGTGCGCCAGGTCGACGGGCCGCTGCCAGGCCATGATTCCGAACACATCCAACGAAAGCAGCACGCCGCTGGGATGCAGTTCGGCGTAGGCGTGTTTCAGGAAATCCGCAATCACGTCGGAACGATGCCAGGCGGGATGCTCCGTCTGAAATACGAAGCTCGCATCTTTCTGATCTCCCTCGGCTGGAAAACGGACGTAGTCAAACTGAATCTCATCGACGCCGGACTCGGCAGCCTTCTTGGCCAGGGCAATATCGTATTCCTGCACTTTAGGTTGCGATGGATCGGTCCATACCAGCTTTCCATTTTCACGCCAGGGCTGGCCGGTCTTGTGTGATCTCACCGCTAGCTCAGGATGCGCAACCACCAACCGCTCATCGCGAAAGATGGCCACTCGCGCGATCGCATGCATACCTTGCGAATGCAGGAAATGGGTGAACTTGGGCAGGTCATGAATGGCAATGTGGTGTTCACCGGCGAGCGCGTGGTTGAAGGCAATGTTCACGCTGCCGTCGCTGTCCTTCACATCGAAAACCACGGCGTTTCCGCCGAGCTCGCGCCAGCGCTGAATAATGCGCAGGCCGCGATCGCTGGCTGCCATCACCCCGGTTAAATAAACCGCGCGCACTTCAAAATCGCGAGGCACAGGAATGGTTTTTTCCACGATGGGCGCGGGCAAAATTCCCGGCACCACTAGCTCCTGGCCCGACTTGAGATAGGTGCCCTGCGGATTGCCGCTTGCCTGACGGATCGCCTCGGCCAATTCGGTAGAAGTCAGGTAGGAGGTCTGCGATAAGAAGTGATGGGCGACCGAAGTGATCGTGTCTCCGCGCTTCGCGACGTACACGGTGCTGCCCGGAGGAGCAATTTGAGTCAGAGCCGGCGGCTCTCCCGGCTTGGAAACGCGTGGCACCGGGTTCGATGTCCTCACCAGCTCGGAGCTTTGCCCCGACTGGGCGGCTGACGCCGGTACTTCAAATGCCAATCGCCAGGAAACAAATCCCAAGGCCAGACAAGACATAGCTATGATCAGAATAGAGCTAGAGCGGCGCAAGTTTTTCTCCGTGAAAGGCGGTTGAACGCTTTCTCCGGATGCTAGCGGGAGGTCAATTCCTGTGCTAGTTACGTCTGGTCAAGGCCGTGGAGGTAGATTCTTTGACGCTCCCCGCTACTCGGGAACTTCCTGCGTGCGCAAACTATTTCCCTTTCCATGATTTCTCCGTGCCATGGAAATACCTCCCTCTACCTTTAATAAGCATCTAAGTTGCGGAGGAATAAGCCATTGGCAGTTCACCGGGGATGGCGAGTCATTTGCACTAAGGGACAGTGCGGTAAGTGAGGGTATCGACAAACAGCCCGGAGAGTGACAGAATTTGTCGCTCCCGAAATCGCGGAGTGCAGCACTCTGGCGCAATCAACGGCAAGCCACGAAAGGGAACCGCCCGGAATGAAAAACGTCCTTAACACAGTGCTCGATCCCACCCGCCGCAGTACCGACGCCAGGGATTTCGATACCACCTTGCGCCGCAAGATTGTCGGCCAGAACGCCGCCCTGGAAAAAGTGGTCGAAATCTATCAGATGTTTCTGGCGGGATTGAATCCTCCGGGACGGCCGGTCGGGAATCTGCTATTTCTGGGGCCCACTGGATCAGGAAAAACCCGGGTAGTCGAGGCCATGTCCGAAACTTTGTTCGGGGACGCGCGGGCTTGCATCAAAATTGATTGCGCCGAGTTCCAGCACTCCCACGAGATCGCCAAGCTGATCGGTTCGCCTCCCGGATACCTGGGCCATCGCGAGACTCATCCGCTGCTTACGCAGGAAGCGCTCAACCAGTGGCATACCGAGAAGCTCAAACTCTCGATTCTGCTGTTCGATGAAATCGAGAAGGCTTCCGACGCACTTTGGCAATTGCTGCTGGGCATTCTGGATAAAGCGACTTTGACCTTGGGCGACAATCGCCGCGTCGACCTTTCGCAGTGCATCATTATCCTGACCTCGAACCTGGGGACCAGCGAGATGAGCAACCTCGTCGACGGCGGCATGGGTTTCACCCACAAGCCAAAGCTCGTGGATTCGAGCCTGGACGATAAGATCGATCGGACGGCGATCGAAGCCGCGCGCCGCAAGTTCACGCCTGAGTTCATGAACCGCATCGACAAAGTCGTGGTTTTCAAGACGCTTCGACCGGAGCACCTCGAGCAAATTCTCGACATTGAGCTCGGCATGGTGCAACAGCGCATTCTCATGGCTTCAGCCGCAAACCAGTTTGTGTTTAATTGCACGGATAAAGTGAAGAGCTTCCTGCTGCACGAGGGCACGGATCCGAAGTATGGTGCGCGGCATTTGAAGCGGGCCATCGAACGGCACCTTGTGTTTCCTCTGGCGAATCTGGTGGCTACCGGCCAAGTCAGGCTGGGAGACTTCATTCGCATCGACATGGCTGCCGAAGGCGCTCTGACCTTTGTGAAAGAGGCGGAAGGCGCGATGGTGCCTATGCTCATGGAGCGCTACGGCGCAGCCGCTGGAATGCCTCCCATGGCCGCTCGCACTGCGCGCACCATTGGACGCCGTGAATTCGGCGCAACCCCGACCGCAGATACAAAGTAAGTTTTGTAACGTCCGGACAGGAAAAGGGCGCCGCTAACCCGCGGCGCTTTTTTCTTGAAGTGCTCTTTTATTGACTCAAGGATCGCGCGTGGACGAGTTCGGCACGATCCGAATGCGCCCCGTTGTCACAATTTTTCAGCAACTGCGTGTAGTACGTTCTAGCCTTTTCAGGCTGGTGAGCCAACTCGGCTGCCCGACCAGCACCGGCCAGTCCGTTAAACCGGTTGGGATCGGTCTCCATTGATTTCTCATATTCGGCCAGAGCTTCTTCTGGCCGCCCCTTTTCCAGCAGCATGTCGGCGAGCATTTCACGCGCTGGTAGTTCGACCTCGCCTTTGCCTTGGGCATCCTGTTTGTCCGCGACCGCGCGCAACAGCTTCAAGGCATCATCCTTTCTTCCGTGAGCAAATGCCAGCCAGGCCTCCGCTTCGTCGTGGTTCGTGCTCATTCGATCGGCGCGATAAGGATGCCTGCCGTTTCGCGCGGCAGCGAGCATCGCATCAAATTGATTCACGGCATCCTGGGCCGCAGCCGCATCACGCAAGTGTCCCGCACCTACAGCCCGCGCCCAGTACGTGATTTGCCGGTTTTCGGGTTCCGCTCCCGGCGGTGGTTGCAGCGCTACGGCCTCCTTCCACTGGTGCTTTTCGAGTGCGTACATGGCGGGAAAATGGGCGCGCATCTGATTGAGATAACCGTCGAGGCCTCTGTCCATGTCTTGCTCGCGCACATTCCCCAATCCATTCGCAATTGCTGCAGCCCTGCTGTCTTCGCCAATTTGCAAATAGGCGTACTCCAGGAAATCCATCGAGTGGACCTGATGTTCCGCACCAAAATGAATGGCAGAGGGCCGCTGAGTTGCAGCAATGGTCGCGAGGTTCGACTGAATGTCCTCCTGCCACAAGCCCAGCCTGGCAAAAATGTGAGACGGCATATGCAACGCGTGCGGAGACGCTGGAGCAATTTGTGCGTAACGGCGGGCCGCGGGCAATCCGAGCTGAGCCAGTCGTGGATCATCCGCGGCATGAATCAAATAGTGGGCCACCCCCGGATCGTTCGGGTCCGCTGCAAAAAGCGGGTTCAGGATGGCGATCGCCTTCTTTGCATTATCCAACGCCGTTTTCGCGTCAGGCGCCCACGTCAGTAAAGACAACGCATAGAACACGGCCGCCTCGGGGTCTCTGGGATATCGCTGATAAACCTTCTCCATGGCTTGCGAATACGCCGTGCAGCGTTGTTCGTGATCCACTTTGTCGTAGTCGCGATAAAAGAAGGCCAGCGCATCGACGTAGTCGCGTTCACGTTGGGTCTTTGCACCAATCGCCTGGCCTTTGCGAATTAGATCCCAACCCTCCTTCAGGTCGGATTCTTCCGGCCGGCTCCACAACTGGTGAAACAGACTCATCGCCTCGCCCCAGTAGGCAATCGCGCATCGAGGATCCTGAGCCACTACCGACTGAAACTGTTTGTAAGCTTCGTCGTACCAGAACGAGTGCAGCAAGGCCACGCCGCGCTCAAAAGGCTTCTGCACAGAACTTGCACACGAAGTGGGAAACGAAACCGTTCCCAGCTTCTGGTTCGAATCAAGGTGGTCATGAGTTTGATCGGCCGCTAGACCGGGTACAAAGAGGAGCGTCAAGACCGCTGCCAGAGTCGCGGAGCGCCGCAAGAATGCAGCCCACGGCGCAAGCCTTGGGGAGCAAGTTAGGAACAATCGAGCCCCAGCGGGGCGCAAGACTACTCCCGGCGCGATGAAGAGCGGCCGGTCTGGCGTTATTAGTGAGAACACAAATGAATCAGTGCCGATGGTTATCGAGAACGATGCCGGAAAAAATTCGCGATTGCAAAATCGGGACACGACCCGAAGCCTAACGCCTGAAGCCCGTCCTACCTCTACCCGCCCTGCTTCAATTCCAGCAGCACCTGCCGCGCGATCTCTTTCAGCGTCTCGAACACGCCGTTGCCTTGAAAGGCGATGGCTTCCATCACCGGCTCGTCCTTGCGTCGCAACTCTTTGGCCAGAGCATCTACCGGCAGGATATTTGGCAGATCGCGCTTATTCAGCTGCAGTACGTAGGGAATCTTCTTGAAGTCGTAGCCATGTTCCTTGAGGTTGTCCATCAGGTTGTCGAGCGCCTCGACGTTGGCATCCATGCGCTCTTGCTGGGAATCGGCGACAAAGACAATGCCGTCCACTCCGCGCAGGATCAACTTGCGGCTAGCGTCGTAGAAAACCTGGCCGGGAACGGTGTACAAGTGAATACGGGTTTTGAAACCGCGAACCGAGCCGAGGTCCAGCGGCAGGAAGTCGAAGAACAATGTTCGATCCGTCTCCGTGGCCAGCGAGATCATCTTCCCCTTCTGCTGCTCGGCAGTTTTCTGGAAGATGTATTGGAGATTCGTGGTTTTGCCGCCCAGCCCGGCGCCATAGTACACGATCTTGCAATTAATCTCGCGGGCTGCAAAGTTGATGAAACTCAAAGACTTTCCTCAAGACACGCGCAGGCGCTCAAGAACCGAGCGGCCTCCACTTGTAGTTTTGGCTTGGTACTGCTGGTTTTATACCACACAGCCGTGCTCACCGGCAGGTTACCCTGGTTACTAATTGTCCTCGGGGGTAGGCTAGGCTGCGTCCTGGCGGCGCCAAATAGAGAGGGCAGGCCAGCCAAGCGCCAACATCCCCACCGTAGCCGGCGCGCGAACAGGTGCATTGAGAGCTGTCGTCGGAGATTGGCCAGCGTTGGCAGTCTCGGTCGGTCCCTTAGTCTTTCCGGTAACAATGGGTTTATTCGCGATGGTCTCGTAGGCGTAACCAGTCAAGAAGACTTTGTAAGGGTACATCGAAGCAATCCTAACGCGGGCCCAGCCGAAATGGGTTTTTCCCTTGATACTGAACTTCAGCCCGAGATAGGCCGTTCGTATTTTACCGCCCCATGGGCAGTACGCTGTACCGCCATCTGGCCCTCCACTTGAGTCAAACAGAACAACGCGATTCGCTTGAAATGGCCGCTTCGGTCCGACTCGAGTGCCGCGTTGCAACGGAGCAGCGCAGGAGGCATGCTCATGACTCTCGACTCCCCAAATCGCGTTCCCCTGCTTCGCCGGTGATACCGTCAAGCGAAAAAAGAAAGTCGAGATTGATCTTCGCGAAATAGATTGACCGTAAAACGAGAAGTCGTTGATGCCGTCGTGGTTAAGATCGAAGAAAACTTGCTGCTGGTTCATGAGCGGCAAGTTTGCCGGAGTATAAACGATCTTAGCATCTGCTCGGGGCGCCAGTGCCAACAGTCCCAAACTCGCTGCGGTCGCCGCGAGAGAATAAGCGTCGAGCCGTCGACTGCAGGACTCGGAAAGGTTGGAGGGTTTACTGGATAATCGGCGAGAGTGGCCCATGAACTTCCTCCCGACGGACGGCACACATTATGTTCTCCGAACAGTCCTCCGTCAATGGGCTGGACAAGCAAGTTCCCGTGCAGTCAGTGAAACCGCCAAATCAACGGCTGACCGGCAACGGATAATATCCTGCCTTGGCATAGACCAGGACGCACGGACGCAGATCCGAACTCTTACAGCCCGGGCGCCCGACCCTGACTTCGACCTCCCGATACGTGCTGCTGGGAGTAGCGGCGGTGGCGTAGCCCAGCGTGTATTGATTGCGGGCATCGCCAATGGCGCGCTGATAAGCGTTTTCAATGGCGTCCTTGGAATATTCGCTAAGAATCTCGCCTCCGGTCGCGTTCGCATACCGGGGCAGGATATTGCCCGTGGCTTGCCCGGGGATGTGCAACTTTTCCATCTGTTTGTAGCCCGGAATCGCCGAACCTCCAACACCTATGCCGTAGACCAGAATCCCATTCGAAAGCAGCACTTTCAACACATCGCTATAGCTGGCGGTGCTTCGGTATTCACGGCCGTCGCTGATGACAAATATGATTTTGCGGCGGCTTCTCTCACGTTGGCCCAGATCGAGGGCAGCGGCCAAAATGGCATCATTCAGAACCCGCGCTTGCTTCGGCGGTGACATTGCGGGGGGTATGCTGCGATCGACGGGAATGTTATTGATCATCGGACCTTGCGGACCCAAAGGGCCGCCCAGCACCGGCACTCCATTATTCTCGCCGTGGTCGGTTTTCAATTGGTTCAGTACTGCATCCAGGCGCTTGCCTACGGCTCCGAAATCGGCCATTCTTCCCACCGTGCCGCTGTAGGTGTAAATCGCGACCTCGTCGAACTGGCTGAACGCACCCTCCAATGCCGGAAACGTCTGATTTACCTTCTGCACATTGATATCCGACATCCCCAGATCGAAGACCACCGCCGCCGAGATCGCCAACGGATCGCTGGTAAAGAAGTTCATGGTTCGCTTCTTGCCATCCTCATACACCGAAAAATCCTTTGGCAATAATCCGCTGACCAGACGTCCGGAGTCGTCCGTTACCCGCACAGGCACAATCACCTGGTTTACGTTGCGAGTAATTTTGAAAAGCTCGTCTTGGGCGTTGCTTCCCGTGTTGTCTGGCGTCGCGCCGCCTTCGGGAACCGTCTTAACATCAAGCGGATGCGGGGGCGAGTTCGGATTGCTTTCCGTATTAGGCGGAGCCGGGTTGGCAGTCGTCGGAGGGATCTCGTTTCCGGGTACCTGGTCGGCCGTCGGCGCTTCGCTCGGAGGCAGACCCTGGGGTTCGGCCGGTGGAGGGGCAGGGAATGGTTGCGGAGGCCGGCTGGCCGAAGGCGCGTCGGGAATATTCTGCTTTTGATCAGTTTGCTGCTGTGGAGTAGCGGCAGCCACCAAAATCAGGAAAAAGAACAGAATTGCCCCCACTGGAGCCGTCCACTGCTTACCCGTCATTCGCAGCACTGGGGAAACCCTCTCCGCCTCAACGGCAACTACCCTTGTAATGGGATGCTAAGACTCGCGATCTGGTGCATCTAACGTTAATGGACTAGACTAACAAAAACTGCGAGAGAATACTTTCATGCCCAAAGCCTGTAGACTTCCGGTCTTCCGCATCCTGGTACTCCTGTCCCTTTTCGTGGGGCTTTCGGCCGCCAACGCCCAGCAATCGACCGCTTCGCCCGACCAGAACCATCAGGATCAAGATCAGGACCAATCGGCTGCGACGCTGAAAGTCAACGTAAATGTTGTCCAGCTTTTCTACAATGTCAAGGACAAACGTGGGGCGCTCATCCCCAACCTCACCAAGAATGATTTTCAGATCCTTGAAGACGGCAAACCCCAGACCATCAAGTATTTCGCCGCCGAGTCAAACCTCCCGCTTACGCTCGGCATTTTGATCGACTCCAGCGGCAGCCAAGCCCGCGTGCTCGACATGGAAAAGCAGGTGGGTGGCGAGTTCCTGAGTCAAATCCTGCGCGACAAGGATTTGGCTTTTGTCATCGACTTTGATGTGAACGTGGAATTGTTGCAGGACTTCACTAGTTCGGTCCGCCTGCTGAAAACCGCTCTGAATAGCGCACGCATCAACACCGCTGGCGGAAGCGGCACAGGCATTCCGGGTCTGGGCGGAGGTACGATCCCGACACAGGGCGCCCCGCGCGGCACATTGCTTTATGACGCCGTGTATTTAGCCTCGCACGACGAATTAGCCCAGCAAGTGGGACGCAAGGCCATGATCCTGCTGACGGACGGCCAGGATGAAGGCAGCCAGCTCAAGATCAAAGAGGCGATTGAAGCCGCCCAGAAGGCGGACAGCATCGTCTACGTTCTGCTGTGCGCCGACCGCGGCTTTTATGGCGGGTTCGGCGGTTACTCCGGTGAGGGCGAAATGAGGAAGCTGACGCAGGAAACCGGAGGCCGGGTTATCGATGTCGGAAACAAATATGAAAAACTGAAAGAGGGCTTCGACCAGATCGCCAACGAACTGCGCAGCCAATACAATATTGGATACACGCCGTCCAACGCGGCTCTCGACGGTACCTTTCGCAAAGTGGAAATCCACGCGTCGAACAAAGACTACAAGATCCAATCGCGCGCCGGATACTATGCCATTCCCAAGCGCGAATAAGTGCAACTGCGTCGGTACTGCGACGACCGACGCAAGCTCAAATCTTGGATCGAACCCTCACAGCCTAAGCTGTCCTCTTGCACCACATTCGGTATAAAATACTCGCGCATTTCTGATTAGAGATCCCAAGTTCAAGCAGCCGGATAGCCTTGTCTGTTTCCACACCACCCGAAGAAGGAGGATCAAAAATGGCAAACCAAATGCCAAAACGCAGCACCCGTCTCAAAGCGCTCACAATTTTGGCGGTTATGTTCACCAGCGTGCTTTACTTGCAGGCGCAAGACAAAGCACCGGCGACAACTGTACCCGTTCGTATGACCGTTGCGGCAACCCCGCTTGGCGATAAAACCATGCCCGAGGTGAGTCGCGACGATGTGATGGTTAAGCAAGGGAAAGATCGCCTCAAAGTGACCGACTGGATTCCAGCCCGTGGCGATCAGGCGGGACTGGATCTGTTTATTCTCATCGACGACGCTTGCGACACGAGTCTTGGTTCCCAACTCGGTGACCTGCGTGCATTCATCACGGCGCAGCCTTCGACGACGTCGGTGGGCGTAGGTTACATGAGCAATGCTACCGTCCAAATTGTGCAGAACTTCACCACCGACCACGATCAGGCCGCCAAGGCGTTGCGGTTACCGCTTCAAACCGCGGGCGCTTTCGGCAGCCCGTATCTCTCCGTCGTCGATCTCATGAAGCGCTGGCCCGCGCACCCAAACCGCCGCGAAGTCGTGATGGTAACGGATGGAATTGACCGTGCCCGGCGCGATGTCGGCACCCGCACCCCCACTATCAATCCAGACGTGGACACCGCAAGCAACGTGGCGCAGCGCACCGGAACCATTATCTATACCATCTACTCTCCCGGCATCGGCCACTGGCACCGCAGCTTTTTGCGGGCCTATAACGGACAGATTGGAATTTCGAAACTGTCGGACGAAACCGGCGGTGAGTCCTACTTTCTGGGATACCAGAGCCCGGTGAGCTTCAAACCTTATCTGGACGACATCCAGAAAACGATCAACAGCCAATATATTTTGGGCTTCCTTGCCAAGCCGAAAAAGAAAGCCGGCTTGCAAGGTGTCCGGATCGATACTGAAGTTGCGGGCGTCGACTTTACAGCCGCAGATAGCGTCTGGGTACCCGCAGCAAAAAAATAATACTCAATCGCACGCGACGCCATTCCGGCATCGCGTGCATTTAAATCTCGCGAAAGTTTCAAGCTGGCGCGGAAGCGCGTTCAGATTCTTGCACGGTCCTTCACTCGTCTCACGAACTTCAACCCCGACCAGATCTCGCTTACCGCGCAGACCTTCACATCAACCAGACCTGCTTCCAGCCCAATCTTCCGCACTTCATTTTCGTTGAGGTCGGTAGCCAGTCCGGAAGCTTTTTTCGGCCAACTCACCCACAGCATTCCGGCGGGCGCCAGTTGCGCAGCGAATCTGGGGAACTGCTTCTTTAACTCACCCGCGCTTTTCACGAAGATCATTGCGAAGTCAACCGGTTCATCCTTGGCCATGTGGCAATCTGCCAGCGCGCTCTTCAGTTCGGCCTTTACATCCGCAGGCAAATCAAGCAGGACAACGCGGTACCCGTCTTTGATGCCGAGCTTTTTGGGTAAAGGAGTGCCGGAGTATCCCGCCATGCCATGACCTATTGCGAGGGAGCGTAATAGCCGCGGCGGCTGCGCACTCGCAAGCCCTTCTGACCCTGGGCGAGAATTTCGACGCTGCGATAACGACCGTCAGTGATGAAGTCAGCAGGCTTGTATGAGATCGCGTACTGGCTGCGCAGTTCTTCCTGAATTGCGGCGAATGCATTGGCCACTTCGGTTATCTGGAAGGGAACGTAAGAGCGCCCACCGGTAGCATCGGCGATGCGTTCCAGCACCTTATCTCCATGATGGCCTGCGCCGCTCAGGTTGGTGCTAATGGTATACACGATCACATCAGCGCGTTGCGCCATATCGATGGCTTCTTCTCGCGTCACGTGGCTCTGATTATCGTCGCCGTCACTCAGCAGAATGATCGCCCGCCGCACCGGCCCGTTGTGCTGCGCCTTCATGAGTTTGTCGCGACATGCAAAATACAGCGCATCGTACATCGCGGTGCCGCCTCCCGGGCGCAGGGCGCGCACTCCGACTGAGAGCATTTCCGTGTTGTCGGTAAAATCCTGCGTAACTTCCGGCGTCACGTCGAAACCTACTACAAAAGCCTCATCGTATTTGGGGCGGATGGTTTGATTCAGAAACTCAACCGCTGCCTGCTGCTCGAATTTGAAACGGTCACGCACCGAATTGCTGGCGTCGACGAGCAGGCCGACTTCCAGGGGCAAATTTGTTTCGGCGTGAAAGCTTCGTATGTCCGGCGCCGGCTTATTATCGTCCACGACCTTGAAATTCTCTTTCTTTAAATCCTTCACATAACGTCCGTGCTTGTCGGTAACCGTGAAGACAACGTTTACCTCGTTGACCGTGTGGCGAATCGTGGTGAGTGATTCATCGTCCGATAGAATCGTCCCGGCTGGCGAAGTGGAGTCTGAAGCCGTTGGCGCCTTTGGTGGCCGATTCTGCCCAGCGTCGTCCCCAGGTTGCTCTGGCGTGGGCGCATGCAGTTTTGCGGAATCAGATGGAACGGGGGTCTCCTGAGACGACGACGGAGGTGATGATTGCGACGTAGCAGCCTGTGGTGGAGCGGGTGCCTGCGGCTGGCTCTGTTGTCGAGAGGCAGACGGCGCCGAAGGTAGTTCTGCCTGCCCCGCATCCTGCGCCTGAGCGCCGACGAACAGACCGACACCGCACAAAGATACAAGGCCGAGAGATAGTATGGCAGTGCGGGACTTCATGACTTTTGTCAATTATAGCCGCAAATCAAACCCTACAACCTTACCGGAGTTCATCTGACCCGGGCGTACAATAGTTTCCCTCGGGCACGGGCCTCTGATTGTCGCATGGAGAAGATCACCACTTCGCTATTAAAAACGGCGGCGGATTCTAGGGAAGGTCATGAGTGTGGTTTGAACACCATGCCCCGGCTGGTTCTCCCATTCATCACCACGACCAGCGGCGTGTCAAAATGCAGATGCCGTACGCACCCTCGCTCCTCAATTGCCGTTCGCAAGCCTAGCCACTCCCAGTCCACGAAACCCTCGCCCGCGTCTGGATTGACCGTGAAATATCCCACCTGAAACGCGGTCAGGTTCTGGAAGAAGTGGCTGCCCTGCGACGGGGTCACTCGAAAATCGCGGAATCCCGCTTCCACGATCACGCGGGCTCCAGAAATCTCATCCCACTCGACCGGAATTCCGAGCCATGGATCATTCGACCCCCAGCGCCCCACGCCGATCAAGAGATATGGCGTTCCACTTTCATTCAGCTTGGCATTGAGGTGGGCCACCCCTTCGGCAACTTCCTTACTACGAGCCCGCTCGAAGCGGTGAAAGTCGACGACCACAACATCGCACAAATCCCCGACTCGGCCGTTGCCCAGCACCATGGAGCTGTGGCAGACCAGTCGCTCGGGATTCACATCCTCCATCCGCAATTCTTCGCCTTCCCGCGAGAGTACCAGCGGACGGATTTGCAGAAATCCAAACTCGGCTGTTTCCTGGGAAGTCTGCGGCAGGCGCACTGCAAACTCCACCTCCACGGGCCGGCCAAACGCATCCTCGCCGATTCTGGTGAGCCGTTCAAGAATCGAAGCCAGCGGAAACACTCCATGCTTGAGAATCGGAGCGAAGCTTACGACGCGCGTGCCGGACCGGCTGAGCCCGTCATAGATGACATGGTTGTCGACGGAGTAAGTCGATCCCAGGTTGTTCAAGGTTCCATCGCTCTCCGCCACGTCCAACCCGAATCGCGCTTCTTTGAGCTCCAGCAGCGGATCGGAAGCAGAATCGTCGCGGCGCTCCATGTGACCGAGATCCAGCGCCCAGAACTCCCGCTGCGAATTTGCCAGAATATCTTCCACCGAAGAAAACTGCACAATGTTTCGAGGATAACGCGGACAGAAGGTCAGGCATTTGCCACCGTCCACAACCGTTCGCCCCAGGCCCAATGCCACCGCGGCGATTCCATCTCCATAACTCATCGGGGGCACCGGATAGAAATTGTGCGATCGCACCACCCCAGAAAAATCCGGATAGAACCGCTGCCCGTCATGCGAACCATGAATCGTGCCCACAACTTTCTGCACAATAACCGCCATCTTCTCTTCTTCCAATCGGTAAGGCGTCGCACGCACGTATCCCTTGGCGTGCTGGCTGAAGGTCGACGCGTAGACGCGCTTGATCGCCTCCATCAACTGCTCCAGACGCACCGACAAATCAGGATGCTGATTGGCCAACATGAAAGTTTCGTACACGCCAGTAAAAGGCTGGTATTGCGAATCCTCGAGCAAGCTGGAAGAACGCACCGCCAGCGGGTAATGGACCTCCGCAAGAAACGCAAGCAGATCGTCGCGCAGTGAGGTCGGGAGCGATGCTTCGAGAAACCGCTGCATAATCTCGGCATCATCCGTGCTATTGATGGCGAAGTCGAGTAGATTGTTCTCGCTGAGGAAGCGGTCGAACATATCCGTCGCCAGCACCACGCTCGGCGGCACCGCAATGCGAATGTCCGCGAAGCGTCGAGCGGTCTGATATTTGTGCAGCAGATGCCGGATGAAAGCCAACCCGCGCGCTTTGCCACCCAGCGAACCGCCGCCAATCCGCAGAAAGAAGCCTTCAGTCGATTTGAAAGTCGACGCGTTGAAATCGCCGATCAGAACCTGGCTTTGCTCACTGCGATACTCGGCAATGGAGTCGATCACATCGCGCCGTAAATCTTCGAGCGTGGCGAAATCAGAGACCTTGCGCGGCCTGAGTTTCTGTGCCAGCGCAAACTCCGTCCTCGCCCGCAGCCAACGCGAGAAATGGTTTCTCTCGCTGTGATATGCCAGGCTCTCCGCCGGAACTTCGTGAAGCCGCGCCTCGAGTTCGTTCAAATCGTTTGCCCGCGCCACTTCGCTGCCATCAGGCAGACGGAACGCGAAGTCGCCGAAGCCGAACTGCTCCGTAAGAAAACGCCGCAGATCGCGTAACAGCGTAGGCGAGCGTTTCCGCAGAAACGAATATCCCTGGGCATGCGCCCGTGCCCTGAATTCTGTTCGGCTCGTCTGCAGGACGATGGGCACATCGGCCACCTCTTCGCGAATCATGCGAGCCAAGTCGAATCCTGCATCCACGTTTAAGGCTCCGGCGCGCGGAAATTCAACGTCCGATACCACCCCGAGCAGATACTCGCGGTACTGCGTGACTTGCCGCGCCGCGTCCTCGTAATTCGACGCCAGCAGAATCTTGGGCCGTGCCCGCATCCGCACCAACTTGTGCGCCACATTCAATCCTTCGCTCAGCAGGCGTCGAGACTGCGTAATCAGTTCGGTATAAATCGTGGGAAGAAACGAAGAGTAATAGCGGATATTGTCTTCGACCACCAGGATGACCGGCACGCCGATCGCTCGCGTATCGTGAAGAACGTTCCGCTTGTCTTCGATGTATTTGACAATCGAAATCAGAATGCGCGCGTTTCCTTGCCACAGAAAAACTCGTTCAATCTCCGTGACCGGATTGCGCGCGATGAACTTCTCGATCTCGCGATAGTCGTAGGCCAGCACAACCACGGGCACATCGAGTCCCGCAGCTTTGACTTCGCGTGCGAGTTGCGCCGCGTCCATGTCTTCCACTTCGAGATTGGTGACGATCAGGTTGAAACGCGGCTGCGATCGCGCCAAGGCGAGCGCTTCCGCGCCTTTGGAAACGTGAGTGATCCCAGGAACCTGCGAAAGATTGAGTTCGAGAGACTGCCCGATCAGCAACTCATTCAGCCGGCCATCCTCGCGCAGAATGAAAGAGTCGTAGAGGCTGGAGACCAGCAAAATATCCTGCACCCGGAAGGGCATCAGGTTCTCGAAGCCCTCGAAGAGGCGCTCCGGGTCGACGATCGGGTCGGGGGTGTGGGTTATGGACATTGCCAGGTCAACTGTATCGCCAGTTCCGCAATAGCTGAGATATCTGAATCAATGCTTGCGATGAGATGACACAGGCTCGAACCACTCGGGATTAATCTCCTTTAAGTTGAGTTCACGTTGTGTCCATTGAGCCATCTCCAGCCGCCCGGCTCGGGTCAGCATTTTCTCAGTGTTGCGAAACTCAGAGTTTGTTGTTTCTCCGAAGTTGAGAATGGCTCGACCGCCATAACAAGGCGATTCTCCCTCAAGGCAAAAATAGCCGCCGGTTCCAACCCATGCGCCTGGTCCAGCTTGTGCAAGTCGCTGCCGATCCACGTCCACGTTTTCGAGCAGCCAGTGGCTCGCACATGCGATCAAGTGGTAGGGCTGTTTCGAATTGTCATTCGGGGTCTCCCATTCGATGGTTCCGTCAAGAATTATGGACGCCGCACCGGCGAGAGCGAGGCCTCGCGCAAACCGCAGCAAGTCCACGCGGGTATTCGCTCTGTGTATCGATGAATGGGAGAAAACAATTCCAGGGATTGGTGTGTCGCTATCGGGCATAAACACATGAGCTTCTTGTGGTCCGGAGGGCTCAAGAAAGCTAAGCCGTAGCTCGGTAATTCCGTCGCGGTGATCAAAGGTTGAAGGCCTACTGACCTTGCACGGGGCAAATTGGCCAGCGCACGTGGAAGCCACAGCGAAGAAGGCAACGGCCAGCCTAAGGTAGCGCCGCATCAAAATCTCTCCGAGCGACCCCGCAATTATAGGCAGAGTGCATTCTGAAAAGGAAAAAATCGGGGCGGAACTTTCTTCCACCCCGCATCACAGTCGCGCGAAACGTTGCGAGCAACGTCTCTACAGACAGGCGGACAGGAGTGTCCACCCCACACGATTGACTACACCAAACCCTGATCCAGCATGGCATTGGCTACCTTCAGGAAGCCGCCGATGTTGGCACCGTTCACCAGATTGCCCGGGGTGCCGTATTTCTCGGCGGTCTCGAAGCAGTTCTTGTGAATGGCGATCATGATTTTGTGCAGCTTGTCATCCACTTCTTCTCGCGTCCAGCTCAGCCTTTGGCTGTTCTGCGCCATTTCGAGGCCGGAGGTCGCTACGCCGCCGGCGTTGGCAGCCTTCGCCGGGCCGTAGAGAATCCCAGCTTCCAGGAACATCTTGGTTGCTTCCAGTGTGCTGGGCATGTTCGCGCCCTCGGCCACCAGCTTGACGCCATTCTTGATGAGGTTCGCGGCATCTTTCGCCTTGATCTCATTCTGCGTTGCGCTCGGGAACGCGCAGTCAGCCTTGATGTTCCACAGCGGACTGTGCTCCAGCTTGATGTCGGTGGGCATGAAGATCGCCTTCTTGAACTTCTCGCCGTATTCGCGGATGCGTCCGCGGCGAACGTTCTTCAGCTCCATCACCCAAGCCAGCTTCTCGCGATCGATTCCATCCGGATCGTAAACCACGCCGTCGGAATCGGAGAACGTGAGCGGCTTCGCTCCCAGATCAAGCAGCTTCTCAACCGTGTATTGCGAAACATTGCCGCTGCCTGAAACCAGGCAGAGTTTGCCTTCAAGCGAGTCTTTCTTGCTCTTCAGCATTTCGGCGGCGAAATATACGCAGCCGTATCCAGTGGCCTCTGGACGAATGAGTGACCCACCCCAGCTCAGACCCTTGCCGGTCAGCACGCCGGTGAACTCATTGCGCAGACGCTTGTATTGGCCAAACAGGAAGCCGATTTCCCGTCCGCCCACTCCGATGTCGCCTGCCGGAACATCGGTGTCCGGACCAATGTGCCGCGCCAGTTCAGTCATGAAGCTTTGGCAGAAGCGCATGACTTCGTTGTCGCTCTTGCCTTTGGGATCGAAATCCGATCCGCCCTTGCCGCCGCCCATGGGCAGCGTAGTCAAGGAATTCTTGAATACCTGCTCAAAAGCCAGGAACTTCAAAATGCCGAGGTTGACCGAAGGATGAAAGCGTAGCCCACCCTTGTAAGGGCCGATCGCGCTGTTCATCTCAATGCGGAAACCGCGGTTCACTTGAATTTCGCCGCGATCGTCAAACCAGGGCACGCGGAACATGATGACGCGCTCGGGTTCGGTGATTCGCTCAAGAATCTTCGACGATCTGTATTCCGGATGCTTCTGCAGCACCAGCTTTAGAGAATCGAACACTTCCTGAACTGCCTGGTGGAACTCGGGTTCCGCCGGGTTCTTAGCTTTTACCGTTGTCATTACGTCTTCAATGTAGGTGCCCGGAGTTTTAATTCCGGGCGGTGTCATTACGCTCATGGGATTTGCCTCCAATGTAGGAACTGCTCTTAGAATTTACGGTTTGCTTGTTTGAATTTGGCACACTCATAAAACTTGGCCAACGCTCTATTTAAGACCCGCGCCGGGACTTTTGCCGTGACCCGCGTCACCCGGAACCGTGACAATCTTACCCCTATCAACTGTCGTCATCTGCATCTTTTTGTGATGCTCCTGGAACACTGCTAGGCGGGGACGAAGAAAAGGCGTATCTGGCGGGCGTCAGTTTCAACGGCCTCGCTTTTGTGCCGGTGTTCGTGGCATAGTTAGGATAGTTTCGCGAGGTGCTTCGTTGATTGAACAGGAAAAAGCCAACAGAATACGAATCTGGGGATATGTGCTGGGGATAGTCGTTTTTGTAGTTGTGGCAGTGTGGAAATTCACGACCCGTTGAGAGCGGATCCTGACGCACTACATTCCGAGCTTCTTCACTTCTTCGTTGTAATACTTACGATAAAGAATGTCCCATTCCTGGCTGCCCTCAAGGATGGTCCGCTTCTGATTCTCGATCTTGTGGCGGGCTGCCTGATCGATCTTCTCTTCCTGGTTGAGAACGTCCTCGAGAATCTTGCGCACCTCCAACCGGATCGTGTTCCGGTCCTCAATAAAGTCCACATCGTCCATTTCGGCCAGCGCATCCGTGACTACATGCGCGACCTTATTCACTTTGTCACGGCTTACTCTCACAGCACCGCCTTGTACTTGCGGACTAGTTCGTTCTTTACTTTGCGAAACATTTCCTGGTAATTGGCTCCGGTCTTCTGCATCTCGGTGGAATAGGCTTCCAAAATCACGCGCACTTCGTCGTTAATGCGATCCTCGAGCGAGAATTCTTCCAGGATAGCGGCATGAACTTTCTCCCCGACCGCCGCCACGGCTTTGGTCTCAATGAGCTTGCCAGCAATCAGTTTTTTCGTGACTTCGCGGGCCAAGTAGCCCACATATTCTTTGGAAAGAAGCATGGTGCGGATCGGAGGTTCGTCGTGAAACAAGTAGTGTAGCACAGGGGAGCAGGCATCAGGCTCTAGGCATCAGGCTTCAGACACGCGACGGGACAGCGGAGAAATGATCTCGTTCAAGCTGAGCGTGGAGCCTTAAGCCGCAAGCCTGATGCCCGGTGCCTCCCATTTGCCTGCATTCAGGGATACAATGCAATTATCCAGAGCCCCCTTATGCCTTCTGTCTCCGACGATCTCAGCAGTCTCAAAGATGACATGGTCGCCTTCATCGAAGGCCACGGCATGCGCCGCTTTCCCGGCTTTGTCGACTACGAGCAAGTGCAGAGCGTGACCTGGAAGTCGCAAGACAATCCTGACAGCTGGAAAGATTTTGTCGAACTCGCCAAAGCAGCCGCAGCGCCATTCCTCACCATGGATTCGTGGCGCCTGGAACGCGACGAACTCGATGCCATGATCCAGCGCCTGAGCACGGCCGAGTTCACCAGTGACGACGACATCGAGGATGCCCGCTGGCTGCGCACCTACGTCGGCAAGACCGGTTTCGTCCAACTCGGTTTCGCCCAACAGGGCGTCATGATGGTCTACGAAGCCTCCACGCCGTGGTACGACCGTTATCAGAACATTCTCGAAATGGCAGACGATTTTGCCGGCCTCTCCATCGACGAACCCGACCAGGACGACGACAAGCCCTATTGAATGCAGCCTCGTCAGGCGAGGATGGGTCTTCGATCCATTCGGCCGAGCAAAGCCCGGCGGACTCGCTGCGAGTAGAATCATCGTTTCAGCACAATCTGAATCGCGACATGAAATGGGTCCCCAAGACCGCTGACGCAGACCACGTCGATCTTCTGGCCGCAGCTTTATGTTCAAACGCCAGTCTTGGCCTTAAAGATCCGCAACTCGCATCGACTCTGGCCCGCTTACTCGTCATGCGCGGAATCGCCGACTCGGAAACTGCGGAACGCTTTCTGACTCCATCCCTCGCCCATCTGCACTCACCTTATTTGATGTCCGGCATGAAAGCCGCGGTAGACCGCCTCGATGCCGCCATCGAGCGCAAAGAAAGCATCTTGATCTACGGCGACTACGACGTCGACGGCACCACCGCGATCGTCATCCTCAAGACTGCTATCGAATTATGCGGCGGCTCTGCCGACTTCCATGTTCCTCACCGCATCAAGGAGGGCTACGATCTTCGGGGTGACGTGATCGAGCGTGCCGCCGCCGCGGGCATTCGGCTCATCATCAGCGTGGACACGGGCATTCGCGCTTTCGCCGCCGCTGAGACCGCGCATCGCCTCGGTGTCGATCTCATCGTCACCGACCATCATCTTCCCGGCCAGGATGGTACACCAACCGCGCTCGCCGTACTTAATCCTAACCAACCGGGTTGTGAGTATCCCTGCAAAGCCTTGTGCGGTGCAGGTGTTGCGTTCAAGTTGGCGCAGGCGTTGATGGAGCGCCGCCTCGCGCACCGTGATCAAACCCCGCTGCTGAGATCGTTCATGAAGGTAGTCGCGATCGCTACCATCGCCGACGCGGTTCCCCTGACTGGCGAGAACCGCGTATTCGCGAAGCTCGGCCTCGAAGCTCTGCGGTCAGCAGTAAATCCCGGGCTCAGGGCATTACTCGAAGTCGCACAAGTCGGCGGCAGGCCGCTCACTTCGGGCGAAGTGGGATTCCGCATTGCGCCCCGCATCAATGCCGCTGGCCGCATGGACGTTGCCCGTGACGTGATCGAACTCTTCAGCGTAAAAGATGCAGCCCGGGCCCGCGAGATTGCCAGCAAGCTCGACCAACTCAACGCCGATCGTCAAGCCGAAGAACGCAGAATTCTCGACGCCATCCATTCGCGACTCGAGCAAGAGCCCGAGCTGCTCAATTCCTTCTGCCTGGTCATCGACGGCGACGGCTGGCACCGCGGAGTAATCGGAATCACAGCAACGCGCGTAGTCGAGCGCTATTGTCGCCCGACCCTGGTCGTCTCGCGCGATGGAGACGAGGCCCACGGCTCAGGCCGGTCGATCCGTGCATTTCATCTATTGAACGCACTGGAGTCTTGCTCCACATTATTCACCCGTTTTGGCGGACACGCGCACGCCGTCGGTTTTTCCATGCCCGCGGCAAACCTGCCGGAACTGTGCGCGCATCTCGATGGGTACGCCCGTGCGCGGTTGACGCTTGCGGACTTCGAGCCTGTCCTCGACCTCGATGCCGAACTGTCATTCGATGAGATCACGCCGGACCTGTTTCAGGCCTTGCGGAGGCTCGAGCCTTTCGGCATGGGCAATCCTGAACCAGTCTTTGCATCGCGTAACCTGCGCTTGATGTCACCGCCGCGTGTCATGAAAGAGAAACACGTGAAGCTAAAATTGTCTTCGCAGCCACCTGAAGAAGAACTCAGCGAAGCCGCCGTTCTCGCTACTCCTCGATGTCATCCTGATTCATCTGTCCTGCCGCGTGTTCATGCTCAGAGTTCAAATGCTCGCTCGCGAATGTCGGTCACCTACGATGCCCTCGGCTGGCGCATGGCCGAGCGCATTCAGCAAGCCGACCTCCTCCCCGGTGACGCTCTGGATATCGCCTTCACCCTCGATCACAACGATCACCCCGAATTCGGAGGACTGGAACTCTCGCTCCGCGATTTCAAGGGCCCGGAACATGCGGAGAGGAGCCTGACGCGAGCAGTCGTCCACGGGACGATTGGGACCTGAGAGCTGATAACCGACAACCGTGTTCCCCAAACAAACCCCAAACCTGAAACGCTCCTGACTTGTCACTGCCTCTCAGCCCCAACCCACTGCTACACTCCCGGCGAGAGCGGGAGGTGTCGATGCGCAAATCCATTCTCGTCACGCTTATCACTCTTTATTTCTTTGTCGCCGCGTTCGCAGTGGACAATCCTGAACAGCCAACGCCGGACGAATCGCAGCCATCCGCCTCGGCTAGTGAAAGTGACGCGAGCAGTCGCCTGCCGGTGAAGCGTGTCGTGCTGTACAAGAATGGCGTCGGATACTTCGAGCATTCGGCCCGCGTCCACGGCAATCAGGATCTCGCCATCGACTTCACGACCAGCCAACTCAACGATGTTCTGAAGTCGCTGACCGCCGTGGATCTGGGCGATGGACGCATCTCTGGAGTTCGTTACAACTCTATCGCGCCCCTCGACGAACGTCTTAAGGCACTGCGTCTGCCCTTTGGTGAGCAACTCACCCAGGTTGATTTTCTCGCCGCGCTGCGCGGCGCACGCGTCGAGGTGCACAACGGTTCCGACAACGCAACCGGTCGGCTCCTGAGTGTCGAGAAAGAAAAAAAATTCACTGAGAAGGGAGAATCCTACGAAGTCACCGAGTTCTCGGTCATGTCCGACGGCGGCGACGTGCGCAATTTCGATCTTGGCCCCAGCACTGCAGTCCGGCTTGTCGACCGCGACCTGAGCGACGAGGTTGGCAAATATTTGAACCTGATCGGCTCCTCGCGCGCCCGCGACCTGCGCCGCATGACTATCTCCGACACCGGCACCGGCGATCGCGAGATTTTTGTCAGCTACATCAGTGAAGTTCCGGTCTGGAAGAGTACGTATCGAATCATCCTCCCCGAAAAGCCGGGCGATAAGCCGCTGCTGCAAGGCTGGGCGATTGTCGACAACACCGTCGGCGAGGACTGGAGAGACGTTCAACTCTCGCTGATTGCGGGCGCGCCCCAGTCCTTTATCCAGGATATCTCTCGGCCGCTCTATACTCGTCGACCGGTGGTTGCACTGCCTCAGGCCGCCATGCTCACTCCGCAGACGCAGGAAGCGGCGATGAGTGCACCTGCACCGGCGATAGCACAGACGTTCGATGCTAACGGCGAAACGTCATTGACAGTGGATGGCCAGGCCGCCGCAATACATGGCGGAGGTGTCGGCGGTGGGAGTTTCCGCGCTCAAGCACAGAATGGCAATCTCAAACAATGGGTTGCGCAGTCCCCCTTCGACGCCGTCGCCAAACAGCAAGCTGAAGCCGAAGCCAGAGATCTGGGCGATTATTTCGAATACAACCTCAAGCAGAAGATCACGATCGGCAAGAATCAGTCCGCCCTGGTACCGATCCTGCAATCTCCCATCGGCGCGGAGAAGGTCACCATCTGGAACGAGAACACTCGCGAAATTCGCCGTGCCCTGTGGATCACCAACAGCAGCGGCTTGACGCTCGACTCCGGAACCTTCAACATCCTCGAGAGCGATACCTTTGCCGGAGAAGGTTTGATCGAGACGGTTCATCCCGCCGAGCGCCGCCTCATTTCCTATGCCGCCGATCCCGCTTTGCGAGTCACCATGGAGCAGGAGTCGAGCGAAAAGCCCATCACTCGCATCCACATTGTCAAAGGCCTGATGTATCTTACCCGCGAGCAAAACGACAGCCGCAAATATACGTTGCACAATGCCGATGCATCGCCTCGCGAGGTGGTCATCGAGCATCCCGCGCGGGAAAACTGGAAATTGTCCGAGGGCCCGAAGCCCGAGGAAACTTCTGCCTCGTATCTGCGCTTTCGTGTAACCGTTCCGTCCGGCCAGACCACGAATCTCCAGATCGCGGAATATCATCCCGAGAGCAGTGAATTTGCTTTGACCAATCTCGACGAAAAACAGATCGCGTTGATCACCCAGCAACGGCAGATTACGCCCGCCATGCAAGAAGCCTTTCGGCGCGTCCTCGATCAGAAAAATAAAGTCGACAGTCTGGGGACGCAGATCAAAGCCCGCCAGCGGGAGGTCGAAACCATCACCAAAGATCAGGCGCGGGTTCGCGAAAACATGAAAGCGCTAAAAGGCAGCGCGGAAGAGAAGGCTCTTTTGCAACGCTACGCCCACCAACTCGATTCCCAGGAAGACCGCCTCAACGCGTTGAACAAAGAAATATCAGATCTGCAGGAGAAACAAACCCAAGCCAGGAACCAACTGGATCAGATCGTGCAGCAGATTACCCTTGACGAAAGCTTCTAGGGTCGGCTGCAGGCTGCAGGCTAAGCGCAGCCTGAGGCCTGAAGCCTGAGGCCTGAGGCCTGACCCCTGAAGTACACTTATCTCCAGATGCCCGCTCATCTATCCCGCCTGCGCCGCTGGTTTGCTGGCGCCATAATCGTCGCTGTATTAGTCGTGGCCGGAGTCTATTTCTATGCTCGTCATCGCGTGCAGAATGCCCTGAAGCAGGTGCCCGAGAAGATTGGCCTCGAAATCAAACAGACCGCGACCGGTTTCACCATTTCCAAGTCTCAACAAGGACGTACCCTATTCACCATTCAAGCCAGCAAGGCAGTGCAATTCAAGCAGGGCGGACACGCCGAACTGCACGAAGTGCAAATCACCCTCTACGGAAGCGATTCCAGCCGTTTCGATCAGATCCGTGGAGCTGATTTCGAATATGATCAGCAGTCTGGGAACGTCATCGCCAAGGGTGAAGTTCAAATTGATTTGCAGTCGAATCCCGGAGGCCTGCTCAATCCTGACCAGTCGCCTCCCACGAACCTCAAGAATCCCATCCACCTCAAAACCAGCGGCTTGGTATTCAACCAGAACACCGGCGACGCGCACACCAAGGAGAGAGTCGACTTTGAACTGGCTCAAGCCAGCGGATCGGCTGTGGGTGTCAACTATGCTGCGAAGACCAACATCCTCACCCTGCAATCGCAGGTAAATCTCGTGTCGACCGGTGCCACGGCGGCAACGGTCACCGCCCTCCGGGCAACTATCAACAAGGATCCGCACCTGGTCCTGCTCGATCATCCTCACTTGCGCAGCGGTGGACGGCAATGCGACGCTGACGAGGCCACACTTTTCCTGCGCCCCGACAACACTCTGGATCGCGTTCTAGCTCATGGCAACGTGCTAGTGAAAGCGGAAGGTTCGCAGCCAGCAGAAGCCCGATCCGAGCAGCTCGAACTCATCATGGCGAAGCAGCGTGATACCCTGCGCGCCGCCGTTTTTTCCGGAGACGTCCGAGCTCAAGTCGCGAGCGCGCAGCCCATGGGGGACGGGCGTCCCCACCCGTCAAGTCCCACCAATGCGACCGCTCCTGAAGATCAGACGCCACAAGGGTGGCCCATGCAAGGCAAAGCCGGCCGGGTCATCCTCGAATTCTCCGGGAAAAATCTCCTGACCAAGGTACACGCCGAAGATCACGTGAAGTTACTGCAGCACCAGACACCCGCGAGCGCCTCAGCCAGCGCGCAGGACCTTGAACTTACCACGCAAGGGATAGATTTTCTCACCGCGAATCCATCCCCAGGAAACAAAGCCAGCCGCCTCGACCGCGCTGAGACCTCCGGCGCCGCCCAGATTGCCATTCGACCGACCACGGGCAGCGGACAGCAAACGCTGGCTACGGCGGCAAAGTTCGACGCTCACTTTGACAACTCGGGACAGCTCACCGCGGTCCACGGCGCCCCAGATGCGCGCATCGTCAGCCAGAATGCCGGCCAGCCTGATCGCATCAGTACCAGTCGTATCCTCGACGCGACTTTTCAACCCGGTGGCGGCATCCAATCTCTGGTGCAGCAAGGGAGCGTTGCGTACGTTGACGGAGAGCGCAAGGCCTGGGGAGCGCACGCCCGTTACACTCCAGCCGATCAAATATTGATCCTCACCGGCGCTCCCCGCGTGACCGATGGCGGCATGACCACCACCGCAAACTCAATGCGCCTCAATCGCGACACCGGAGACGCCTTCGCCGAAGGCAACGTCAAAACGACCTATAACGACTTGAAGCCGCAGCCGGGCGGCGCACTTCTATCTTCTTCGAGTCCCATCCACGTGACCGCTCGCTCCATGAGTGTCCACGGCACATCGGCGATCGCTCTTTACATTGGAGATGCCCGGCTCTGGCAGGATGCCAACGTCGTCGAAGCTCAGTCGATCGAATTCGACCGCGACCACCGTTCCATGGTCGCCGGGGGAACGTCTGCGGTTGGATCAGCTGCGTCCCAAACTGTTTCCACAGTCCTGGTTCAAGCGGAAAATATTCAAGCGGATAACGTTCAAGCGGACAAAGCCGACGTCGACGGATCGCAACAGAAGAAACCGCAAATACCCACCCTGATCGCCATTACATCTTCGCGTCTCAGCTACGCTGACAATGAGCGCAAAGCTCACTTCGAAGGCGATGTCGTCGCCAAGGAAGCCGACGTCACCATCACCGCTAAGAAGATGGATGCATTTCTGCAAGCCCGAGGACCGGTCAACCAGTCCCTTACTGGAGCAGGGAAACTCGATAAAATCGTCGCGCAAGAGCAAGTCGTGATCACCCAACCCGACCGTCGCGCCACTGGCGATCTCCTTATTTACACTGCTACGGACGACAAATTCGTTCTGACCGGCGGACCGCCTAGCATTTTTGATGCCGAACACGGTAAGATTACCGGCGTTTCGTTGACTTTCTTTAGACACGATGATAGGGTGCTGGTTGAAGGCAATAATTTATCCCCCACCGTCACCCAAACGCGAGTGGCACGATAAATGCGTACACTGGCCACCGACGAAATCGGCAAATCCTATCGCAGCCGCCGGGTTGTAAACGGTGTCAGCCTTCGCGTCGAACAGGGCGAAGTTGTTGGTTTGCTTGGACCTAACGGCGCTGGCAAGACCACAACCTTCTACGCAATCGTAGGCTTAGTTCCCCCTGATACCGGTCGAGTCCTCATCGACGACGACGACATCACGGATGTGCCCATGTATCTCCGGGCGCGCCAATACGGCATCAGCTACCTCCCGCAAGAAGCGTCGGTTTTCCGCAAGTTGACTGTGGAAGAGAACATCCTTGCGGTCCTCGAGGCGCAGTCTATCTCCTGGCACGAACGACGGGAGAAGATGGAGAAGCTAATCGATCAGTTGGGATTGGAGCACATCCGCCAGAATCGCGGATACGCTCTGTCCGGGGGAGAACGACGGCGGGTAGAAATCGCCCGCGCCTTGTGCATCAGTCCGACATTTATTTTGCTTGACGAGCCTTTCTCGGGAATCGATCCCATCGCCGTGCTCGATCTGCAAAAGATCATCAGTGATCTGAAAGCCAGCGGCATCGGAGTCCTGATCACCGATCACAACGTGCGCGAAACACTATCGGTCACTGACCGTGCATACATAATTAATGAAGGCCGGATTTTCCGCCAAGGTACACCCGAACAGTTAGGCGGTGATCCCGAAGTAAGGCGAGTGTACCTGGGCCAAAGTTTCTCGCTGGTGTAGCCAGAACGTCGCTAGTCGATGGCAGTGCTAAAAGGTTCCTTTGTGAACCTTCGTGTCCTTAGTGGTTCAAGATTTTTGGTGTTACCGTACTGTAACGTAGTTCAGAAAGAATGATCGAAGCATGGTTTTACTGCAACACAAACTAAGTCTGAAAGTCTCCCAGAGACAGATCCTGACCCCAGGCCTCGTCCAGATGGTCAGCGTCCTCGCGCTCAACAAGCTTGAGCTTCGCGACATGATCACGGCTGAAATGGTCGAGAATCCAGTTCTCGAGGAACTGGAAGAGTCGGTACCGCTGCTCGATGACGTGGATCGTCGCGAAGAGACGCGCGACCACGCGCCGATCGAAGAAAGCCCCACAGCCGCCGCCGACGCTGAGAAAAAAGATCCATTCGAAGAAATCGATTTCGGCTCGTTCTTCCAGGACTACCTCGATCCCGGCTATCGCAGCTCCCGCGAAATGGAGGACATCGAGCGCCCTTCGTTCGAAAATTTTCTTTCGAAGCCCGGCAGTCTGACCGACCACTTGGTCTGGCAACTCGGCTCCATCTCCATGCGTCCTGAGGTGCAGGAAGCTGTCGAACTCATCATCGGCAATCTCAACGAGGATGGCTACCTGATCGCAAGCGACGAAGAATTGCTTGGAGTCGCTCCGCCCGCTCCGCCTGAGTCTGACGCCGCCGTCGCCGAAAACCTTTTCAAGGAAGCTGCAGCCCTCGGCCTGAGTGCGTCCGAGCAAAGTTCGGCTGACGCTGCGCCGGATCTCGATCCTTCGGACACGGCATCACCAGAATCCGGTTTGACTGAGTCTGCTTCAACCGAGCTCCACCCGGGCGGAATCGATTCCGCGGAATCAGAAAACGTTGCAGCGAGCGATTTCTCCGAAGCCTCAACTTGGACGGAACAATCGCACGGGGTCGAGTTGAGCGGTGCCGCGGTCGCAACCGCGCAGGAAAAAACCGCAGCCCAACCCGCGCCAACTCCGGCTCAGCCCGCGCATCCGGCATTCCCCACGAGCTTCAGTCTTTCCGATCTACACGAAGCCATCGAAGTCGTAAGACAGCTCGATCCCCCTGGGGTCGCATGCCGCGATCTGCGCGACTGCCTGCTCTATCAACTGCGTTACCACCAACAGCAACTCGAGTTGCACAAGAACGGCAACGGAGAATCCACTGCCCAGACCCTCACCGACGCCATCGCCATCGTCGATCAGCATTTGCGAGCCGTGCAGAACAAGCAATACAAGGAAATCGCCCGCGCCCTGGGTCGTCCGGTAGAAGCCGTACAGCAGGCGCTTGATTACATCCGCACTCTTGATCCGCGTCCCGGACTACGTTACAACAAAGCTCAGCCACGCCTCATCGAACCCGACGTAGCTTTCGTCAAGCACGGGGACGAATGGCTGGTCGTCATGAACGACGAAGACGTTCCCCAGCTCCGCCTTAATCCTGCCTACAAGCGCCTGCTCACTAAAGAGACGAATGACAAAGACACGCGCAATTACGTCAAAGAGCGCTATAAGAGCGCCATTCAGCTCATCAAAAACATCGAGCAGCGCAAGCAGACGATCGTCAAAGTTTGTTATAGCATTCTCGCCCGACAGCAGGACTTCCTGGAAAAAGGCATCGACGAGTTAAAGCCCATGATGATCAAGGAGGTGGCCGAAGAAATCGGCGTGCATCCTTCCACCGTCAGCCGCGCCGTGTCCAGCAAATATGCGCACACTCCGCAAGGCGTGTTTGAGCTGCGATACTTCTTCAGCGAAAGCGTCAACGGTCCGCAGGGTGGCAACACTTCGTTACTCATCCTCAAACGCCGTGTCAAAAAGCTCATCGAGGAAGAAGATCCGGCCAGACCACTGACCGACGAGCAGATCACTCGGCTCCTGCAATCGCAAGGCATCCAGGTCACTCGTCGCACGGTCGCGAAGTACCGAGAAGATATGCGCATCCCGAGCACCCACCAGCGCAGAGTAAAGAAGTGATGTGTAGTAGTTTTCTCGTGAACGGTTTGTGGGAGAGCACGACTTCAGAGGGTTCCGTTCAGAGTCAATAGAGAGGTGGGCTTTAGCCCCTGACAAAAAGATTCTCAAACAGTTCCAAATGTAGTGCCCAGGTCATGCAAAGATCGAAACCTAAGGAGGGGCGCTCATGAACGTGGAATACACCGGCAGGCATTACGAAGTCACTCCCGCCATCCGCAAGGAAGTCGAATCCGGCCTCGTCAAAATCCGCAAAATCCTCGGGAACAAATTTCCGACCAAGGTTGTCCTCGCTGTCGAAAAGCACCGGCACAAGGCCGAGATCACCATTAGCCCGCGTAACGGCCCGCTCGTCGGACTGGCTCAAGCCGGCGACATGCCTTCGGCCGTCAGCGAGGCTCTCGAGCATCTTGAGAAACAGGCGGTCAAATACAAGACCCGCTGGCGCACCAAGAAACGCCACAACCACAAGACCCCGAATCCCAAGAACCAGAGCTCCAGAACAGCAACTGTTGGAAAATGGAACGGGGAGGCGCCCCAGGAGGCCATCGGAGTTGCCGTCGGCCTCTCCGAACGAACCTCGATTGACGTGGTCGTGCACAAGTTTCCCGCCGTCGCCCGCACCACCGAAGTTCACCTCGTGCGCTCCGAGGACGCCGTCGCTATGCGCCCCATGACCCTCGAAGAAGCCATCAAGGAGGCCCACTTCCGCGATCGCGACGTCTTCGTCTTCCGCGACCCAAAAGGCAAGGTCATGATCCTGCACCGCACCCGCGACGGAAAAATGGAACTGATCGAAGCCCCGTAAAACTGCGATCAGCTATCAGCTGCCAGCAAGCTCGCCTGGGAACCACCGCCCTCGGCTGTTCAGTCGATCAAGGCGCATGCCTGACTTCTCTCACACACAAGAGACCTTGCGAGGCGTATGATGCTCTCGCCGTTTCCCCCAAAATCAACTCTAAGGAGATCTATGAAAACGATCTGCCGTCTCGTCGCGTTTCTGTTGTTGCTCACCCCTGCCGTTTTCGCCCAAGAACACTACACCGAAGGCCCAGTCTGGCGAGTCTCGCTGATCCGGGTGAAGCCCACTCAAATGGATGCCTATCTCACCAGCCTCCGCAAATCTTCCAAGCCGATTCTCGATGCGCAAAAACAGGATGGAACCATCATGGATTACAAATTATTTCTCAAGGAGACCAAGAATAATCCCGAAGATTGGGACGTCTGTCTGGCCGTTGAATACAAAAACCACGCTGCTATGGATGGCCTGGCCGCGAAGAGCGAAGTGTTTCGCGATAAGATCCTCGGCGGCAAACAACCCGCCCAACAGCTGGCCGACAAGCGAGCCGAGATCCGCGAAGTCATTAGTTCCGAACTCCTGCAAGAGATTATTCTCAAGTAACACCCGCCGTCATCCTCAGGTAAGAAATGTCCCCTGAGGAAGCGCAGGCCTTCGCCTCGCGGAGGCCTGCCAACGAAGGATCTCTGCAGTGCGGCTTTTCCAATAAATCTCGAATTCTCACTCAGACGACCGACAGCGAGCCCGCAGGTGACATTCGTAATCTGCCTCTGCCCTTTTTGGATGGCGGGAACTTTTGCCGGCTGTTATGGTCTTGCGAGCGTATGCGCAAGGACTTGCGCCACAACCTGGAATGAACACCATCACGACAATCCTCTGTTGCCTTCTTCTTACTCTGGGAGCCTTCGCGCAGACGCCCCGCGAGAAAGACGATCCGCAATCGACCAAGCTGGTTGTGCTGGAGCATCTTTGGAACGAGGCTCAGGTGCATCGCGACGAGCGCGCATTGGAAGGCATGATCGCCGATTCTTTCTCGGACACGGAATGGGACGGCGAAGTCAGCGAGCGCGGCAAATTTCTCGCCGATATCAAAGACCCCAAGTTCAAGCCCGACCTGGTTACCATCCAGGATGTGAAAGTGAACCTGTATCACAATACCGGGGTGGTGACCGGCGTCTATCACACCAAAGGTTCGTATAACGGTAAACCCTACGACCATCTCGGCCGCTTCACCGACACCTGGATTTTGGAAGATGGCAAGTGGGAATGCGTCGCCAGTCACACCAGCCTGCTGAAAAGATAGTCCCGCAGCTACGATCAGAAGTTTGGTCGGGGCGATAGGATTTGAACCTACGACCCCCTGCGCCCAAGGCAGGTGCGCTACCAGGCTGCGCTACGCCCCGACTGTATTGCTTTACGATTCTAAATCACTTCCACGAATGGCACCACGCTGGACCAGATGAGGCGGCTCAGCAGTCCGATCGAAATCCGTCGGTTTCCTTATCTCGTGACGTCAATCACAGCGCAGTCACTTGCCTGGGTCTATCGTGTAGAAGGTGACTAGCAACTTACGCGGCCTGCTTCCAGAGGTATAATTTCGAGTTGACATGCAAAATCCCCGTTATGCCCTGGTGGCCTATGTGAGGAATGCCGTCGGGGAGTTTGTCGAGAATCTCCGGAAAGAATTGCATCCCGATCAACCCCATCTGCCCGCTCATGTGACCATCCTTCCTCCCCGTCGATTGCAGGGCGGAGAACTGTCGGCCTTGGAAACGCTCGAAGATATCTGCAGCCAGGCTGAACCTTTCGAAGTCACCCTTGGGGACGTTGAAACTTTCGTTCCCGTTACTCCCACGGTTTTCATTCGGGTGGCCCGCGGCGCTCACCGCATGCACGAGTTGCATGATCGATTGAACACTCACGCGCTTGCCTTCACGGAAGAGTGGCCTTACATGCCGCATCTCACGATTGTGAAGGTCAGCACTGAGGAACTGGCGCAAAAGGCTTATATCTTTGCCCGCGACCGTTGGGCGTTGTTCGAAGGCAGCCGCCAGATCGCGCTAAGCGAGCTGACGTTCGTTCGCGAAGAGGAACAAAATCGTTGGGTGGATCTGGCAGGAATACCCCTCGGCCGCAGCTTGGTCAAACCTTAGAAGATTCAAATACTGAAAAGACAAGCCTCAAAACGGCAGTGTTAGAAAGCGGCCCGAAGTGACCTTTCGGCTGTCCAAATTCCCGTCTTTCTATTAGGTCATGTCCTTAGGTACAAATCCCTCCCGTGCATTGCGAAGTGCTGAAGGCGAGCGTAAACAAGAGGTTGGAGTCGCTGCGCAAGCCGTCTCGGGCACCTTCCCCCAGCGAGTTCATAGTGGGTTTCGGGAGGTTTCATGCAGATTGGGGTCTACGGAGCAGGGTACTTAGGTACAGTCGTATCCGCTTGTCTGGCGGACTTCGGCACCCCAGTTAGCTGTTGCCATCCCGATAGTTCCCAAATGGTTGCAATGGCCCAGGGCAGCGTCCCCTTTCACGAAAAGAACCTCACCGAAGTCATCAAGCGTAACGTACGTTCTGGACGGCTGGCGTATTCGACCGACGTCGAATCATTCGCCCGCAAGGCGCAGGTGATCTTTCTGGCGGAAGACAGTCCGCAGCATCTGACCGATCTGGCGATTCGCATCGTGCGCGCCGCCGCCAAGCCTCCAATCTTGTCCTTGGTGACTCCGGTTCCGGTCGGCACGGCATCCGCAATCGTCCAACGTATTGCCGAGGCAGGCTTGCGGGCAACCATCGTTTCGCAGCCCATGTTCTTTACTCCAGGATGCGCGATTGAGGATTTCAATTGGCCGGACCGCATTATTCTGGGCACTGATTCGAATGACGCCGTGCTGGCCATTAAACAGATTTTTCATTCTCTCGTGATGCGCGGCGTTCCGGTGATCGTTACCAATCACGAGACGGCAGAGTTGGTGCGTGAATCCGCAACCGCATTTGTCGCTACCAAGATTTCCTTCATCAACGAACTGGCGAGCTTGTGCGAACGAGTGAATGCGGATGCGGTTAGCCTCTCGCTGGCTCTAGGCTTGGACAAGAAAATCGCGCCTCGCTGCTTACAGCCCGGAGCCGGCATGGGCGGTTTGTTCGCCGAGTCCGACATGGATTCGCTGGCCGACCTGGCTCAGCGCAACGGAGTGTCGCTCAAAGTTCTGAGCGCGGCGCGCGAAGTGAATCACGGCCTGGCCGACCAGGTGATCGAAAAGATTTCGAAGTGCGTCCAGTCGGTGCAGAACAAGGATGTGGGAATTCTGGGTATGGCTTTCAAGCCGAACACGAATTCAGTCGCCGGATCTTCTTCTGTGCGGCTGGCCAAGAATCTGATTGCTCAAGGAGCGCGGGTGCGAGCCTACGATCCTGTCGCTCTGCCTGACGCGCGCCTCGAACTGAACGGCTCAGTGTTTTATTGCGAGTCTCCCTATGCCGCAGCCGAAGGCGTGGATGCCTTAGTGGTCGGCACCGGCTGGCCGGAATTTCGCGGGCTCGACTTCAGCCGCATCAAACAAATGCTTCGCAATCCGCTCATCGTGGATACGAAGAACCTGCTCGACTCCGTCCGCCTCCGCGCCATGGGATTCGAATACGTCGGCGTAGGCCGCGGCTAAGCAGCCATTTCTTAATTCAATCTCTATCTCCGCCGTCATCCTGAGGGACGCTAGTCCCGAAGGATCTCGCGCGCAGTACAAAAGCCGCCGGCCCCAGCCAACCGCTCACGGCACTCCGTTCGAGTTGTTATAATCGCTAATGCGCGGTGGGAGTAGCTCAACTGGCAGAGCACCGGACTGTGGCTCCGGACGTTGCGGGTTCGATTCCCGTCTCCCACCCCAGAACGTTTTCCGCGTCCGAGATCGTCGGTGAGATGAACGGATCTCGGCTTCGGGCTCGCTACGCTGCCACCTGATGCGCGGCTGCTTGATCAGCGAATACCACTGCTTGATCCTGTCGAACTCGGCCGGCGGGAATCGATGCATCGCTCTTTCGCAAGCGGCCAAGCATCTCGACCTTTTCACTTCCGGTCACGAGCCAGAGGATGCGCCGAGATCGATTGATGATCGGATAGGTCAGCGTCATTCGACGTCTTCCCTGATAGATCCCAGTAAGCGCGACGTCTGCGTCGGTAACTTCGAGGACGCGGTCGCCCGGAACCAAAGAGGCAGTGTGCCCGTCGGGACCAAGACCGAGGTGGACGAGGTCGAGCACTGGTGGCAAGCCTGCAATCTCCTGAAGGATTGCGGCATACCCTGCAACGGCGGCTTGCAGATCTGGAGATTCAACCGGCATGGCGAGAATTTGCTCGGGACGCAATAGGGCATGCAAGCTTTCACGAATGTGCGTAAGGTTTCGGTCCGGATCTCCCGCGGGCGCCACGCGTTCATCAACTTGCGTCAGATAAACATTTGGCCAGGGAACGTCCTCGCCGCTCAGCGCACGTAACATTGCCCAGGGAGTGTGGCCGCCGCTGACAGCCACGATGAAACGACCCCGCGCAGCTATAGACGCACGCGCTTCCGCAGCGATGAGTGCGGCAGCTTGTCGAGCGACTGCATCGGCATCGGCAAACACTTCAACTTGCATGAGGGCTCTCCCCATCTTCCTTTAGGCGGCCTGCGTTTTCTCAGTTGGTTTCTCGTGGTGCCCGCCGAACTGAAAGCGCATGGCTGACAGTAGCTTGTTGGCGAAGTCAGCTTCGCCGCGCGAACTGAAGCGTTCGTACAGCGCCGTAGTAAGAACCGGAGTGGGCACGGCCTCATCGATGGCGGCTTTGATCGTCCAGCGACCTTCGCCGGAGTCGGAAACCCGGCCGGCAAACTGAGACAGAGCCGGATCCTGGAGCAGAGCGGATGCGGTCAGATCAAGCAGCCACGAAGCGATCACGCTTCCGCGCCGCCACACTTCCGTGATGTCCGGCAGGTTCAAATCGTATTGATAGTGCTCAGGGTCGCGTAGTGGAGTGGTCTCGGCGTCCGCCGCGTGTTCCTGCTTGCCAACATTGGCGGCGCGCAAAACTCCGAGTCCCTCCGCATAGGCGGCCATGATCCCATATTCAATTCCGTTGTGAACCATCTTCACGAAATGGCCGGCGCCATTGGGTCCGCAGTGCAGGTAGCCCTGCTCGGCCGTACCGTTGACCTTGTCGCGTCCGGGAGTACGCGATATGTTTCCGATGCCGGGAGCTAGCGTCGCGAAGATGGGATCGAGGTGCTTGACCACATCTGGCTCGCCGCCAATCATCATGCAGTAACCTCGCTCCAGACCCCACACGCCGCCGCTTGTGCCCACATCCACATAGTGAATGCTTTTGGCAGCCAGTTCCTTGGCGCGACGGATGTCGTCGACGTAATAAGAATTGCCTCCGTCGATCAGGATATCTCCTGCTTCCAGATGGGGCAGAAGACCGGCAATGGTGTCGTCAACGACTGCAGCCGGGACCATCAACCAGATGGCTCGCGGCTTCTCCAGTTTCTTCACGAATTCCTGCAGCGATGCCGCGCCAACCGCCTTCTGTTGGACCAATTCCTCGACTGCTTTGGGGGACCTGTCGAAAACCACGGAACTGTGCCCATTGTTGAGAAGCCGTCGAACCATGTTTGCTCCCATTCGTCCGAGACCAACCATTCCGAGCTGCATGTAAAACTCCTTTTGTAGAAAAAGTGTGTGCTGCGTCAGCCGCGAGTTCCCGCGCATGACTCTCAAAGATTTGCGTCAGGCCGCCGCTTTCAGCTTTCGGTAGCGACGGATCAAGGCGTTTGTCGAACTGTCGTGGTTGAGTGCCGGTTCGGCTTTGCTTTCGAGCTCTGGGATAATTTTCTGCGCCAGAGCTTTTCCTAATTCAACTCCCCATTGATCGAACGAGTCGATGTTCCAGATGGTCCCCTGCGTGAAGACCGAATGCTCATAGAGCGCGACGAGCTTGCCCAGCGCTTCCGGCGTAAGCTGCTGGGCAAGAATCGTATTCGTGGGGCGGTTGCCTTCGAAAACGCGATGCGGCACCAGCCAATCAGGCGTCCCTTCGGCTTTCACCTGCTCCGGCGTTTTGCCGAACGCCAGCGCCTCGGTCTGCGCGAACACATTGGCCAGAAGCATGTCGTGATGCGGGCCGAGCGCATTGAGCGGTTGCATGAACGCGATAAAATCGCACGGGATCAGCCTCGTGCCCTGATGGATCAATTGATAGAACGAGTGTTGACCGTTGGTCCCAGGCTCGCCCCAGTAGATCGGGGCGGTATCGTAATCGACCCGCGTCCCCTCGAGCGTGACGTGTTTGCCATTGCTCTCCATAGTGAGTTGTTGTAAATATGCGGGGAACCGTTTCAGGTATTGCTCGTACGGCAGAACGGCAACCGTCTGTGCCCCGAAGAAGTTGTTGTACCAGACCGCGAGCAATCCCATCAGCACGGGCAGATTGCGTTCAAACGGGGTCGTACGGAAGTGTTCGTCGACCTGGTGAAAGCCGTCAAGCATGGCGCGGAAGTTGTCTGGACCGACGGCGATCATCGTGGACAGGCCAATCGCAGAATCCATTGAGTAGCGCCCGCCGACCCAATCCCAGAAACCAAACATGTTGGCAGTATCGATCCCAAACTTTTCCACTTCCGCTGTATTCGTCGATACCGCGACAAAATGTTTCGCGACCGATTTCTCGTCGCCTCCTAAGCCTGCGAGTGACCAATCGCGGGCGGTGTGAGCATTGGTCATCGTTTCCAGCGTGGTGAACGTCTTCGAAGAGATGATGAAAAGAGTTTCCGACGGGTCGAGGTCCCGGACAGCTTCTGCAAAGTCCGTGCCGTCAACATTCGAAACAAACCGGAACGTCATATTTCGATCGCTGTAATGTTTGAGCGCCTCGTAAGCCATCACCGGTCCAAGGTCCGACCCGCCAATGCCGATATTAATTACGTTGCGAATGCGCTTGCCGGTATGGCCGATCCATGCGCCGCTTCGCACCCGGTTGCTGAAATCAGTCATCTTGTCCAGCACAGCGTGGACCTCGGGCACCACGTCCTCGCCATCGACGACAATCGATGTGCCGCGCGGAGCGCGCAGAGCGACATGCAGAACAGCCCGTTTTTCCGTGATGTTGATCTTCTCACCGCGGAACATCGCGTCGATCCGCGCCCGCAGGCCGGATTCCTCGGCCAACTGAAGCAGGAGTTTGAGCGTTTCGTCAGTGACCAGATTCTTCGAGTAATCGAAATAGATTCCGACCGCCTCGGCCGTCAGCCGCTCCCCGCGCTTGGGATCGTCAGCAAAAAGATTGCGCAGATGTGACTTCCGAATCTCCTTAGAGTGAGCTTCGAGAGCCTTCCAGGCTTGGCGTTTGACGAGCGGGTTTGCGGTGATTGATTCCACGCGTGCTGCCATGTCCATTTTCCTTTCGTCCGTTGTGCTTATCTGAAACGGTGTTTGCGCGAAGGGAAGTCTGTTGACTCCCAGTGTGCTCCCAGAGTCGAAACCCTCCGCTGAAAGCATTGGCGTTGTCTCCCACGCGGCAAAGCGGAGGGATCTCTTTCAACTTCTTAACATTGCCTCCGCCCAGAACCACGTCATCCGGTTCGAGAGCGGAGATCATGCGAGCCACTACGTCCTTGACATAGCGTCGCCACTTTTTCTTGCCGTGTTTTTCCAGTCCCTCGAGTCCCACGTAGCTCTCATACGTTCCCTTCTTGTAAGGGAGATGACCCAGTTCCATTGGCTCCACGATGCCGTCCACGACAAAGGCCGAACCGAGGCCGGTGCCCAAGCCGAGGAAAAGCATCTTGCCGCCTTTGTAGCTTCCCAAAGCTTGCATGGCAGCGTCGTTGATCATCTTGACCGGACGCCTGAATGCTCCTCGAAAATCAAATCCGACCCAGCCCTTCCCCAAATTATTGGGTTCGGCAATCGGTCGATTGTGAAGAACAGCCCCGGGATAACCAATCGAGACCGCGTCATATTCCCACGTCCCGAGAATCCGCTTCACACCTGAGACCATCTGTTGCGGCGTCATCTTGGGACCCGACGGAAACTCCCGCGCTGTACTCTGCCCAGTCGCAAGCATCTTCACGTGTGTTCCGCCGACATCGAGAACCAGCACTTTCATGCGAAGCCTTCTCAGCCCTGCAACGCGTTGCTCACAATTGCCTGCGCCTCACTGACGATGGCATCCAGGTGAGCCTCGTCCTTGAAGCTCTCAGCATAAATCTTGTAGATGTTTTCTGTTCCCGACGGGCGCGCGGCAAACCAGCCGCTGCCAGCTACGACTTTCAGGCCACCGATTGGAGCGTTGTTACACGGAGCGCGAGTCAGCTTCGCAGTGATCGGTTCGCCAGCCAGGCTCGACTCCTTGACTGCCTCCGGCGACAGCTTCTGCAGACTCGCCTTTTGCTCGGGAGTGGCGGGCGCATCGATGCGCGTGTAGTACGGAGTCCCGAACTCGGCTGTCAAATCGCGGAAGTGCTCGCCCGGATCTTTTCCCGTGCGTGCCGTAATTTCGGCCGCGAGCAGATCCATGATCAAGCCGTCTTTATCGGTTGTCCATACTGTTCCGTCTAGCCGGAGGAAACTTGCTCCGGCGCTCTCTTCTCCGCCGAAGCATTGTGAGCCGTCGACTAAACCAGGCACGAACCACTTGAAACCCACAGGCACTTCGCACAATGGATGGCCAAGCTTTTTCACAACCCGATCAATCATGCTGCTGCTGACCAGCGTCTTGCCTACCGCAACCTGCGCGCCCCAGCGTGGACGATGCGCCAGCAGATAGCCGATAGCCACGGCGAGATAGTGATTCGGGTTCATCAATCCAGAGCCCGGGGTAACAATGCCGTGTCGGTCGGCGTCGGTGTCGTTGGCAAAGGCTACGCGATACTGATCTTTAATAGCGACAAGCCGGGCCATCGCGTATGGACTCGAACAATCCATGCGGATCTTGCCGTCATGATCCACCGTCATAAACGAGAAGGTCGGATCGATCACGGGGTTCGTGACAATCACATTCAGGCCGTAGACCGAGTTGATCGGCTCCCAGTAAGGCTCGGACGCGCCGCCAAGCGGATCAACCCCCAGTTTCAGTCCAGCGCTTCGGATCGCGTCGATGTCGACCACATTCTTTAGGTCGCGGACGTAGGGCAGAACGAAATCTTCCTGATGCGTGCTCTCGGCCTTCATGGCTGCGGCGAAGGGAATTCGCTTGACCCCCGCGTTCCCGCTGCGCAGCAATTCGTTGGCGCGATTCTCAACCCACTGGGTCACGTGAGTATCAGCTGGGCCGCCACTCGGCGGATTGTATTTGAAGCCGCCATCCTCGGGCGGATTATGCGATGGAGTAATCACGATGCCATCGGCGAAGTGATCCTTGCGCCCCCGGTTGTAAACGAGAATGGCGCGAGAGATGACCGGTGTCGGAGTTACTCCATCGTTCTGCTGGATTATGGTTTCGACGTTGTTTGCGGCCAGCACTTCGAGCGCGGTGCGCTGCGCCGGTTCGGACACCCCGTGCGTGTCCTTGCCCATATAGAGCGGGCCATCCGTGCCCTGGCTGCGCCGGTATTCACAGATCGCTTGTGTGATGGCGAGAATATGAGCTTCGGTGAACGTGCCCTCAAACGGCGAACCGCGGTGTCCGCTGGTGCCAAAGATGACCATTTGATTGGGATCGTCGAGGTCGGGCCGGCGTTCAAAATACTCCCGCACGAGCCGGGCCACATCGACCAGCATCTCTTTCGGAGCGGGCAGCCCTGCAAGCGGTGAGATCACAACCTTATTATTACTCGCGCCCGTTCCAGGTGGTCGGGTTTCTAAGGCACTGGACATGGTTCCACCTCCCAGATCTCGGATGCGCGTTCGTAACAGTGCGTTTCGTCAGCCCGCTGTGCATCCTGAGTTTCACGTTGCTGCTGGCTTCGCTCACCGGGTCGTTGATAACAGGCTTGTGCCCATCAGAACGTCCTTGCCTGAGATTAAATTGCCTTCGCCGCAATTTCCCGAGGCACTTCGTTCGCAGTGGAGGAACGAGCGTGAAACGACTAAATCCGGCCACAATAATTATCCTACGTTTGATCCTGCATTTATTGTCTGTTATTGAAATTCTTTTAGGCTGAGATTCAGTTTGCATAGATGGTTTCAGAACCGATAAGGTTTCAAAAGCCAGGACTTCTTGACGCGCGGGTCGCTGAGCAGGCAATTGGTGGTATATGAGAAATCAGGTGTCGACGGATACCGGAGTTTCAAGGAACGTTCTGCCGATTGAAGTGATTACCAGTCCATTCGTACGGTTTGCGCGGATGGAGGCGGCTGGTGGCATTCTTCTTTTGGCCAGCACTTTCGCCGCCCTCGTGTGGGCCAACTCACGCTGGGAATATGCCTATCACGCAATTTGGACGACCCAGGTGGATATCGGCTTTGGCCGCTTCTTTTTATCGGAAACACGTCATGAATGGATCAACGACGGGTTGATGTCCGCCTTCTTTTTCCTGGTTGGACTCGAAATCAAGCGCGAGGTCCTGATTGGCGAACTGTCTAGGTTGAAGCAGGCAGCTTTCCCGCTGATCGCCGCGATTGGTGGAACGATTGTCCCAGCCCTTATTTATGTAACCTTCAACCGTGGCGAGGTTACCCACAAAGGGTGGGGCATCCCAATGGCAACCGATATAGCGTTCGCTCTGGGCGTGCTTGCCCTCCTCGGGGACCGCATTCCTACATCCCTGAAGATTTTTGTAACCGCTCTGGCCATCGTGGACGACATCATTGCAGTTCTGGTGATCGCGCTTTTTTATACCGAGCAAATCCGCTTCGTCAGTCTCGCTACGGCTCTTGTCGGAATCGCTCTGTCGTTCGGGGCAAACCTGCTGGGTGTTCGCAAACCGGCCATCTATGCATTCCTCGGGATTTGCGTATGGAGCGCGGTGCTGCAATCGGGAGTGCACGCTACAGTCGCCGGCGTTTTGTTTGCTTTCACCATTCCAGCGCGGACCTATATCGATCGGGCTCATTTCCTGAAGCGAGGCCGCGGGTTGCTTGACCGCTTTGAAGCGGCCGCTCCTGACTCTCTTCAACAGCACGCGGCCGTTCACACGCTGGAAGCGCAGTGTGAACTGGTCGAATCGCCCCTGCACCGGATTGAGCATCGTCTGCAGCCGTGGGTAGGATTTTTTGTGATGCCCCTGTTCGCTTTCTCAAACGCGGGCGTGCACATTTTCGGAAACCTCGGAGCAGCGGCAAAGAATTCAGTCAGCCTGGGCGTGGCACTTGGACTCTTTCTGGGAAAGCCGATAGGAATTTCGCTGTTCGCCTGGTTGGCAACCAAGGCTCGATTGGCAGCCCTGCCAGCCGCCGTTTCCTGGGGACAGATCTTTGGCGCCAGTTGGCTTTGTGGTATCGGATTCACGATGTCGCTATTCATCGCCACCTTAGCATTCGGCGAGGGGCGTCTGCTCGACTTGTCCAAAATTGGAACCCTCGCAGGCTCGGTTGGCGCGGCGATCTGTGGAAGCTGGTTCTTGCTGGGCAAGTTCGGTAAGCTTCCGCGACCTGCCAACCGGTGAAGGCGAACATCAATCTGCCGTTCGATGATGTCAAACGCGACCCTCGCTTGCGGCAGCGATCACGCACATCGGTCTAGGGCACCAATCGCGGCGTTTCGCAAATCGACGGAAAGCTCAGCCTGCTCACTTCCTCCTGAGCTCCAGCACCGGAATCGGCGGCTGACGCAGGCCCGAGCAAGGAATTTGATTTACGAACCTCACGGTTCCTCCGGAGTCCTCAAAACCCAGACCATAGGTCGCCGATGCGCCTTTGTATGTGCCCCAGTCGGCAGGAATGTAGGCCACGCACGGGACTTGCATTTGAGCGGCCACCGTCGTCTGCCGGTCGGACGACGCTATTAACAAGAATGCAAGAATCAGCGACAGTGTAATCACAGTTCTTTTCATGGGGAGTCCTTAATGCCTCTTGATGTAGTCCAGTCGCGGCACCAGCCACGCATGGTTTGGATTAGATAGTACGTTCGTTCGCCGATTTGACGATGCAATCAGAAGGTATGCGAACGTCAGCGCCAGTATAATTACCGAGTCCGTTTCCGCGAAGTCCTTCGGCGTGTCCAGCGCGAATGGGGATGTCCTACGCTGAGTTATCCCTTCGGATGCGCCTCCAAGTCTGGCGATGGCCACTGTCCAAGCCGCACTTTGCAATTCTCGCCTTCGACCGCGAGCGCGGCCCGTAAGATTGGCCCCAGGTTCAATGGCCAGACGGACCAACGTAACGACTCTTGCGGGTCGTCGTATACGGTCAATTGCAATTTGGAGCCGGCTGCGCCAACTATGGGTAGTACGCCAAAGCTGCTCAGCGACATAGAGAGTCCCTGCCCGTGTGCCTTGATGTAGGCCTCTTTTGCTGTCCAGCAACTGAAGAACGACGGAATGCGGTCAGAGGCCGGTTGCGATTGCAACCACTGCACCTCTTGGGGAGAAAAAAAACGCTCGGCCAGCTCCAATGCATTTGTGTTCTCGCGAATCCTTTCCACATCGACTCCCACCTGCCGATGACGAGCGACGGCGAACACAGTCACCCCTTCCGTGTGCGAGAGGTTAAAGCGAAGGTCGTCGAAGCGAACATCGGTGACGCTAGGATAATCGAAGCGAAGATCGTTGAGATGAGGATCAGTGTTCCCGGCAAGTTCCGGCTTCCCATTCCCGGTTGTTCGGAAACGAACTTCACGCGCTTCGATTCGCAGATAGCGTCCAAGACATCGCCGGAGCAGGGCTCGGCTGATAACAAATTGATTGCGCGGAGCTGGAAACTTGAAACGCGCAGCCCGCTCGCGTTCTTCCGAATCGAGTAGCTCGAACAACCAGCCGGTTTCCTTCTCCCATGCGATCTGGTCGACCTGCCAGACATGGACTTCATTGTCCGGCAAGAAGCCATCGAGATGCAGCAATCCTTCTGCGTCCACAAGCTTAGATATCACGGACGAGAGGAAGCCGCAAAGTTACGGTTTTGAACATGGCGGTTTGGACAAAGTGTGTATTACAATCGGCGTAATCCAGCCGAGAGCAAAAGGGGTTCATTTCTAAGCGAAAACAATTTTTGGGCCTTGATTGGCCCAGCTTGGCGGCCCATGAAAAACGTCTATGAAGTGCTGCGAGTAAAAGAGATGCATCTGGCGCGCTTGCGTACCGAGGTGGATGCGCTTCGAGTCGTCGTCCCGCTGCTTGCCGACCACGTCGAAGTGGGCGATGGTCGTGTCGTGGACCAACCCGATCTCCTATGGACGCCGTCGCTGCAGAAGAATAAGTGGCCACTGAAGGTGGGCAACCCAGTTCCCAGTTACCTGGAATCGTAGTCGACGTCTCGTCGTGCGGGCGAAATATGGCGGGGTACGAAGCGTTGGATCCGCCGTCCCTCCAACATTTGTAATGCGAAGCTGCAATGCTTTTCACTTCAACCGCGCTCTTTATACCACTCCTGTCCTTAAGTGGTTGTATTTCAATGGCCTACATCTACTCCTGGCTGGCACACGGATTGCCCTTATGAGTCTGAATTCTGAGCGTGGCGGCTTTTCCGCCGTGCTTTCAGGAATTGGACATGCAAGTCCGCAAATTGTGCTCGCTTCTTCTGGTGGCCGTCGCCTCCGCCAGCTGTCTCGCCTCAACCATCGGACCCGATTTGGCAGATGTGTCACAGACGTCGTTAACATTGGCGGCCAGAGAGCGTCAGATATGGGCCTCGCCGCTGCGCGACTCAAAGTTCGGCGCGATGTTGCGCGCCAGCGCCGGAAACAATTGCGAGGCTTCACAACCTCCCGAGCCTTTAGCCACTCCAAATCCGCTGCTCGACATTGCCGAGCCGAGCTCCAAGGTCAGCGTCAGCTTCATCATTGGGACAGATGGCCGGGTTCACTCTGCTCTTATCCTCGAAAGTGCAGGCGCGGTCGAGGACCGGACCATCCTGGATACGGTCCGTTCCTGGCGTTATCGTCCGGCTCTGTGCAACGGCGCCGCGACCGAAACCGAAGGCAAGATCGAGTTCTCCAGCCGATAGGCATTCTTTTCGACTAGATGCTTTTAGACTAGAATGGCCGCTGGGTGAGCCAGCGCGATGGATCATGAAAAACCAACCGGGCCGATCCGCAATGTGCCTGCATCCGGACCTGAGGGAGAACTCGCTCAGAACGCCGCCGTCGACGATTTCTTCCGGCGGCTGAAGCAGGACCTGCATCACCCCAAGCCCGGCACAGAAGCAATTGCCGCCGCGCTACAGGCGGTTCAGCGACTCGCTTCGCAGGTAGACGCAGACGCGTCCACGAGCAGCATTGCAGAAAGCTTAGAGTCCCGAACCTGCCTTTCTTGCGGTAGTCAAAATCCAGCGGACAATCGGTTCTGCGCGATCTGCGGCGTTCCTCTGGAAGATGCCCCGCCGCAAGAACTGAACGCTCCCATCGCGTCCGGCTCAAAGCCAGCCGTACAGGCGGCCGGTCATCATCATTATCATCATCATTACCATCACCACTATTTCTCCTCATCGGAAGCAGGCGTGCCGCTCGCCAGCTCTGAGCTGCGTCCATCGGGTAGCGCGCCTGCCGCGCGCGATGTTCGCGGGCGAAACCCCGCGGGCGGGCTGTCGTTGAGCCGTGGAGAAGCTGCGGTCCGCAAACTCACGCAGGATTGGGCGCAGGCCTGTAACAGCAAGCAACTCGATGACCTGGTCGATCTCTACGGAGCCGACGCCATCGTGCTTCGGCCGAATGTCCCGCCGGTTCGCGGTACTGCGGCGATTCGCGAGTTCTTCTTCAGCTTGCTCGATGCTGGACTGGGAGAAGTCGATCTGGAACCTCTGCGGGTGGAAGTCTTCGGGGATGTTGCCTACGAAGCCGGCCGTTGCAAAATGCTGGTTCCGTTCACCATGGGCAAACGCCGCGAAGAACGCGGCAAATATCTCCTGACCCTGGCTCGACAGGCGGGCGATTGGAAGATCCTTGCCGATTGCTGGTCGAGCGATTTGAGTTTGGGAGTGAATGTGGACTCGGGCCCTCCCAAGCCCAATGTGCAGAGCCCGTCCAATCCCGCTTTGAAGCTACCTCGCAAAACCGTATGAGCGCGAAGTCGGGTGGATAGCGGAGCCGAAATCGTGTCAGATTGTCCTGTCTCTGTCTTTCCTGCTACCTCGGAGGCACGGCCGCGTTCCCATTCCTGCATCGAATTCCGGGGAACCTATCTGTCAATACCTTTTCTGGCGATGAAAACTGATAGAGTAGTTTTTTGCAGTTGAAATTCCGTGGATTCTTGCATTTGATGTAGTCCTCAGGAGCTTTGGATGCACATCGCGATAGTGGGATCGGGTTATGTCGGGCTGGTGGCTGGGGCATGCTTTGCCGACATGGGCCATCAGGTCATCCTGGTTGACAACGATCAGCAAAAGCTAGCCGCGCTCAATGCTGGCCAGGTCCCGATTCACGAGAAGTTTCTGCCCGAGCTGCTGCAGCGCCATCGCGGACGCAGTCTCACTTTCTCTGACGACCTGCGGACAGCCGTGCAAACCAATGCGGCTATCTTCATCGCTGTGGGAACACCGCCTACAGAGCAGGGAAACGCTGACCTTTCGTACGTGGAATCGGTAGCCCGAATCATCCCCTCGGCAATCAACGGCTACAAGGTCGTGGTCGAGAAAAGTACGGTCCCGGTGTACACCAGCGAATGGATCCGCAAAATCATTCTGCGCAACGCGGCGCCACCGGATTCATTTGATGTAGCGTCCAATCCTGAGTTTCTGCGGGAAGGAACTGCGGTCACTGATTTCCTCTATCCCGATCGCATCGTGGTGGGTGCCGACAACGAGCGGTGTGCTTCCGTGCTGCGGACGATTTATGCCCCGCTGACGGATGGGAGTTATTACAAAAAGCCAGATGCGATTCCGGGCCCCGACCAGGCGCAGATTCCGCCGCCATTGATCATTACCAGCACCAAGAGCGCGGAACTGATCAAGCACGCGTGCAATGCATTTCTGGCGATGAAGATTTCCTTCATCAATGCGGTTGCGTCGGTGTGCGAATCGGTTGGAGCGAACGTCCAGCAGGTTTGCCAAGGGATTGGCACGGACAACCGAATTGGGCCGCGGTTTCTGAACCCAGGAATCGGCTACGGCGGGTCATGCTTTCCCAAGGATCTGATGGCCTTCCGTTCTGTGGCGCGAGAGTGCGGATATGAGTTCCGCCTGCTCGATGAGGTGATGCGCATCAACGAAGACCAGCGCCACCGTTTTTTGCGCAAGGTGCACAACGCCCTCTGGACGCTGCGGGGCAAACGTTTGGGCGTGCTCGGTCTTGCGTTCAAAGGCGGGACCGACGACATCCGCGAATCGCCCGCCATTTTATTGGTGCAGACTTTGTTGCAGGAGGGCTGTCAGATCGCGGCCTACGATCCTGCGGCGCAAGAGCGTGCGAAAGAAGTTTTGAATTCAAGTGTCGAATACGCTAGTGATGCCTATGCGGCGGCCCACGAAGCCGACGCTCTCCTGATTCTGACGGAATGGGATGAATTTGCCAGCTTGGATTTGGATCGATTGCACCAGCAGTTGAAGTATCCCATCGTGATTGATGGGCGCAATCTCTATGATCCGGACTGCATGGCAGCGCATGGGTTCACTTACTACAGCGTCGGACGGCCGGCGACAACGCCCGAAACGCTTCCCATCGAGGCCAGCGCTCCTCCCCGGAAAGTCAGCCATTCATGAGCAAGCTGCGGGCGCTGGTCACCGGCGGAGCCGGCTTCCTGGGTTCTCATCTGTGCGACGCATTGCTAGCCGAAAATTATTCCGTAGTTGTCGTCGATAATCTGCTGACGGGACGGCGATCGAATTTCGATCACCTCCGCAGCGAACCACGGTTTGAATTCCAACAGATCGACATCAACCAGCCGTTCGACTGCGGCAAGGTGGATTACGTATTTCATTTCGCCTGCCCCGCGAGTCCGGTCGATTACACTCAGCACGGAATTGAAACACTGCAAGTGGGTTCGTTCGGCACTTTTCATGCTCTCGATGTCGCTCGCAAGTACGGGGCGAAATATCTGACCTCTTCCACTTCCGAGTGCTACGGCGATCCTTTGGAGCATCCGCAAAAAGAAACTTACTGGGGCCACGTAAATCCCATCGGTCCGCGCTCTGTGTATGACGAGGCCAAGCGCTTCAGCGAAGCAGTGACCATGGCCTACCATCGCTATTACAAAGTAGACACGCGCATTGCGCGAATTTTCAATACCTACGGGCCGCGCATGCAGCTCAACGACGGACGGGTCGTCCCCAACTTCATGAAGCAGGCGATTCGCGGTGAAGACTTAACAGTCTACGGCGATGGCAGTCAAACGCGCAGCTTTTGCTACGTCAGCGATGAGATCGATGGGTTTATGCGCTTGTCCAAGTCTTCAGAACATCTACCCGTGAACATCGGAAACCCCACCGAGTTCACCATTCTCGAATGCGCCCAGCGCGTGCTCGCGGTAACTGGCTCGAAAAGTAAGATACGTTACGAACCATTGCCGCAGGACGATCCCAAGCAGCGCCAGCCCGATATCACCAAAGCGAGAACCTTGCTGGGCTGGGAACCCAAGATCGATCTCGAGACCGGGCTGCGGATGTCGCTGGATTATTTTAAGAAGGCGGCCTTCGAAGAAAAAGTGCTTCAGCGCTGAAGCCCTACGCACTTGTCATCCTGAGCGGAGGATTTGCTTCGCATCGCGAAGCAAACGCGGAGTCGAAGGATTTCGACTCGCGAAATTGTGACAGGGCTGCATCAAGGCGTTCTCTTCAGAATAGAGAGTCGATCTAGAGCAACTTCGGCTCTGACTGAGCAGATGCAATCAACTGCTGCACCTGTTTCCGGTGTTCGTCGGTTCTCAGACTGAACTCCACTCCCATGCCGAATCCGGGGTGCGTGCTCAGCACCTTTCCATGGACGCGCAATTTCAGATCTTCGGTGCGCACGACGATCTCCAGAACCGTGCCAGTGGGAAAAGTCTCGATGGTCTCGATGTAGCAACCGCCCGGGCTGATGTCGATCAAGGTGCAGCGGGTCGCGGCCCTGCTGTTCGCACGGAAAACTTCCGCCCCCAGGCAGCAGGCGCGCCGCGACAGGTTGCGGCGATCACCGGCAGAAACCGACAGCAAGCCCAGACCAGCGGAGAGCCGCAGGCTTGCGTCTTCGTCACTGCTCGGAGCTTGCGACTCGGGCAGAACCACCTCGGCCGCCGCGGCAAGATTCGCCTGCAGCCAATCGTTCAGCACACGGCGTGAGGTTTGTGGGACCTGCGCAAAACGAATTCCTACCCGGCCGGAAGAGTCCTGCCACATGACCTCGCCCGATAATCGAATCAGCGAAGTATTTCCCGGCAGAGAAAACTGGAAATAGACTTTGCAATGCGGGGGCAATTTGCCGTCAGAGCGAAAGGCAATGCCATCCTCACTCAAGTCCACCAGAGCCGCAGGGACGTTTTCTTCCCCGGCGTATGCGACGGAAGTGTTTGCCTGAACCGGGATGCGCGGCCGGATCCGGCGCTCACTCTGCATCAAACCGCGAGCTGCCCGCATGCTATGGGCGGCTCGCTCGCGGGAAATCGGTTTGTAGAGCATGAAGTTTGCGCCCTTCGCGAAAATGGCGCGCACATCGTTCAACCCGCTCACGATGGCGATTACGACCACAGTTTTGTTGACAGGAGTATTTCGCGCCTGAGCAATCAGTTCGATCGCGGCGGGTTCGTTCTGACAATCCACCAGCACTGCATCGTAGTGCCCATCTTCAAGCCGGGCTCGGGCCATGCGCAAGTCGCCGCAGGATTCCACCACAATGCCCATGTCCTGCAGAATGTTTCTGAGCACCTGCACAGCCTGGGCATCCGAGCACACGAGTAGCGACGTCAGCGCCATGGTCACGGCCATGTTAGGTGCGCAGGGCGTAGGTCACAAGTTACCTGAGTCACGGGGCGCGTCGGACATGACTTTAGTCATCTGGAGTTTCAGCGAGTAACCGGCTATGTTCGGCATGGAGTAGTGAAGAGATTAAGCGGTTCAGCTGCCGCCGTTCTACTGTCCCCTGAAGGATTAAGATTCATGTCTTCGAAGACAGCCACCTGGATCATCGCAGCGGGCGCACTCTTGATGTTCATTGGACTCTGCTTTCTGCCCGGCGCTTTCGGTGAACATCCTGAAGCGGACATGTTGGAATTCGGCGCATGTCAGTTCTCGCTGGGCGCTCTGGTCATTGCTGCCGGCATTTATGCCAAGGCTCGAGTGCTACAAATCGCGATTGCGTCCGGAGAACCGCGCAAGGAGTCGGCTAGCTCCAATCAGCGCGTCCGCGGCGGCTGCGACCTGTGCGGTACCGAAGCTCCCGCGGTGCAATGCAAAGTCCACCAGCTTCATCTCTGCGGTAGCTGTCTGGCGCAGCACTATGATGTTCGCTCCTGCGCCTACGTCCCAACCACCCGCACCTCCACCAACAAGACGGGCAGGAACGCAGCGGCGCACGCCCGAGGCGCATAACCGCCGTCGTCGTCTCGCGCACACTTCCGAGCGAGCTACAGCGCCAAAGTTACCGGAGTTACCTCGTCAAATTACGTTACGCAAGTCCAGCGGCGAAGGCCTGTCCTTTAGTACTTTGACGCTCTCTCGTCCCCTCCTTACGATGACATTGCATGCGGGTTAGCCAGCGGTCTTTCCCATAGACGGAAAAGCCCTCCTTCGGCGTAACGCGCGATGAAGGATGCCAGGCTCATCCCCGAGATGGCAGGCGAAACAGGGCCGGAAAAGCCGGCTGGCCTCGGACTAACTCCCCGGAGAAAGAAAGGGTTCATGCTTTCACGCAGAATGCGCGGGTTTTCGCTGATCGAGATGATGGTGGTGGTTGCCCTCATCCTGATCGTGCTCGCCTTCTCGATTATGACGATCCAGCCCTCGCTGAAGCAGAACGACGTGACCGAGGGCTACAACCAGACATTAATGGCGCTGCGGCAGGCACGCGACTTCTCGGTGGCCCAACGCCAGATTTATTTCGTTACTTTGAGCAACGCCGCAAATCCCAACTCGATCACCATCACCCAGGGGTCGACCGGAACGGTGACGGCGACTTATTTTCTACCCACGGATGTGGCCTTTGTTGCGTGGCCGGGCCTTCCGCAATCACCAGTTGCCTATCCCATGACGCCGGATGGCTTCGGAGTAGGCGCAACCGCCATTGACTTCGACCAAGGTGTGGCCGGCGGGGTACAGAACGTGATCTATTTCTATCCCGACGGCTCGGCCGAGGACGCAGTTGGCAACATCAACAACGGGGTGGTCTATCTCGCGCTGACTGGGAACACGGGATACGTCAGTACTTCGCGAGCCATCACCTTGTGGGGTGCGACGGGTCGTCTGCGCGGATGGCATATCTACACCAACGCGGGAAAGTGGTACTGGAGGCAACAGTGAAAACTCAGATCCACAACGGTTTCCAGCCACGTCGCAAAAAGGCTCATCAGGGCTTCAGCCTGGTTGAGGTCATGATTTCGATAGCTCTCCTCACCATCGGACTGCTGAGTCTGCTGGGCATATTCGGATATGCAATGGCGGCTACGCAAGGCTCGCAGGAAAACGCGACGGCCAAACTATTGGCGGACGAAGCCATGGAAGGTATTTTGACCGCGCGCGAAACCGCCAACATCAGCTGGGCGCAGATTAACAACACCGGATCGGGCGGAATCTTTCTCCCCGGTTTCCTGCCCATAGATTGCGCCGGAGCGGATGGAATCATCGGTACCGCTGATGACGCGGCCTGCGGCCCTCAAATTCTGGAGCAGCCTGGACCGAGCGGAGTCTACGTAGGAACCTGCCCGCCCGACACCTGCAACACTCTGACGAACTTCACCCGCCAGATCTTGATTGCACCGGTTATCGTCGGCGGTATTCCCAGCACGACCCTGAATTCGGTCACCATCACGATCAATTACACGCTCCCCGGGTTTAAGGTTCCCAAACAATACATCCTCAACACCTTCATTTCGCCCTATCGGTAAAAGAGGAGAACTATGAGTTGGACGTCTGCAAATTCGAGGCGCGGGTTCACCTTAATCGAGCTGCTGGTTGCGCTCGCGATCGGCACCCTGGTCATCGGCGCCGCGGTGAAGTTATTCAGCCAGGCCATGGGTGCGACTTTTGTGGTTTCGCAGCGAGCCGAAATGCAGCAAGACCTGCGCGCCACTTCCGACTTGCTGATAAAAGACATAAGTCTGGCGGGCGCTGGCTTGCCCTCTGCCACCGGCATAGCGTTGCCTCAGTCAGCGACGAAGCCCATTTATGGTTTCGCTCCCAGTTGTGCCGCAATCAACAACTGCGTTCCCGGGGGCGGCATTGCCTACCCGTGCACCTCAGTGGGCGCGGTTCCGTGCGATCCAACTTTATTTGGACTTATCCCCGGTTTTCAGATGGGTATTCAGCCGCCGGGCAGCCCGAGCAAGAGTGATGTGATCACGGTCATCTATACCGACACCGTCTTTGCTCTGCCTTGCTACACGATAAACAGTATCACTGGTACCGCGATGACGGTGTCGTTCCCCGTCCCAGCACCCGTCCCAATCCCGGCCAGTTGCATTTTAACCCCGCCCTTGGTAGCTCCTCAGCCAGTGGCTACTCTTCCTCCACTCGCCCCGGAATTAGTCCCTGGCGATCTGGTTCTCATTCAAAGCACCGTCGCCGGAAACTCCGCAACCGCTATCGGCGAAGTCACGGGTGCCGTCTCCGCCGGAGGCGGCAACTACAGTATCGCTTTCGCCGCCGGCGATCCGTTGAACTTGAACCAGCCTGGTGCAGCTTCTGGCGATTTGGTGCAATTGGCATGCGGTCCGGTGGCACCGGCTACGCCATGCCCCGCAACCGCCACAGCGACCCGCATTTTCGTAATCAGCTACTACCTCTGGATGATGCCGGATCCGCTGGGCGTTGGGCCGGGAACGCCGACCCTGATGCGGCAAGTCAACGGGCAAACCCCCGTACCGGTTCAAGAAAGCGTTGTGAACCTGCAGTTCACCTACGACACCTACAACGTTGACGGGACACTGCTCAACGCGGTGGGTGACGGAGGGTATTCAACCGGCACATCCTTCAATCTGATTCGCAAAATCAATCTGATTCATTTGACTACCCGCAGCCAGGTGGCCGGCGCTAGCACCGGCCTCATGATTTCCAAAGGCTATCAAACTTTCGACACCCAGACTTCGATCAGCGCGCGAAACCTGAGTTATCAGAATCGTTACATCCTCACTCCGTGAGATGAGTGGGGAGAAAATCAGGAGCGAAAACGAACAAGGTTGTATGGCAACAAGGAGCGATACGATGCGTAGCAGGAAACTTGATTCACGAGGATTCACTCTGATTGCAACCCTGATGCTGCTGTTGATTATGTCCGGGATTGCAATCGGTCTGCTCATGATGGTGAACACTGAAGGCAAAGTGGGTGGCCAGGATATACAAAACAATCTGGCCTTCCACGCCGCCGAAGGTGGCATCGAACACATGACCTCGGACTTGGCCAACATGTTTCAGAACATCGAGTCGCCCACTCCATCGGAGATTGAGGCGTTGAGTGCGGATGCGCCTCCCAGCACCGGAGTCATGAGCTATCCTGTCTATACCCTTACCCCAGCCACGACCACCAATGCACTCGGACAGCAAGTCCTGGCAACCAATTTCGGGCAGATTTCTTCCGGAACCTTCCAAGGTTTGTACGCGCAGATCCTTCCCGTCACCCTGCAAGTAACCGCCAGCACTTTTGCTGGAGCAGCCGGGCAGGGTACGGTCGGAGATGAAGTCAACATGTCCCGCACAGTGGAAGTCGCGCTCATCCCGGTGTTTCAGTTCGGCGTTTTCTCCGAGAGCGACCTCAGCTTCTTCGCCGGCGTCAACCTGGATTTCAACGGCCGGACTCACACCAACGGAGACCTCTATCTGTTGGCCGGGTCGGGGGCTACAACCACCTTTGAAGACAAAATCACGGCTTGGGGAAATGTCATTCGCACCCAACTCGCCGACGGGAACCTTGCCACGGCTGCCCCCGCTCACCTCGGCACCATCGACATTCTGACCACGTCTCAGGGCTGTACTCCTCCGGCGACGGGCTGCCGGTCGATGGCCCAAACTGAGGGCAGCGTTGTAGGCGGAGCGACCTCTGCACAGAACCCAACTTGGAACCCAACAATTTCGATAGGAGATTACAACAGCTGGATTATTGATGGAAATTATGGGAATCCGGGAGGCACCGGGGCATCACAATTGTCCCTGCCCTTTATCAACAACGCGCTTGGAGCGGCTGGACAAGCACAACCCTTTGAAATTATCCGTCGGCCTCCTCCGGGAGAAGTAGCCACGACAGCGCTGGGTGCATCGCGACTCTACAATGAAGCGGAAATTCGCGTCATGCTCTCCGATAATCCGGCAGAACTTTCTGCCCTCGGCGCTGCGGACCCCAACAATATTCGTCTGGCCAATTTCAACGATGCCTCGAACGGAGTGAATTACCAGTTCGGAGTGCCAGCCACGCCGGTAGCGGGACTGCCGGTATTGGCGACCGGCGGAAAATACAACACCTATTTCGCCACCGCCTCGACTGGAGTTCCGAATCCGGCTAGTTGGACAAGCAGCATCACCGGCCTTCCCGCCGACGAGCTGTTTTCGCCGATCGCACCGCCGGCTGGTGATGTGACTCTGTTCGACGCCAACGCTCCCATCGTGACCCAGGGCAAGGACGGCTTAAACAACGTGCCCCCGACGATCACTGTGCCGACATGCAGCACCGCAACCGGCGTCTGCGCGGGCAACGTATATCCGTACTACACCCCGCTCGCGTATCCCGCGCCGACTCTCCAGATGAGCACCTGGAACCTGCTGGATGGCTACCTGCGCGTCGAATATCGTGACGCCAACGGCGCCTACCACCCCGTTACCCAGGAGTGGTTGCAACTGGGATTTGCCCGAGGCACGACTCCTCCCACAGCTCCCGGTACCAACCCCGTTAATCCAAATGCCATTTTGATTCTGCAGGAACTTGCTGATCGCAACGGCGATGGCACTGCTGACCCGACCGGGGCGGCAGCATTCTGTACCGGGAAGAAAGCCCCTTATACCTGCACCAGCGGTAAGCCTCCGGAGGTCACGAAGGACCCCGCGACTCCTGGTGACCTGTTCGCCCGTTACGGCGACAGCACAGCCCCCGGCGGCGCAAGCCCGACCCAGTTCAACTGGTATCCCGTCAACCTCTACGATGCCCGCGAAGGCGAAGTCCGCGATGTGCAAGATCCGGTTGCAACGAGTTGCGCACCGGCTGGCGTGATGAACGCGGTCGAAATCGATGTGGGCAACCTGAGTCAATGGCTGGCTGGCAAGATTGGCGCCAGCGGGCTCCTGGTCGATCCTGTGTTTCAAAACGGATATGTTTTGTACTTCTCTGACCGCAGGGGCATGTTGCCCAATCCCAACGGTACCCAAGTGGATGCTGTAGGGACCAAAAGCGGTGACTCGGGTCTGGAAGACTCCATCAACACTCCCAACCAAACCGGTAAACCAAACGGTGCGTTAGAGCCAATACCCGTTCCGCCGCCCGGTGCGCCCCCGAGACAGTCTCCAGAAGACGTGAACAACAACGGCAAGCTGGATAATTGGGGCGCAGGAAACCTCGGTCTGGGATTGGGCTATGTTCCTGCGACGACCTACTCCGCCGCCAACAGCGTAAACAGCTTGATCCGTAACGCTGCTGGCGCTCCCGATCCGTACTTAACTGCCGGACGTATCGCGAGTTGCAGCGTGGGCCAGAAAGGTTGGATCAGCGGCGCCCGCCACGTCTTAAAGCTGGTAGACGGCGCCCTCGGCTACGTGCCCGTCCGCTCTGACAACGGCCAGGGTGGTTTCACCGTCGCCGCGGAGAACCCGGTTTACATCTTGGGCAATTACAACTCGAACTGTACCGGAGCCGGTGGCACTAGCTGTACCGCCGGCGACCCCAATTACGACGGTACCTGGAATCCTCCGCCCTACGTTGAGCCACCACACGCGGCAGCTGGCGTACTTGCGGATGCGGTTACGATGCTCTCCAACAACTGGTCAGACCTCGCCAGCCTGGGCTCTCCCAGCAACGACGCGGGACGCCCGGCTTCAACAACTTACTATCGAGTAGCTGTCTCCGGCGGAAAGAACATTAACTTCCTGGTTAACGTGTGCTGTGCAGCTTGGGCCGTGGGCGATTGGGGCACCGATGGCGGTTTGCACAACTTCCTGCGCCAACTGGAGAACTGGGGTGGCCAGACTCTTAATTACAAGGGATCGATGGCCAGTCTCTACTACTCCACTTACTCGACGGGAACGGACAAAAACGGCGGTGGCACCACCTACGAACCCCCGGCTCGAAACTATATCTTCGATCCTCTCTTCACCCAGCCACAAAACCTGCCGCCAGGAACGCCGCTGTTCCGCGACATCGACAACTTGAGCTACCGGCAAAGCTTTACGCCACGCTTGACCAGTTGCTACTAACCGGACCGTGAATCCAACCGCCCCGATCCTGCTGCCCAGGATCGGGGCCTTTTAGTGTAGGCGCGGGCGCCCTCGCCCGTGCGAAACCGCGCCGACGCTGAGAACTCCGGTTTTGGGTGGCCCAGCGCTTCAGCGCTGCGATTTCCACCGCTCGAATGAATAAGGGTTTTAGCCCGAGCCGCTATCCAGCCTGTAAGATATCCCATTCGCACTTCGGAGGATCCTCTTGGCAAAAATCACTGCTCTTTTCTGGGATGTCGGCGGCGTCCTGCTCAGCAACGCATGGGACCACGAGCAGCGCCAGGACACTCTGAAACAATTCGATCTCGATGACGCCGAATTCGAGAGCCGCCACGAGATGCTGGTTTCCTCGTTCGAACGCGGCAAGATCTCCCTGCAGGATTATCTGGAGCGCACCGTTTTCTATCGTCCTCGGCCCTTCACCGCCGAAGCTTTTACCCAGCACATGTTCTCCCTGTCGCAACCGAATCCGGAGACGTTGCAGCTGGGAAAAGAGCTGAGCCGATCGTGCAGATACCTGATGGCTACGATTAACAACGAATCGAAAGAGCTGAATTTGTTCCGCATCCAGAAATTCGGCTTGCGCGAGATCTTCAGTCTTTTCGTAAGTTCGTGTTTTGTCGGATTGCGCAAGCCCGAGGAAGGCATCTACCGTCTCGCCTTGGAGATCACACAGCGGCCTCCCGAGGAGTGCTGCTTTATCGACGATCGTCCGCTGAATCTGGACAGCGCCTCGCGGTTAGGAATGCACGTCATCCAAATGAAGACCGCCGAACAGCTGCGCACGGACCTGCAAAAGCTAGGCGTGGCTTTCGGCTGAACTGGGTAAGATGTGGGGTGCCCCATTCTTTCCGCGTTCTTGCGGAAAGGGTGGGAAGCGAGAATGCCACGGGCTTTTCCCCGAGAGAAACTACTGAGAACCGAGAACCAGCAACTGACAACTGATTTTACCGGGGTCATCCGGCAGGCGGCCCACGCTTTTCCAGTGTGCTCACGGAAACGCTGGTTGGCGCGAGATTCCCAATTTGGAACCAACTCCGCGTTCGGCCGACATTCTTCTTGAACCTGCTCCGTCACATGCGATAACATTAAAACGCAGAGGTTATCTGCAAGATAATCTTGGATCTTTGACAGCCTGATCATCCTGAAGCCCCGCGCTTTCCAGCCGGGCGAAGGATCTCGCGCGTAGTATTTCGAGCCATCCATAGCACGAAATGCCGACCGTAACTCCAATGTTTCCAAGATTTTGCCTGTAACTACCTTTAGAACCATAGATCTAGGAGGACGAAAAAATTCCGGTCCTTTGTTTTCTAGATTTTGCGCGAAAACGAGCGTTTTTTTGAGAGATTTTCTGCACCAGATTGTGTGCAATCCTCCAGAAGCCTAGAGTCAAAGCGTGCCCGTATCGCCTGTTCCGAGCCTGAGCCGGTGCCGGCGCAATAGTCTCGAATAGGACCGATTTCGGGTTGACAAGGCGCTCTTTTCGCGGGAAACTCCGCTCAAGGTTTAAACTAGGTAGCAGTGGCTCGAGGCCGGAATGGCTCGTGGGAAGCCACATGTCCGCGCGGTTCGCCCTTGGGGCTGGTTAAATGGCTCATCATCCGATGTCTCGGCCCGATCCCTTCGATCCTCTGCGGCCGAGCACTGCGCCCATTTCGCTGGGTCAAGACTCTCTCGGTCAAAGCTCTCTGGGCCAAAGCCCTGTCCGGAACGAAGACGGGCAGCTTGAGGAAGGCTTGTCCCTGGCCGAGTTGGCGACGGCCCTGTCCGCTCACGGCGGCGGAGCCTTGTCCGCCGACTTGGCGCTTGATCTGGTGCTGAACGAGATTGTCGAGCATGCCCGCTTAGCGACGGGCGCGACCGCCGCCGCCATCGCGTTGGTGCGCGGCGATGAGATCGTCTGCCGCGCCACCACCGGCGCCAATGCTCCTGACCTGGGAGTCAAGTTGGACGTGCATTCAGGTCTTTCCGGCGCATGCGTCCAAAGCAAAAAGTGGCAACGCTGCGACGACACCGAAACCGATTCGCGCGTGGATGCCGAAGTATGTCGCGATCTGGGCGTGCGTTCCATCCTGGTGTTTCCAGTGGTCCGAGAAGATAAGCTGCTCGGCGTATTCGAGATTTTCTCGCCCCGGCCCAACGCCTTCAGCGATCGCGAAATTCAAACCCTGCAAGCGCTTTCTCGTAGTATTGTGAACAATGTTGATCGCGCCGCCGATGTGGTGGCACCGCCTGCGCCCGTGCTCCCTTCGCCTTCAATGCAAGCAGCTGCCGCGGCCACGGTAGCCGAAGTCGAGAGCGTCGATCATGTGCAGCTTGATCCGAAGCAGCTTGATCCCGCCCAACTTGAGGAAGCACAGGTTGAAGACGCACAGGTCGCTCCCGTGCCAGAGGATGTTCGTGTGCCCACGGTGGATTCCGTGCTGGAAACAGCGACGGATTCCCAGAGTCAGCCCTGGGACTATTCGATGACCGTTCTAACGCTGGCAGTGATTACCCTGGCGCTGTTCTTGGGTTGGATGATGGGGTACGTGCGCAGTCCATCTGGAACTAAGGCAAAGACGATGAAGAATACTGCAGTCGTGCCGGCGCAAACCAAACCGCCCGAAAGCACGAGCGCGAGTGCTGCAGCCCCCGCGGCCCATCAACCCGTGCCTGCGAGTGCCGCGCCCGTTCCCGCTTCTGCAGACGGCAAGTCCCAACCGAGCGGAGCTGGTGAACTCCCGCCCGGCGGCTTGGTGGTTTACGAAAATGGAAAGGTCATCTACCGTACCGCGCCGCAAAGCTCAGGTCACACTGCGAAGGGCGCGAGCGGACCAGTCACGGTGCCTTCGAAAGTCGCTGACGAGTATCTGCTGTTGCGAGTCGAACCCGATTATCCAGAAGCAGCCAGACAGCAGCACATCCAAGGCCCGGTGGTTCTCGATGCATTAGTGGACAAAGACGGTGCGGTTGAGAAGCTCAGCACGGTGAGTGGTGATCCGCAATTAGCAGCTGCCGCCACCGACGCAGTTCGGCAATGGCGATTCAAGCCTTTCTTCCGCAATGGCTCGCCGGAAGAGTTTCAGACTCAAATCACGGTAAGTTTCCGGCTGCCCTGAAAGTCGCGCGTCAATAGTAATACTTCGTCTTCGCAGTCCACTCGCTCTGCAGATAGTGCTCGTGCAGGAAATCGAAGGCAGCCTTCGAAAGCTAGGTGGTCTCGACATTAGTGCAGCCGAAGCGGGTACAGTTTCCTCACCCGTTCGATCCACTGCCGCCGTTCAACAGGCCCGACGGCTACACGATGCTTGAGCTCTCAGTTTGCTTAATTCTTACTGCCCACGAGTCTTGGTTCGGGCTTGGAGGCGCTTGGCGGCCGGGTCCGTGGAACTTTGCCGCGTTTGAGGGCGTAAAGCGTGAGCTCCACTCGGGTAGAGACTCCGAGTTTTTCGAAGACCCGGAACAAATAATTTTTGATGGTGTGCTCGCTCAGATCGAGCCGCTCTGAAATTTCGCGATTGCTGAATCCTTCAGCGACCATGTGCGCGATCTCGTCCTCGCGCTTGCTGAGTGGCCGCGAGCTAGGCAAGCCACGAGTTTCAATCGGCAGCGGATTAACCAACGCTTCCAGCACGAATTGGAGTTCTGCGGAGCTGGCCCACACCTGACCTTCATGAACGCAAAGAATGCACTTGCACAGGGCTTGGAACGAGTCCGATCGCGGGAAAACACCATAAGCGCCGCAACGGAACGCTTCCACCACCAGGTTTCGCTCAATCGTGTCCAGCAACACCACGATGCTCACGTCGCGATAAAGGTCCCGAATTTCGCTCACGAAGCGCAATCCATCGAGAGGCTCCTGGGCGAAGCTGGTGCTCATCAGCACGACATCAAATTGATGGCGATCCAGCGCCAGCACAACCTGTTCCGGAGTTGAAGCCGCAGCCGCGTCAAAGCGTTTGCTGCGCAGCAATGCATCCACCAGGAGCTGGCAGCTCATGGCGACGGCATCTGCCACCAGGACTCTAGTCCTGAGGCCCGAATTTGAGACGGCTTCCAACTGAGCTAAGGCACACTTCTAAATGCACACTTCTATAGAGGGGAGGAACTCGAGAATTTTACCCGCAATCGTTCCGGGTTCACAAGGAGTCGTACGGCTCTTTCCTGTACATTTCATACGGGGAGGTTGGCGCATCCCCCTAATTGCCGTAGAATCAGTTGGTACTCGATTAAGAACTCGAGTGCAGCCTCAACTCGCGAGCTGCTCTTCAACCGAGACGTTTGGCTCTATGACTTTTATCCTCTTGTTCACCCCTCGGTCTTTCGGGCACAGTGGTAAACGAGGCGGATCTCAGTCTGGTCGCTTCGGATGCTTCCCCGTCCGAGGATTTCTTGGGCTTCACCTGCGGTGCTCATTATCACAAACTTGGTGGTCAGGGATTCGCCGGTTCTGCGCCGGTCATTTGTGGGCGTTGTTGAAACGGTAGGAGAGCAGCATGTATGAGAAGTACTTTGGGTTGCGGGAACAGCCGTTCGGCGTAACGCCGGACCCGCGATTCCTATATCTTAGCGCGGCCCACCGCGAAGCGCTGGCCTCCTTGTACTACGGCATTGAAGCCAATCGGGGATTTCTGGCCCTGATCGCCAGGCCCGGCATGGGCAAGACCACGATCCTCTTTCATCTATTGGAGAAATTCCGCAGTTCCGCGCGCACCGCATTCCTCTTCCAGACCCAGTGCACTTCACGCGAGTTTATGCGCTTCCTGCTGGCTGAATTGGGTTACGAAAGCGATGGTCATGATTTCGTGCGCATGCACGAAGAATTTAACCGGCGTCTGCTGCAGGAAGCGCGCGCAGGCAATCGCTTTATCGTCGTGATCGACGAGGCGCAGAACCTGGAGCCCTCTGTGCTGGAGACGGTACGGCTGCTTTCGGACTTCGAAACGCCGCGAGCCAAGTTGATGCACATCATCCTGGCGGGACAACCGGAACTGGCCGACAAATTAGCCAGCCCGGGCTTGTCCCAGTTACGGCAGCGCGTGTCTATTGTTCACGGTCTCCAACCACTCTCCGCTGCGGAGATCAAGAATTACATCGAGCATCGCCTGCGCATTGCCGGCTATGAAGGCGAACCGCTCTTTTCCCCCGGGGTCTACGACGATATTGCGAGATTCACCGAAGGCATTCCGAGGAACATCAACAACTTTTGTTTTAATGCGCTGTCGCTTACCTGCGCACTGCAGAAGAAAATGGTCGACTCTGAAACTGTGAGGGAAGTGATCGCCGACCTGGATATTTCAAAACTGACCTCTGACGTTCCTTCCGAGCCGGTGGACTTGCCCTACCCGCGCAACCGAACGTCTTTGCCGGCTTCCAACGGGCAGAACAATCACGAGATTTTGAGTCCTTCCGAAGCTGCAGCCTATATGCAGCAGGTCGCGGCGAAACTGAAGAACTGGCAAGACTCTTTGGACAAAACCATTAGCGACTCGCGACTGGGGCGCCAAGTCCGTACTCGAACCGATAGAGAACAGTGATTGTAGATCGCCGGAGCGAACTGCTCCCGCGTAGCTGCACACACGAAAACACACAATCTGCAAGATTAGTTCCGCGCGCTCCCCACGAAGCGTCGTCGCGGTTCGATTACGCCTTGGCCAGCCTAGAGACCGAGGGCGGAGGAAATTGTGGCAAGGACTGGGACGATCCCATGGCCTTATTTGTAGCGATCGGGGTCAACTTCTTGCTATTGCCGTTGTTAGGTGCGACGACTTCCGCTGCGCTGCCCAAGCTGTAAGCGTAGAGGACGACCTCAACCCGCTTGGAAACTCCCAACTTGTCAAAGATACGGAACAGATAATTCTTTACCGTGTGTTCGGTAAGGCCGAGTCGTTGCGCGATCTCGCGGTTGGACAATCCTTCTGCTACGCAGCGCACTACCTCGACCTCGCGCCGGGAAAGCAACGCAGCTCCTCGGGTGTCGACCACACGCAGAGGCAGCGCTTCGCCGAGCGCTTCCAAGATGTAGCGCAGCTCTTTGCTATTGGCCCAGATCTGGCCTTCGCTGACGCACTGGATGCATCTTGCCAGCGACATCAGCGACTCACTGCGGCAGAAAACGCCGCGCGCCCCGGTCCGGAAGGCTTCCACAACCTGGCTGCGTTCGGAGCTATCGAGTAGCATCACTACGCGGGTTTCGCCGTGCAAAGCGTGAAGTTCGCGTGCTACCTCGAAGCCTTTGCGCTTGTCGTCGTCGAGCTCGGCGCTAATCACTACGACGGCTGGCTTCTCCTTGGCCACGGCGGCAATGATTCCACGCGCATCTGACACCGGTTCCAGCACGTGAAAACGTTTGTCGCGCTCCAAGGCAGCAGCCAGAAGTTGGCTGTTCATCCTAGTAGCGTCGGCGGCCAGCACTCGGATCACTTCAGAAACTTCAGGTAAGGCGATAGCGTGAGCCATAAGAATTTCGAGACCGCGTGTCTGGATCGGGTTCTCCAGACTGTCCAAATCTGTTACCAACCCCACGAGATGAGACTCTTCCCGGAAGGGTCGGGTTTTGCTTGGCCAGAGAAGTTAAAAATGTTCTAAAGGACGGGTCACAAATGCACGGAGGAGAATGTCCCACCCCGATTCAGCCGCCACCCCGGCGACTGTCTATCGAGACTTTATTCTCATAACTATACACGGTAAATGGCACTTTAGTGCCACAAAAGAAAAGCCAAACCGTAACCCTAAAGATTCGATGTAAGTAGTTGAGTGTAGGTATGTTAACGGTAGAGCGCAGCCATCCGGAGTAAATTCCACGTCCTTTTTGGCGTCCAAGAATGGGACTACCTCGACCCGGAGTCCTGCAGAGGCAACTTGAAACTAACTCGATGACTTAAGTGACCTACGGCTCGAGTCCGAATCCTCGTTGCGCCATCTGCAAAATCTCTCGCCCGATTGGAAGCGAAGCCGTCGCTGCTGGGGACACAACGTTCCAAACGTGCAGCATGTTCTGCGAACACAGAAACTGAAAATCATCGACCAGCGATCCATCGCGACTGACGGCGGTCGCGCGCACGCCCGCGCCATCCGCAACCAGATCAGCGCTGCGAACATCGGGCACTAAAGTTTGCAGAGCGCGAACGAACGCTGGTTTGTGAAAGGAGCGATAAAATTCTCCAACGCCGCTGCGCCAGTATTTGCCGGCCATGTGCCAAAAACCGGAATATGCGAACGTGGTCGCCATATCCTGCAGGCTGAAATCCGATCGCCGATAGCCTTCTCGTTTGAATGCCAGGACGGCGTTCGGTCCGGCATCGACGCCACCACCGACACGACGCGTAAAATGCACGCCAAGAAATGGAAAACGGAGATCGGGCACGGGATACAGCAACCCACGAACCAGATTTTCCCGCTCCGGCGTCAGATCGTAATATTCGCCGCGGAATGGCACGATCGTGACTTCGGTTTTTTCTCCCACCATGTGGCTGACGCGATCGCTGTGGAGGCCGGCGCAGTTGATTAAATATTTCGTGCCCAGAGATCCTCGGTTGGTTTCGATCACCGTTTCACCATTGCCTCGGTCTATGCCTGTGACCTCGGTTCCCGTACTTACCGTTCCGCCTTGCGCGACAATCAACTCGGCATATTTTTGGCAGACGGCCACGTAATCGGTTATTCCGGTTCCCGGGACGTGCAGCCAGCCCACGCCACCGCAGTGAGGTTCGATCTCGAGCGCTTGGGCCTTATCCAATAATTTTAAGCCCGTAATTCCGTTGGCCCGCCCTCGTTCGAGCAGCCCTTGCAGGCGCGGGATTTCGTCCGCCGTGGTGGCCACGATGATCTTGCCGCAGATCTCGAAGGGAATTGCGTGCTCGCGACAGAATGCCACCATCGCGGCCGCGCCCTCCACGCACAACTTCGCTTTCAGCGAACCCGGCTTGTAATAGATTCCAGAATGGATGACACCGCTGTTGTGTCCGCTCTGATGACGCGCCACCCGATCTTCTTTTTCAACCAACAGCAGGCGGAGCTTGGGGAAGGTTCGGCAGAGTTGCATGGCGGTGGAAAGACCAACAATTCCGCCGCCGATAACCACAATGTCAAAGCTCTGATCAGGCATTTGTGTAGGTCGCGCCCTCGATCAGGGCGACGCTGCTAACAAGATAAATGGAAAAGAGGCACAATGCGAGATGTGGGCGAGTTGGTTGCTGTGTGGCTGGATGTCTGCCGCGGTTCTCGCGGCCTGATGCCAGAAGCCTGCAGCCCGCGGCCAGAAGCCGGTTTTACTAGTTAACCGTCAGTTGCACTTGTGCGGTCTGTTGCGGAAAGGAGCTCACGGTACCACTTACGGTCATGGTGTAGGTGCCCGCCGGTGTTCCCGCCTGCCCGTTTCCTCCGGTGCCGTTGCCTTGCAATCCACCGCTGCAGGCGACGTCCAGCCAGAGTCCAAGAACGATGACCGCAAGCAACAAGAAAAGTACAAATCGCTTTCTGCCACGGCGAGTGTGCCTCGCTCTGCCGAAAACTATGCTCAATCCGGGGAGCGAAAGCCACAACGCGTAGACGAGTGGCGCACGGAATCGACGAAACGTCGCGATAACGGGTGCAGTCGTTGTGATCGTGAAGGTCAGGTGCGTATCGCCGCTGCCTTTGGTTATTTGAGTCGAGCTTAATACGCATGTGCTCAACGGTGGGCAATTGCTGGAGAACGCCAGCGTGACATTATTGGGAAACGAGCCTCCCGTCGGCGCCACATCGAGATCATAGATTGCGGGCTGCCCGGCAGGTACGGACTCAAAATCGGGATTCGACGTGATGGTGAAAGCGAAACCAGAGCCCGAGCCGCTGCCGGTGGAAATAAAGGTTGCCAGGAAAGAATGCGTAGTTTTGTTCGCGTCTGTGCCCACGCTTGCAATATTGAAGTTGTAAGTCTGCGCCACGTTGCTGCTCACGGTTACCGTGAACGGCGCGGCCAGCGCCGGACTCACGGTGGGCACAAGACTGGCCGGAGAAACCGTGCAGCTGGGAGGGTGGTTCGATCCGCAGCTGAGATTTACTACGCTCTTGTAGCATTCTGTGGCCTGAAGACTGCCGTTAAAGATCGTTGCGGTGTTCACCGAGGCGGTCTGGGATTGGGGAATGACCTCCAGAGTGTAATTCGGCGTGGTGTACGAAGTTGCGGTAAACGTAACCGGAAATAGATGGGTGGTCTTTTGCGCGTCCGTACCCGTGGCAACAATGTCGAAGCTGTATATTCCACACACGCTGCTGCCGACAGTCACAATGAATGGCGCGCCGCCGGTGGTCGGCACTACGCTTGCCGGCGCGGCAGAACAAGTCGGCGGCGCACCCGGTCCACAACTTAGATTCACCGCGCTGTTGTATCCGTTCAGTGAAGTCAGGAGCCCATTGAAGTTTACCGTGCTGTTTACGACTGCTTGTAACGATGGATGAGTGATTGCCAGCGTGTAATCCGTGGTGATCGTAAGGGACAAATTTTGCATCTTTGTGGGACCGTTGGTCGCTGACCCATTAATCGTGATTGTCGCTGTGCCCGCAGTTGCGCTCGATGTCGTGCTCACAGTCAACGTGGCTGCAGCGGGCTCGCTGGAAGTCACACTCACCGAACTGGAGGGCAGGAAGTTGCAGGTTGCTCCCGAGGGCAAGTTTCCGCAAGACAGGTTCACTGTGTCATCTAAAGGCCCTTCTCCCGTGACCTGGAATGACACTGGCGCGGATGTACTCGACGGACCAACCGTGACACTGGACGGTGAAGGCGGTGTCAGATTGAAGTCCACCACATTCAGGGTCACGGGAGAATTTTGCGTAAGCGTATCGGGGTCGGTTCCGACTCCTTGAATGGAGAAGATGTAGCTTTGAGGAGTGCCGCTTGCGGTCACGGTGAACGGAACTCCCGCCAGCGTTGGCACAATGCTGCCGGGAGCAACTGAGCAGGTCGGAGGGGGAGCGGTAGATCCGGCAATGCAACTCATGGTGACGGCGAAGTTATAACCGTCCAGCGCGACGATCGAACCGTTGAATTCCGCTGGCTGCTGGCTGACAAACACGGTCAGCGGCGTGTTGGAGACAGAGAGTGAAAAATCCGGAATGGTGGTCAGAAGAAACTGCCACACTCCGCGGCCATACGTGGAAGCGCGCAGCCACTTGTTCCCGGCAGTGTCGATGAACATGCGCAACGCGGTCACAGCAACGTTGGGAAGATATCCTGCTTGACCGCTGTTCGGCGCGGGCCCGACTTCCGTCCAATTCGGTGCGGCTGTGCTGCTCGAGAAAATTCCGACATCCGTGCCCACGTAGACGGTTCCATGGGTTGGAACCGAGCCGGGATCGACCAGCACAGCATTGGCTGGCGCGTCGGGCAGATTGGCAGTGAAGTCGGTCCAGGAAAATCCGCCGTTGGTCGTCTGCCACACGTGCGAAGTCGGAAAGCTCGCGCTGCTGAAACCCATGATGCTGACGTAGGCTGTGAGGCCCTGCCGATCCGAACTATCCATCGCGATCCCGGAAATCGGAAAGTTATTTGGATTGATCGAACCGGTTTGGTCAATCCAGGTGGAAGGACCTGCCGCGACATTCGTGCTCACCCACACGTGCCCGCCCGGTGGAATCGTCGGAATGAGCGGACCATCGCCATCGGTTCCCGCGTAGATTACTTTGGAAAAGCCCGTGTTTGTATCGAGAACTCCCGAGGCCAACGAACGCACCAGATTGATTTCGGCCCCGGTGCAGATGCCGTCGCCGCCGGTTTCAAAGCTATGGCTGAGAACTGTGAATGCGCCGCCAGCGCTCGAACCGCGCCACATCCGGCAAGTGCCGACCATCAATTCGCCAGCGTTCTGCGGATCGAGAATGTACGGCGGATAGTACGGCCCGGTGTCCCCACCGACGGTCGCGCTGGTGACCACAGGCGTGTTCTGAAAGTCCTGGGTGTGACAATTAATTCCCGACGCACAACTGAAAATATTCACGCCCGAAGTCGCGTCGGGGGGATTGGAAACGAACCACAAGAGTTCATTGGCAGGACTTATCTGGGTATATCCACCATCCCCAAAGTTCACGTTCTGCCAACTGCTGCCTGTCGACTGCGTGCCCGGCGATCCGTTTCCTTGGGTTCCCCCAAGAATGGTGCTGGCGTCAGTAGGCGACTGGGAAAAGGAAATAAACTGGGTCATCGATCCCAGCGTCATGTTCAGACTGTCGAATGGATTAGTTCCGCCACAGGTTCCCGTCAGCAGGTTGTACCCATTCAGCGCGCGGTAAATTCCGCCATCGTTAGCGAAATACATTACGTCTTCGGTACTGTTGTTGACCAGAAACGACACCGCGTGCTGCGCGGGATGAACCATAGCGATCGAGCTGCACCCGTACGCGTGAGTGAGGTTGAGAAATGTATTCGACCCCGTACCGCCGCAGGTCGGCGATGTGCTGATGATTTCGCATTTGTAAAGGTTGATGGTTCCAGCGTACAGATCGGTGACTCCGCTGTTACCGTTCGGCACCGCCGCGAGCTCAAGGTTATAGCTGCCTTGTTCGGTTCCACAACCGAGCTGGTCGCCGCAATTGATAATGCCCGTGTCGTCGATCTGGGTCCACGAACTGCCACCATTTGTCGATTCCCAGATGCCTTGGTCGAAATCATTTGCGTCGACGTACCAGACATACATCTCATTGCGGCCGGGAACTACGGCCGCCTCGCCGCGGTAAATCGGACAACTCGACGAACTGGGATTCGGCGGGCATGCGGCCGCAGTCAGCCCACCGCCGGGTTGATTGGCGAGGCGAGTCCAGTTGATGCTATCGGGTGACGAGTAAAAACCGTGATTGCGCAAGGCCGCAAAGAATAATCCGGCTGTCGCGTTGTAGACGACCGAAGTTGCGGAACCGGGCGCGGTGGTGGTGCCGCTATCGCTTACGTTTGCAAATGTCCAGGAAACTCCGCTGTCACTCGAATAATAAAGTCCAAGATTCGCGATCAGCGGATTTGCCAGGCCTTCAATGATTCCTTCCGACGCGCCCGCCGTAGCAGCTACCGCGATGTTGGGAGCATTGCTGCTGAAGGCAATCTTGCTGAATCCCATGCCCGCGAAGGAACGCGTCTGGGTTCTGTCTTCTGTGATCAGGGTCCAGGTCGTGCCAGCGTCAGGCGATCGCAGGATTCCCAATCCATAATAAGAATCCGCCGAACTGTTAGTCTCGCCCGTGCCCACGAGAATCACGCTGTTGTTTGGATTGTTATTTCCCGGCTGAACGGCGATTGCGCCCACGGCCAGCGTGGCCTGATTGTCGGTGAGAGCAGTCCAGGTCACGCTTGATGAATCCTGCGTCACCGGCTGCGTGGCATTCGTGGATCTCCAAACTCCGCCGTACGCCCCGCCGATGTAAACCGTGCTGCCGGTCGGATCCGCAGGATCGATGGCCACCGCCGTGGCTCGCCCGGATACCCATCCATAGTTGTATTCTCCGACGCCGCTTGCGTCCGAGGCCAACGGAGCCGGCCCGAGCGAGCTCCAAACCAGTGCCGCCGGAGATGCATCACGCCCTAACTTCTGTGCCATCGCTGGGCGCGCAGACCGCATTCGCATCTTCTGCAAGTAAGCACGATATCGCTGGGCTGCGCCCGATTGACCGGGAGAGCTCCGTCCGCGCAGGAACCACTGCTCGCGCAATGCTCGCTGCGCGCGGTCGGCGAGTGCGGATGCTGGGAGAGGTTTCAAGTCCTGTCCGCCGACACTCACCGCGAGCGCGGCCAGCAAGAACAAAAGAAACCAATGTAGGCGCGGGCATCTTCGCCAGTGTTCCCGATTCGAGCTGTGAGGAATACCCCGCGAGATAAAGCACGGTGTGCTTGCGGATGTTTTCCTCATGCCACCTGCGGTGGAAATAGCGATCCCGATTTGTCCGGAACAATCTTTCCCAGCTTGACCAGGCGCACGATAATTGAGGGCACACTCCGGTTGTGGGTCTTCGCGATATCTTCAAAATTCATTCCCTTGCGGATTTCCTCGCAGACCTGTTTATCTTCCGCTCGCGACCAGTACTGCCCTGCGCTGGCAGGCTTCTTGAGCTCCCTCTGTTCCTGCGTGACAAGCGCTGCCACAGCTCTGTTCAACGCCATAACGACCAGCGGATTCCGGCAAATCGAGTCATCTTTCAGCACGTCGCGGGTCTCGGGATGAACTCCGTCGGCTAGTGCGCGAATCACTTTGATGGCTTCCTGAATTTCCATTCCACAACCTCCCGAGCAAGTATCGTATCTGGCACCTCGCCCGTGACCTTGTGACCGATGAACATTGGGCCTGAGGTTAGCCCACAATGGAACTGGGACGCCCCAGCTTTGGCTATACTGGCCTGTGTTTATTGCGTGTGGTGGAGACGGATGGACTGGCAATCGTTCTGGCTGACAATCCGTTTAGCAGTGCTGGTTGCCGCAGTGCTGGTGGTTCTGGGCCTGCCCATCGCCTACTGGATTGCGTATTCGCCCCGGCGCTGGAGGTTTCTGGTCGAAGCCGTCGTCGCTTTGCCGATCGTTCTGCCTCCCACCGTGCTGGGGTTCTACGTTCTGGTTGCGCTCGGCTCCCGTAGTCCTCTGGGACGTTGGTGGCAGGCGTTTACCGGGCACACGCTCGCATTTACTTTTGAAGGGTTGGTGATTGGTTCGATTATTTACAGCCTGCCCTTTGCCGTGCAGCCGTTCGCGGCGTCATTCAAACTCGTCGATCCAAGATTGCTCGCGGCCTCGGCGACTTTGGGAGCTTCGCGGCTGCAAACATTCCGCCGCGTCATCCTGCCACTTTCGCTGCCCGGACTCGTAACCGGAGTTGCTCTAAGTTTCGCTCATACCATGGGGGAGTTCGGCGTCGTGCTGATGGTTGGGGGAAATATACCGGGCATCACGAAGACGGTCTCCATCGACATTTACGATAAGGTTCAGGCGCTGGACTATGCCGGAGCGAATCAAACCGCGCTGGTGCTGCTGGTTATTTCTTTTGCCGTTCTGTCTCTGGTATACAGCGTGAACCGGAAAGTAGGAGCGGTCTGGCCATGGAAATAGTCCGAACCAGCGGTGTCCCCAGGCGAGTGTCTTCCTCTGTGAACCTTCTTAGTGGTGCAAGGTTTTCCGATCGAGGCAGATGAAAACGGACGAAACAAAGATCGGCAGGCATGCTGACTCTGGTTCGCGGGATGCTCTAACCATTCAAGTCCGCAAACGCTTTTCCGACGCCGGGCGCGATTTCACGCTCGAGGTTGGGTTCGCCCTCGCTTCTGGAATCACAATCATCTTCGGAGCGTCCGGCGCAGGCAAGACGACACTGCTAGATTGCGTCGCGGGCTTGACCAGGCCTGACTCGGGCAAGATCGCGGTCGGCGACCACGTTCTTTTCGACCACGCGCGCGAGACGAATCTGCCCGCGCAAACGCGAAGAGTCGGATACGTTTTTCAGGATCTCGCTCTTTTTCCGCATCTCACGGTGGAGAAAAATGTCGAGTACGGTCTTGCCAACATAGACAAAGACGCACGGCGAAAAAAGAGTGATGCCATCCTCGAATCGTTCCGGATCTCACATCTGCGGGAGCGCAAGCCGGCAGAGATTTCTGGCGGCGAGCGGCAAAGAGTAGCGCTGGCTCGCGCCCTCGTGACCGATCCACGCATTCTGCTGCTCGACGAACCGATGGCAGCACTCGATGCGGCGACCAAATCAAAGATCATCGAGGATCTGCGGGCCTGGAACGCGGCCCACGCCATTCCGATTCTCTACGTTACGCACAACCGGGAAGAGGTCTTTGCCCTGGGCGACCGTGTGCTCGTGCTCGAGAATGGCCGCATGATCGCCGACGGGACTCCGCACGGAGTAATGGCCGCGCCGCGCCGAGAATCCCTGGCGCAACTCATCGGCTTCGAGAACATATTTCACGCGGTCGTGATTGCTATCCACGAAAACCGCGGCACCATGCGATGCCGCCTTGCCGACAGCGACGTAGAACTGGAAACCCCGTTGGTGCGGGCTGACGTGGGTTCCACTTTGCTCATCGGGATTCGGGCCGGCGACATCCTGCTGGCTACAATTCAACCGGCTGGCTTGAGCGCCCGCAACATCATTCCCGGACGCGTGCTTTCGGTTACGCAACGCGATGTGATCGTGGTTGTGCGAGTGAATTGCGGCGTGGAGATGGAAGTCCACATCACGCTTGCCGCGCGCGATTCGCTGCAACTTGGGCCAGGCCGCGAAGTCTGGCTGGTCGTGAAGACGCACTCCTGCCATCTGATGGCAGCCAGTTGAAGGTCAATTGATTCGCTGCCCGGTAACCCGCTCTTCTGCGCATCGCCTAACCCCCGAACCATCCCAACGAATGTTTTAACAATGAAGGGCCGTCGCCTCCGACAAAACTAACGTCCACGTTATAACGAAATTGTTACCAACGTACTCTTTCGTGGCCCATATTGGGCTGCTACGTTGTCCCCTGACCTTGCGGGCCGCCGCAAAGAAAATTTAAGGATACGAGTTTTTCACAAAACTCAGACAGGTGATTATGAAGAATTGTCGAAGGTGCACAACGCTGGCTTTGTTTCTGATTACGGTGGCGGTTCTTTTTTCTTCGTGCGTGGGGACAACTGGAAGCAATAATTCCAGCCCGCCTGCATCGACTCTGGTTAGCGGAGTTGTTGTGGACAATGGTCCCGCGCTAGTTAACGCCAACATTGCTATAGAGGATTCTCTCGGGGCGCAGAAAACCACGACCAGCGCTACGGATGGCAGCTATAGTATCGATGTCTCGAGTTTGACCGCGCCGTTCGTCCTGACTGCGACCGGCAACAGTGGCAGCACCCCGGTCACCCTGGTATCAGTGGAAGATGTGGTCACCGCGTCCGCGACCAACACCGTCAACATTACGCCCTGGACTACGGCTATTGCGGCGGCCCTGTCGACCACAGGGAAGGCGCAAGACCTCAATGCCATGGCCAACAAACAAACGATTGTGTCCTCCCTGACCACAGTCGATACCTACACAAAGACATTGCTTGCCCCGACATTGGTGGCAGCAGGATATGCGGCCACACAAGGGCCGATAGGGACCGCGTTTACCGTCAACGGCACGGGCTACGATTCGATTTATGCCAATCTCGTCGTCGGCACTACGGCCACACACGCCGTGTTTATGGCCGACTTGACGGCTACTCCCTGCGGAACTGGACAAGCCACCAACTGCGTTGCTTATTCGGACCCAGGGACACAGACGGTCACGAACCCGAACATTTGTGGATCTGACATCGCCACGGGAGCGCCGATTCCTTGCGACTCGAACCTGGCACTGACTGCGACCCCGCCTTCTTGGCCCCAAATAACCATGAGCCAGGCGTATACCTTTGGTTGCGTCGGATGCATTTTCTGGGGGAACGCGGATAACTTCTCACAAACTCCAACTCAAACGCCGCTCACCTTGACCGGCATCACGCCTGTCAGCGGCGGCAGCGGCGGCAGCGGCGGTGGTGGCGGAGGTGGTACGGGTGGACCCTATTA